>PJUK01000016.1_pt1 | contig 332105 bp, 301 predicted proteins | sample 1512211 | NCBI WGS metagenome assembly PJUK01 (sample SAMN08177668, study PRJNA422409) | Feces metagenome, whole genome shotgun sequencing project. | reverse complement strand
TGCGCATTCTACACACCAACTCCAGCTTTACAACCCCTTTTAAAAACTTAACTTATTGATTAACAAGAAGTTTTTAACCGGCTTCACTGCTGAAGTGGCGCGCATTCTACCGTCAGCAGAACGCGCGTCAAGCATTTATTTGAACTATTACTCAGCCTTTAGCGTAATGCGGGCAAATGCCTTCTTTCCCGCCTGGCAAACGTGAGCAGCACCCACCTTGAACAGGAACGCGCGATCAACCACCTCACCATCTACGCGCACACCACCGGAGCCCAGCAGATCACGCGCAACCGCCGCATTCTTTACCAACCCTGCCTTATTAAGGACGGACGAGATCGGCATATCTTCAGCAGAAGCCAAAACGACCTCCGGCAGATCTTCCGGCAGCTCGCCATCCTTCATACGGTTGCCCGCCGAACGATGGGCATTGGCAGCCGCCTCCTCACCATGAAAACGCGCAACAAGCTCCTCTGCCAGCTTGATCTTGATGTCACGCGGATTAGCACCCTGCTCGACAGCACGCTTGAACTGCTCGATCTCATCCATGGAGCGGAAGCTGAGCAGCTCGAAGTAACGCCACATCAAGGCGTCAGGCATGGACACCAGCTTGTTGTACATCACACCTGGCGCTTCCTGGATGCCCACATAGTTACCCAGAGACTTGGACATCTTCTTAACGCCGTCCAACCCTTCCAGCAGAGGCATGGTGACGATGCACTGCGACTCCTGGCCATAGGCACGCTGCAACTCGCGCCCCATCAGCAGGTTGAACTTCTGATCCGTACCACCCAGCTCGACATCCGCCCTGAGCGCCACCGAGTCATAGCCCTGCACCAGCGGGTAGAGGAACTCGTGAATGGCGATCGGCTGATTGCCGGTGTAGCGCTTGTCGAAATCGTCGCGCTCGAGCATGCGGGCCACAGTGTACTGCGAAGCCAGGCGAATGAAATCAGCCGGCTTGAGCTGATCCATCCAGGTTGAGTTGAACGCCACCTCGGTCTTGGCCGGGTCGAGAATCTTGAAGACCTGCTGTTTATAGGTCTCGGCGTTATCCAGAACCTGCTCACGAGTCAGAGGAGGACGCGTTGCGCTCTTGCCACTGGGGTCACCGATCATTCCAGTGAAATCGCCAATCAGGAAAACCACCTGATGGCCAAGCTCCTGAAACTGGCGCAGCTTATTAATAAGGACGGTGTGGCCGAGATGCAGATCGGGGGCGGTAGGGTCGAACCCGGCCTTGATCCGCAATGGCTGACCGCGTTTGAGCTTCTCGACCAGCTCAGCTTCAACCAGAACCTCTTCCGCGCCACGCTTGATCAGCGCCAGCTGCTCTTCAACCGACTTCATAAAATGACTCACAATGACCGAATTCAAAAGGGAACCAACCATACAAGAACGCTGACAAATCACAAGTTTTGCTCAGCGCAAGGCAGGCAATGCACCGATCATCACCCGCAGGGTTGCCTCCGTGCAGTTTTGGTTATATTTTATACAGTTAGTGCATATTCATCATGCTCTTCTTTTAATCTTCATTTTTTACTTCAAAAAAGCAGCCCTATGACCTCTACATCTAAAGCGCCGCCGCTCTATCCGAAGACCCATATTCTTGCAGCAAGCGGCGTGGCCGCACTGCTCAGCCTTACCCTTCTGGTGTTTCCGACACGTGAAGTCGAAGCGCAGAAAACCTTCCTCGACCTGGATCTTGGCAATGATGCCGAGCTGGTACTGCAGGAGAAGGACGACCTCCGAGCGCCACTGCCAGTACCTGGCGCCGCCTCGCCCTTCGCAAAAATCGAGCAAGGCGCCGACACCAACGCAAACAGCGCAGAACAAGACGCTGAAGAAAACACCCTAGAAACAGCCGACACCACTCCCCCCTCCGCCCCCAACCACCACAACATCACTGTCAGTAACGGCGATACGCTCTCTACCGTATTCGCCAAGGTCGGCCTGAACGCCAATGATCTGCACGAGGCGCTCAACAGCAACAAGGAAGCCAAGCAGTTCAGCCGCCTGAAGATCGGACAGATTCTGGATTTCGAGCTGGGCGAAGACGGCAAGCTGAAAAGCCTGCAGACCAAACTGAGCGACCTGGAAACCATCCGTCTCAGTCGCACTGACAAGGGTTTCGATTTCCAAAGCGATCTGATCAAGCCCGAGGTCGTCACCGCTTACAGCCATGGCGTGATCAACAGCTCGCTGTTTCTCTCCGCCAAACGCGCCGGTCTTTCCCATAGCCTGACCATGGATCTGGCCAATGTATTTGGCTACGACATCGACTTCGCCATGGATATTCGAGAAGGCGACGAGTTCGAAGTGATCTATGAAGAAAAGGTGGTGGACGGCAAGCGCGTCGGCACCGGCAACATTCTTTCGGCACGCTTCACCAACCGCGGCAAGACTTACACCGCCGTGCGTTACACCAGCAAGCAAGGTACCACCAGCTACTACAACGCCAACGGCGAAAGCATGCGCAAGGCGTTCATCCGTACTCCGGTGGATTTCGCCCGCATCAGCTCGCGTTTCTCCACTGGCCGCAAGCACCCCATTCTGAACAAGATTCGCGCACACAAAGGCGTGGACTACGCAGCACCACGCGGTACGCCGATCAAGGCTGCCGGTGACGGCCGTGTCATGCTGGCTGGCCGCAATGGCGGCTACGGCAACACTGTGATCATCCAGCACGGCCAACGCTACCGCACCCTCTACGCGCACATGCAAGGCTTCGCCAAAGGCGTGCGCAATGGCTCGAACGTCAAGCAAGGGCAGATCATCGGTTATATCGGCACGACCGGTCTTTCTACCGGCCCTCACTTGCACTATGAGTTCCAGGTCAACGGCGTACATGTCGACCCGCTCAGTCAGAAACTGCCGATGGCCGATCCTATCGCCGCCAGCGAAAAGCAACGTTTCATGCAGCTGAGCAAACCGCTGATGGCTCGCATGGATCAGGAAAAGGCCACCATGCTGGCCGCCAATCAGCAGTAAGCCATGCCTCTCTATCTCGGCGTGATGTCCGGTACCAGCCTGGACGGACTGGACATCGCGCTGATCGAGCATGATCAGCACACCCGCCTATTAGCCACTGCTTATCGCCCCATGCCAGAGCAGCTACGCAGCGACATGCTGGCACTCTGTGCATCCGGAGCCGATGAACTGGCTCACGCCGCACTCGCAGAACAGCGCTGGGTTGAGTTGGCAGCCACTGCCATCGGCGAACTACTGCAACAGCAAGGCCTGCAGCCACAGCAAATCCGCGCAATCGGCAGTCATGGCCAGACCGTGCGCCACGAACCTGCACGCGGATTCACCATACAGATTGGCAACCCAGCACTGCTGGCCGAGTTGACCGGCATCTGCGTAGTGGGCGACTTCCGGCGACGTGATGTGGCCGCCGGAGGCCAGGGTGCCCCCTTGGTGCCAGCCTTCCATCAGACCTTGTTCAGCGATAGCGGCAAGCATGTCGCGGTACTCAATGTCGGCGGATTCAGCAATTTGAGCCTGCTTTCTCCGGGCCAGGAAGTGCTGGGCTTCGACAGTGGCCCGGGCAATGTCCTGCTCGACGCCTGGATTCAGCACTGCCAGGGGCAAGCCTATGATCGCAATGGCGACTGGGCTGCCACTGGCCAGGTACATGCCGAGCTGCTAACTCGCCTGCTGGGTGATCCCTTCTTCGCTGCGCAGGGCCCGAAGAGCACGGGGCGCGAGCTGTTCAACCTGGATTGGTTGCTCAGGCATTTGCAGACGCTTGCCCCCATTGCCGCAGAAGATGTGCAGGCGACCCTGGTCGAACTCACTGCTCATAGCATCGCCAGCGCACTGCGCAAGGCACAAGCGCAGACCGATGCCCTGCTGGTATGCGGGGGAGGCGCTCATAACCAATGCCTGATGACGCGTCTGGGTTCGCTGTTACCAGAAGCTCATGTCACCAGCACGGCTGACCGGGGTGTCGACCCCGACTGGGTCGAAGCCATGGCATTCGCCTGGCTCGCCCATTGCGCCCTCGAGGGCATCCCAGGCAATCGCCCCAGCGTGACCGGAGCACGCGGCCTGCGCATACTCGGCGCCATCTACCCAGCCTAGTGGTGTAGCGAGCAAACGAAAACGCCGCGCACTAGGCGCGGCGTTTCATTCCAACGAATCGCTTCAGATCGAGAAAGACGAACCACAGCCACAGGTCGTGGTGGCGTTGGGGTTCTTGATCACGAAACGCGAGCCTTCCAGGCCTTCCTGATAATCGACCTCCGAGCCTGCCAGGTACTGGAAGCTCATGGCATCGACCACCAGACTGACCCCTTCGCGCTCGACGATGGTGTCATCTTCAGCGGTGTCTTCATCGAAGGTGAAACCATATTGAAAGCCCGAGCAACCACCGCCCGTGACGAACACGCGCAGTTTCAGGCGTGGATTACCCTCTTCATCGACCAGGGTCTTCACCTTGCTGGCTGCACCCTGGGTGAAGTGCAAGGGGGCAGGGGTGAAGGTTTCGACGCTCATGCTATGACTCCCGGCGCCATGCGCCCTACTGCGTTAGCAGGTTGTTGAAAACTACCTACGTTGCCTGGCCGTCGCTAAGAACAGCCTGCTAGGCGAGCATTATCCGCTTGCCCTACAAAATTGGTCAACTATTGCTCGGTATCCACAGTCGCCGGAAGCTCCAGCGGCCGCTCGCCATCTTTCAGGTGATAGAGCCGACCTTCGATCTGTGCGCCCATGGCCATTTCCATGAGGCCGTAGTGCAGATTGCCGCGAACCCGGGAGCGCGAACCCAGCTCAAGGTGACCGCTGGAGAAAACATCCCCGCTTACCTCACCGTCGATCACTATATGGGGGGCGCGAATCTCACCTTCAACCATACCGCCCACGCTGACTCGCACCAGCCCCTCGGTCGCCAGCAGATTACCGGTGACCCGGCCATCCACCTGCACCGCGCCTTGAAAGCGCATATCACCCACCAGCTCGGCACCGGCGGCGATCAGGCTGGTTTTGCCGCTGAAACGCTGCAGGTCGGGCTTGGCCTTGTCTTTATTCCACATGGGTGGGTATCACTCCTGATTTTATCCAATCGAACGTACGATCCAGCGGTTTGTCACCTTTGACCTCCGCACGAACCTTGACCTGCAGCGGCTCGAAACCGTCAGGCAGTTGCAACTCACCGAAGCGTCCGGCCTCGGGGAAAGACTGAAAGTGCTTGAAGGAGAACGGAATGGCAGTCTCGCTCACCTCATCAGACAGCGCCGACAGCTCCAGACTGACGTCCTTGCCACCCTGCTTGCCTTCGATGGTGATGCGTAACTGCCCCTGCAGCGGCTCATCGCTGGTACCAACGCGGCTCATCAGCACTTTGTAACGGAAACGCTGCGGTACATCCGTCGCTAGCAACTCAAAGGCGCGCAGACGAATGCCTTCGCGGCGGCTAGCCGGAGCCAGTACGCCTTTGTAGAAAGCCAGATCCTGCTGCTGCTTGAAGATCTGCTCCTCGAGCAGCTTGATGGTACGACGGTTCTGCTCGATGGCCTGCTGGCTGACCATGTCACTGCTGCCGACCACGGCCAGGCGCTGACGCAACAACTCCAGTTCCTGATCCTGCTCAGCCAGACGGGTGAGCAGCGCCTGATCATCACCCTGCCGCTGCTGAAACTGTTGCTGAGGCCAGTACATGCCGATCAGGAATGCTGCCGGCACGGCCAGCAGCAACAGAAGCAAAAGCCAGCGGCGCCGGCGATCACGACGTGGATCGCTGAGGCGAACCTCCCAGGCCGGTGTCACGGCAGCAGGGCCGCATGGGACAGGCCGAGGCGCTCATCGAGACCAAAGAGAATGTTCATGTTCTGCACAGCCTGGCCCGATGCACCCTTGACCAGGTTATCGATCACCGACAGCACCACGACCAGATCGCCACCTTGAGGGCGATGCACGGCGATACGGCAGACGTTGCCGCCACGCACGCTACGGGTTTCCGGATGGCTGCCGGCCGGCATCACGTCGACGAAGGGTTCGTTCGCATAACGCTTCTCGAACAGCGCCTGCAGATCCACCGAAGTATCGCTCACACGGGCGTAAAGAGTGGCGTGAATGCCGCGAATCATCGGCGTCAGGTGCGGCACGAAAGTCAGGCCGACATCACTGCCAGCAGCCAGGCGCAGGCCTTGGCGAATTTCCGGGAGATGGCGGTGGCCCTTGACTGCGTAGGCTTTCATGCTTTCGCCTGCCTCGCAGAACAGGGAACCTACACTGGCCCCGCGCCCCGCACCACTGACACCGCTCTTGCAGTCGGCGATCAGGCTGGCGGTATCGGCCAGGCCGGCTTCGAGCAGCGGAATCAGACCGAGCTGAGCCGCTGTCGGATAGCAACCAGGCACGGCGATCAGGCGCGCAGCCTTGATCGCCTCACGGTTGACCTCGGGCAGGCCGTATACCGCCTCGCTCAGTAGTTCCGGCGCACCATGTGGCTGGCCGTACCACTTGGCCCACTCCTCGGCGTCCTGCAGACGAAAGTCGGCGGACAGGTCGATAACCCGCGTGCCGGCCGCCAGTAGCTCACCCGCCAGGGCATGCGCAACGCCATGCGGCGTGGCGAAGAACACCACGTCACAAGCACCCAGCGTGGCTACGTCCGGCACGCTGAAGGCGAGATCCGGGTAGTGGCCGCGCAGGTTCGGGTACATCTCGTCGACGCGCAGGCCGGCCTCGGAACGGGAAGTGATCACGGCCACTTCTGCCTGCGGGTGTTGCGCCAGCAGACGCAGCAGTTCGACACCGGTGTAGCCCGTGCCGCCGACGATACCGACCTTGATCATCACATGCCCCTTTGCAAAAACCATTGGAAAGGTGCCGATGATAAAGCCGCATCGGCCAAGCTCCAACCGCGGAGGTGACTCAGACTGTCAGCTGCCTCTACTATCGAGGCCATTTTCACGCGCAAGGATCGAAAATGCTCTACCTATGGCTCAAGGCCCTGCACATCATTGCCATGGTCTGCTGGTTCGCCGGTCTGTTCTACCTGCCGCGCCTGTTCGTCTACCACGCCATGAGCAGCGATAGCATCAGCCACGAGCGTTTCTGCATCATGGAGCGCAAGCTCTATCGCGGCATCATGATCCCGTCGATGATTCTCACCCTGGCTCTCGGCATCTGGCTGCTGAGCCTCAATCCCAGCTACTACTTCAGCCAGGGCTGGATGCACGCCAAGCTCACGCTGGTCATCGTTCTGGTGATCTATCACCACCTGTGCGGTGCTCAGCTCAAGCGCTTCGCTCGCGGCGAGAACAGCCGCGGCCATGTGTTCTACCGCTGGTTCAACGAGGCGCCGGTGCTGGCGTTGCTCGGCATCGTCATCCTGGTCGTCGTTCGCCCTTTCTGAGGAAATCGCCATGTCTCTGCCTGCCCTGCTCGAGCAACGCCTGCGTTTACCCCTGGTAGCCGCTCCGATGTTCCTGGTCTCCAACCCTGCCCTGGTCAGCGCCTGCTGCAACAGCGGTATTGTCGGTAGCTTCCCGGCACTGAACCAACGTGAAAGCGCAGGTTTCAGCGCCTGGCTCGATGAGATTTCCGCCAGTCTGACAGCCGACGCGGCGCCCTTTGCCGTCAACCTGATCGTTCACCAGAGCAACCCACGGCTGCAGGCGGATCTGGCGATCTGCGTCGAACGCCGTGTGCCTATCGTCATCACCAGCCTCGGCGCGGTGAAGGAAGTCGTCGACGCGGTGCATAGCTACGGTGGCCTGGTATTCCATGACGTAACCACCCGTCGACATGCCGAGAAAGCCGCCGAAGCAGGCGTCGACGGTCTGATCGCCGTTGCTGCCGGTGCCGGTGGGCATGCCGGTACCTGGAGCCCGTTCGCCCTGCTGGCCGAGATCCGCCAGTTCTTCGACAAGACCGTACTGCTGTCCGGCTGCCTCAACCATGGCCACGAAATTCTCGCGGCGCAGTTGCTCGGTGCCGACCTGGCCTACATGGGCACCCGCTTCATCGCCACGACCGAGAACAATGCCTCACAGGCATACAAGGAGATGATCCTTGGCTCCCGAGCTGCCGACATCATCCATACGCCCGCCGTCTCCGGCGTACCGGCCAGCTTCATGCGCCAGAGCCTGGAACAGGCCGGCTACGACCTGAAGCAACTGCAGAACAAGGCCGATATCAACTACGGTGAAAAGCTCAAGCCGATGGATGAAGAAGCCAAGGCCTGGAAAACCGTGTGGTCAGCCGGCCAGGGCGTCGGTGGCATCAATGACCTACCATCGGTACAAGCGCTCGTGGCACGACTGGACAGCGAGTACCGCGTCGCGCTGACGCAGAGCCAGCAGTTGGGACAACGCTGGCCGCGATGAAGCGCCGCCATCTGCTGGGCCTGGGCGCCCTCGCCCTGCTCGGGGGCTGGGCGCTGCGGCCACATGATCGCGGCCGGATGCAGGATGCCTACTTCGCCGCACTCAACCAGCAGTTGCAGCGTGATGCCGAGGGCATTCCGACGCTGCTGATCGATCTTGACCGCCTGGATGCCAACGCGGATCTACTGGCCGAGCGTTTACGCAGTCGCCTGGAACTGCGTCTGGTGGCCAAGTCACTGGCCAGCAACGGCCTGCTCGACTACCTGGCCAAGCGCCTGCAAACCCAACGCTTCATGGTCTTTCACCAGCCTCAGTTGAACCGTCTGGCTCGCGATTTCCCGCAAGCCGATCTGCTGCTGGGTAAACCCATGCCAGCACAAGCAGCCCTGACGTTCTACCGCCAGTTGCCGCGATACCTGCCTTTCGATCCAGCGCGCCAACTGACCTGGCTGATCGACAGCGAAGCGCGCCTGTTGCAATACGCCGAACTGTCCAAGGCCTTGCAGCAGCCGCTACGTATCGCCCTGGAGGTGGATATCGGTCTGCAGCGCGGTGGTTTTACGACGCCGCAAGCACTGGGCCAGGCGCTGCAACACCTGCACCAGCACCCAACGCTGCAACTGCAGGGACTGATGGGCTATGACGCACATGTCGCTCACACGCCACCCTGGGTCTCGCAGCGACAGGCATTCGCCGACGCCAACGCTCGCTACCGCGAATTCATTGCCGCTGCTCAGGCCTTCCCCAAGCTATGGCCCTCGACGCCGCTGCTCAATGGTGGTGGAAGCTTGACCTACCCGCTGCACAGCCAACTGGATACGGCACTCAACGAGATCGCCGTAGGTTCTGCGCTGCTCATGCCCGGGGAGTTCGATACCCCTCTGCTGGCGCAGCACCAGGCAGCATTGTGGATAGCCAGCCCCTTGCTGAAAGCTGTCGATGGCGCGCTGCCCTACCTAAAGCCGGTACAGCCCTTGATCGCCAACTGGAATCCAAATCGCCAGCGGGCGTACTACCTCTACGGTGGGCGCTGGCCTGCACAACCGGTCTCGCCCGAAGGGCTCGACTATGACGCGCTCTATGGCCGCAGCGCCAACCAGGAGCGCCTGATCGGCAGCGCGAGCACTGCTTTGAGCGAGGACGACTGGGTATTTCTGCGCCCCGCCATCAGCGAAGGCCTGCTGGCCGATTTCAATGAAATACGCCTATTGCGACGCGGCCAACTGGTCGGTCGCTGGAGTCCCCTGCCCGGCGGTTGAAGCACGACGCCGAACTGTGCTCCAGGCCGCTTGTGCATTGGCCTCACCGCACTCTAGGCTAGGAACCTGTTCCCGAACGGGCCAGCAGCTCACTCCAACTTCCCGCCGACAAGGAAGCTCGCATGAACCAACCGCGCTACAAGATCGTGTTCGACGGCCAATTGATGCCCGAGACCACGCTGGAAACGGTCAAGGAAAATTTGGCTCGCCTGTTCAAGAGCGATCAGGCCCGCATCGACAGCTTGTTCAGTGGCAACCCGGTAGCGCTCAAGCGCGACCTGGGCGAAAGCGAGGCCGACCAATACCTCAGCGCCCTGCAGAAGGCCGGCGCCAAGGTGCGCAAGGAGTTGGATCAGGCTGCCAATCTGAGCCTGATACCGACCGACGACGAGGTGCAGCAGGTCGATACCTCCAGCATGAGCTGCCCCAAGTGTGGTCACCAGCAAGCCAAGGCCAACGAATGCGCGGCCTGCGGCATCATCATCGAGAAGTACCTGGCGCGTCAGGCGCAACTGGCCGAACAACCCCAAGCCGCAACAACTGCCAGCAACGCCTCGCCCTACGCCCCACCACAAGCCAATGTTGCCGAGCGTCTGCCCGAGTTCGGCGAGCTCAAGGTGTTCGGCGTGAATGGCCGCATAGGTCGCGTACGTTATCTGGGCTGGCTGATGGCGATGACCCTGTGTTTCATTCCCATCCTGGGAGCATGGATCGGCCTGACTGCGCTCTCCTCGACTCTGGGCATGTTGGTGATCGGCCTGCTCAGCATTGCCGCCATCGTCGTCAGCGTCTTTATCGGCGTGCAGCGCCTGCATGACATCGGCTGGTCGGGCTGGCTGCTGCTGGTTCACCTGATTCCGGTCGTGGGTAGCGTATTCGCCTTGCTGATGCTGATCATCCCCGGCACCCAGGGCGCGAATCGCTTCGGGCCGCCGCCACCGCCCAACAGCACATCGGTCAAGATTCTGGCCTGGTTGTTCCTGCTGATTCCCATCAGCGGTATCGTTGCCGCCATCGCCATTCCCCAGTATCAGGGCTACGCCGAACGCGCCGCCGAATACCAGGAGCAGTAACCGCCCACCATGCGCAGTTATGCATTGATCACCGGAGCATCCAGCGGCATCGGCCTGGCCATGGCCGAAGCCCTGGCGCGCCGAGGGCGTCATCTGATTCTGGTGGCGCGCCGCCGCGACGCGCTGGAAAGCATCGCCTGTGAGTTGGCGCAACGTTTCGGTGTCGAGGTGCTGTTCCGCCTCTGCGACCTCAGCGAGCCACTGCAACTGTCGGGTCTGCTGCATGAACTGGAACAGGGACAGTGGCGGATCGATCTGCTGGTGAACAATGCCGGGCTCGGCTGCGCAGGCCCATTCCTGGAGCAGGACTGGAGCCGCGAGCGGGAACAACTGGAGGTCAACGTGCTGGCCCTGACACGCCTGTGCCACGCGCTCGGCCAGCACATGGCGCAACAGGGCGGCGGACAGATTCTCAACGTAGCGTCGATTGCCGCCTTTCAGCCGGGCCCGTGGATGAGCAGCTACTACGCCAGCAAGGCCTACGTGCTGCACTTCTCCGAAGGCCTGCGTGAAGAGTTGCGCCCGCACGGCATCAAGGTTTCCGTACTCTGCCCCGGGCCAACGCACAGTGCGTTCTTCCGCGGCGCACAGATGAACGTCGCCCGCCTGGAAGGCAGCAAGCTGATGATGAAGGCCGAGGAAGTAGCGCTCATCACGATACGTGCACTGGAGAAGAACCGCGCCATCATCATCCCTGGCTGGCGCAATCGCCTGTTGGCACTCAGCCCGCGTCTGGCACCACGCTGGCTGGTACGTAAACTCAGTGGTCGCCTGACCCGGCCGTTCACCGGCGCCTGAGCGGGCCACTAACCCGCATTGACCGTCCGCCCATCGGCCCAGTGGCGAAGCTCAGCCAGCCGCTCGGCCATTACCACCGACAGCGGCGCCGTGCCTTGCAGTGCCCGTAGCATCAACGCCTGATCGACAGCCTGCTGCTGCGCCTGCCCGGCGTACAGCGCGCTGACCACCGCCTGCTCGATCTCCGCCCCGGAAAAACCCTCGCTGGCCGCAGCCAACTGCAACAGATCGAATGCAGCCGGTTCCAGCTCGCGGCGCTGCAGATGGATACGGAAAATCTCGGCGCGCACCTCAGCACTGGGCAGATCAACGAAGAACAACTCGTCGAAACGCCCCTTGCGCACCAGCTCTGGTGGCAAGCGGTCGATGGCGTTGGCGGTGGCGACGACGAACACCGGCGCCTTGTGCTCGGCCATCCAGGTCAACAGCGTGCCCAGCACGCGCTGGCTCACGCCGCCGTCATGATCACCGCTGGCCAGGCCCTTCTCCACTTCGTCCATCCACAGCACGCAGGGCGCCATCTGCTCGGCCAGGCGAAGCGCTTCGCGCAGGTTGCGCTCGGTCTCGCCGAAGAACTTGTTGTACAGGCAAGCGAAATCCAGTCGCAGCAGTGGTAGCCCCCACAATCCAGCGACGGCCTTGGCCGCCAGACTCTTGCCGCCACCCTGCACGCCGACCAGCATGACCCCTTTGGGTGCGTCAGTGATCTTGCCCTCGATGAAACCCGCCTGACGCTCGGCCAGCCAACGCTTGAGGTTGAGCAGCCCGCCGACATCGGCAAAGCGCGCGGTGTCGTATTCGAAACTGAGTACGCCTTCCAGATCCAGTAACTGGAACTTGGTCTTGTTCAGTTCGGGGATATCTTCCTGGGTAATCGCACCGTCATCGCAGATCACATTGCGCGCCAGCGCCCGCGCCTCGGCGTGACTGAGACCTCGCAGGTTCTTCACCACCTGCTGCAGAGTGCGGTTGTCAGTGCGCACCCGCGCGCCGCGATTGCGCTCGCTCCAACGCGTGGCCTCGTCACGAACGATGCTCAGCAGCTCATCTTCCGAAGGCAGGGCCAGACTGAAACGCGCCGCATAGCGCTGCACCTCGGCCGGCAACTTGAGCGCATGGGAAACCAAGACCAGGGTCGGCTTGTGCGCCGCCTCGTTCATGGCAATTTCCTTGAGCAGCCGCACCAGACGGGGGTTGTCGGCAAGGAACGGATGCAGATCGCACATCACGTAGAGGTTGGGCTGCGGGTCAGCCTTGATCAGGCGCAACGCGGCTTCCGGTTCCAGCGTCGCCGATTCATCCACGGCTGCACCCGCAAAACCAAGGTGCTGCAGGCCCTCCGTCACCGACCAGGTATGCAGCCCAAGGCCGCGCTTCACAGCCAGCCCGGTCAGGGTTTCCAGCACACGCAGCTCGTCCCAGGACTCGATGACCACCAGCTTGACCTTCGAGTCCAGCACCAAGCCCAGATCGTGAATATCGTTCTTCAACACCCGCTCCTTGTGAAAGCCCTGCCAGGGCGCGCTCGCGCCCTCGATAGCGACAGGCTGTTAAACTCCCGGCCTCGACCATCGCCAGGAGTCCGCCCCATGGACTGTCTGTTCTGCAAGATCGTCGCTGGTGAAATTCCGGCGCGCAAGCTCTATGAAGACGATCAGATCATCGCCTTTCACGATATCGCGCCGCAGGCACCCGTTCACTTTCTGCTGATCCCGAAACAACACATCGCCACCCTCAATGACCTGAAGGAAAGCGACAAGCCATTGGCCGGGCACCTGCTCTACAGCGCCCAGCGCCTGGCCAGCGAACAGGGCTGCGAGGAAGGTTTCCGCCTGGTGATGAACTGCAACGATCTCGGCGGGCAGACGGTTCACCACATCCATATGCACGTGCTCGGGCAGCGCCAGCTGCACTGGCCTCCGGGTTGATGCGCCTGCTGACGGGCATTGCCCTGGCACTGCTGACGCTGCCGGCCTGGAGCCTGCAACCGGGTCAGGTATTTCATGACGGGCTCGACGCTGGTGGCAACGGACCGGAGCTGGTGGTCGTGCCTGCCGGGCAGTTCCTCATGGGTGACGGCACTGGCCGTGGCAATCACAACGAACGTCCGCAACGGGCCATCGATATCGCGGTTCCGTTTGCTATCGGTCGTTACGAGGTGACCTTCGCGGACTGGCAGCGCTATGCCGCCGCCAGTGGCGCACAGCTACCGGATAACGAAGGCTGGGGGCTTTCGTCAACGCGTCCGGTGATTCATGTCTCGTGGCGCGATGCCCATGCCTATACACAATGGCTGTCCCGGCAGACTGGCGCACGTTATCGTCTGCCGACCGAAGCCGAGTGGGAATATGCCGCACGTGGCGGCAGCACAACCTACTACTGGTGGGGCGATGAGCTGGACAGTACAGAAGCACGGCCACGCGCCCACTGCCGCGGTTGCGCCAGCCCGCGCCTGCTGCAGAACAAGACGGCCACGGTAGGCCAGTTCCCCGCCAATGGCTTCGGCCTCTACGACACCGCCGGCAATGTCTGGGAATGGACCGCTTCGCGCTTCACGCAGAGCTTCGATGGCAGCGAAACGCAAAGTGTCGGCCTGCTCGACAACAGCCCACGCGTGGTGCGCGGTGGTGCCTGGAACAGTGGCCCAGCCTACCTGCGCAGCAGCATGCGCGACCTCAAGCAACCCCATCATCGCGATTACGCCCTGGGCTTTCGCGTGGTGCGCGAACTGCCTTGATGGGGCGCTGGTGGTTTTTCACTGCGCACGACGCGCCCTACCGCTCTGGTGTTTCGGCGACGTGGTCACATTTGCAGTAAACTGGCGACGTTGTATTTCCCGGAGGTGCCCAATGGCCAGCGAACGCCACTATTCCCCTGTCGACCGCCTGCTACTGCAGGCCGATGCTGCACTGCGCACCCTGCTACCATTCAGCGGCGCTTCTAGTCGACCATCGCCAGCCATCGTGCAGAGCGATGCGGAGCTGAACCCCGAGGAAAGTCGCCATATTGCCGGCCTGATGCGCATCAACCATACAGGTGAGGTTTGCGCCCAGGCGCTCTATCAGGGCCAGGCATTGACCGCCAAGCTGCCGGAAGTGCGCAGCGCCATGGAACACGCGGCCGACGAAGAGATCGACCACCTGGCCTGGTGCGAGCAGCGCATCCGTGAACTCGGTAGCCACCCCAGTGTGCTCAACCCGCTGTTCTATGGCCTCTCCTTCGGGGTCGGCGCGGTAGCCGGCCTGGTCAGCGACAAGGTCAGCCTGGGCTTCGTCGCGGCCACCGAGGATCAGGTGTGCAAGCACCTGGACGAGCATCTGCAACAGATTCCCGAGCACGACGCCAAGTCCCGCGCCATTCTCAAACAGATGCGCGTCGACGAAGAGCAGCACGCCAACAGTGCCCTGGCCGCTGGCGGTGTACGCTTCCCGGCGCCGATCAAGTTCGGCATGACGCTGCTGTCGAAGGTCATGACCAAGAGTACGTATCGCATCTGAAACGACAAGGGCGCCATCGGCGCCATCGTTCTTTGCGGTGAAGCAACTCAGCCCAACTCGACGATCTCGTAATCGTGGCTGATATCCACACCAGCACGGCCGAGCATGATCGAGGCCGAGCAGTACTTCTCTGCCGACAACTCCACCGCCCGCTTGACCTGTGCCTCTTTCAGCCCACGGCCCTTGACCACGAAATGCAGGTGAATCTTGGTGAACACCTTGGGTTCTTCGGTGGCACGCTCGGCCTCGAGGAACACCTCGCAGCTCTCCACCGGCTGCCGGCCCTTGCGCAGGATGCTGACCACATCGAAGTTGCTGCAGCCACCCAGGCCGATCAGCAGCATCTCCATGGGACGCACGCCAAGGTTGCGACCACCTGCATCGGGCGGGCCATCCATCACCACCGCATGGCCACTACCAGACTCGCCGAGGAACAGAGCTTCACCGGCCCACTGCACACGCGCTTTCATCGATCTTGGCTCCCAGAGTGGAAAAGTCCCGCAGATTAGCACAGGCAGCCGGGCAATCCGACGTGCTCGCCATGCGCTAAAGTTCCGCTGCGTTATGTTACCCAGGTCGCAAAAAACTCCCTGGTCATAGTATGTTTGTTAAGCTGACGCCGGATTGCTGGCACACTTGGCCGGATAACAAATAAGAAATTGCCGTTGGACAAAGGCCTTCATTTTTCATATTCGGGACTCGGGCATGGTTGCTATTACCCTTACACCTAAAATCAAGAACCTCGATAAACTTCTCGCGCATTGTCACCGTCGTCGCTACACCTCGAAAAGCACCATCATCTACGCGGGTGATCGCTGCGAAACCCTGTTCTTCATCGTCAAAGGTTCGGTCACCATCCTCATCGAAGATGACGATGGCCGTGAAATGATCATCGCCTACCTCAACGCCGGCGATTTCTTCGGCGAGATGGGCCTGTTCGAGAAAGAAGGCACGGAGAAGGAGCGCAGCGCCTGGGTTCGCGCCAAGACCGAATGCGAGGTCGCGGAAATCAGCTACACCAAGTTCCGCGAACTGACCCAGCAGGATCCAGACATCCTCTTCGCCCTCGGCAGTCAGATGGCCGAGCGCCTGCGCAATACCACGCGCAAGGTCGGTGACCTGGCTTTCCTCGATGTCACCGGACGTGTCGCCCGCACCCTGCTCGATCTGTGCAAGCAGCCGGATGCGATGACCCATCCAGATGGTATGCAGATCAAGATCACTCGTCAGGAAATCGGCCGCATCGTCGGTTGTTCGCGGGAAATGGTCGGCCGCGTGCTCAAGTCCCTGGAGGAACAGGGGCTGGTACACGTGAAGGGCAAGACCATGGTGGTATTCGGCACTCGCTGAGTCTGGTGCCATGAAAAAGCCGGCTATCGAGCCGGCTTTTTCGTTTTCACGGGAAGAACAAGCGGTTCAACTCGGCGCCGGGGTCTTCCGCGCGCATGAAGGCTTCGCCGACCAGGAAGGCGTGAACTTCGTTGATTTCCATCAGCTCGACATCGGCGCGGTTGAGAATGCCGCTCTCGGTGACCACCAGGCGCTCGGGCGGAATGCGCGGCAGCAGATCCAGGGTAGTATCCAGGCTGACTTCGAAGGTGTGCAGGTTGCGGTTGTTGATGCCCACCAAGGATGTGTCCAACAGCGTCAACGCACGATCCAGCTCTTCGCCGTCATGCACCTCGACCAGCACATCCAGCCCCTGCGCCTTGGCCACCTGGGCCAGTTCGACCATCCGCGCATCTTCCAGCGCCGCCACGATCAGTAGAATGCAGTCAGCACCCAGGGCACGCGCCTCGACGACCTGGTAGGGGTCGATCATGAAATCCTTGCGGATCACCGGCAGGCTGCAAGCGGCGCGGGCCTGTTGCAGATAGGCATCGGCGCCCTGGAAGAAGTCGATATCGGTCAGCACCGACAGGCAGGTCGCACCACCCGCTTCATAGCTGCGGGCGATATCGGCCGGTACGAAATCCTCGCGGATCACCCCCTTGCTCGGCGAGGCCTTCTTGATCTCGGCGATCACCGCCGGCTGTTTCTGCAGGGCACGGGTCAGCAGCGCCTTGGCGAAACCACGCGGCGCATCGGCCTGACGGGCTTCGCGCTCGACTTCCTCGAGACTGACGATCGCACGACGAGCAACAACCTCTTCAGCCTTGCGGGTGAGGATCTTTTCCAGAACGGTTGGCACGCTCACCCTTCATTCTCCTGTTTGAATACGGCGGTAAAGGACACCAGCTCCTCAAGCTTCTCCCGCGCCAGGCCAGTATGCAGCGCATCATGCGCCAGCAGCATGCCTTCGCGCAGGCTGCTGGCATGGTCGGCGGCGTAAAGCGCGGCGCCGGCGTTGAGCACGATCATATCGGCTGCTTTCTGGCCATTCTCGGTCTTGCGGCGACCCAGGGCATCGCGGATCAGCGCCAGCGACTGCTCGGCATTGTCGACGGTCAGGCCGATCAGGCTCTGGCTCTTGATGCCGAAGTCTTCAGGCTGGACGCGGTATTCACTGACCACGCCATCCTTGAGCTCGGCGATGAAGGTCGGCGCCGCCAGGCTGATCTCGTCCAGACCATCCTGCGCATGCACCACCAGCACATGGGTGCTGCCCAGACGCTGCAGCACTTCGGCCATCGGCCGGCACAGCGCCTGGCTGAACACGCCGATAACCTGATGCTTGGCGCCAGCCGGATTGGTCATCGGGCCGAGCATGTTGAAGATGGTGCGCAGGCCCAGCTCGCGGCGCGGGCCGATGGCATGCTTCATCGCGCCGTGATGAGACGGCGCGAACATGAAGCCGACCCCGACGCTTTCGACGCAGCGTGCCACTTGTTCCGGCATGAGCCCCAGGTAGACGCCGGCCGCTTCCAGCAGATCGGCGCTGCCGCTCTTGCCGGACACGGCGCGGTTGCCATGCTTGGCTACCTTGCCGCCCGCCGCGGCGACGACGAAGGCCGCAGCGGTGGAGACGTTGAAGATGTTCATGCCATCGCCACCGGTGCCGCAGGTATCGACCAGACGCTCAGCGTCGATCACCACCGGCGAGGCCAGTTCACGCATGACGCTGGCAGCACCGACGATCTCGTCGATGGTCTCGCTCTTCATGCGCATGCCCATGAGGAAGGCGCCAATCTGCGCCTCGGTGCACTGGCCGGTCATGATCTCGCGCATGACCGCCTGCATTTCCTCGGTAGTCAGATCGAGCTGGGCGACGATCCGGTTGAGGGCTTCCTTGATATTCATGCGCGCACGCCTCCGGTCTGCTTGAGGAAGTTGGCGAAGAGCTCGTGGCCCTGCTCGGTGAGGATGGACTCGGGGTGGAACTGCACGCCTTCGATGTTCAGGGTCTTGTGGCGCAGGCCCATGATCTCGTCGACGGTGCCGTCTTCATGCTGCGTCCAGGCCGTGATTTCCAGACAGTCCGGCAAGGTCTCGCGCTTGACCACCAGGGAATGATAGCGGGTCACGGTGAGCGGGTTGTTGAGACCGGCGAATACGCCCTTGTCTTCGTGGAACACCGGGCTGGTCTTGCCGTGCATCACCTGGCGCGCGCGCACCACATCGCCGCCATAGGCCTGACCGATGCTCTGGTGGCCGAGGCAGACACCGAGGATCGGCAGCTTGCCGGCGAAATGCAGGATGGCCTCGATGGACACCCCCGCCTCGGTCGGCGTGCACGGCCCGGGCGAGACGACGATGCGCTCGGGCTTGAGTGCCTCGATCTGGGCGATGGTCAGTTCGTCGTTGCGGATCACGTGCACATCCGCACCCAGCTCGCCCAGGTACTGCACCACGTTGTAGGTAAAGGAGTCGTAGTTATCGATCATCAAAAGCATGGTACGGCTCCTTACTTATACCTTGGCCTGGGGAACAGTCTGTTCGGCGAGCGCGACGGCGCGGAACATGGCGCGGCGCTTGTTCAGGGTTTCTTCCCACTCCAGCGCGGGCACCGAGTCGGCGACGATGCCGGCACCGGCCTGCACGTGCAGCTCGCCGTCCTTGATCACCGCAGTCCGAATCGCAATCGCGGTGTCCATATTGCCGTTCCAGGCGTAGTAACCGACCGCGCCGCCGTAGACGCCGCGCTTGACCGGTTCCAGCTCGTCGATGATTTCCATGGCGCGGATCTTCGGCGCACCGGACAGGGTGCCGGCCGGCAGAATGGCGCGCAGGGCATCCATCGAGGTCAGCCCCTGCTTCAGCTCGCCGGTGACGTTGGAAACGATGTGCATGACGTTGGAATAACGCTCGATGACCATCTTCTCGGTCAGTTTCACCGAGCCGATCTCCGAGACGCGGCCCGTGTCGTTGCGGCCCAGATCGATGAGCATCAGGTGCTCGGCGACCTCCTTGGCGTCGGCCAGCAGGTCCTGCTCCAGCGCCAGGTCCTGTTCCTCGGTGGCGCCGCGCGGGCGGGTGCCGGCGATGGGCCGCACGGTGACCAGGTTGTCCTCGACGCGCACCAGCACTTCGGGCGACGAGCCAACGACATGGAAATCGCCGAAGTTGAAGAAGTACATGTACGGCGTCGGGTTGATGCAGCGCAGCGCGCGGTACAGATCGATAGGCGCGGCCTTGAAAGGGATCGACATGCGCTGGGAAATCACCACCTGCATGCAATCGCCGGCCAGGATGTAATCCTTGATGGCATCCACCGAGCGCTCGTAATCCTCGCGGCTGAAGCTGGAGCGAAACGCTGGCTCCTCGCCTGCCGGCTTGTTCAGATCCACGCCCAGACGCGGAGTGAAGGGTTGGCGCAGCTTGCGCAGGATTTCCTGCAACTGCGCCTGACCACGCTCGAAGGCGTCCGCCTCGGCCGGGTCGGCCAGGACGATGGCGTGCATCTTGCCGGCCAGGTTGTCGAACACCACCACGGCATCGGAGACGTTGAGCAGGATGTCCGGCGTGCCCAGCGCATCGGGGTTCACCCCGGCAGCCAGCTTGGGCTCGACGTAACGCACGCTGTCATAGGCGAAGTAACCAACCAGGCCGCCATTGAAACGTGGCAGACCGGCGATGGTCGGCACCCGGTAGCGGGCCTTGAACGCTTCGACGAAATCCAGTGGGTCGGCGCATTGATGCCGCTCGACTTCCACCCCATCGGTGGTGATCACCACCTCGTGGCCGTGCACGCGCAGCACGGTACGCGCCGGCAGGCCGATGATCGAGTAACGCCCCCACTTTTCGCCGCCCTGCACCGATTCGAGCAGGTAGGAATTGGGCGCATCGGCCAGTTTCAGATAGATCGACAGCGGCGTGTCGAAGTCGGCGATGGTTTCGCAGGCGAGCGGAATGCGGTTGTAGCCTTCAGCGGCTAAACGCAGGAATTCTTCATGGGTCATGATCAGCCTCATGGCTTGGAAAATCGGTCAGGTGCAAACGGGCCGCGCGCAGCGGCAGGACGAAATCAGGCGCGCCAGCGCCAACGGGCCAGAGCCTTGATCACTTTCATCCAGAGTTTGCAGCTAACCACCACGGCGCGATCTCGACAGGCGGGGGAATAAGAAGAGCGGCCAAGGTAGCAGCTACAAGCCACACGCTGCAAGCAGGGCAAGGCGATAGCGCTGTAGGAGCGGATTTATCCGCGATTTCATCGCTAATTTCGCGGGTAAATCCGCTCCTACAAAAAGCCGGATGCGTGTATTTGCAACCTGCGCGGACATAGCCAGTGGCTTCACTTCTACAGATTCGTCAGAGCAGCTCGGCGAGGCTATCGACCACCAGGCTCGGCTGCTCCTCGGCAACGGGACGGCCATGGTTGTAGCCATAGCTCACCGCAATGCAGGGAATTCCGGCAGCGCGAGCGGCCAGCACATCGTTGCGCGAGTCGCCGACGAACAGCGACTGAGTCTGGCTGACGCCAGCCAGGTGCATGACCTGCAGCAGAGCGGCCGGATCCGGCTTCTGCTGCGGCAGGGTGTCGCCGCCGATGATCCAGCGGAAGTAGCCACCCAACCCGACCTGCTCCAGCAGCGGTGCGACGAAGCGCTCCGGCTTGTTGGTCACCACAGCCAGCTCGACCGCAGCAGTGCTCAAAGCCTCCAGCAATTCGTGAACCCCCGGATAGAGCACGGTCAGTTCATGACAGTCGGCATAGATATCGAGAAAGCGCCCCAGCGCCTCCTCGGTCTCGGCGTCGGACACTGCGGCGTGATCCAGGCCACCAGCCAGGGCACGGCGCACCAGCACGCGCGCACCGTTACCGACCCATTCGCGTACGTGCTCGATACCGGCTGGTGCGCGCCCTCTCTCGATCAGCATGCGATCGACGGCTGCGGCCAGATCCGGTACCGAATCGACCAGCGTGCCATCCAGATCGAACATCACCAGACGCGGCAACTCACCGGCGCACAGTTCGCGCAGCGGTCTCATCCACGCACCTGGGCCAGTTCGGCGCGCATGGCATCGATCACGGCCTTGTAGTCCGGCTGGTTGAAGATTGCCGAGCCGGCGACGAAGGTGTCGGCGCCCGCTGCTGCGATGTCACGGATGTTCTTGGCGCTCACGCCACCGTCGATCTCCAGGCGGATATCACGACCGCTGGCGTCGATCAGCGCACGGGCTTCGCGCAGCTTTTCGAGCGTGCCGGGGATGAACTTCTGCCCGCCGAAGCCGGGGTTGACGCTCATCAAGAGGATCATGTCGACCTTGTCCATCACGTACTTCAGCGCATCCAGCGAGGTCGCCGGGTTGAACACCAGGCCGCACTTGGCGCCGCCATCCTTGATCAACTGCAGGGAGCGGTCGATGTGCAAGGTGGCTTCGGGATGGAAGGTGATGTAGCTGGCGCCGGCTTCGAGGAAATCACCGATGATGCGGTCCACCGGGCTGACCATCAGGTGCACATCGATAGGCGCGGTTACGCCGTACTTGCGCAGCGCCGAGCAGACCATCGGGCCGATTGTCAGGTTAGGCACGTAGTGGTTGTCCATGACATCGAAGTGGACGATGTCCGCCCCGGCGGCGAGTACGTTGTCCACTTCCTCACCCAGGCGGGCGAAGTCGGCGGAAAGGATCGACGGAGCGATGGCGAAGGGTTGCATGGCGCACCTCTGAGAACGTTTTTACGATCTCGCGAGCTAGAGCCGGGCTAGGCAAAAACAGGCGAGAACGTAGCGTAGTGAAGTAACAGCCGCAGGCTGGCCCGTAAGGGTGAGCGCAGCGAATCAAGCGGAGTTTACTGAAGTAAATGAGCATTCCGAGCCTGTTTTTAACGACACCTGGCCGACGCGCAGCAGATCGTAAAAGGTTCGTAGTGCTTGGTCACGGTGGCGCGCATTGTAGCGGCTGATGCACCGGATGACAGCGCCACCAAGACAAGCGCGCCAATTCGCCTCACGGCAAAAGGCCCCGCTGGTTTCCCGGCGAGGCCTTGTTCATGCAGCGGTCGCCATTTATTCCGGCGTCGATGTCCGCAGTTTCTCGCTACGCCCGCGCAGCCATTCCAAAGTCAGCAGCAGGAGGATGGAGAAGCCGATCAACAAGGTCGCGGCGGCAGCGATGGTCGGCGACAGGTTCTCGCGGATGCCGCTGAACATCTGCCGTGGCAGGGTCGCTTGTTCCGGCCCTGCGAGGAACAGGGTCACCACCACTTCGTCGAACGAGGTGGCGAAGGCGAACAGCGCACCGGAGATCACCCCCGGTGCGATCAGCGGCAGGGTCACCCGGCGAAACGCGGTGATCGGTGAAGCGCCAAGGCTGGCGGCGGCGCGTACCAGGTTGTGGTTGAAGCCCTGCAAGGTGGCTGACACGGTGATGATGACGAAGGGCACACCGAGCACCGCGTGAACCAGGATCAACGACAGGTAGCTGTTGCCCATGCCCAGTGGGGCAAAGAACAGGTAGCTGGCCACGCTGATGATCACCACCGGCACGATCATCGGCGAAATCAGCAGGCTCATCACCAGCGCCTTGCCACGGAACTCGCCGCGGGTCAGGCCGATGGCGGCCAGGGTGCCGAAGACCATGGCCAGCAGGGTCGCGGCCGGGGCGATGATCAGGCTGTTCTTCAGCGAGCGCATCCAGTCGGCGGACATGAAGAAGTCCTCGTACCAACGCAGCGAGAAGCCCTGCAGCGGGTAGACCAGGAAGGTGCCGGAGTTGAACGACAGCGGCACGATCACCAGCACCGGCAGGATCAGGAACAGCAGTACCAGGCCGCAGATGATGCGCAGGCCGTAGTACCAGAGACGCTCGACGGGTGACATGTAGGGGCTGAGCATGGGTGTTACTCCAGTGAGCTTTTAAGCCCCCCTCTCCCATTCATGGGAGAGGGGCTGGGGGAGAGGGTTGGTAAAAAAGCCGCCCTCTCCCGCCCTTCGGGCACCCTCTCCCATGAATGGGAGAGGGTCATCAGTTGGCCTGCTACGCAGGCCGTTTTTAGCCAAGACGTAGTTTGCTTGCACCGACCAGCCAGCTGTACACCACGTAAAGCACCAGGGTCGCAGCCAGCAGCAGACCGCCGAGGGCCGTGGCCATGCCCCAGTTGATGGTGGTGTTGGTATAGAAGGCGACGAAGTAGCTGATCATCTGATCGTTCGGGCTGCCCAGCAGCGCCGGGGTGATGTAGTAGCCGATGGACAGGATGAACACCAGCAGACAACCGGCGCCGACACCGGCCAGTGTCTGCGGGAAGTACACCCGCCAGAAACTGGCGAACGGATGGCAACCGAGTGACACCGCCGCACGCATGTAGCTGGGCGAGATGCCCTTCATCACGCTGTAGATCGGCAGGATCATGAACGGCAGCATGATATGCACCATGGCCACGTAGACACCGCTGCGGTTGAACACCAGCTGCAACGGCTGCTCGATGATGCCCAGCGATATCAGCGCGCTGTTGATCAGACCTCCGGACTGCAGCAGCACGATCCAGGCTGCGACCCGCACCAGAATCGATGTCCAGAATGGCAGCAGCACCAGAATCATCAACAGGTTGCCCTGACGGGTCGGCAGGTTGGCCAGCAGATACGCCAACGGGTAGGCCAGCACCAGGCAGATGGCGGTGATCACCAGGCTCATCCAGAAGGTGCGGGCGAAGATATCCAGGTAGATGGCCTGATCCGGCGTGGCACTGGCCAGTTCGCCCAGGTCGTCGATACGGTGGTCAAGCGCCGCCAGCAGGTAGTACGGCGTTACCGAAGAAGCGTTGCGACGGATCACCTGCCAGTAGGCGGGGTCACCCCAGCGCTCGTCCATTTCCTGCAACGCATCCTGGTAGGACGCCGGTTCTTCGCGCAGCGGCAGTTTGCGTGCGGTACTGCTGACCAGGCTGCGGAAACCCGCCAGCTCCATGTTCAGCCGCTTCGACAGGTCGCCCAAACTCTGGTTACGCCGGGCTTCGGCGATGTCCAGAGTGATGGCCTGATAGACCGTCTCGTCGGGCAGGCCACGGCCGTCCCAGCTGGCAATCGCCTCGACCGTGCGCGGCAGGCTGCCAACAACTTCCGGGTTGTCGACACTGCGCAGCAGCAAGGCGCCGATGGGCAGCAGGAAGGTCAGCAGAAGGAACAGCAGCAAAGGCAGGATCAGCGCCTTCGACTTCAGCCGATTGAAGCGCTCGGCTCGGGCCAGACGCTGCTTCAGGCTCGGCCCGGGCAGCGCGGTGGCGGACAATTCGCTGGCCATGGACAACTCCGCAAGCAAGGTAGGAATTCAGACGGCCCCGCCAAAGACGGAGCCGGGTAGGCGGCTGATTAACGTGCTGCCCAGGCGTTGAAACGCTGCTCCAGCTGCTCGCCGTAGTCAGCCCAGAAGGTCACATCGATGGCCACCTGGTTGGCGATGTTCTCCGGCGTGGTCGGCATCAGGTTCAGGCGCTCAGGCGCCAGCAGCTCGATGGCCTGCTTGTTGGCCGGACCGTAGGCGATGTTCTCCGAGTAGGTCTTCTGCGCTTGCGGCTTGACCGAATAGGCGATGAATTCCTTGGCCAGCTCGGCGTTCTTGGCGCCACGCGGAATGGCCCAGGAGTCGAAGTCGTAGATACCGCCGTTCCACACCACCTGCAGATTGCTCTCGCCCTGCACCGCCGCGATACGACCGTTGTAGGCCGAGCTCATCACCACGTCGCCGGAAGCGAGGTATTGCGGCGGCTGGGCGCCAGCTTCCCACCACTGGATGTTCGGTTTCAGCTCGTCGAGTTTCTTGAAGGCGCGATCCTGGCCGTCTTTGGTGGCCAACACCTTGTACACGTCCTTGACCGGTACACCGTCGGCCATCAGGGCGAATTCCAGGGTGTACTTGGCGCCTTTGCGCAGGCCGCGCTTGCCCGGGAATTTGTTCACGTCCCAGAAATCAGCCCAGCTGGTCGGCGCTGCACTGAGCTTGTCGGCGTTATAGGCCAGCACCGTCGACCAGACGAAGAAACCAACACCGCACGGCTGGATGGCGCCTTCGATGAAGTTGGACTCATCGCCGAACTGCGCCGGATCGAGTTCCTCGAACAGGCCTTCATCGCAACCACGGGCCAGTTCCGGTGACTCCACCTCCACCAGATCCCAGCTCACGCTGCGGGTATCGACCATGGCTTTGACCTTGGCCATTTCGCCGTTGTATTCGCCGCCCAGCACCTTGTTGCCGGTGTCTTTCTCGAAGGGTTCGTAGAACGCCTTGACCTGCGCCGCCTTGTTCGCGCCGCCGAAGGACACAGCCGTCAGATCCACCGCCAGTGCCGGCATGGCACAGCTCACGCCCAGGGCAAGAGCCGCGAGCTTCAGGGATTTCGTCATTCTTGTAAGCTCCTCTGTGTTACGTGGTAAAGGTGAAGCACTGCGCGAAACGGTCACTCGGCTTGGAGTGGGTCGAGCGCGCGGACATGCTCGACAGACCAGCCGAGCGGAACCAGATCGCCAACCGCCAGGCCAGGATCGAGCTCGGCCACAGGTTGCTTGACGTAAAAATCGGACTTGCCACAGACCTCCATGCGAATACGCACGTGGTCACCCAGATAGATGAATTCGGCGATGCGCCCGGAGAACCGGTTCGGACAGGCTTCGCTGTGGCCGTTCATGCGGATGCGCTCGGGGCGGATCGACAGACTCACCTGTTCACCGATGGCGCCGACGTTCACAGCAGTCGCGCGCACTTCCTCGCCACGCGCCAGGCGCACCACGCACTCCTCGCCCTGCTGACTGACCAGCTCGCCAGCCAGGCGGTTGTTCTCACCGATGAACTGGGCAACGAAGGTGTTATGCGGCGCTTCGTAAAGCTCGCGCGGCGGGGCGATCTGCTGGATTTCGCCTTGATGGAAAACCGCCACGCGGTCGGACATGGTCAGCGCCTCGCCCTGGTCGTGGGTGACGTAGACCACGGTCACGCCCAGGCTCTGGTGCAGGTGCTTGATCTCCATCTGCATGTGTTCGCGCAACTGCTTGTCCAGCGCGCCGAGGGGTTCGTCCATCAGCACCAGTTGCGGCTCGAACACCAGTGCGCGGGCCAGTGCCACACGCTGCTGCTGGCCACCGGATAGTTGACCCGGATAACGGTTGCGGAAGCTATCGAGCTGCACCATCGACAGGGCGCGTTTGACCCGCTCGCTGGTGTCGGTGCGCGACATGCCGCGCACGCTGAGGGGGAAGGCCAGGTTCTCGGCCACGGTCATGTGCGGGAACAGCGCGTAGTTCTGGAACACCATGCCGATGTCGCGCTTGTGCGGCGGCAGTTTGTTCAGCGAACGGCCATCGAGGAGGATTTCCCCTGCGGTCGGCGTTTCGAAACCGGCCAGCATCATCAGGCTGGTGGTCTTGCCGGAGCCGGACGGTCCGAGCAGGGTCAGAAACTCGCCCTTGCGGATATCCAGATTGAGGTCTTTGACGATCAGCGTCTCACCGTCATAGCTCTTCTGCACGCCGCGGAAGCTCACCAAAACATCGTTTGCCATCACCGCACCCTTGTTCTTGTCTCTGGCTGATGACTAGAGATTAGAACTGCCTGGCGAAGCGGCAAATCAGGCGGGATGACAAGCTGATATCAGGCACAAGGAGAATCTGCTGTAGGGATTGCCCTACAAAATCCGAGCAGAGAAATCGGGCATTACGTCCGTAGGATGCGCCGTGCGCACCCATTGCCTTGGGGCCGAAAGATCGGTGCGCACGGCGTACCCTACAGCAACCGATGTTCCATGGCGTAACGCACCAGATCGGCCATCGAGTGCGTACCGAGCTTCTGCATCAGACGCGCCTTGTGGGTGCTCACGGTCTTGTTGCTGATGGCCAGGTGCAGGGCAATATCGTTGACCCCCTCACCACGCACCAGACGCTCGAACACCGAAAACTCGCGTTCGGAAAGTTGCGCATGCGGCGGGCGTGAATCGGTCAGGCCAACCTCGAACACCATGCGATCAGCCAACGCCGGGTCGATATAACGCCCGCCCGCGGCCACCTTGCGAATCGCCGTGATCAACAGCGCCGGATCGCTGTCCTTGGTCGCATAGCCCGCCGCGCCGACCTTGAGCGCCCGCGCCGCCATCTGCGCCTCGTCATGCATCGACAGCACCAGAATCGCCGGCGGCGCATTCAGCGCCCGAATACGCGGAATGGCCTCCAGGCCGTTGACGCCGGGCATGGAGATATCCAGCAGCACCACATCGCACGGTGTGCGGCGCAACACGTCGAGCAGTTGCTCGCCATTGCAGGCTTCACCCGCCACTTCGAGATCGCGCGCCATACCGATCAGTTGCTTGATACCTTCCCGCACGATGGTGTGGTCTTCAGCCACCAGTACCCGAATCACGCGTTCTCCTCCCCATCCAAAACCACCCGTGCGTAAAGGGTAGTGCCCTCGCCCGGCTGACTGTCAATCCGCAACTCACCGCCCAGCATGAGCATGCGCTCCTGCATGCCGACCAGACCGAACGACTGCCCTGCTCTGCGCTGAGACGGGTCGAAACCCTTGCCATCATCGGCCACCGCCAGGCACAGGGCGCTCTGCTCCTGCCACAGGCGTACCTCGACGCTATGCGCACCGGCGTGACGCATCACGTTGGTCAACGCCTCCTGCAGGATGCGGAACAGGCCAATGGCCTGGGCATCCGGCAGGCGCGGCAAATGCTCCGGCACCTCGACCAGGCAGGGGATTTGCGTACGCTCTTCAAATCGTCGTACCTGCCATTCGATGGCCGAGGCGATGCCGGCATCGAGAATCGGCGGACGCAAAGCGGTCGCGACATCACGCACCAGCTGGAACAACTGGGCGATCAACCGCTTCATGCTCGCCAGACGCTCGTCCAGCGCAGGAATCTGCCCGGCGCAGGCCAGCTCGCACATCGCGGTTTCCAGCTTGAGCACGGTCAGCACCTGGCCCAACTCGTCATGCACTTCGCGGGCGATACGCGCCTTTTCCTCTTCGCGCACGCTCTCCAGGTGCGCGGACAGTTCGCGCAGGCGGGCGCGGGAATCGGCCAGGGCCAGCTCCGCCAGTTTGTTCTCGGTGATGTCCCAGAGAATGCCGTCCCAGACCACCCGACCGTTGCCCAGCGAGCGCGCGGTCGAGCGGATATCTGCCCAGCGCACCAGGCCTTGATGCGTCTGGATACGGCCTTGCCAGTCCCAGTCACTCTCGCTTTCCAGCGCCAGCGTCTGGCTATTCAGATAACTGGCCAGATCCTGCGGATGCACCAGGCTGCGAATGCCGCGATCCTCGCGTTGCAGCTCGCGCGCCGGCCAGCCGACCATCTCCTGACTGGCTTCGCTGATGTAGGCGAAGTTGACCGCCTGCCCCGGCCTGGCACGCTCCAGGCGGAACACCAGCCCGGGGACGTTGCCGGCAATGCCCTTGAAGCGTGCCTCGCTTTCCTCCAGCGCCGCACGCGCGCGACGGCGCTCGGTCACATCACTGAGAAACACCACCAGATACTCGGCCTGGCGGTAACGCAGAAAGCTCAGCGACACATCCGCCGGCATGCGACTGCCGTCTGCACGCAGGCAGTCGATCTCGAAACTCGGCGAGCCCGCGTCCTGCTCGCGCACGCGCTTCCACAGGCGCAACCAGCGATCCATATCGAGTCCGGGCTCAAGTAGCCCCAGCGGCTTGTCCACCAGTTCACCCGCGTCATAACCGAGCATGCGTTCGGCCGCACGGTTGGCGTAACGCAGGTGGCTATCCCAATTGACCCAGAGAATCCCCACCGTGCTGTTGTCGATGGAGAACTGACTCAGGCGCAGGGCTTCGGCAGCCTGGCGATGCCGATCGAACTCGCCACGCGCTGCCAGCAACTCACGCTCCAGCTGGCGGGTCTGCTGACGCTGGCGATAAAAGGCGGTTGCACCGATCAGCAGCAACAGGCCGAGGAACAGGGTCAGGGTTTTCCAGAAGCCGACGAAGTCGCTGGACTGCGGGTAGCGCAGTGGCATCCAGGCTTCGCGCAACTCCTCCAGCTCACGCGCGGGCAGCGCCTTCAGGGTCTGGTCGACGATGGCGGATAAGGTCGGCTGATCACGCCGGGTCGCCAGGCGTAACAGCTGCGGTAGGCCAATATCGCCGACGATGCTGAGAATGGAGAAACGCGACTCGCGCAGCAGCAGGCTGAGGCTGGCTTCATCCAGCACCGCGTAGCTGGCTTCCTGACTCAACACCTGCTGCAACGCCGCACGCTCGGAAGGCACCAGATGCAAACGCAGATTGGTGTGGGTTCGCCCCAGGTACTCCGCCGCCTGGCTAGGCGCGCGTACGGCTACCAGTTGTTCCAGAGGGAGTTGATCGATATCCACCGCACCGCTGCCGCTGCGCTCACCCACCACCAGATGCGGGACGCGCAGATACGGCACGGAGTAATGCCAGATACGCAGACCGGCCGGCGTCTGCTGAAGTCCTGGCGCAAGATCCACTTCGCCGGCCTGGGCGGCTTTATCCAGCGCTTCGAGCGTCGGGTAGATGCGCCAGTCCGGGCTGACGCCCATGCCCGCCAGCAGACGCTCCATCAGCTCGACATTGGCGCCGGTCAGTTGCCGATCCCGTCCACGCTGCACCCAAGGCGCCTGCAGCACGAGCCCTACCCGCAACACCGGATGCGCCTGGAGCCAGGCACGCTGCTCGCCATCGAAGGCCGGGCGCAGCGGCACACGCGTGGTATCCGCCCAGCAAGTAGAAACGCCCAGCATCAGCAGGACGAAAAAGGAGGACAGGAGGGACTTCATGCGCGTAGATCCGATGACGCGATCCCTTACCTTACTCCAGTCTTTATCCAACTTCCTGACAAAAACGGAAGTCGGCATTAGGCTCTGCTGCAGACACTCAGGAGTCTCACAGATGCGCTCGACCTCATATGCAATGTTCGGATTCTGCCTGCTCGCCTGGACGGCCGCCTGGGCACAGGAGCCCACGAGCAGCGCGGATGCCGCCTCGCCAGGCACCAGCGAATCGCCCGCAACGACGGAGCGCCCGGCTTTACCCGAGCGCAGCGTCAATGAGGCGTTAGCCCTGGAGCAACGCCTGGACAAACGTGAACAACAGACATTGCAAGCCAAGGATGAGAGCTTCCTCGCGCTGTGGTTGCCAGCCAATGTGGGTGAGCCCAGCGGCGCCGTGATCCTGCTCCCTGGCGATGTCGAGAATGCCGACGGTGCCGCGGCCGCTGGCCCATTGCGACGCAAGCTGCCCGACGCCGGCTGGCACAGCCTGAGCCTGACGCTACCGGATCCGGACGGCGACCCACTGCCCCTGCGCAGCGCAGTGACTGACAATACGCCCAGCCAAGGCGCTCCAGCAGCCGACACATCCACGACGAGCACGAGTGGCGCCACGCCAGCCGAGCCCCAGCCCACCACGACCGAGATCAGCCCCGAACAGCGGCGGCAGGCTCACAGCGAGCGCGTCATGGCCCGTATCGATGCGGCCATTGCATTTGCCAGCCAGCAGCAGGCCAAGGAGATCGTCCTGCTGGGTCACGGCAGCGGCGCCTACTGGGCAGCGCGCTACCTGAGCGAGCGCAAGCCGGACAACATCCACAATCTGTTGATGGTCGCCGCGGAAGTGCCGGCAGGGTTCACCCCACCACTCGACGAACTGGTTCCGCAATTACCGGTGGCGACGGGAGATTTCTACTACAAGGATCAGGCGAACGACCGCAATGCAGCGCTGAAACGCCTGCAAGCCAGCAAGCGCGCCAAACTACCCACTTATATACAGGTGGCCATGAAAGCCCTGCCGGGCAATCTGGACGTTCAGGAGGAACAGCTGTATCGACGTTTGCGCGGCTGGCTGAAACTGCACATCCATGCCGCCGGGTAGACGATGCATGCAATGGTGCGTGCGACTTGCATGCGCCTCAGCGTAACCCCCGGCGTTGGCGAATCAGTGCATAGGCCTGGTGCAACTGGCGCGTGGTATCGGTGGCTTCGCGGATACGCTCTGGGGACGCGCCGGAACCTGCCAGTTTGTCGGGATGATGGCGACTCAATAGACGCCGATAAGCGCGCTTGATCTGTTCCGGCTCGCTATCGGCCGCCACCCCCAGCAGGCGCAACGCCTCCTGATAACTGCCGCCCGCTGGCGCCGGCTGCTGGCCACGGCGCGGGGCATATTCCTCGCCCAGTTTCTCCAGTTGGGCAGTGTCCCAACCCAGCCACTTGCCCCACAGCAGGATCAACTCGTGCTCACCGGGCGCCACCTGACCATCGACCCAGGCCATCCGCCAGCAGGCACGCAGCAGGGTGTCGGCCCGCTCGCGCTGTCGCTGCAGGGGCGTACGCAGATTGTCGCGCCCCGTCTTGCCGCGGGAGAACGCCTCGATGGCACGCCGCCGACCAGCCTCATCGAACGCCAGCCGCTGCATCTCCGAACGCGCCTGCTGGATATGGCTCTGCAGAACGCGCCCATTGCTCTTGGCCATGCGCCCCAACATCAGAAACAGCAGATCATCATCCGTGGGCGCGGCACGTCCACCCAGGCGCTCACGCAGGTTGTCCCAGCCATGCAAACGCAGGCGTCGATCCAGCACCTGGCCAAGCAGGCCACCCAGCAGTGCTCCGGGGATGCTGGCCAGGGCAAGCCCGGCAGCAGCTCCCAGCATGGTTGCAGGCCACAACACTTAAGGTGACTCCTGCAGCAGGCGTTCGACTTCCGCCAGGCGCTCGTGCGTACCGACATCGACCCAGCGCCCGCTAAAACGCTCGCCACTGACCTGATCATCTGCCATGGCGCGACGCAGCAGAGGCGCAAGCTTGAAGGCACCATGCTGGCAGCCGTCGAATAGCGCCGGGCTCAGCACGGCCAGGCCGCTGTAGGTCAGTCGATTGGTATCTTCCGGCTCATCCGTCACCTTGCCGTCGACCAATCGGAAGTCGCCTTGCGGGTGATGGCTCGGGTTCGCCACCAACACCAGATGCGCCAAACCGGCCAACGGCCTACGCAGTTCAGCGAAGGCGTAATCGGTGAAGACATCGCCATTGACCACCAGAAACGGCTGCTCACCGAGCAGCGGCAGCGCCTTGAAAATGCCGCCACCGGTTTCCAGTGGCTCGCCCTCGGGGGAATAGACAATGCGCACGCCAAAACGCGAGCCATCGCCGAGGTAATCCTCGATCTGCTGGCCAAGCCAGGCGTGATTGATCACCAACTCGGTGAAACCCGCAGCCGCCAGGGCACGCACGTGATACTCGATCAAAGGAACGCCTGCTGCACGCACCAGCGGCTTGGGGGTGTGCAGGGTCAGCGGACGCATACGCTCGCCCTTGCCTGCCGCCAGGATCATTGCCTTCATGCTGGCACGGCCTCGGATTGTGGAAGGCTGGCGAACAACTCGCCCAGCTCTGCCAGTTCCGGGCGACGCGCTAATACCGCCTGGATATAGGCGAAGAAGCGGGGCACGTCGCTCAGGTATCTGGGCTTGCCATCGCGGTGGCAGATACGGGCGAAGATACCGATCACCTTGAGGTGCCGTTGCACGCCCATCAGATCGCTGGCGCGCAGAAAGTCCTCCAGCGAGGCCTGCACTGGAATGCCAGCCGCCCTCGCCTGCTCCCAGTAGCCACGCAGCCAATCCTGAACCCGCGCCTCGGGCCAACTGAGGAAGGCATCCTTGAACAGGCAGGTGATGTCATAGGTTACCGGCCCATAGACTGCATCCTGAAAATCCAGCACACCCGGGTTGGGTGTGCTGAGCATCAGGTTGCGCGGCATGAAGTCGCGGTGCACCAGCACCTTGGGCTGAGCCTGGGCGCTGTCGATCAGCAGTGTGCTGATGCGCTGCCAGGCAGCGTCTTGCTCGGCAGTGAAGGTATGACCCAAATGGCGCTGCACGTACCACTCGGGAAACAGTTGCAACTCACGTCGCAGCAGGGCGTCGTCGTAATGCGGCAAATCACCGTCGAGAGGCAAACGCTGCTGTTGCAACAATGCCTCGATGGCGTCGGCGAACAGCGCATCGGCGTTGCGCTCATCGATCACATCCAGATAGGTCTGCCGACCAAGATCGTCGAGAATCAGAAAGCCTTGCTCAAGATCGGCTGCCAGCACCTCGGGCACATGAATGCCAGCGCCAGCCAGCAGTGCAGCGATTCTGACGAAAGGCGCGCAGTTCTCCTGAGGCGGTGGCGCATCCATCAGAATCAGGCTGCGCCCTTCGGACTGCCAACGGAAGTAGCGACGAAAACTGGCATCGTTGCTGGCCGGCGTCAGACTGGCCGCCGGCACCGCTCCCCAGCCACGCGTAGCGAAGAGGACAGGCAATTGCTCGGTGAGCCAGGTTTGCAGCTGTTGCAGACGTACATCGTGTTCGGACATCAAGGGGTCTCCGACGGCGCTAGCCGTTGCGCGGGTCATGCTTTATTATCCAGCATCTTTTTCAGCCCATCGAGAGGCGTGCGGCCCCTGGGCCGATAGCGCGCAGGAAGCCCGGACTAACAAGATGGCAGTAAAATACCCCGCGTTCCGCAAAAAATTCCCGCTGCTGGTAACTGGCAGCCTCCTGGCCTTACAGCCCGCGTTCAGCCTACAGTCCTTTGCCGCCGAGCAATACGATTGCCAGGCGTCGTCCTCGGGTGGCTGGGCCTGCGCGCCGAAAACGGCAACCAGCGCCCTGCCTCCTCGCCCGCAGCACAGCCGCAATGCTGTCAGCACGTCGAGTGGCGCAGCTGGCGAAACGGCTGCCAAGCAAGAGGCGGCTCCCGCACTGGTGACCGAGAGCAAGGGCCGCGCCCTCGCCTCGCGTAGTGCTGACTACAGCCACCTGGACTGGGTTCCACGTGAGAAGCTGACCGCCGCACAACTCGCCGAAGCCGGTCCTTATTGCGCAGGTGCCTATGTCGAGCCGCTTCGCCCTGGCATGGATGACACCACGCCGCTGGACGAGTCGCCGATGTTCGTTTCCGCCAAGGCCTCGCGCTTCGAGCAGGAAAAACAGATTGCGACCCTGGCTGGCGACGTGGTGCTGCGCCAGTCCGGCATGCAGGTCGAGGCCGATGAGGCCAGCCTGCACCAGACGGAAAACCGCGGCGAACTGGTCGGCAACGTGCGCCTGCGCGACAAGGGCATGCTGGTCGTCGGCGACCGTGCCGAGCTGCAGCTCGACAATGGTGAAGCACGCATCGACAACGCCGAGTACGTGATGCACCAGGCCCACGTACGCGGCAGCGCGCTCTACGCCAAACGCGAAGAAACCGCGATCATCCGCCTCAAGGATGGTACTTACACCCGCTGCGAGCCGGGCGACAACGCCTGGCACCTGAAGGGCAACAACGTCACCCTGAACCCGGCAACCGGCTTCGGTACCGCGACCAACGTGACGCTGCGGGTCAAGGACATTCCGGTGTTCTACACCCCGTACATCTATTTCCCGATCGACGACCGTCGCCAGTCCGGCTTCCTGCCGCCGAGCATCGGCACATCGAGCAGCAACGGCTTCTCGCTGCAAACGCCTTACTACTTCAACCTGGCGCCCAACTACGACGCCACGTTGTACCCGACCTATATGGCCAAACGCGGCCTGCTGATGGAGGGTGAGTTCCGCTACCTGACAGAAAGCAGCGAAGGACAGGTAGGCGGAGCGTGGCTTGATGACCAGGAAGATGAACGCAAACTGCAGTCCGAGTACAAAGACCAACGCTGGATGTACAGCTGGCAGCACAAGCAGGGCTTGAATTCGCGCCTGCTCGCCGAAGTCGACTACACCGATATCAGCGACCCTTACTACTTCCAGGATCTTGATACTGACTTGGGTATCGAGACCACTACCTACGTCAATCAGCGCGGCACTCTGACCTATCGTGGTGACAGCTATCAGGCCCGCCTGAACCTGCACGCCTATGAGCTAGCCAACATCACTGACGTGACGCCATACGACCGTCTGCCGCAGATCACCTTGGACGGCAAACTGCCGTTCAATCCAGGCGGCCTCGACTTTACCTACAAGACCGAGTACGTAAAGTTCGAGCGCAGTCTTCGCTCGGGTGATTACATCAACGAAGACGGAGTGAATGAAGGCCCATATTATGATGCGCGCCTAAGAGGTCTGGCTCGCGCCGAAGGCGAGCGCGTACACGTAGAACCCGCCGTCAGTTTGCCGCTGAATTGGACTTGGGGTTTCCTGAAACCTCAGGTCAAGTACATGCAGACCCAGTACGACCTCAGCCTAGACAGTATTGGCAAAGGCAATGGCCCTTACGGGCTACTGCCGGAACAGGAATACAAGGGCACCCAAAATCGTGGAGTCGGTCTGTTCAGTATCGACAGCGGTCTGTATTTCGACCGCAACACCCAATTGTTCGGCAAGGATTTCCGCCAAACTCTTGAACCGCGTGCGTTCTATCTCTACGTACCGGAAGAAGACCAGACCGATATCCCAATATTCGATAGCAGTGAGAGCAGTTTCAGCTACGCCTCGCTGTGGCGCGAAAACCGCTTCAGCGGAAAAGATCGCATCGGCGACGAGAACAAGCTGTCGCTGGGCGTAACCAGTCGCTGGATCGAGCCGAACGGCTTCGAGCGTCAGACCTTCAGCATCGGTCAGGCCTTCTACTTCGAAGACCGCAAGGTGCAGATGCCAGGTATCGACTATCGCGGTCGCCAGGATGCAACCTCTGACGTATCACCCTATGCGTTGGAGTACATGTATCGTTTCAATCGCGACTGGCGCGTGTCCTCAACCTTCAACTGGGATCCGGATCAACGTCGCACTCGCTCAGGCAGCGCGATGTTCCACTATCAGCCGGAGGATAACCCGAACAAGATCGTCAACCTGGGCTATCGCTACCGCAACGACACAATGCGATATGACCGCGAGAGTGGCCGGTGGGTCTTCGGGGGGGATTACGGCACCCCAGGCACAGCGAACTACATCAAGGACTACTACAAGATTGACCAGCATGACTTCTCCGTCATCTGGCCACTCGCGCCACAGTGGAGCCTGATCTCGCGCTGGCAGTATGACTATGGCCGCAACCGTACCCTGGAAGCCTTCGGCGGCTTCGAGTACGACAGTTGCTGCTGGAAGCTGCGCCTGATCAACCGCTACTGGATCGATTACGACGAAGTCAGCCTCAACCCGTCGCGCAACGACGAGCCCGACCGCGGCATCTTCCTGCAGATCGTCCTCAAGGGCCTCGGCGGCGTTACCGGCAACAAGGTGGAAACTTTCCTCGACCAAGGCATTCAAGGTTACCGTGAACGTGAAGACCAAGCTTTCTGATTGCCTGCGCCCCCTGCTGTTGGGCGCAGCACTGCTGGCGGTGACGGCTCAGGCCCAAGTCCGCCCTCTGGATCGCGTCGTGGCCATCGTCGATAACGACGTGGTCATGCAGAGCCAGCTCGACGCCCGCCTGCACGAAGTGCAACAGACCATCGGCAAACGCGGTGGCTCCTTGCCACCCGAGCACGTGCTAAGCCAGCAGGTACTCGAACGCCTGATCATCGAGAACATCCAGTTGCAGATCGGTGATCGCTCCGGCATCCGCATCACTGACGAGGAACTCAGCCAGGCCATGGGCACCATCGCCCAGCGCAACGGCATGTCCCTCGAGCAGTTCCGCGAAGCCCTGGCACGCGATGGCCTGTCCTACGCTGACGCCCGTGACCAGGTGCGTCGCGAGATGATCATCAGCCGCGTACGCCAACGCCGGGTAGCCGAGCGTATTCAGGTCACCGATCAGGAAGTGCAGAACTTCCTGGCCTCCGACCTGGGCAAGATGCAGCTGTCGGAAGAGTTCCGCCTGGCCAATATCCTCATTCCGGTGTCGGAAGCTGCCTCCTCCAGCGAGATCCAGGCCGCGGAGCGCCAAGCGCAAGAGCTGTATCAGCAACTGCAGCAAGGCGCGGATTTCGCCCAACTGGCCATCTCCCGCTCCGCCAGCGAAACCGCACTGGAAGGCGGCGAAATGGGCTGGCGCAAGGCCGGTCAGCTACCGCCACCGTTCGACAACATGATCAACATGTTGAATCCAGGCGAAGTCACCGAGCCAGTTCGCACGCCGGGCGGTTTCATCATCCTCAAGCTGATCGAGAAGCGCGGCGGTGATACCCAGGTGCGTGACGAAGTACATGTTCGCCATATCCTGATCAAACCCAGTGAAATTCGCAGCGAAGAAGAAACCCGTCGCCTGGTCGAGCGCCTGTATCAGCGCATCGTTGCCGGCGAGGACTTCGCCGAATTGGCGAAGAGCTTCTCCGAGGATCCAGGTTCGGCGCTCAACGGCGGCGATCTGAACTGGATCGACCCGAATGCGCTGGTTCCCGAGTTCCGCGAAGTGATGAACAACACGCCGAGCGGCGAGCTGTCCAAGCCCTTCAAGAGCCCTTACGGCTGGCACGTGCTGCAGGTCATGGGCCGCCGCGCCACCGACAGCAGCGTCCAGTTCCGCGAGCAACAGGCCGCCAACCTGCTGCGCAATCGTAAATACGACGAGGAACTGCAGGCCTGGTTGCGGCAGATTCGCGACGAAGCCTACGTCGAGACCAAGTTGTAATCCCTGTAACTCGACCAGAAAGCCCGGCTCTGCGCCGGGCTTTTTCGTTATGTGCACAAGCAGCGTAAACTGACCGGCCCGCGACCTCTGCGAGACCGTACATGAGCGCACACCGACTCTTTGCCCTGACCCCTGGTGAACCCGCAGGAATCGGCCCTGACCTTTGCCTTCTGCTCGCCCGGGAGAAACAGCCCGAGGCGCTGGTGGCCATTGCTAGCCGCCAACTGCTGGCCGAGCGCGCAATACAGCTTGGGCTGGACATCGAACTGCTTAGTACCGAACCAGGGCAGTGGCCGGACAGCCCCGCAGCCGCCGGCAGCCTGTATGTCTGGGATACGCCGCTGGCGGCACAAGCCGAGCCCGGCAAACTGGCGCCCGCCAACGCAGGTTATGTGCTTGAAACCCTGACCCGCGCCGGCCAGGGCTGCCTGAACGGTACATTCGCCGGGATGATCACGGCGCCCGTGCACAAGGCCGTGATCAACGAGGGCGGCATCGCCTTTTCCGGACATACGGAGTTTCTCGCCGACCTGACCCATACCGAACAAGTGGTGATGATGCTGGCCACCCGCGGCCTTCGTGTCGCCCTGGTCACCACCCATCTACCGCTGAAAGATGTCGCCGCCGCCATCACCGCCGAGCGCCTGGAACGCGTCACACGCATCCTGCATGCCGACCTGCAAAGCAAGTTCGGCATCGCCGAGCCGCGCATCCTGGTCTGCGGCCTCAATCCACATGCTGGCGAAGGCGGTCACCTAGGCCGCGAGGAAATCGAGATCATCGAACCGACGCTGGAGCATCTGCGTACGGAAGGCATGAACCTGATCGGCCCGCTGCCAGCTGACACCCTGTTCACCCCCAAGTACCTCGAACATGCCGATGCTGTCCTGGCCATGTACCACGACCAGGGCCTGCCGGTGCTCAAGTTCAAGGGTTTTGGCGCCGCGCTGAACGTTACGTTGGGCCTGCCGATCATTCGCACATCGGTGGATCACGGCACCGCACTGGATCTGGCCGGTACCGGTCGGGTAGATATCGGCAGCCTGCAAGTGGCACTGGAAACTGCCTACCAGATGGCCGCCAGCCGCATGAATTGAACCACTGACACCACGGGCCGCGCCCGCGGGGCGGCATTCGCTGGTAGACTGTGCGACTTCTTTTTTGCATCCAGCCTCGATGCGTAACGCCTCGAGGCGCTCCGCGGAGCCGCCCATGTCCGACTACCAACACCGTGCGCGCAAGCGCTTCGGCCAGAACTTCCTGCACGATGCCGGAGTGATCGACCGCATCCTTCGCGCCATCCGCGCCAAGGAAGGCGAGCGCCTGCTGGAGATCGGCCCGGGGCAAGGCGCCCTGACCGAGGGATTGCTGGGCAGCGGCGCACAGCTCGACGTGATCGAGCTGGATCTCGATCTCATCCCCATCCTGCAGCACAAGTTCGGCAATAACCCGCGCTTTCAGCTGAATCAGGGTGATGCACTGAAGTTCGACTTCACTCGTCTCGATGCCGCGCCGCGCAGTCTGCGTGTGGTCGGCAACCTGCCTTACAACATTTCCACCCCGCTGATTTTCCACCTGCTGGACAACGCGCCGCTGATTCGCGACATGCACTTCATGCTGCAGAAGGAAGTGGTCGAGCGCATGGCAGCCGGCCCTGGCGGTGGCGACTGGGGACGCCTGTCGATCATGGTGCAGTACCACTGCCGCGTGGAACACCTGTTCAATGTCGGCCCTGGCGCCTTCAATCCACCACCCAAGGTGGATTCGGCGATCGTGCGCCTGGTTCCTCATGAAACCCTGCCGCACCCCGCCAAGGATCACCGCCTGCTCGAGCGCGTCGTGCGCGAAGCTTTCAACCAGCGCCGCAAAACCCTGCGCAACACCCTGAAACTGCTGTTGCCAGCCGAAGCCATCGAGGCGGCTGGCGTTGATGGCAGCCTGCGTCCTGAACAGCTGGATCTGGCCGCGTTCGTCCGTCTGGCCGACCAATTGGCTCTGCAGCCCTCGGCTGCGCGGGACTAAACTGCAATCACGCTCAACGGGTTACCCGCATGTCCGACCCTCGTTATCAGATCGACGTCAGCGTCACCACTCGCTACCTGGCCGCCCAGTCGCAGCCGGAACAGAACCGCTATGCGTTCTCCTATACCGTGACCGTCGTCAATAACGGCGAGCTCCCAGCCCAGCTACTGTCGCGCCACTGGATCATCACCGACGGCGATGGCCGCGTGCAGGAGGTTCGTGGCGCCGGGGTGATCGGCCAGCAACCACATATCGAGCCAGGCGCCAGCCATACCTACAGCAGCGGCACGGTCATGGCCACTCAGGTCGGCATCATGCAGGGCAGTTACCAGATGCTCGCTGAAGACGGCAAACGCTTCGACGCGACCATCGCGCCGTTCCGTCTGGCCGTCCCCGGGGCCCTTCACTGATGGCGGTGTATGCAGTCGGCGACCTGCAAGGCTGTCTGAAGCCGCTCAAGTGCCTGCTTGAGCAGGTGTCTTTCGATCCGGCACAAGACCAACTATGGCTGGTAGGCGACCTGGTCAATCGTGGCCCGCAGTCGCTGGAAACCCTGCGCTTCCTCTATTCCATTCGCCACGCCGTGACCTGTGTGCTGGGCAACCATGATCTGCATCTGCTGGCCGTGGCCCACAACATCGAGCGCCTGAAAAAAGGCGACACCCTGCGCGAGATTCTCGATGCCCCCGATCGCGCCGACCTGCTCGACTGGCTGCGCATGCAGAAACTGGTGCATCACGATGCCGAGCGCAAAGTCACCCTGGTGCATGCCGGCATTCCGCCACAATGGACACTGAGCAAGGCCCTGCGCCGCGCCGCCGAGGTGGAGGAAGCCCTGCGTGACGATGCGCGCCTACCGCTGTTTCTCGATGGCATGTACGGCAACGAACCGGCCAAATGGAACAAGGAGCTGCATGGCGTGACCCGCCTGCGCGTGATCACCAACTATTTCACCCGCATGCGCTTCTGCAAGGCCGATGGCACCCTGGATCTGAAAAGCAAGGAAGGCGTTGGCAGTGCCCCGCCCGGCTTCGCCCCCTGGTTCAGCCACCCGCAGCGCAAGATGCGCGGAGAGAAGATCATCTTCGGCCACTGGGCAGCGCTCGAAGGCAATTGCCAGGAGCCCGGCCTATACGCACTCGACACCGGCTGCGTCTGGGGCGGTGCGATGACCCTGCTCGATGTCGACAGCGGTGAACATCGCCGCTGCACCTGTCCCAAGGAATAAGCCCCTACGAATCACGCAAAGGCCACGAACATGAGCGAATTCAAACGTATTTCCCCGCAGCAGGCCCAGGAGCTGCGCAGCAAAGGCGCCGTCGTGGTCGATATTCGCGACCCACAGAGCTTCGCCAATGGCCATATCAGCGGCTCGCGCCACCTGGATAACCACTCACTGCATGACTTCATCACCCAGGCCGACCTCGACGCGCCGCTGATCGTGTCCTGCTATCACGGCAATTCCAGCCAGGGCGCCGCGGCCTACCTAGTCGGACAGGGTTTTTCCGAGGTGTATAGCCTCGACGGCGGTTTCGAGCTGTGGCACGCCACTTACCCGAGCGAAACCGCGCAAAGCAGCGAAGAATAAATTTCTTCAGCCGGCAGGCCGCGCCCGCTCTGGCCTGCCGGCTCTTCCCGACGCACGGTAACATCCAGTTATCGTTGTCCCGCCCTTGACGCTCGGCAGAACGAACTATTCTGTTACTTAGGCCATCCCACTCAAGGTAGAGCCGGCTAACCGGCATCGGGCCATCGGTACGACTTTCTGGTTCTGGGGGATTCTTCCCGACTTGTCCTTAAGCCGGGGTCACCCAGCACCCGCACGACCGATCCCGAGCCAGCTTTCAGCATCGAGCGAGGTGAAGTCATGAGCATTTTCAGTCACTTCCAACAACGTTTCGAGGCGACCCGCCAGGAGGAGTACTCGCTGCAGGAGTACCTCGAACTGTGCAAACAGGATCGCAGCGCCTATGCCACTGCGGCCGAACGCCTGCTGATGGCAATCGGCGAACCGGAGTTGCTCGACACCTCGAGCAACTCCCGCCTGTCACGAATCTTCTCCAACAAGGTGATCCGCCGTTATCCGGCCTTTGCCGACTTCCATGGCATGGAAGAGTGCATCGACCAGATCGTCTCCTACTTCCGCCACGCCGCTCAGGGCCTGGAAGAGAAGAAACAGATTCTCTATCTGCTCGGCCCGGTAGGCGGCGGTAAATCCTCGCTGGCCGAAAAGCTCAAGCAACTGATGGAAAAGGTGCCCTTCTACGCCATCAAGGGCTCGCCGGTATTCGAGTCGCCGCTGGGTCTGTTCAATGCCACCGAAGACGGTGCGATCCTCGAAGAGGACTATGGTATCCCGCGCCGTTACCTGAACTCGATCATGTCGCCCTGGGCCACCAAACGCCTGCAGGAGTACGGTGGCGACATCAGCCAGTTCCGCGTGGTCAAGCTCTACCCGTCGATCCTCAACCAGATCGCCGTGGCCAAGACCGAGCCGGGCGACGAAAACAACCAGGACATTTCCGCCCTGGTCGGCAAGGTGGATATTCGCAAGCTGGAGGAATTCCCGCAGAACGATGCCGACGCCTACAGCTACTCGGGGGCACTGTGCCGGGCCAACCAGGGCCTGATGGAGTTCGTCGAGATGTTCAAGGCGCCGATCAAGGTGCTGCACCCGCTGCTGACCGCCACCCAGGAGGGCAACTACAACAGCACCGAAGGCCTCGGTGCGATCCCCTACAGTGGCATCCTGCTGGCCCACTCCAACGAATCGGAATGGCACAGCTTCCGTAACAACAAGAACAACGAGGCCTTCATCGACCGCATCTACATCGTCAAGGTGCCGTACTGCCTGCGCGTGACCGACGAGATCAAGATCTACGACAAGCTGCTGATCAACAGCTCGCTGGCCAAGGCTCATTGCGCGCCGGATACCCTGAAGATGCTCGCCCAGTTCTCCACCCTGTCGCGCCTGAAAGAGCCGGAGAACTCCAACATCTACTCGAAGATGCGCGTCTACGACGGCGAGAACCTCAAGGACACCGACCCGAAAGCCAAGTCGATCCAGGAGTACCGCGACAGCGCTGGTGTCGATGAAGGCATGAACGGCCTGTCGACCCGTTTCGCCTTCAAGATCCTGTCCAAGGTCTTCAACTTCGACCCGCACGAGATCGCTGCCAACCCGGTGCATCTGCTCTACGTACTGGAGCAGCAGATCGAGCAGGAACAATTCCCCGCCGAGGTGCGCGAGCGCTACCTGCGCTACATCAAGGAATACCTGGCACCGCGCTATATCGAATTCATCGGCAAGGAAATCCAGACCGCCTACCTCGAGTCCTACAGCGAATACGGGCAGAACATCTTCGACCGTTATGTGCTGTACGCCGACTTCTGGATTCAGGATCAGGAATACCGCGATCCGGAGACCGGCGAAATCCTCAACCGCGTGGCTCTCAACGAGGAGCTGGAGAAGATCGAGAAACCGGCCGGCATCAGCAACCCGAAGGATTTCCGCAACGAGATCGTCAACTTCGTGCTGCGCGCACGCGCCAACAACAATGGCAAGAACCCGACCTGGCTCAGCTACGAGAAGCTGCGCGTGGTGATCGAGAAGAAAATGTTCTCCAACACCGAGGATCTGCTCCCGGTCATCAGCTTCAACGCCAAGGGCAGCAAGGAGGATCAGCAGAAGCACAACGACTTCGTCAAACGCATGGTCGAGCGCGGCTACACCGAGAAGCAGGTGCGCCTGCTCTCGGAGTGGTACCTGCGGGTTCGCAAGTCTCAGTAAGCCCTGTCCGGCGCGCACCGCGCGCCGGGTCATTCGCTGCCTGCCTGTGTTACGGGCAGGCAAGAACCTGTTCAAAGTCTCGCGAGCTAGAGCCATGCAAGGCAAAAACAGGCGAGGACGCGCAGTTTACGAGCTGTAAATGAGCAGTCCGAGCCTGTTTTTAACGCAGCAGGGCCGACGCGCAGCAGAGTTTGAACGGGTTCGAAGGAGACGTCATGAGCTACGTGATCGACCGACGCCTAAATGGCAAGAACAAGAGCACGGTGAACCGCCAGCGCTTCCTGCGGCGTTACCGTGAACACATCAAGAAGGCGGTGGAAGAAGCCGTCAGTAGGCGCTCCATCACTGACATGGAGCACGGCGAGCAGATCAGCATTCCCGGTCGCGATATCGACGAGCCGGTGTTGCATCATGGCCGTGGCGGCAGGCAAACCACCGTCCACCCCGGCAACAAGGAGTTCACCACTGGCGAACGCATTCCACGCCCACAAGGCGGTGGTAGCGGGCGCGGCAGCGGCAAGGCAAGCAACTCCGGCGAAGGCATGGACGAGTTCGTCTTCCAGATCACCCAGGAGGAGTTTCTCGACTTCATGTTCGAGGATCTGGAACTGCCCAACCTGGTCAAGCGCCACCTGACTGGCGCGGAAACCTTCAAGACCGTACGTGCCGGCATCAGTAACGAGGGCAACCCCTCGCGCATCAACATCATCCGCACCCTGCGCTCGGCCCATGCACGGCGCATCGCCCTGTCCGGCTCCAGCCGCGCCAAATTGCGCGAAGCCAAGGCCGAGCTGGAGCGGCTACGACGGGAAGAACCAGACAACTTCGGCGATATCCAGGCGATTCAGGAAGAAATCGAACGACTCAGTGCACGCATCCATCGCGTGCCGTTTCTCGATACCTTTGACCTCAAGTACAACCTGCTGACCAAACAGCCCAACCCCAGCTCCAAGGCGGTGATGTTCTGCCTGATGGACGTATCCGGCTCCATGACCCAAGCCACCAAGGACGTGGCCAAGCGTTTCTTCATCCTGCTGTACCTGTTCCTCAAGCGCAATTACGACAAGATCGACGTGGTGTTCATCCGCCACCACACCAGTGCCAAGGAAGTGGACGAGGAGGAGTTCTTCTACTCCCGCGAGACCGGCGGCACCATCGTCTCCAGCGCGCTGAAGCTGATGCAGGAGGTGATGGCCGAGCGCTACCCGATCAACGAGTGGAATATCTACGCCGCCCAGGCATCGGACGGCGACAACTGGAACGACGACTCGCCGGTATGCCGGGATATATTGATCAACCAGATCATGCCGTTCGTGCAGTACTTCACCTACGTCGAGATCACTCCACGCGAGCACCAGGCGTTGTGGTTCGAATACGAGCAGGTGGCCGAGGCCTTCGCCGACAGCTTCGCCCAGCAACAACTGGTGTCTGCGGCGGACATCTATCCGGTGTTCCGCGAACTGTTCCAGCGTCGCCTGGTGAGCTGAGGGCCAAGCCATGAATGCTACTGCCAAGAAGCGCCAACCGCTGTCCACCGGCTCGGAATGGACTTTCGAGCTGATCCGCGCCTACGACCGCGAGATCGCTCGCATCGCCGAGCGCTACGCGCTGGACACCTATCCGAATCAGATCGAGGTCATCACCGCCGAGCAGATGATGGACGCCTACGCCTCGGTAGGCATGCCGCTGGGGTACCACCACTGGTCGTACGGTAAGCATTTTCTCGCCACCGAGAAGGGCTACAAGCGCGGCCAGATGGGCCTGGCCTACGAGATCGTGATCAACTCCGATCCCTGCATCGCCTACCTGATGGAAGAAAACACCATCTGCATGCAGGCGTTGGTGATCGCCCACGCCTGTTACGGTCATAACAGCTTCTTCAAGGGCAACTACCTGTTCCGCACCTGGACCGATGCCAGCTCGATCATCGACTACTTGGTGTTCGCCAAGCAGTACATCATGCAGTGTGAGGAGCGTTACGGCATCGACGCCGTGGAGGAATTGCTCGACTCCTGCCATGCCCTGATGAACTACGGCGTCGACCGCTACAAACGCCCCTATCCCATCTCCGCCGAAGAAGAACGCAGGCGCCAGAAGGATCGCGAAGAACACCTGCAGAAGCAGATCAATGACCTGTGGCGCACCATTCCCAAGAGCGCAGAGAAGGGCAACGAGAAGGACAACAAGCGTTTCCCGGCCGAACCGCAGGAGAACATCCTCTATTTCCTCGAAAAACACGCGCCGCTGCTGGAGCCATGGCAACGCGAAGTGATCCGCATCGTGCGCAAGATCGCCCAGTACTTCTACCCGCAGCGCCAGACCCAGGTGATGAACGAAGGCTGGGCCACCTTCTGGCACTACACCCTGATGAACGACCTGTACGACGAAGGCCTGGTCACCGACGGTTTCATGATGGAGTTCCTGCAGTCGCACACCAGCGTGGTCTACCAGCCACCGTTCGACAGCCCCTACTACAGCGGCATCAACCCCTATGCCCTGGGCTTCGCCATGTACCGCGACATCCGCCGTATCTGCGAGGAACCCACCGAGGAGGACAAGCACTGGTTCCCCGACATCGCCGGCAGCGATTGGCTGACCACGCTCAAGTTCGCCATGAGCAGCTTCAAGGACGAGAGCTTCATCCTGCAGTTCCTTTCACCCAAGGTGATTCGTGACTTCAAGCTGTTCGGCATCCTCGACGACGACCAGAAGGACGAGCTGCTGGTGCCGGCCATCCATGACGAACCTGGTTATCGCACCATCCGCGAGCTGCTCGCCGCGCAATACAACCTGGGCAACCGCGAACCCAACGTGCAGATCTGGAACATCGACCGTCGCGGCGACCGCTCCCTGACCCTGCGCCACCAGCAGCACGACCGCAAACCACTGGGCGACTCCACCGAAGAGGTACTCAAGCACCTGCACCGTCTTTGGGGCTTCGATATTCACCTGGAGGTGTGCCAGGGCGACCAACTGATCACCACTCAGCACGTCCCACCACGCGGCAGTGCCGAGGGGGAAAACGAATATCCTCGCCTGGATCTGATCATTCCACCCATTTGATCGGTTGCCGGGCATGACGCGGGCAATCAGCATCGCAGGCAGACTCCGCGAGATGCCGCGCATGCGCCTATTTCTGGTAATTCTCCTGTGCCTGGGACTAGCCACCTGCACCAGCCACATCCCCCAGGCACAAATACTCAGCCCCGCCGACGCCTCGCTCGCCGGACGCCACAGTTTCGAGTTGATCGACCCACAATCCAGCCTGGAGGGCGAAGCGCCCTTTCCAGAGCGTTATCGCCAGCTTCCGCAACTGCTGCGCCATGGCCTATCCGCACGGGGTTACCACGAGAGCCAGCAGCCGCAACTGCATCTCTACTACTGGCTGGCCGTGCAGGACAGCCCACTGATGTTCAAGGTCGACACGCCGCCACCCAACGCACTTGGCCCCTATCAGGCCATCCATCGTCTACGCGACGAAACCGGCACCTTGCGCCTGCGCCTCACCGACCTCGACGAGCGCATTCTCTGGGAAGGCGTGATCAGCACAGGGCTGAGCCCGGCGCGTGACAGCGCCGAACTGCTGCAGCGTGCCGTTCAGGTGCTGACCGAGCAGATTCCGCAAGCCACACCGTAGCCCGGATGCAATCCGGAGATATCCGCGCGAGCGTCCCGGATTGCATCCGGGCTACCTCCCAGTCCCGACCAGCCGCTATCCTCTGCACTCAACGGAGGATATCCATGCAGATCTACAAAGTCGGCGGCGCAGTGCGTGATCGCCTGCTCGGCCGCCCCGTCAGCGAAGTGGACTGGGTCGTGGTCGGCGCCAGTGCCGAGCAGATGCTCGAGCTCGGTTACCGCCCTGTGGGCGCCGACTTTCCGGTGTTCCTGCACCCGCAGACGGGCGAGGAATATGCATTGGCTCGCACCGAGCGCAAGAGCGGCCGCGGCTACGGCGGGTTCACCTTTCACGCCAGCCCCGACGTCACGCTGGAAGAAGACCTGATCCGCCGCGACCTCACCGTCAACGCCATGGCCGAAGACGAACAAGGCGCGCTGATCGATCCCTACAATGGCCAGCAGGATCTTCAGGCACGCATCCTGCGCCACGTTTCCCCGGCCTTCGCCGAAGACCCGCTGCGCGTACTGCGCGTCGCCCGCTTCGCCGCACGCTATGCGCCGCTCGGCTTCAGCATTGCGCCGGAAACCCTGGCGCTGATGCGTCAGTTGGCAGAGTCCGGCGAACTGGGTCATCTCACCGCCGAACGCAGCTGGAAGGAAATCTCCCGCGCGCTGATGGAGCCGCGTCCGGATGTATTCATCCAGGTGCTACGCGACTGCGGCGCGCTGGCCACCCTGCTGCCGGAAGTGGACGACCTGTTCGGCGTGCCGCAGCCACCTGCCCATCACCCGGAGATCGATACCGGCGTGCACGTACTGAGCGTGCTGCGCCAGTGCGCCGAGCATCAACAACCATTGAGCGTACGCTGGGCATGCCTGCTTCACGACGTTGGCAAGGGGCTGACCCCGGAGGCCAACTGGCCACGCCATATCGCCCACGAGCACAAAGGTCTGAAGCTGATTCAGGCGATCAACGAACGCTGCAAGGCACCGCGTGACTGCGCTGAGCTGGCGTCACTGGTCGGCGAGTTCCATACCCACGGGCATCGTGCCCTGGAGCTGCGTCCCTCGACGCTGCTGGAGCTGCTGCAACGCTTCGACGTGTTCCGCCGGCCGCAGCGCTTCGCCGAGTTCGTCGCAGCTTGCGAAATGGACGCTCGTGGTCGCCAGGGTCTGGAACAGCGTGAATATCCACAAGCCGCGTATCTGCTAGGCGCCGCCGAGATCGCTCGGCAAGTGTCGGTCAAACCGCTGCTGGAGAAGGGTTTCAAAGGTGCCGAATTGGGTGAAGCGCTCAATCGCGAACGCCTGAAAGCGCTCAAGGCTTACAAGGAGCAGCAGTCTCTTTAACGAAACCGTAGGGTGCGCCATGCGCACCACTGGTAACCGCGGCGCACCCTACGCAACCCAGTCGCAGCCGATTAAACCGAATGCGCCTGCAACAGCGCCTGCGGTGTCAACTCGGTGCCACGCCACTGAAAGGCGGCCGGCCAGAGTTGCTGATCGATCTGCGTCGTCGCCCACAGGTCAGCGAACGAACGGCCATCCACCGGGTGCTGCAGCTGCGGGGCCAGCAGCGCCAGGGGCCAGAGCACGAAAGCGTTCTTGAGAATTTCCGCGCGCGGCAGGATCAAGCCATTGAAGTTGCCGACCTGCTCACCGTACAGCAGCACGTCGATATCCAGCGGCAAACCCTTGCGATCCGGCGCGTAGCGACCGTTATCGGCTTCGATGAATTTCAGCCGCCGATCCAGCTCCAGCAGCGGCAGCTCGGTGTCGCCCACCACCACCAGATTGAAGAAGTTGCCACTCTTGATGCCCACCGCGTGGCTCTCGAATACCGGCGAGCAGCGCATGTCAGCGAGCAGACCAGCCAGTGCCTCGAGCCCGGCAACAAGGTGAGCCTCGCGCTCGATATTACTGCCGAGGCCAAGGAATACCCGGGTCAGAGACATCCGCGCTCGATCTCCACGCCTACACCACCACGGGCCGCCGGCACGGCGCCGGGCTTGGTCAGCTTGAGGCGTATCCAGGGAATCTGGAATTCCTCCATCAACATCTGCACCAGGCGTTCGGCGAAAGTCTCCACCAGGATGAATTGCGATTCGGCAGCGAAGGACTGAATGCGCGCGGACACGCTGGCATAGTCGAGTGCCCGGTTGAGATCATCGTCGGCTGCGGCCGGGCGGTTATCCCAGCCCATCTGCAGGTCGAGGCGCAGGCACTGGCGAATGTCGCGCTCCCAATCGTAGGCGCCGATCACCGTGTCGACCTCCAGCCCCTCGATAAATACTCTGTCCACCCACACTCTCCGCGCCACGACAAGGGCGCCACACCTCGTTAGAATCGGCCCACCCCATGCATTGGAATGGCCACCATGTTCTGGCTTCTGGCGATCCTCGCCTACCTGCTCGGCTCGTTGTCCTTCGCCATCCTGCTCAGCCGACTTGCTGGCGGGCCAGACCCGCGCGCCAGCGGCTCGGGTAACCCCGGCGCCACCAATATGCTACGGGTGGCCGGCAAGAAGCTCGCTGTCATGACGCTGATCGGCGACCTGTTCAAGGGCCTGCTACCGATCCTGATCGCCAAGCTGCTCGGCCTCAGCCTGCATCAACAGGCCTGGATCGGGCTGGCCGCTGTCGTCGGCCACCTCTATCCACTGTACTTTCGTTTCCGCGGCGGCAAGGGCGTAGCCACTGCCGCCGGCATGTTACTCGGCCTCTACCCGCCAGCCGCACTACTCGCCCTTGCGGCATGGGCTCTGGTCTTCCTGCTGACCCGCACCAGCTCACTGGCGTCGCTGATCGCTACCCCGCTGACACTGCCACTGCTGGCCTGGCAACAACCAGAGGCCCTGCTACCGGCCTGCGTACTGACCGGGCTGATCGTCTGGCGCCACCGCGGCAACCTGCGTGATCTGTTCGCCGGCCGCGAGCGCCGTTTTTAACCAACCTGTCGGGATGAAAATCGCGGCTGAAGCCGCTCCTACAGGGCATCGACTCATTAGAGCGCCGGCAACGACTCCATCGGCCAACGCGCCTGCACCTTGATCGCCAGATCCTCATGCTGCCCGGCCAACAGGCGCTGGCAACCGGCATAGGCGATCATCGCGCCGTTGTCGGTGCAGAAGCGTGGCCGCGCATAGAACACCTTGCCCTTCATCTCACCCAGCATGCGCTCCAGATACTCACGCAGCGCCTTGTTGGCACTCACGCCACCCGCGATCACCAGGCTGTTGAGCCCCGTCTGCTTGAGCGCACGTTTGCACTTGATGGTCAGAGTCTCAACCACGGCCTGCTGGAAGGCCAGCGCGATGTCGCGGCGAGCTTGATCGAGGTCGTCGTCATTGGAGCGACACTGCTGCCAGGTATTGAGGGCGAAGGTCTTCAGGCCACTGAAGCTGAAATCCAGGCCAGGGCGATCGGTCATCGGGCGCGGGAAGATAAAACGCCCCGGCGTGCCCTGCTCTGCCAGTTTGGCGATCTCCGGACCGCCAGGATAATTGAGCCCCATCAGCTTGGCGGTCTTGTCGAACGCCTCACCTGCGGCATCGTCCAGCGACTCGCCGAGCAACTGGTATTGGCCAATACCATCGACTCGCACCAGTTGGGTGTGTCCACCGGAAACCAGCAAGGCGACGAACGGAAATGCCGGCGGCTGCTCTTCCAGCATCGGCGCCAGCAGATGACCTTCCATATGGTGCACGCCGACGGCCGGAATGCCCCAGGCGAAGGCCAAGGCCTGCGCGCAGGATGCGCCCACCAGCAGCGCACCGACCAGGCCAGGGCCAGCCGTGTAGGCCAGCGCGTCGATATCGCTGGCCTGCTTGCCGGCTTCGTCCAGCACCTGGCGGATCAACGGCAACATACGCTTGACGTGATCGCGCGAAGCCAGCTCAGGCACTACGCCACCGTAGACCCGATGCAGGTCGATCTGGCTGAACAGCGCATCGCTCAGCAGGCCACGCTCGCTGTCATAGAGCGCGACGCCGGTTTCATCGCAGGAAGTTTCCAATCCCAGTACGAGCATGGAGTAAAGCCTTGGTTTGCCGCGTGGAACAAAGGCGCGCATGATAAGCGCCGCCCAATCCTCCGGCCAGCGCTTTTCGACCTAAGGGCTTTGCATTCCTCGCCCCGAGGGGGTAACATCCGCAACCCTTGAAAACCGACGCACCCCGAGCCATTTGCCGGGAACGCGTTGAACACCGGTAATTAACGAAGGTACGACCTGGATGCCAGCCGTCAAAGTTAAAGAGAATGAACCCTTCGACGTAGCTCTGCGTCGTTTCAAGCGCTCCTGCGAGAAAGCCGGTGTACTGGCTGAAGTCCGTAGCCGCGAATTCTACGAAAAGCCGACCGCTGAGCGTAAGCGCAAGGCCGCTGCCGCTGTTAAGCGTCACGCCAAGAAAGTGCAACGCGAACAGCGTCGCAGCGTTCGCCTGTACTAATCGGTACACGCAACGCCCGAATGCCCGGCTTCGGCCGGGCATTGCATTTGAAGACTCCGCCTCGCGCCTCAGCGAGTGTGCGGAGTTTTTGCTTTTCTACCAATCGTTGTCCCGCGTTCGCGCCGGGCAGTATGCTGAGCGCCTATGGCCGGCCTGATCCCGCAATCCTTCATCGATGACTTGCTCAACCGCACCGACATCGTCGATGTGGTGAGTTCGCGCATCCAGCTGAAGAAGACCGGCAAGAACTACAGCGCCTGCTGCCCGTTCCACAAGGAAAAGACCCCTTCCTTCACCGTCAGCCCGGACAAGCAGTTCTACTACTGTTTCGGCTGCGGCGCCGGCGGTAACGCCCTCGGCTTCGTCATGGATCACGATCAACTGGAATTCCCCCAGGCGATCGAGGAACTGGCCAAGCGCGCCGGCATGGACGTACCGCGCGAGGAAAGCGGCCGCGGGCACAAATCCAGACAACCGGTCGACTCCCCCCTCTACCCGCTGCTCAATGCCGCAGCCGAGCATTATCGCCAGGCGCTGAAAAGCCATCCGCAGCGCAGATATGCAGTGGACTACCTCAAGGGCCGCGGCCTGACCGGCGAAATCGCCCGTGATTTCGGCCTCGGCTTCGCCCCACCTGGCTGGGACAACCTGCTCAAGCAACTGGGCAGCGATGCCCTGCAGCAAAAAGCGATGATCGACGCCGGCCTGCTGATCGAGAACGCCGAGAATGGCAGGCGTTACGACCGTTTCCGCGACCGCATCATGTTCCCCATCCGCGACAGTCGCGGCCGGGTCATCGCCTTCGGCGGCCGGGTATTGGGCGACGACAAGCCCAAATACCTCAACTCCCCGGAAACCCCGGTTTTCCACAAAGGGCAGGAGCTCTACGGCCTGTACGAGGCGCGCAAGCACAACCGCGATCTCGACGAGATCATGGTGGTCGAAGGCTACATGGACGTCATCGCCCTGGCCCAGCAGGGCCTGCGCAATGCCGTCGCGACCCTGGGCACGGCGACCAGCGAGGAGCACCTCAAGCGCCTGTTCCGCATCGTGCCCAGCGTACTGTTCTGCTTCGACGGCGACGCGGCTGGCCGTAACGCCGCCTGGCGCGCACTGGAATCGACCCTGCCGAGCCTGCAGGACGGGCGGCGCGCACGCTTTCTGTTCCTGCCCGAAGGCGAAGACCCGGATACCCTGGTGCGCGCCGAGGGCACCGACGCCTTCCGTGCCCGCATCAATCAGCACGCGCAGCCGCTGGCCGACTACTTCTTCCAGCAGCTCAGCGAAGAAGCCGACCCGCGCTCACTGGAAGGCAAGGCGCACCTGGTGACCCTGGCTGCACCGTTGATCGACAAGATTCCCGGCAACAACCTGCGCGCATTGATGCGCCAGCGCCTGAGCGAAATCACCGGCCTTTCCGGCGAAGCGCTCAGCCAGGTCGCCAGCAGCCCACGCAGCCATGCACCGAGCACGACCAGCCAGGCACCGACCAGCGATTACCCGGACTATGGCGATATCCCCGATAGCGCCTACTACGACGCCATGCCGGATCTCGGCGGTTACGAGCAACCGGCACCGCAACAGCAGCACTACGAGCAGCGCAGCAACGACAGCGGCAAGGGCAGTTGGAAAAAAGAAGGTGGCAAGTGGAGCAAGAAAGGCAAAGGCGACTTCGCGCCACGTGCCCCACGCACCGCAGTCAGCGTCGAATCACCGCATCTGAGCGCATTGCGCACCCTTTTGCATCACCCGCAACTGGCACAGAAGGTCGAGGACGTCAGTCATTTCGCCGACGAAGACGACACCTATGCCCAGCTACTGGTCGCCCTGGTCGGCGCCCTGCAAAAGTCGCCCAACCTGCGCTCACTGCAATTGATCGCGCGCTGGCACGGCACGGAGCAAGGCCGTCTATTACGGGCACTGGCCGAGAAGGAATGGTTGATTTCTGCCGATAACCTTGAACAACAGTTTTTCGACACTATAACTACTCTTGCAGCCCGCCAACGCGAGCGCAGCCTGGAACAACTGCTGCGCAAGGCCCGTCAAAATGAGTTGAGCGCAGAGGAAAAAGATCAGCTGCGCGCCCTGCTAAGCCGTAACGCATTACCAGTTTCCCCCTCCCCAACTGGCGCGTAGGGCTCGAGATCAGGTATAATCCGCGGCTTGTTTTTAGCCCGCCAAGACCTTCAGTGGATAGGGTGTTATGTCCGTAAAAGCGCAACAGCAATCTCGTTTGAAAGAATTGATCAGCCGTGGTCGCGAGCAGGGTTACCTGACGTACGCGGAGGTCAATGACCACCTGCCGGAAGATATTTCCGATCCGGAACAGGTGGAAGACATCATCCGCATGATCAACGACATGGGGATCAACGTATTCGAGAGTGCTCCGGATGCGGACGCCCTGTTGTTGGCCGAAGCCGACACCGACGAAGCGGCGGCAGAAGAAGCCGCAGCCGCCCTCGCCGCCGTTGAGACCGATATCGGCCGTACCACCGACCCGGTGCGCATGTACATGCGTGAAATGGGTACCGTGGAACTGCTGACCCGCGAAGGCGAGATCGAAATCGCCAAGCGCATCGAGGAAGGCATCCGCGAAGTCATGAGCGCCATCGCTCACTTCCCCGGCACTGTCGACGGCATCCTCGCCGAGTACAAGCGTGTCACCACCGAGGGCGGCCGCCTGGCCGAAGTACTCAGTGGTTACATCGACCCGGATGACGGCAGCGTACCCGACGAAGCCGCCGCTCCTGTTCCTGTAAAAGAAGGCGCCGCTGCTGAAGAGAGCGACGACGACGAGGAAGAAGAGAGCAGCGACGACGAGGAAGAAGAAGGCGATGGCGGCCCGGATCCGGAAGAAGCGGCACGCCGCTTCACAGCCGTAGCCGAGCAGCAGGAAAAAGCGCTGAAGGCTCTGAAGAAGCATGGTCGTGGCAGCAAGCAGGCCACCGAAGAGCTGGCCGCACTGGCCGAGCTGTTCATGCCGATCAAGCTGGTGCCCAAGCAATACGACGCCCTGGTCACCCAGGTGCGCGATGCCCTCGACCGTCTGCGCACTCAAGAACGCGCCATCATGCAGCTGTGCGTGCGTGATGCCCGCATGCCGCGTGCCGACTTCCTGCGCCTGTTCCCGGGCAACGAAATCGACATGAGCTGGGCTGCCGATCTGGCCAAGGGCAAGGCCAAATACGCCGAAGCCCTGGGCAACCTGCAAGCCGACATCCAGCGTTGCCAGCAGAAGCTGGTCGATCTGGAAGCCGAGTGCAGCCTGAGCCTGGCCGAGATCAAGGACATCAACCGTCGCATGTCCATCGGTGAAGCGAAAGCTCGCCGCGCCAAGAAGGAAATGGTCGAGGCGAACCTGCGTCTGGTGATCTCCATCGCCAAGAAGTACACCAACCGCGGCCTGCAGTTCCTCGACCTGATCCAGGAAGGCAACATCGGCCTGATGAAGGCGGTGGACAAGTTCGAATACCGTCGCGGCTACAAGTTCTCGACCTACGCCACCTGGTGGATTCGCCAGGCGATCACCCGCTCGATCGCCGACCAGGCGCGCACCATCCGTATTCCGGTGCACATGATCGAGACCATCAACAAGCTCAACCGCATCTCCCGTCAGATGCTCCAGGAAATGGGTCGCGAGCCCACTCCGGAAGAGCTGGGTGAGCGCATGGAAATGCCCGAGGACAAGATCCGCAAGGTATTGAAGATCGCCAAAGAGCCGATCTCCATGGAAACCCCGATTGGCGACGACGAAGATTCGCATCTGGGCGACTTCATCGAGGACAGCACCATGCAGTCCCCGATCGACGTGGCCACGGTCGAAAGCCTCAAGGAAGCCACTCGCGAAGTGCTGGCCGGCCTCACTGCCCGTGAAGCCAAGGTTCTGCGCATGCGCTTCGGTATCGACATGAACACCGACCACACCCTCGAGGAAGTGGGCAAGCAGTTCGATGTCACCCGTGAGCGAATTCGTCAGATCGAAGCCAAGGCGCTGCGCAAGCTGCGCCACCCGACGCGAAGCGAGCATCTGCGCTCCTTCCTCGACGAGTGATACCAAAACCCCCGGCCCAGGCCGGGGGTTTTGCTTTCTGGGTACACCTCTGCGTAGAGCGAGTTAAGGGGCGAGGCGAACAGCGCGTCACCTCGCCGGCCCACCCGCAAGCAAACGGCAGCGCTGCCGTTGCAATCAAACTGCCATCCCTGCTTTGGCGGTCTACACTGGGACGATACTGATTTCGAAACGAGGCCGTTATGCCCCGCTGGCCAGCCATTTTGATGTTGTGCCTGGCGTATTGGATGACCCCGGCCCTAGCCCTGACACTCAGCGAGCAAGAGCGCACCTGGCTGGCCGCCCACCCTGAGCTGCGCCTGGGCGTCGATGCATCCTGGCCGCCGTTCGAATTCCGCGATGAGCAAGGCAACGCCCAGGGCCTTGCCGCTGACTACGTCAGGCTGATCGAAGAGCGCCTCGGCGTGCAGTTTCACCCCGTCGAACCCAGCGACTGGAGCGCAGTGCTGGAGCAGGCGCGTACGGGCCAGGTCGACCTGCTGCCGGCCATCATGTCGACGCCCGAGCGTCAGCAGTACCTCGCCTTCACCCGCCCTTACCTGAATTTCCCCATCATCATCATGGCCCGCGACGGCGGGCCGCAGCCGAAGAAGATCAACGACCTGTACGGTCTGCGGGTCGCAGTCGTCGCCGACTACGCACCACACGAACTGCTGCGCCAGCAACATCCGGATCTCAACCTGCTCGCCCTGCACAATGTGGCCGCCGCCCTTCAGGCCTTGGCCACCGGTCAGGCCGATGCACTGGTCAGCGACCTCGCTTCCAGCGTCTGGAGCCTGCGTCAGCTCAAGCTCGAAGGACTGTACATCAGCGGCGAGACGCCCTATCGCTACCAACTGGCCATGGCCGTGCCACGCGATCAGCCGATCCTGCTCGGCATTCTCGACAAACTCCTCGCCGACCTCAGTCCTGAGCAGGTATCCGATCTGCAAGCGCCCTGGATCGGCAGCGAACTGGACAACCGCGACGCCTGGCATGAAATGCTGCTGTACGCCTTGCCGGCACTACTCATCCTGCTGCTCGTGATCGCGGCAATATTGCGCATCAACCGCCGCCTGAAGCACGAGATACGCAACCGAGAGGCACTGGAGCAGGAACTACGTAGCCGCGAGCAGCACTTTCGCGACATGGTCGAAAGCCTCTCGGCCATCACCTGGGAAACCGAGCCGAGCGGGCTCACCTACACCTACGTCTCGCCTCACGCCGAGAGACTGCTCGGCTACCCGCTGCAGGAATGGCTGCAGCCCGGCTTCTGGCAACGCCACCTGCACCCGGACGACCACCAGCGCACCCTGCGCACGTGCCTGGAGCAATGCGCCAATGGCGAGGATCATGCCCTGGAGTACCGCCTGCTCGCAGCCGACGGCCGCACCGTCTGGGTTCGCGACATCGTCACCCTGCTGCAACGCGGCGAGCGTCAGGTCATTCGCGGCCTGATGATCGACATCAGCGAAGCCAAGCAGACCGAACAGGCGCTGCGTCTGTCCGAGCAGAAATTCGCCTCGGTGTTCCAGCAATGTCCGGACATTCTCATCATCTCCCGGCGTCTCGACGGCGTACTGCTCGAAGTCAACGCCGCATTCACCGCCCAGACCGGCCTCAGCAGTGAACAGGCCATCGGCAGAACCGCCACCGAACTCGATCTGTGGGGCATTCCGGGGATTGGCCCGAGCCTGCTACTGCGCCTGCAAGACGAACGCCTGCGCAACCTGGAAATGCCCTTCCGCCGCGCCGACGGCAGCCTGTTCACTGGGCTGATCTCCGCCAGCCCTTTCATCCTCGATAAAACGCCCGTGCTGGTGATCGTCGTGCGCGATATCAGCCAACTCAAAACAACGCAGCAGCAGCTGCAGACCTCCGAGGAGAAATTCGCCAAGGCCTTCCATGCCTCCCCCGATGGCCTGCTGATCACCCGGCAGCGCGATGGCCTGATAGTCGAAGCCAACGAAGGCTTCAGCCGCATTACCGGTTACGGCCTCGACGAGATCAACGGGCACAGCACCATCAGCCTGGGTATCTGGGCCAACCAGGAAGATCGTCAGCGCCTAGTCGAATGTATTCGCCAGCAAGGCAGCACACACGAAATGATCGCGCCAGTACGCAACAAGGGCGGGCAACTGCGCCTGTGCGAGCTGTCCGCCCAACCCTTGCTGATTGGCGGTGAACAGTGCCTGCTGACCATCGCCCGCGACATCACCGAGCGACAGCGCATGCAGGACGAGTTGCAGCAGGCAGCGACCGTCTTCGAGAGCACCGCCGAAGGCGTGATGATCACCGACCTCGAACAGCGCATCACCGCCGTCAACCGCGCCTTCAGCCAGATCACCGGCTACAGCGAAGCCGAGGCCCTCGGCCAGCGTCCCAGCATGCTGGCCTCCGGTCAGCACGACAGCACCTTCTATGCCGCCATGTGGCACAGCCTGGCGGCCAACGGCCACTGGCAAGGCGAGATCTGGAACCGGCGCAAGAACGGAGAGCTCTATCCCGAATGGCTGAACATCAGCGCCGTGCGCAACAGCGACAACCTGATCACCCATTTCGTGGGCGTATTCGCCGATATCTCCAGCCTCAAGCACGCCCAGGCTCGGCTCGACCACCAGGCTCATCATGATCACCTGACCGGCCTGCCCAACCGCTTGCTGTTCGAAAATCGCCTGCGCAGCGCGCTGGACAGCTCACGCGTCAGCGAACAATTGGGCGCTGTGCTGTTTCTCGACCTCGACCGCTTCAAACAGATCAACGACAGCCTCGGCCACCCGGTCGGCGACCAATTGCTCAAAGCCATCGCCGCACGCCTCAAGTTGCAGTTGCGCAACGTCGACACCGTCGCCCGCCTCGGCGGCGACGAATTCATCATCCTGCTGCCGAGCCTGCAACAGGCACAGGACGCCGAACAGGTCGCGCAGAAACTGCTGCATTGCTTCAGCGCCCCCTTCGAGATCGACGCCCACGAGTTCTTCATCAGCGCCAGTATCGGTATCAGCCTCTACCCGCAGGACGGCATGGACGTCGCCACACTGGTCAAGAACGCCGACGCCGCCATGTACCAGTCCAAGGCGAAAGGGCGCAACCGCAGCGAGTTCTATACCCGCTCGCTGACCTTTCAGGTCAACGAGCGCATGGCCATGGAACAGGAACTGCGTCGCGCCCTGGAGCGCAACGAGCTGCGCCTGTACTACCAGCCCAAGTACTGCCTGCGCAGCCAACGCCTGATCGGCGCCGAAGCCCTGGTACGCTGGCCACACCCGGTATTCGGCGACATACCACCGGATCGTTTCATCCCGGTGGCCGAAGAAAGCGGGCTGATCGTTCCGCTGGGTGACTGGGTGCTGGAAGAGGCATGCCGCCAACTGCAGGAATGGCAGGAGAGCAATCGCGGCTTCGGCACCCTCTCGGTCAACCTGGCCGGCGCTCAGCTGCACCAACCCAGCCTGTTACCGCGCATCAAGGAACTGCTGCTGCGCTACGACCTGGCGCCTGAGTTGCTGCAACTGGAGATCACCGAAAACTTCATCATGAACCAGTCAGGCGAGGCGCTGGAGATTCTCCATCGCCTCAAACAACTGGGCGTACAACTGGCCATCGACGACTTCGGCACCGGCTACTCCTCGCTCAGCTACCTCAAGCGCCTGCCGCTGGACGTGCTGAAAATTGACCAGTCGTTCGTCCGCGGCCTACCCGATGACCCGCACGACCTGGCGATCACCCGCGCCATCATCGCCTTGGGCAACAGCATGCAACTGACGGTGATCGCAGAGGGCGTGGAGACCAAGGCCCAGGAACTCTGCCTGGCCGCCGAAGGCTGCCTGCAGATTCAAGGTTACGTGATCAGTTGCCCCCTCTCCGCCGAAGCCTTCGCCCGGAAATTTCTTTCGCCAGGTCAAGCAGTTGGCGCTGGCGAGAACGCGCCGTTATAATCCGCCGGCCTTCTGGGGGCCTATAGCTCAGTTGGTTAGAGCAGAGGACTCATAATCCTTTGGTCCACGGTTCGAGTCCGTGTGGGCCCACCACCTTCAAAGCCGCGCATTGCGCGGCTTTTTCATACCTGCCACCAACTCATTCGCTGAGATTGGCCTTCGGCGCGATTCGGTCGAAGACCTCGGGCGTCAGCGCTGTATCACCGGCCTCGTCGAGGACATCGCGTGGGCGTTCGCTGCCGGGGATGCTGCTATCGAGCATGCTGAGCAGTTGAGCGCCGCGTGGGGTGAGCACGAAGTTCTCGCCGTTGCCGCCCTCTTCTTCCGGGCGCGGTTCGATGAAGCCGCTTTCCAGCAGGCGAGCCTCGTAACGTGCGGCCTCGGCGCGCAAATGGTCGAGGTTGTCGACGCTCTCGCCCGCCTGGTCGAGCTCCTCGGCCAGGTCTTCGGCGTAACGGCGCGGTGCGAACGGTTTTCCGGCGCCGTTCTGCACTTCGTGAAGCAGGCGTTCGATCAGATCCCAGTTGTACATGGCGGCATCTCCGCTATCGATGGGCTTACAGGTTCCGACTGCCCTGCCCAGCGATAGGTTCGACCTGATTGCCCGACCGGCTCAGAGACGTACGTCGAACTTGTCCAGCAACAGCTCCCCCGCTGGGTCGGCACTGACCAACTGGTTACGCCCCCGCTGTTTGCCACTGTAGAGACGACGATCCGCCGCTCGGTAAAGCTCAGCGGCGCCGCGGCCATCCATGGGCCAGGCGGCCAGGCCGAACGTGGCAGACAGGCTAATCTGCTGACCGTCGTATTCCAGTGGCTGCTCTGTGATCTGTTGGCGCAGTTTCTCGACCATCGAGTAAGCGCCTGCCGCGTCGGTGTAGCGCAACAGCAGGCCGAACTCTTCTCCCCCTAGCCGCCCGAGGAAATCGGTGACCCGCAGCCGCTGCTGCAGAATCTGGCAGATATGCCGCAGCGCCATGTCCCCCGCGTCATGCCCCCACTGGTCGTTGACCTGCTTGAAATGGTCGACGTCAAGCAGTACCAGCACCAGCTTCCCGCTGCTGCGTTCCGCCTCCTGAATGCTGCGCTGCAAGGCGTGCTGGAAGCTGCCCCGGCTGGCCACACCCGTCAGCGAGTCGGTTTGCGCCAGGCGCTCCAGCTCCTCGTAGGCCTGCATGCGCAGGCCGTCATAGATGTGCACGAACACCAGGATGAGAACGCCGCACAGGGCCGCGTTGCCCAGGTCGATCAATCCCTTGGTATCCAGGCTCAGGTGCTTGTCGGCGAAATACAGCAGCAGCCCGGCAAGCATGAAAGGGGCGGCCAGCAGAAAACCACGCTGCTTACCCAGCAGCAGGTAGGCCAGCAAGGGAATCATGTACAGCCAGACGAAAGCTGCCGATGAGGCGTCCGGCATGATGATGATGTAGAGAATGAAGCTGAAGGTGGGGATCAGGTAGAGGTAGATCCACAGGTACAGATGACGTGCGTGCTCGATACGCCAGGCACCGAACAGCAGGATGGCCGTGCACAGCACCTCGAGAATGGCGAACGGGTAGTTGCCGGCCAAAGCCTGCAGGATGGAAAACCCGCCCAGGGTCAAACCGGTGGCGAGCAGGATGGTGCGCATCAGGGCGCGCTTGCCTGCTTCACGTAATCCTTCGCAATGCCCCGCGCCTATGTCCCTGTCATGGTTCTGCTTGCCATCGACCATTTTCATGCCCAACACCGCCGTGGTCGGTGCGCGGCCCTCCCCGCTCACCATCACGCAACTATAGACGTCGGGGAGCCATTAGCCGTAGCTGAATCAAACGGCTGTTTACGCCATTTGCCAACACCCGAGAAGCCGTAACCCTCAGGTGCGCTGCCTTGCTCGCGGCGCAGGGCCCCTCCCATAATCGCCGACACCTGATTTCGGAGAGCCGCCATGGCCATTTCCCGCGACGATCTCGACCAGCACGGCCTGATCATCGGTGTATCGCCCGAGCGGTTCCGTGCGGTGGCCATGCCGCTGCTGTTCGACCACCTCGACGCTCAATGCGAGGGCACCATCGCGGTCAATCGCCAGGCGCGCATCGTCTGGATCAACGACAAGTACGCGCAGAAGGTCGGCATCGCCGATGCGCGCACGGCGCTGGGCAAGGAAATCGAGGAAGTGCTGCCGGCCAGCCGTCTGCGCGAGGTGGTGGAAAGCGGCCAGCCGAGCATGCTCGATCTGATGGCCTTCGGCAGCGAGCATTTCGTAGTCACCCGGATTCCGCTGCGCGATGAGGACGGCACCCTGGTCGGCGCGCTGGGCTTCGTGCTGTTCGACCGTGCCCGTCACCTCAGGCCACTGATGGCCAAGTACAACAACCTGCAGACGCAGTTGCTCGCCACCCAGCATGAGCTGGCCAAGGCGCGCCGGGCACGCTACACCATCGCCGGGTTCATCGGCGCCAGCGTGGCGGCCAGCGAGGTCAAGCGTCAGGCACGTCGCGCCGCGCAACTGGACGCCACGGTGCTGATTCGGGGCGAAACCGGTACCGGCAAGGAGCTGCTGGCCCAGGGCATTCACAACCTGTCGCCGCGGGCCAACGGCCCCTTCGTCGCGGTCAACGTCGCGGCGATTCCGGAAACCCTGGTCGAGGCCGAACTGTTCGGCACCGCGCCGGGCGCCTTCACCGGGGCCGAGCGCAAGGCGCGGATCGGCAAGTTCGAGGTGGCCAACGGCGGAACGCTGTTTCTCGATGAGATCGGCGACCTGCCGCTGCCCTTGCAGGCCAAGCTGCTGCGTGTGCTGCAGGAACAGGAGGTGGAACCGCTCGGCTCCAACCAGGTCAAGCCGCTGAACGTGCGGGTGATCGCGGCGACGCATATCGATCTGGAAGCCAAGGTGGCGGCTGGGCAGTTCCGCGACGACCTCTACTACCGCCTCAACGTGCTGGCCTTGCGCGTGCCGCCACTGCGTGAACGGGCCAGTGACATACCCGCGTTGATCGAACATCTGCTCGATGATCTGGCCAATCGCTCCGGCCTGGCGCCGCTGGAGCTGAGTGACGATGCCCTGGCCCTGCTCTGCGCCCAGCCCTGGCGCGGCAATGTGCGTGAGCTGCGCAATCTGCTGGAACGGGCGCAACTGGCCGTCGATGGACGAGTGGATGGCGAGGCCTTGCGCGGTTTGCTGGTCGACCCGGTCGCACCGAGCGAGCCAGTGCCCGTTGTGCCAGCGGCAATCGACACGGCGCAAACCCTGGCCGAGCAATTGGCACAGGCTGAACGCCAGGCGCTGCTGGCGGCATTGGTCGCCACCGACGGTAATCGCCAGTTGGCCGCCGAACGCCTGGGCATTTCCCGCGCCGGGTTCTACGCCAAGCTGGCGCAGCATGGGCTAGGGCGCCGAGGCTGATCTCACCTCGTTTGTCGTAGGAGCGGCTGGGCGACATTCCGTTTTAGTCACGAGACTCCCCAACAACGCTTCGCGGCTAAAGCCGCTCCTACAGATGCCGTTGCCGATCGCAATTGCGTAGCCCGGATGAAATCCGGGGATAGGCACCTAAAAACCCCGAATTGCATCCGGGCTACGGCGCGGCATCAAGACAGTTGGCGGGTTTCACCCGCCCTACGTATGGCTTCCTTGTAGGAGCGGCTTCAGCCGCGATTGCTGCTTCGTCACAGTCGCGGCTAAAGCCGCTCCTACAGATTCCGTTGCCGGCCGCAATTATGTAGCCCGGATGAAATCCGGGATCAGGCACCACAAAACTCCCCAATTGCATCCGGGCTGCGAATCCAGACTTCTGGAATTCGCCTCAAATAAAATCCAAGAATCTGGACTTAATCCAGAAAAATGGACACCACCCTACATCTAGCCTGACTGCTCCGCGCTCGTCATGAACGCCTGAAACCCTCATCGCACAAGCCTTTCGAGGCTATCGACCAAAGTCTCACCCCGGTCTGGCACGACTCTGGCTCTATATCCGGCAAAGGCGCGCTGCCGCATCTGCGCCTTCCCGATAAAACGGCCTTGAGCCGGTAGAACAACAACAAAAGGAACCACCCATGGGTACCCTCGGTATTCTGATTTCCCTCGCCTTGTTGATGTACCTCGCCTATCGCGGCATCAACGTCCTGATCCTCGCCCCGCTGCTGGCCCTGCTGGCGCTGCTGTTCGCCGGCGATATCGCCCTGCTGCTGCCCACCTACACCCAGGTGTTCATGAAGGCCATGGGCGGCTACGTGATCCAGTTCTTCCCGCTGTTCCTGCTCGGCGCCCTGTTCGGTAAGTTGATGGACGACTCAGGCTCAGCTCGCGCCATCGCCCACGGTATCGTCGCCAAGGTCGGTAGCGAGCGGGCGATTCTGGCCATCGTGCTGGCCTGCGCCATCCTCACCTACGGCGGCGTGTCGCTGTTCGTGGTGGCCTTCGCCGTGTATCCGATCGGCGCCGCGCTGTTTCGCGAGGCGGGCATTCCCAAGCGCCTGATCCCCGGTGCCATCGCCCTGGGTTCGTTCACCTTCACCATGACTGCGCTACCGGGCACACCGGCGATCCAGAACGCCATCCCCAATCCGTTCTTCGGCACCGACGCCTTCGCCGCGCCGGGCCTGGGGATGATCGCTGCGCTGATCATGTTCGGCTTCGGTACCTGGTGGCTGAACGGCCAGGCGCGCAAGCTGAAGGCGGCCGGTGAGGGGTATGGCCAGCACAAGGACGACCCAGTCGTGCAGGACACCGGCTACACCCCGGGCTTCTGGCTGGCGCTGCTGCCGATCTTCCTGGTGATCGCGCTGAACTTTCTGATGGCCAAGCAGATCCTGCCCAATATCGACGCCAGCTACCTGGCCAAGCCGGAGTACGGCGGCTTGCAGGATGCCCGTTCGTTGATCGGTATCTGGTCGATCATCGTCGCCCTGGCCGCGGCCATCGTGCTGCTGATCGCCATGCACTGGAAACGCTGGCTGGATCTGAAGAAGAGCGTCAACGAAGGCTCGTTCGGCGCCATGCTGCCGATCCTCAATACCGCCGCCGAAGTGGGCTACGGCACGGTGATCGCCTCGCTGGCCGGCTTCGTCATCATCCGCGACCTGGTGCTGGGCGTATCGAGCAACCCGCTGATCTCCGAAGCGGTGGCTGTGAACATCCTGGCCGGTATCACCGGTTCGGCTTCCGGCGGCCTGTCCATCGCCCTCAAGACCCTCGGCGAGCAGTATCTGGAGATGGCCAATGCCGCCGGCATCAGCCCCGAGCTGCTGCACCGGGTGGCCGTGATGGCGTCCGGCTGCATGGACACCCTGCCGCACAACGGCGCGGTGATCTCGCTGCTGGCGATCTGCAAGCTCACCCACCGCGAGTCGTACAAATTCATCTTCTTCAACACCGTGGCCTTCCCGCTGCTGGCGCTGGCGGTGGTCATCACCCTGGGCACGCTGTTTGGCAGTTTCTGACGCCCGCTGCAGGAGCGGCGGGCGGTGCTCCGCCCAGCCGCGCCTACAAATACCCGTTTTGCATGAGTACCCGCTATGAGCAAGATCATGACTGCCGCCGCTGCCGTGGCGCGCATCCCGGACAACGCCAACCTGGCCACCGGTGGCTTCGTCGGCATCGGCTTCGCCGAGCAGATCGCCATCGCTCTTGAACAGCGCTTCGTTGCCGAGCAGGCGCCGCGCGATCTGACCCTGGTGTATGCCGCCGGCCAAGGCGACGGCAAGGGCCGCGGCCTCAACCACCTGGCCCATGAAGGCCTGGTGCGCCGCGTGATCGGCGGCCACTGGGGCCTGGTACCGGGGCTGCAGAAGCTGGCGGTGGACAACCGCATCGAGGCCTACAACCTGCCGCAGGGAGTGATCTCCCAGCTGTTTCGCGACATCGCCGCAGGCAAGCCGGGGCAACTGTCACGCGTTGGCCTCGGCACCTACGTCGACCCGCGCCATGGCGGTGGCAAGCTCAATGCACGCACCACAGCCGACTTGGTGCGACTGATGCCCATCGACGGCGAAGACTACCTGTTCTACCCGACCTTTCCGGTGCATGTCGGCATCGTCCGCGCCACCAGCAGCGATCCTGACGGCAACCTCAGTTTCGAGCGCGAGGCGTTGACCATCGAGAGCCTGGCCATCGCCATGGCTGCGCGCAACAGCGGTGGCCTGGTGATCGCCCAGGTCGAACGCGTGGTCGAGCGCGGTTCGCTCAACCCACGGCAGGTGAAGATTCCCGGCATCCTGGTGGATTGCGTGGTGGTGGCCGAACCGACCAACCATCAACAGACCTTCGCCACCGCTTACAACCCGGCCTTCGCTGCGGAAACCCGCGTGCCGGTGGACAGCCTGGCGCCGCTGCCGCTGGACGTGCGCAAGCTGATCGCCCGCCGCGCGGCTCTGGAGCTCAAGAGCGGCGCAGTGGTCAACCTCGGCATCGGCATGCCCGAGGGCGTCGCGGCGGTGGCCGCCGAAGAAGGTGTGATCGAGCGCCTGACCCTGACCGCCGAGCCCGGTGTGATCGGCGGCGTGCCGGCTTCGGGGCTGGATTTCGGCGCAGCGAGCAACCACAGCGCGCTGCTCGACCAGCCTTATCAGTTCGATTTCTACGATGGCGGTGGCCTGGATATCGCCTTCCTCGGCCTGGCCCAGGCCGATGCAGCGGGCAATCTCAATGTGTCCAAATTTGGTAGCCGGCTGGCAGGGGCAGGCGGCTTCATCAACATCAGCCAGAACGCCAAGCAGGTGGTGTTCGTCGGCACCTTCAGCGCCGGCACGCAGGACATCCGCATCGAGGACGGCCAGTTGCACATCGTCCAGGACGGCGCGCTGCGCAAGTTCGTCAGCGCAGTGGAGCACCGCACCTTCGCCGGACGCCTGGCTGCCGAACGCGGCCAACCGGTGCTCTATGTCACCGAGCGCTGCGTACTGCGCCTGAGTATCGAAGGCCTGGAACTGATCGAGGTGGCGCCGGGCGTGGACATCGAGCGCGACATCCTCGCGCGCATGGACTTCGCCCCCATCGTGCGCGAACCGAAACTGATGGATGCGCGGCTGTTCCGGCCCGAGCCAATCGGCCTGGCGCAATGCCTGGGAAATCTTTGAGCGTGAACTCACGGGCCGCACAGGCCCGTTTTTTTGCCTGCGCTCACGCGCTCTAACCTGCATGGTTGCGCGCCCGGTTCGGGGCTGGCATGGTGCGCCTCTCTCATGAACAAGGATCGTTACCGATGAGCATGCCCGCCCCCACTCCGTTCGTTTTCTGCACCAATCCCATCGAAGGAGATATGCCCTTCCAGGCATGGCCAGATCTTTCCCTGGAAATCGATGGCCAACCCGAGCACAGCGAAAATCTGCTGAACCTGGCAGGTTTCCTGGTACGCCAGGCATTGGCCGACCAGCATCCGGAGCGCGTCGGGCACGCCGCGGATGTCGAGCCGCTGCTCTATGGGCTGCGAGCCCATGTCCAGTTGCACTCGGGTGGCTGCTTCAACTTCGGTGAGGAGCATCCTGATCCGGATCAGCCGTTGCATGAACACCAGATAATCCCCGGCATTTACATCGGCAATCTGCTGTTGCTGGCCGACGGGCCTGCCAGCGCCGGAGTCGAAGCACTGCACGCGCGCCTGAAGCCGGTCGATGCCATGGCCAGGGCACTGAAGCAATTGCAGGAGTCCGATATCTCGCAGCCCGTGAGACATACCTGCGCGCTGTTGCCAGGCATGACCATCACCCTGACCCCGGCGTTTGCCGATAGCCAAACCCTGGTTTACCCGAGCCGCCTGGATACCTATCAGGAGCAACTCAAACTGGAAGAACTGGCCGGCCTGCCACAGCAGCGTTGTGAAATCGTCCTCGCTGGTCAGCCACTGGACGAAAGCCAGCCGGCCTACCCAGTCACCTACGACATCCTCTCGGCCATGCTGCGTGCGCTGCGCCAACGTGCTCTCGAAAGCGGTCAGCCCGATATGTCCGCCCGCCAACAGGAATGGCAACGCGTACGCCTAGTGGTCGGCAGTGAAGTGCACTACAGCGCGCAATACATGCTCAACCCAGAGACCTATCTGCCGGCCTTCGGCAAGCCGGTACGCGGTGTAAAGCTGGTTGGCCAACAAAGCATCCTGCTGCCAGAGCACCTCGATCTGCCTGCGTTGGAACAGCTGTGGGAGGCCCTGGCACACGAGGAAATGCGTGAGGAATGGCAGCGGGTACAGGCGAGCGATGACGACGCCGACCGCTCGTTGATGATCAACCTCGAAGTGACCTGCAAACTGGAGGTGCTCGCCATCGGAGCCGACCAGCAACCGCAGGTGCTGGAAAGCTATCGCGACAGTGAGTTCATCCAGGCGTCCGTTGAACGCAAGGCAGCTCTCGGACAGGGCACCTCGCCGGCGCCATCGCAGGCCCGCGTCACGGAAAGTACCGATAACGATGCGGCTGCCGCGCAGTCGTGGGCACGCGAATCCGATGGCGATGTCTCGTCCAGAGGCACCTCAAGTGGCCGTGGCGCACTGCTGCTGGCTCTGGTCATCGCCGCCGTGATGCTGGCCATGCTGATCAAGAGCTGACTCTGCCAAACCAATCGCGCGGCTCCCCAGACCGACTTCGACTGGCGCCAGGCAAACAACCTGAACCATCCGCCCGCCCCCTCCGTCGTAACTGCAAGATGACGACTTAGGGAGGCGGAGCATGAAACCCCGATTCAAACCCTATCGTGGCCCTTCCGGTGGCTGGGGTTCGGCCAACGCCGTGGGCACCATCCTGCTGCGCGAGCGCGCACCACTGACCGGCGCAGTCACCTTGCTCAAGCAGAACCGTCCCATCGATGGTTTCGCGTGCGTCAGTTGCGCCTGGGCCAAACCGCATCCGTCAAAACCGCTGGCCTTTTGCGAGAACGGCGCCAAGGCCACGGCCTGGGAAACCACCAGCCTGCGTTGCACACCCGAGTTCTTTGCCGCTCACGCCCTGAGCGAGTTGCGCAACTGGAGCGACTACCAGCTGGAGCAACAGGGCCGACTGACTCAGCCGATGCGTTGGGACGCGACCAGCGACCGCTACCTGCCCGTGACCTGGGAAGAGGCCATCGCCGAGATCGGCGCCGAGCTGAAGCGCCTCGATGCTCCGGATCAGGCAGTGTTCTACGCCTCCGGCCGCGCCTCGCTGGAAGCCTCGTATCTGTGGCAATTGCTGGCCCGCCGCTTCGGCACCAACAACCTGCCCGACAGCTCCAACATGTGCCACGAAACCACTTCGGTGGCATTGCCGGAGAGCATCGGCGTACCGGTCGGCACCGTTACGCTGAACGACTTTGCCAAGACCGACTGCCTGCTGATCTTCGGCCACAACACCAGCAGCAACAGCCCGCGCATGCTGCATGACCTGGAGGCAGCCAGGCAGCGCGGCGCGCCGATCATCACCTTCAATCCGCTGCGCGAACGGGGCCTGGAGCGCTTCACCAATCCGCAGTCGCCCAAACAGATGCTCACGGGCGAATCGCTGGTGGTCAGCACCCACTATCACCAAGTCACCATCGGCGGCGATGCAGCGGCCATTGCCGGTATCTGCAAGGCGTTACTGACGATGGACGATGCAGCGCGCGAAGCCGGTCAGGATCGAGTACTCGACATTGCCTTCATCGAACAGCACACCCAGGGCTTCGAAGCGTTCGAACACGTTATCCGCAGCTATGCCTGGACGATGCTGGAGCGCCGCAGCGGCCTGAGCCGCAGTGCCATGGAAGGCGCGGCCAGGATCTACGCGAGCGGCCAACGGGTTATCGCCATCTATGGCATGGGGCTGACTCAGCATCGCCACGGCGTGACCAGCATCCAGATGCTGGTCAACCTGCTGCTGATGCGCGGCAATCTGGGTAAGGAAGGCGCCGGTATCTGCCCGGTACGCGGCCACTCCAACGTGCAGGGCCAGCGCACCGTGGGCATCACAGAGAAGGTGACGCAGGTACCGGTCGAGCGCCTGCGCGAGCAGTTCGACTTCACCGTACCGGAGCACGACGGCACGACCACGATAGATGCCTGCGAAGGCGTGCTGAGCGGCAAGATCAAGGCGTTCCTCGCCCTCGGCGGCAATTTCGTCCGCGCCACCCCTGACTCACATCGGCTGGAACCGGCCTGGAGCGAGTTGCGCCTGACCGTGCAGATCGCCACCAAGCTCAACCGCAGCGCACTGGTGCACGGCGAAAAAGCCTACATCCTGCCATGCCTGGGCCGCACCGAAATGGATACCCAGGCCAGCGGTCTGCAATACCACACCACCGAGGACAGCACCGCGTGCATCCGCGCCTGGCAGGGCGTGGTCAAACCGGCTGGTTCGCACTTGCGCTCGGAGCCCGCGATCATCGCCGCCCTGGCCAAGGCCACGCTACCAGCCAGCCCTCTGATGGACTGGGACGCCTGGGTAGCCGACTACGGGCTGATCCGCGACGCCATCGCCACCACCTACCCGGAAACCTTTCACGACTTCAACACGCGCATGCTCGAACCGGGTGGCTTCCACCGCCCGTTGCCGGCCACCAAGCGTGAATGGAGCACCGACAGCGGCAAGGCCAATTTCACCCGCCCGGAGACGCTGGCGCTCAATGATGATGTCGAGCCGACGACGGAGCGCCGTGACGTGCTGAACCTGATGACGGTGCGCAGCAACGATCAGTTCAACACCACGGTGTACGGTTATGACGACCGTTTTCGCGGCGTGTACGGCACCCGCTCGGTGCTTTTCATGCACTGCAACGACATGGCACGGCTGGGCCTGAACGAAGGTGATCAGGTGCAGGTGAGCACTGCGGTGGACGACGGCGTACAACGCTCGGTCGGGCCGCTGCGTGTCACCCCACATGACATCCCCGAAGGCTGTTGCGCTGCCTACTACCCCGAGTGCAACCCACTGGTGCCGCTCTGGCACCACGAGAAGAAGGCCAAAGTGCCTGCGGCCAAGTCGATCCCGATCACCCTGCGCCGGGTGATCGCGACCGCCTGAAACTCTGGATCACTGCGCAGCGTCGATCTTATGCCGGGCGGCATACAGGCAGATCATCTCCATCGCCAGGGTGGCGCCGGCCAGCGCGGTGACCTCGGCGTGGTCGTAGGGCGGCGCCACTTCCACCACGTCCATGCCAACCAGGTTGATGCCGCGCAGGCCACGCAGGATTTCCAGCGCCTGGTGGCTGGACAACCCGCCACAGACAGGCGTGCCGGTGCCGGGAGCGAAAGCCGGGTCGAGGCAATCGATATCGAAGGTCAGGTACACCGGGTGGTCGCCGACACGCGCACGAATACGCTCGGCGATCTTCTCTGGCGTATTGCGATGCACCTCACGCGCATCGAGTACCTGAAACCCCATCACGTCATCATTGGTGGTGCGCAGGCCGACCTGCACCGAGCGCGCCGGGTCGACCAGACCTTCGCGCGCGGCGTGATAGAACATGGTGCCATGGTCGATGCGTTTGACCTCTTCGTCCGGCCAGGTATCGCTGTGCGCGTCGAAGTGGATCAGCGCCAGCGTGCCGTGTTTCTTCGCATGGGCCTTGAGCAGCGGATAGCTGATGAAGTGATCGCCGCCGAGAGTCAGCAACGCGCTGCCGGCATCGAGAATGCGCGTGGCGTGCGCCTCGATCACCGCCGGGGTGTCCTGCGGCGTGCCGTGGTCGAAATGGCAGTCGCCATAGTCGACGCAGGCGAGTACGTCGAAGGGGTCGAACTCCCAGGGGAAATGCCGTGCCCAGGCTGACTGGATCGAAGCTGCGCGGATCGCCCGCGGGCCAAAGCGGCTGCCGGGACGGTTGGTGGTGGCGGTGTCGAACGGCACACCACTGATGGCCAGTTCCACCCCGCTGAGGTCACGGCTGTAACGCCGGCGCATGAAGCTGGTGATGCCAGCGTAGGTCGGCTCGGCGGCGGTGCCGTAGAGGCTGTCGCGGGTGATGGCCTGGTCGTTGTCGAAGGCTTGATCCATGGCGGTTCTCGATCTCTCAGGAAAGTCGGTCAGTACTGGCTGCGGAAGGCCGTCCACAGACGGGTGCGCTGGCGCTGCTCACGCAGGCTCAGCACTTGTTCGGCGAACAGGCGCTCGCGTACCGCATCGGGCGGGTAGATATCAGGGTCGCCGCTCACCGCTTCGTCCAGCAGCGGCGTGGCCGCGCGGTTGGCGTTGGCGAAGAACAGCTCGTTGGTCAGCTCGGCGATGGCCTCAGGCTGCAGCATGAAATCGATGAAGGCACGCGCCGCCTGCGGATGCGGTGCGTCGGCCGGAATGGCCATGGTGTCGAACCAGATCAGCGTGCCTTCACGTGGGATGCGATAGAGCACCTCGAACGGCTGCTTGGCCTCGGCAGCGCGAGCGGCGGCCATGCCGGCGTCACCGGTATAGGTCAGCGCCAGGCAGGTTTCACCCTTGGCTAGGTCATCGATCTGCCGCGCATTGCCGATGTAGCGCAGGTTCGGTTGCAACGCCGCGAGCAGCGCGCTGGCCGCTTGCAGATCAGCGGCATCCGCACTGTACGGCGGCTTGCCCAGGTAGTTGAGAGCGATGGCGATCACCTCCTGCGGCGAGTCGAGCACGGAAATACCGCAGTCCTTCAATTGGCTGGCGTACTCGGGCTTGAACAGCAGGTCGAGGCTGTTCAACGCCACCCCGGGCAGGCGCTGCTCGACGGCCTGCTTGTTGATGGCCAGGCCCACCGTGCCCCAGGTGTAGGGCACGCCGTAGCGATTTCCGGGGTCGACACTGGCCAGCTTGGCCAGCAGTTCCGGGTCGAGGTTGCCGGCATTTTGCAACGCGCCGACCGGCTGCAGCGCCTTGGCCTGGATGGCACGCGACAGGCCGCTGGAAGCCGGGAAGACGACGTCATAGCCGCTGCCACCGGTCATCAGCTTGCTCTCCAGCACGTCGGTGCTGTCGAAGGTGTCGTATTTGACGCGGATTCCGCTTTCGTCCTGAAAACGCTTGAGCGCCTGCGGCGCCACGTAGTCGGCCCAGTTGTACAGATTGAGCTGCTTGGTCTCCGCCACCAGAGGCGTGGCGATGACCAAAAGCAGCAAGCTTGCAGCAAGACGCATGGTTCTATCCTCTGGCAGATTCGGTTGACCGTGCCTCTCTTATGGAGGCTGGGATGTCTGCATACTGCGCCCGCCGTTGCTTCGGATAAATACGAAGTGATCTACTCCAACATCGACGCTCATCAATGTATGGAGCCAGCATGCTCAGCCAACTGCGCGACCTCGACCTGCAACTGCTGCGGCTGTTCGTCAGCGTAGTGGAGAACGGCGGCTTCAGTGCCGCGCAGGGCGAGCTGGGCATCGGCCAGTCGACCATCAGCACGCAGATGGCCAAGCTGGAAACCCGCCTGGGCTTTCGCCTGTGCGAGCGTGGCAAGACCGGCTTTCGTCTGACGCCCAAGGGCGAGCAGGTGCTGGCCGCAACGCGCAAGCTGTTCGCCGCCATCGAGACCTTCAAGGGCGAAGCCCAGGGCATGGCTGACAAGCTACTCGGCGAGCTGCGCATCGGTATTTCCGAGGCGCTGTCGGATGAGGTGCTGGAACGTATCGGCGAGGCCATCGGACGTTTTCGTCAGCGCAACCAGGCGGTGCAGATCGAACTGCTCAGCGCCATGCCCGCCGAGCTGGAGCGGCGCCTGCTGCAGGATCAGTTGCAGCTCGCCATCGGCTATTTTTCCGGCAACCAGACGGCGCTGGATTACCAGCCGCTGTTCGATGAGCGCCAGCGCCTGTACTGCAGCCGCCAGCATCCGCTGTTCGGGCGCAAAGCACTGAACGTCGAGGATCTGCAGGACTGCGACCGAGTCGTGCATCCCTACCGTTTCATCTCCGCCGACGAACCCTGGCAGGGCGGCATCAGCAGCGCGCGTTGCGAGCAGGTCGAGGGCAGCCTGGCGTTCATCCTCTCCGGTGCACACCTGGGTTACCTGCCCGAGCATGTCGCCGAACCCTGGGTCGCCCGTGGCAGTCTGTGCGCCTTGCCCGGCGAGTGGGATTTCACCGTGCAGTTTCGCCTGGCCAGCCATCGCGGCCATCCCGCCAGCGAAGCGCAGAAAGCCTTCACCGAAGATCTGCTGAGCGCCTTCGGCAACACGAATACGGGATAAGAACGCCGAAGCAGAGCACCCGTGAAAACATCCGGGGTCTATAGTGGTGATTCCTTCCTCACCACACCTTCGGGAGTACACATGAGCAAGACCTACAATGTCGCCGTGCTGGTCGGCAGCCTGCGCAAGGCTTCCATCAACCGCAAGCTGGCCCTGGCGCTGGCCGACCTGGCGCCGGCCTCGCTGAATCTGGAAATCGTCGAGATCGGCGACCTGCCGCTGTACAACGAAGACGCCGATGGCGAAAACGCACCGGCCGCCTACGCCCCCTTCCGCAGCAAACTCAACGCCGCGGACGCGGTGCTGTTCATCACCCCCGAGTACAACCGCTCGATCCCTGGCGCGATGAAGAACGCCATCGACGTCGGCTCGCGCCCTTATGGCAAGAGCGGCTTCAGCGGCAAACCCGGCGCCGTACTGAGCGCCTCGCCAGGCGCCATTGGCGGCTTCGGCGCCAACCACCACCTGCGCCAGTGCCTGGTATTCCTCGACGTTTACGTGCTGCAGCAGCCGGAGGCTTACCTCGGCGGCGCTGGTAACTTCTTCGATGAGAACGGCGTGCTCAACGACAGCATCAAACCGTTCCTGCAGAAATTCATCGACGCCTACGCGGCGTGGGTGGCCAAGCACGCCGGCTGATTTCCGACGTCACGCAGTGGCCGCCAGGGATGGCAGGCCATAAAAAACGCCCCGGTGAACGGGGCACTGCGAAAGGCTCGCCAAAGGGTGTTCAGGTCATGTGGGCATGGGCACCCGAGAGGTAATCGAGCATACGCAGCAGCGTCGCGTTGGCCGATGCCGAATGGGGTGCGGCATCACGAATGCTGGCTGCGTCCTGAACCTGGCCAGGCAAGCGCAAATCAGCAGCATCATGCTGCAGGCGCTCGTCCAGGCTCTGCGCATCGCACTCCAACGGGCAGAGCAAACCGATGGCACGTTCCTGCCAGACGAAACCCTGCAACTCGCCCGCGGCTGATCCGTACAAGGCGATAGCACCGTGCGGCAGGTTGCAAGTCTCACGCTGCCAGTGCAGCGCCAGCAGACGCTGCGGCAACATGCGGCCAAGCGGAGACAAGCGCGATTGCGGGTCTTTCTCCAACTGCCACCAACCGATGCGCACACCATCCGCACACGAGCTGACGCGCGCGCCCAGCGCCTCGGCCAGTAGCTGAGCCCCGAATTCCGTACCGAAGACCCGCTTGCGAGCCAACAGCGCCCGATGGATCAGGCGTTTCTCCTCGGCCAGCCAGGCATGGCTGCGCTCATCGTGAACGCTCAACGAGCCGCCGAGCAGCACCAGCAACTCGAATTCCTCCAACGTTGGTAGAACAGCGCCAGCATAAGGCTGGTACACGTTCACCTGATGTTCGCCAAGCCAGCGTTCGAGCGCCTCCGATCCGGTGGCCGCGCTGTGTTGAATCACTGCGATACGCATCAAGCCACCTCCACACGCGGTTGCTCGACACGCTGCAGCGCTCGCCCCAAGCGTCGTAGCATTTCCTCGATGTTGCCATGGCTGACCGTCAGTGCTGGGCTCAAGCGCAGACAATCACCACGGGCCACACCGACCAGCAGCCCCTGCTCACGCGCCGCACGCTGCACTGCACTGGCCGTCTGCCCGATCAGCGGCAACCCCATCAACAGACCGTGGCCCCGCAAGGGGCCGTGCCCATGGCGCCGCGCCAGTTGCGCCAGGCCTTCGCGCAAATGCTCTGCCACCTCTTGCACCTGGCCGAGGAAACTGCCTTCGAGCACCGCCGCCAGCACCGCGACACCGGCGCAGGTCAGCAGCGCCTCGCCAGGGAAACTCGCCGGCAACTCGGCATCCGCCTGCGCGGCGATGCTCCCTCGGGCCAGTACGGCAGCCAGCGGCAAGCCGCCCGCCAGTGCACCGCCCAGGGTCAATAGGTCGGCGCGCACGCCGTACAGCTCCTCGACCAGCAGCGTCCCACAACGTCCCATGCCGCTGCTGGTTTCATCGAGGATCAGTACGGCGCCCTGCTCACGGCATAGCCGCTGCGCGCCTTGCAGGTATTCCAGTGTCGCCGGCACCACACCGGCGGACTGCTGTAAGGGTTCGATCAGCACTGCAGCGCAACGCGAGTCGATGGCTGCAGCAAGCGCCTCGAGGTCATTGAAGGGCACCCGCAGCACCTGACTCGCCGCACCGAACACGGCGGGATCGAGATGGCTGCCTTCGAGCAGAACCAGGCGCTCGGCGGCTGGATTCTGTGCGCCGGCCCATTGCAGGGCCAGACGCACCGCCAGTGCATTGGCCCGCACACTATCGCTGCAGAAAGCCACACGTTCACTGCCAGCGACCTGACACAACTGCGCAGCCAGCTTCAGCTGACCACGACTGCATTGCTCAAGCCCGGAACTGATCAGCAACTCCGCTTGCCGACGCAGGGTATCCAGCAACAGGGTCGGGCTATGGCCAAGGCTGTTGGCTCCCAGGTTCTGGTCGAAGTCGAGATAGGCGCGCCCCTCGGCATCCCACAGCCAGGAGCCCTGGCCGCGCACGCACAATGGCCCCGAGCGCTCGCCCATCAGGTGCAGACGTGCCATGGCATCACGCATAACGAAGCCCCTCCCTGGCCAACGCCCCTTCCAGCGGCAAGCCCTGCAGACGTGCCGACCAATCCTCCAGACGGCCCGTTCTCAGGCGCTGCGACGCGGCTTCACGCCAGCGGGCAGAGAGTGCCGGGCACAGCTGCAACTGCTGCAGGCCCGCCCGCTCCATGGGGAAGTGATAGAAATGATGCAGTGCCTGCGCCACGCTCAGGCTCGGATAACTGCGCTGTACCAGCTCGAAAGGATTCTCGGCGCTGACGAAACCGGGCTTGAGCACCCGATAGAACCAGCCACAGCGGCCACTGTCCTGCACCACTTGGGCCAGCTCAGGATGAGCACCCAGCCGATTCAGGCGGTAGCAGGGCGAGCGCGGCTGGCTGACCTGCAGCAGTACATCGCCCCACCGGAAGATATCGCCGATGCACACCTGCTCCTCGGTCAGCCCGCGGCTGGAGAGGTTTTCAGCGAAGCTCGCCAGCGGCCATGGCAACTCCGGATACAGCGCCTGCCAATAGGCGTAGTGCTCGACCGGGTAATGATGCAATGCCCGCTCGGGGCCGCCGTGAAAACGTGCGTCGCCCTGCTCGTCCTGCCCCAGCCCTTGCGGCCATAACCACAAACGGTGGTCGACCCGTTGCTTGCGTTGTGCACAACTGAGGCCGCCACCTATATCTTCGGCTTTACCTATGAAAACGCCCTGAATCTCGACCTGACTCACCGACCGCTCCGGCCTTATCGGCTGTTGATCATGTAGCTAGACTAGGGAGCTTCGGGTTATTTTGACATTTCGATTTCCCTGCTTGATTCATAACCTGAACTTATGGATTTTCGTCAGCTCCGCTACTTCGTCGCACTCTATGAGGAAGGCCATGTCGGCCGCGCCGCCGAGCGCCTGAGCATCTCCCAGCCGGCGCTGTCGCAGCAGATCCGCCAACTAGAAAGCGACCTGGATGTCGGCCTGTTCCAGCGCAGTGGCCGACGCCTGCTCCCAACGCTGGCCGCGCATACGTTGTACAACCATGCGCTGCCCCTGCTCGACGGTATGGAACGGGCGCGCGAAGCACTGCGCAGCTTCCGTGGCCCAGGGCCACGCAGCCTGTCCATTGGCGTGCTGCAGACAGTCAATGCCAGCTTGGTACCGCTGCTACTGGAACGCTTGCAGCAGGCGCAACCACAACTGGTGGTCAAGCTCTACGAGCTGTCCGGGGTGGATATCGAACGACGCCTGCTCAGCGGCGGTCTGGACATCGGCATCGGCTTTCTGCCGCCGCGCCAGCCTGGCCTGCACAGCCTGGCGCTGTATGAGGACGAGCTGCAGCTGGTGATACCGGAGAACCATCCGTTACGCGAGTTTCGCAAGGTGTCGCTGAGCCAGGCCGCAGAACTGCCGATGCTCCTGCTCGGCGAAGAGTTCCGCATCCGCCAGATCTGGCAGGAACAACTCGCCCTGCTCGGGCGCAGGCCACAGGTGCAGGCCGAGCTGAACCATATGAACGGCATTCTCGACAGCCTGCCACACACCACCCTGGCCAGCGTGTTGCCCGGTCGCGCGCGGCAGATGCACGCTCATCGCGGCCTGCTCTGGAAGCCCTTGAGCGAGCCGCGTATCCCACTGCATATCGGCCTGGTCTACCGCGATGCACAGCGCCAGCAGGCGATGATCGACTTGCTGCGTACGGCGCTCGATGGTGCCTGGGAAACGCCCTAGGCAATGAGACATTCCTACGCCTCGATTGCCAATATGCCGTGATCCACGTCCTGAATGGCACTCGCCAATAGACCGACCGGTCTACATAATCCAGGCCATGACCAAGACCACTCGCGACAACCTGATCGACACCATGATCGATGCCCTGCAGCGCAAAGGCCTGCACGGCGTCGGCCTAAGCGAACTGCTGGCCAATGCCGGTGCGCCCAAAGGTAGCCTTTATCACCATTTTCCAGGCGGCAAGACCGAATTGGCGGTGGCCGCCATCGAACGTGTCGGTTCGCGCGCCGAGCAGGCTTTCGCCACGCTCTTCGGGCTTCAGCCTGATCCGCTCGATGCACTCAGTACCTGGTTGCAGACCGCTCTAGGCCAGTTGCAAGGCAGTGCTTTCGAACGCGGATGCCCCCTGGCAGCCATCGCCCTGGAAAGTGGCCCCGAAGACGGCGAAATCCGCGCAGCACTGGCCAGCGCCTTCACCGATATCCGCCGGGCATTGCAGCAGCAGTTGCAACGCCATGGCTATCCGCAGCCAGAGGGCCTGGCCGCACTGTTCGTCGCCCTCTATGAAGGCGGCTTGCTGCAAGCGCGCGTCGCCGGCAGCAGCGAGCCATTGAAGCAGGCCGTCGACACCCTCCTTCTTCTGACCCGCCAGCACCGTACGGAGTCCCAGTCAGCATGAACGCGCCGATTCGCAGCGAAACCCAGCCTCTACTCGCCCTCGACGACTACCAACTCACCGCTACGCGGTATCACGCCGAACGACCAAAAGCGCAGTTGCTGATCGCTGGCGCCACCGGCGTCCCTCAAGGCTTCTACCGACGTTTCGCCGAGCATGCCGCTGCGCGTGGTTTCGACACCATGACCCTGGACTACCGCGGCGTCGGTCAATCCAAACCGGCCAGCCTGCGCGGCTTCGACATGGATTATCTGGACTGGGCACACCTCGATCTGGCGGCGGCGGTCGATCAACATCGGCATGCTGAGCGCCCGCTGTTCATGATCGGCCATTCGTTCGGCGGCCATGCCTTCGGCCTGCTGCCCAACCATGCCGAAGTGTCCGGCTTCTACACCTTCGGCACTGGAGCCGGCTGGCATGGCTGGATGCCCAAAGCCGAGCAGGTGCGGGTACTGGCCATGTGGCGAGTGATCGGTCCGCTGATCACCCGTTACAAGGGCTACCTGGCCTGGAGCACACTGGGCATGGGCGAGGATCTGCCGCTGGGAGTCTATCGACAGTGGAAACGCTGGTGCCGTTTTCCACGCTATTTCTTCGACGACCCGCAGATGGCGGGGCTGGCCGAACGCTTCGCCAAGGTGAAGACCCCGATGGTGGCGCTCAACACCCTGGATGATCTGTGGGCACCGCCCGCCTCGCGCGATGCCTTCATGGCCGCCTACGTCAACGCGCCCTACCAGGCGCGCACGCTCGACTCGCAGGCCGAAGGCCTGGGCAATATTGGTCATATGGGGTATTTCCGCCCTGCGGCGCAGCGCCTGTGGGACGAGACGCTGGACTGGTTCGAGCGATTGCGCGTCGAACAGCAGGCGGCTTGAGAGAGATAGACGAAACGCCGCAAGAAGAAGAGCTGGCGCGCGCGGCATGCCCTGCATGAGCGGGCGAACGCCCAAAAAGAAAACCCCGCGATTGCGGGGTTCTGCAGACTGTTGTCCTGACATCCTTGATCTGCTCACCATCCCGGTGGCTGTCCAGCGTGTCCCTGTTCGTCGATGCGCTTCCTGCGCTGAATCCATGAAAGAAAGAGTACGCTCGTACCCGAACGGCCGACAGTGGCGATAATCGGGACATCGTGTAAGCCATGGCTTACACGGCTCATTACACGTGCGTCGGCAAGCGAAACGGCGCTCGCGCTGTTTTGTCATCACCCACCAGCCTTGGCAAGTGATGGCAAAAACTGCTCCCGATGGTTTTTTGTGACGCACGTCTTGCTAGACTCCAGCTTGTCCTACAAAAACAACAGACCCCGACAACGGCGGTCACTGGGGCTCGAACATGCGCGTGGTCACACTGCTTCTCGGTTGCCTGGCAACCTGCATCAGCCTTCCCTCCCTCGCCAGCGGCCAGAACCAGCTCGGCGACGTCAAACAGGCCATCGCACAGGCCTTCTGGCAGGATCTTTACGGTAATGGCGGCACGACCCTCTACTGTGGCCAGACCTTCCAGCGCGAGAGCGGCACCCTGACCGCCAGCCCGATCTACAGCAGCAAGCAGCTCAAGAGTGCATTGCGCTGCGTCACCGACCGCCAGTGCACGATCATGAATCCACGCTACCCCTACATCGTCGCGGATCTGCACAACTACTATCCGGCCCTGGCGCGCGTTGAGCTGGTGCGGCGCAATGCACAGTTCGCCGACCTGGCCGACGACGTGCCGAGCAAATTCGCCGATATCGGCTGCGACATGAAAACCAGCTTCCAGTTGGTGGAGCCGCGTGACGAAGCCAAGGGCAATATCGCCCGCGCCATCTTCTACATGCACATCGAATACGGCCTGCCCATTGTCGGCCTGGTGCCGATGTACAAGGCCTGGCACCGGATGGATCCGCCGGATGCCGAGGAAAAGGCACGCAACGACAAGATCGAGGCACTGCAGGGCACCCGCAATCGCTTTATCGACGACCCTTCACTAGTGGATCAGTTGATCAGCGATTGACGTAGGGTGCACCGCGCGCACCGGGCAATTTGGCGGACATCGCTGTTCTTCAGAACCTCTCGGTGCGCATGGCGCACCCTACACTCTACGTTTATGCAGCGAGCGCAGCTTGTAGCGGTCACCGGGATGAATCAGCCGCGCGTAGCTGATCAGATGATCGTCCGACCAGGTGCGGCGGATCACGCTGAGGCAAGGCATGGCCGGGTCGATCTGCAGGTGCTCGGCGGTTTGCGCATCCACCAGCACGGCCTCGACCACATGCTCGACATCCGAAATCGGGCAACTGGTGACCAATACTTCATTGGGCGTCTGCCGGGTGAAGTCGCTTTGCAGATAATGCGGCACCCAGCGCGGGTTGACGAAGCGATCCTCGAGCTGGATCGGCAGATCGTCCTGCAAGTGCACGAGGATGCTGTGAAACACCTCCGAGCCCAGGCGCAGCCCTAAGCGCAGCGCCACCTCGTCATCGGCGGCGATGGCCTCGCAGCGCAACACGCGATTGCCATAGACGTGCCCGCGACCGCGCACTTCACTGGCGATGTTCATCACTTCATGCAAAGGCGACTCGGCCTTGCGATCGGTGACGAATGTGCCAAGGCCAGCCTGACGCACCAGATAGCCCTTCTGCACCAGATTCTGAATTGCCTTGTTGGCGGTCATGCGACTGACGGCGAAGTCACGCGCCAGCTGTTCCTCGGGCGGAATCTGGTGATTGACCGGGTAGACGCCGCCATGGATACGCTCGAGCAGAAAATCCTCGATGGCCTTGTAACGCGGGGTGGTGCTGGTCACGGAAGCTCCTTGGAAATGCCCGGTGCGCGGATGATAGCGTCCACCGTTACAACTGGCAGTAGAGCCATTGCCGAAACAGCAGGGCGTAGCGACAGCGCGTAGGGCGGATCGGAACGCCGGCCGCTCGTAGCGCCAGCCAGTAGGGCGGACTCAGGAGCGCCAGCGAACAGTCCGCCCGGCACAGACTCCAACGGCGTACTGCTTCGCGAGTACGCCCTACAAGAGCTGTAGCCGGAGGCAATCCGGGGAGCCGAAACGGCAGGCACAGGATCGCATCCGAGCAACGCGAATCACCCCACCGACGGCAACATGCCGACCGGCAGCAGAGGGGTCAGCACACGCTCGGCGAGCAATGCGTTGGCCGCGGCGATGTCCGGGGCGAAGAAGCGATCCTCGACGTAGTACGGCACCTTGGCGCGCAACGCCTGACGCGCCAGCTCCAGTGCTGGGGTGCTCTTCAGGCCCTCGCGGAAGTCCAGGCCCTGGCAGGCGCCGAGCCATTCCACGGCGAGAACGCCACGGGTGTTTTCCGCCATATCCCACAAGCGCTTGCCGGCGTTAGGCGCCATGGACACATGGTCTTCCTGATTGGCCGAGGTGGGCAGACTGTCAACGCTGTGCGGGTGGGCCAGCGCCTTGTTGTCGCTGGCCAGTGCAGCGGCGGTGACCTGGGCGATCATGAAGCCGGAATTGACCCCACCATTGGCCACCAGAAACGGCGGCAACTGCGACATGTGCTTGTCCATCATTAGCGAGATACGGCGCTCGGACAGCGCGCCGATTTCAGCGATGGCCAAGGCGATATTGTCGGCAGCCATGGCCACCGGCTCGGCATGGAAGTTGCCACCAGAAATCACCTCGCCTTCGGCGGCGAACACCAGCGGGTTGTCCGATACCGCGTTGGCCTCGACGCCGAGCACTTCGGCAGCCTGGCGCAGCTGGGTCAGGCAAGCGCCCATGACCTGCGGCTGGCAGCGCAGCGAATAGGGATCCTGCACCTTGTCGCAGGCGGCGTGGGAGCGGCCGATCTCGCTGCTGTCACCGAGCAGATGGCGATAGGCCGCAGCAGCATCGATCTGCCCGCGCTGACCGCGAGCGGCATGAATACGCGCATCGAAGGGCGAGCGCGAACCCAACAGCGCCTCGACGCTCAGCGCGCCACAGACGCTGGCAGCAGCGTACAGATCTTCACCCTCGAACAGCCCGCGCAGCGCGTAGGCCGTCGACACCTGGGTGCCATTGAGCAAAGCCAGGCCCTCCTTGGCGGCCAGGGTCATCGGCTCCAGGCCGGCGATGGCCAGCGCCTCGCTGGCCGGTAACCACTGGCCGTTATGACGCGCCTGACTTTCCCCAAGAAGAACCAGCGACATATGCGCCAGCGGCGCCAGATCACCGGACGCACCGACAGAACCCTTGAGCGGGATATGTGGGTAGACCTCGGCGTTGACCAGGGCGATCAGTGCCTCGATCACCTTGCGGCGGATACCGGAGAAACCGCGCGCCAGGCTGTTGATCTTCAGCAGCATGATCAGCCGCACCATGGCGTCATCCAATGGTTCGCCAATACCGGCTGCGTGCGAAAGCACCAGTGAACGCTGCAGTTTTTCCAGGTCATGGCTGGCGATGCGGGTCGAGGCCAGCAGGCCGAAGCCAGTGTTGATGCCGTAGGCCGTACGGCCTTCGGCAATGATCGCTTCGACGCAGGCAACGCTGGCGTCGATGGCCGGGTAAGCGCTGGCATCCAGAGTCAGATGCACCGGCGCCTGGAAGGCCGCGCGCAAGTCGGCCAGGGTCAGTTGACCAGGGCGCAGATTCAGAGCTGTCACGGTTACTCTCCTTTGCCAATCATCGGCAGGTTCAGCCCCTGCTCGCGGGCGCAATCAATAGCGATCTGATAACCGGCGTCAGCATGCCGCATCACGCCGGTGGCCGGATCGTTGGTCAGCACGCGGGCGATACGTGCCGCTGCTTCGTCGGTACCATCACAAACGATCACCACGCCGGAGTGCTGGGAAAAGCCCATGCCCACACCGCCGCCATGATGCAGGGATACCCACGTAGCGCCACTGGCGGTATTGAGCAAGGCATTGAGCAGCGGCCAGTCGGACACGGCATCGGAGCCGTCCATCATCGCTTCGGTCTCGCGGTTGGGGCTGGCCACCGAACCTGAGTCAAGATGGTCACGACCAATCACCACCGGCGCACTCAGTTCACCCGAACGCACCATCTCATTGAACGCCAGGCCGAGCTTGGCACGCTGGCCCAGGCCGACCCAGCAGATTCGCGCCGGCAAGCCCTGGAAGGCGATGCGTTCACGGGCCATGTCCAGCCAGCGGTGCAGATGGGCGTCATCCGGGATCAGCTCTTTGACCTTGGCATCGGTCTTATAGATGTCTTCGGGGTTACCGGACAACGCCGCCCAACGGAACGGGCCGACGCCGCGGCAGAACAGCGGACGAATATAGGCCGGGACAAAACCGGGGAAGTCGAAAGCATTGCTCACGCCCTCCTCCAAGGCCATCTGGCGGATGTTGTTGCCGTAGTCGAAGGTCGGCACGCCGCTCTTCTGGAAATAGAGCATGGCCTGCACGTGCACCGCCATCGACTGCTTGGCGGCCTTGACCACCGCTTGCGGGTCGGTCTGCGCGCGATCGCGGTATTGCTCCCAGCTCCAACCGATCGGCAGATAGCCGTTGAGCGGGTCGTGGGCGCTGGTCTGGTCGGTGACCATGTCCGGGCGCACGCCACGGCGTACCAGTTCCGGCAGTATCTCTGCGGCGTTGCCCAACAGGGCGACGGAGATGGCCTGGCCTTCGCCGGTGTACTTGGCTATACGCGCCAGCGCATCGTCGAGATCGGTGGCCTGCTCGTCGACGTAACGGCTGCGCAGACGGAAGTCGATACGCGACTGCTGGCACTCGATGTTCAGCGAGCAAGCCCCGGCCAGGGTCGCGGCCAGCGGCTGGGCGCCGCCCATGCCGCCGAGACCGGCAGTCAGCACCCAACGGCCCTTGAGATTGCCACCGTAGTGCTGGCGGCCGGCCTCGACGAAGGTTTCATAGGTGCCCTGGACGATGCCCTGGCTGCCGATATAGATCCAGCTGCCGGCGGTCATCTGGCCGTACATGGCCAGGCCCTTGGCATCCAGTTCGTTGAAGTGTTCCCAGCTCGCCCAGTGCGGCACCAGGTTGGAGTTGGCGATCAGTACACGCGGTGCATCCGTGTGGGTGCGAAATACACCGACCGGCTTGCCGGACTGCACCAGCAGGGTCTCGTCATCGTTGAGCTGCTTGAGCGTCTCGACGATCTTGTCGAAACACTCCCAGTTGCGTGCGGCCCGGCCGATGCCGCCATAGACCACCAGTTCCTTGGGGTTCTCGGCCACGTCCGGGTCGAGGTTGTTCATCAGCATGCGCAGCGGCGCCTCGGTCAGCCAACTCTTGGCGTTGAGCTGAGTGCCGCGCGGGGCGCGGACTTCGATGTCGCGATAGCCTGTGGTCACAGCGGTTTCCTCTTGTTGTTCGGCGCTCAGAGGCTGAGCAGATGGATCAGGCGCGCTGCCGCCTTGGCGGTGCGGTTGTCAATGTCGTATTCGGGGTTGAGCTCGGCGAAGTCGACCAGACGCAGCTTGCCGCTGGCCTTGAGGCGTTCGAGCAGTGGCTCGATCAGTTCCAGGCGCACACCACGCGCGGCAGGAGCGCTGACACCGGGCGCCTCGCAGGCGGGCAACACGTCGATATCGATGGTCAGGTAGAACGCATCGCAGTCGGCAGCAAAGGCGTCGAGCTCGGTACCGATAGCATCAAGGGTCGACTCGCGAATCTCGTGATCCTCGCGCACCAGCACGTTCAGTTCGGCGGCGCGGGTAAACAGCGCCCGGGTATTGCTGGCGCGGCTGACGCCCAGGCAGGCGTAGCGGAACGGCCAGCCGCGCGCCGCGCTCTGTTCGGCGATCTGCGCGAACGGCGTGCCGGAGGAATGCACATGGGCCGGATCACGCAGATCGAAATGGGCGTCGAAGTTGACGATGCCGATTCGTGGGACAGCCTTCCGTGGGGCGGCCTTCCGACTCAGATGCTCAGCCAGACCTGACCAACTGCCGAACGCCACTTCGTGCCCGCCGCCGAGCACCAGCGGCAGGTGACCGGCGTCCAGCAGCGCGCAAACGTTATGAGCGAGGCGCGCCTGCGCCGCCTCCAGATCGCCATCCTCGCAGCAGACATCGCCAGCGTCATAAGCCGGCGCCAGACGGTGCCAGGCCAGATTGGCCAGTGCCTTGCGCAGCGCCAATGGCCCGCCTGCGGCGCCCACGCGTCCCTGATTGCGACGCACGCCTTCATCGCAGGCAAAGCCCAACAGTACCAAGCCCGATTCGCCGCCCTCGGCCAGCGTCTGGATACGCTGATGCCAGCGAGCACTGTCAGCTTCGGGATCAATGCGCCCGCCCCACGCCTCCATCGAATGACGATCAGCAAGCATGAGTGATGGCTCCGTTGAACACGCGCTGACGCAGGCGTCCGGCCTGCACCGCATAGGCCAGCTCGGCCGGTTGCTGGATGTCCCAGACGCAGAGATCAGCAGGCGCATCGACAGCGATACGCCCCAGCTCGGGTAGGCCAAGTGCGCGGGCGCCGTTTGCGGTCATGCCGGCTAGCGCTTCGCGTGGGGTCAGGCGGAACAGCGTGCAAGCCAGATGCGCCATCAGCGTGGGCTGGCAGATCGGCGAAGTGCCGGGGTTGGCATCGCTGGCCACGGCCATGGGTACGTCGTATTGGCGCAGCAGATCGATGGGCGGCAACCGGGTTTCGCGCAATACCTGAAAAGCCCCAGGCAGCAGCACGGCGACAGTGCCGGCTTCAGCCATGGCGCACACACCAGCTTCGTCGAGGTATTCGATATGGTCGGCGGACAACGCACCATAGCGTGCAGCTAGAGCGCTACCCCCAAGGTTGGACAACTGCTCGACATGGGCCTTGATCGCCAGACCATGCACCTTGGCCGCTCGATAGATACGCTCACATTGCGCCGGGGAAAAACCGATGCCCTCGCAGAACACGTCCACTGCATCGGCCAGCCCCTCAGCGACGGCAGCCGGGATCATCTCATCGCAGACCAGGCTCACGTAGTCGTCGGCGCGACCGGCATATTCCGGCGGCAAGGCATGGGCGCCAAGCAGCGTGGTGATCACACGCACAGGACGCAGCTCGCCGAGGCGGCGCGCCACGCGCAGCATCTTCAGTTCGTCAACTACCGTCAGGCCATAGCCGGACTTGATCTCCACCGTGGTCACGCCATCGGCCAACAGCGCATCGAGACGCGGCAGACTGGCGGCGATCAGTTCGTCTTCGCTGGCGGAACGAGTGGCGCGCACACTGCTGAGGATACCACCACCGGCACGGGCGATTTCCTCGTAGCTCACTCCTTCCAGGCGCTGCTCGAATTCGCCGGCACGATTCCCGGCATAGACCAGGTGGGTATGGCAGTCGACCAGGCCGGGGGTCATCACCCCACCTCGCCCAGCTTCGACTGCGCCCCGGGCATGCGCTTCGTCGAACTCACGCGCCGGCCATAGCCCGGCGATGCGCCCATCGGCTACCAATACGGTCATCGTTTCGCCCAACTGCGCCAGACCATCGAAAACCTGCACGTCGCGCCAGAGCTGCCTAGGCATCGATTCAGTCGACATGGGATTCTCCGCGATCAATTTGTATATACAATATGAGGCGGTATTAATTGCGTCAAGCCATGCTCGCTGAATGAATCTGCAGCAGCTAAGACGAATATGTTTTCTAAGGGAATACGGGAACTCAGGCTTCAGGCAGAGAAAAGTGCGTCTGCTAGGTGAAAGCTGTCATCAGGTCATTATGGACGAGCGCCATTCTGGAGCTTCTCCGCCTAGAAATGTATATACATAAATCTGGAAATCCCGGGCAACGTAAAGCTCCGGGCTTGGCCTGATCTGCCAACGCCTCCTCGTGCAATTGGACTGCGCCACAAAAGGCACGAATCTGGAAGCGACACCATCCGATGTCTATGCGCCATATGGTCGGTTTCTGACCAATGAGTGTCGCTCCCGCCCACCAGCCCTGCCCTTGGCTACGTAACCTCCGCCGAGGTTCGTTTCTGACGAGCCACTGGGGGATTTCGCTGCTTTTCGGCCAGCACATCGGCCCTTTCAACACTCTCGCCTGATGCAAGGGAGGACGCGACACCCCTTTCTCTGCCGCCAACGATGTATAAAAACATACGGAGAGCAAGCAATGTCATTGAGCAGAAAAACACTACTGGCCCTGGCCATCAGCGCTACCACGGGCGCACCACTGGCTCTGGCCAGCCAGGCCGAAAGCCAGGGTTTCATCGAAGACAGCAGCCTGAAGTTCATGACCCGCAACATCTATTGGCACCACGACGGCCACAGCGGCAGCGCCGATCGCCGCGAGTGGGGCCAGGGTTTTCGTCTCGACTATCAATCCGGCTACACCCAGGGCACCGTCGGCTTCGGTGTCGATTTGAGTGCCTACTCGGCGATCAAGCTGGATGGTGGTCGTGGTTACTCCGGCCGGGCCGGTGTGCTGGTACCGGATACCGAAGGCACCAAGGACGCCGCAGGCTCCGCGGGGGCATCGGTGAAGATGCGCCTGTCCAACACCGAGCTGCGTTATGGCAACAACCTGCGCCCCTACAACCCGGTATTCGCGCCAGCCGATGCGCGCCTGGTTCCAGGCACCGCTACCGGCTTCTGGCTGACCAGCTCGGAGTGGACAGGTCTGGATCTCGAAGCCGGGCACATGACCGCGTCCAAGGACTTCAACAGCACCAATAGCGACGACGACTTCTACGCGTCCTACGCCGGGGTCAGCACCGATACAGTGGACTTCGTCGGCGGCAACTACGCCATCACCGACAATCTCAGCGTCAGCCTCTACGGTTCCGAGTACAAGGACATCTGGCGTCAGTACTACGCAAACACCAACTACACCTATCCGCTGAGCGACGATCAGAGCCTGAACTTCGACTTCAACATCTATCGCTCGAACGATGAAGGTCGCAAACTCGCGGGCGAAATTGGCGTTACCGCCTGGTCGTTCGCTGCGGCCTATACCGTCAGTGCGCACACCTTCAAGCTGACCCACCAGCGCATCAACGGCGACCAGCCGTTCGACTACCTGGGCATGGGCCCAGGCACCTACCACGACTCCATCTACCTGGCCAACTCCTCGCAGTTGGTCGACTTCAATGGGCCGAACGAGCGCTCCTGGGGTCTGTTCTATGATCTCAACATGGCCAGCTACGGCGTGCCCGGCCTGACCTTCCACGCCCGTTACATTCGCGGTACCGATGTTGATGGCAGCAAGATGGATCCAAGCAGCCCTTACGCCTATTACGCCGACAGTGAGGACCATTGGGAGCGCGATCTCGCCGTAGGCTACGTGGTGCAAAGCGGCCCGGCCAAGGATCTGTCCTTCAAGCTGCGCCAGGCCACCCACCGCATTGGCAACGGTAAGTCCGACGTGTCCTCCGATCAGGTACGCCTGATCATCGAGTTCCCGTACGAGATTTTCTGACGGCTGAAAATGCAAAAAGCCCCGGCACTATGTCCGGGGCTTTTGTTTTACGCAGTACTTAGAACTGCTCGGCGTTCAGCAGATACAGGCTTTCACTGCCCGCTTTGACCGACGCACTCAGCGAGTGAATACGCGGCAACAGGCGAGCGAAGTAGAAACGCGCAGTACCCAACTTGCTGGCGTAGAACTCGTCCTGACCTTCCTTACCCTGGGCGGCACGCGCCATCAACGCCCACATGTAGGCGTAGGCGGTATAGCCGAACACGTGCAGGTACTCCACCGACGCGGCACCGATTTCGTTGGGGTTGCCCTTGGCACGATCCAGCACCCAGGCGGTCAGCTCGTCGAGGTTCTGCACGGCGGCGGCCAGCGGCCTGGTGAACTCACCGAGGCTGGCATCGGCCGAAGCGATGAAAGCTTTGATCTCATCAGCCAGGTGCACGTAGAAGCTGCCACCACTGCCGACGATCTTGCGCCCCATCAGATCCAGCGACTGGATGCCGTTGGTGCCTTCGTAGATCTGGGTGATACGGCAATCCCGAACAAGTTGTTCCTGACCCCATTCGCGAATGAAGCCGTGGCCGCCGAAGATCTGCTGGCCGTGCACGGTGGTTTCCAGCGCCATGTCGGTAAGGAAGGCCTTGGCCACCGGGGTCAGCAGCGCCACCAGCTCGTCGGCGCGCTTGGCGGTCGCCTTGTCCTCGCTGTATTTGGCGGTATCGAGCTGCATGGCGACGTAGCTGGAGAAGGCACGACCGCCCTCGTTCAACGCCTTCATGGTCAGCAGCATACGGCGCACGTCCGGATGCACGATGATCGGGTCAGCCGCTTTGTCCTTGGCTACCGGGCCGGTCGGCGCGCGACTCTGGATACGCTCACGGGCGTATTCGACGGCGCTCTGGTAACTGCGTTCGCCCAGAGCCAGGCCCTGAATGCCGACGCCCAGGCGCTCGTAGTTCATCATGGTGAACATGGCATTGAGGCCCTTGTTCACCTCGCCAACCAGATAACCGGTGGCGCCGTCGAAGTTCATCACGCAGGTGGCCGAAGCCTTGATGCCCATCTTGTGCTCGATGGAGCCGCAACCCAGCGAGTTGTTCTCGCCCAGTGAACCGTCGGCATTGACCATCACTTTCGGCACGATGAACAACGAGATGCCTTTCGGGCCAGCCGGTGCGTCCGGCAGCTTGGCCAACACCAGATGGATGATGTTCTCGGTCAGGTCGTGCTCACCGCCGGTGATGAAGATCTTGGTACCGCTGATCTTGTAGCTGCCATCAGCCTGAGGTTCGGCCTTGGTGCGGATGATGCCCAGGTCGGTACCGGCGTGCGGCTCGGTCAGGCACATGGAGCCGGCCCAGACACCGGCGTACATGTTCGGCAGGTACTGCGCCTTCAGCTCTTCGCTGGCGTGGTTGAGGATCGACAGGCAGGCACCGGCAGTCAGCATCGGGTACAGGCCGAAAGACAGGTTGGCCGAGTTGACCATCTCCTCGACCTGGGCACCGATCACCTTGGGCATGCCCATGCCGCCGAACTCGGGCGAGCCACCCACGCCGACCCAGCCACCTTCGGCATAGGTCTGGTAGGCCTCGGGGAAACCGGCCGGGGTTTTCACCGCGCCGTTGTCCCAGGAGCAACCTTCCTCGTCGCCACTACGGTTCAGCGGAGCGATGCTGCCCGCGGTGACCTTGCCAGCTTCTTCCAGGATGGCGCTGGCGGTATCGGCATCGACCACCTCGGCCAGGGCCGGCAGCTCGGCCCAGAGCTTGGATACTTCGAATACTTCATTGAGCACGAAGCGCATGTCGCGCAGGGGGGCTTTGTAATCGGCCATGACACATCCTCAGAAAACGGACTTACGTGAGGTGACCGAGTTTACTGGAACAACTTTATAGACACATAGGGTCGTGTTATGACCAACAATTCACGAAAAGTCACCAAGTGTTTGACCTGAAAACACCCTGCCAAAAGGCCGAAAATGGCCGTGACCATTCGTCTGCCAGGCGTCTATTCACGCCCCGGTGCCAGCTTGACGGCGCCCCGCCGCTGCCCGGCACTGCGAATGCAATTGCGCCCAGCCGCCTTGGCGCTGTATAGCGCCTTGTCTGCTTCCTTGATCACTTCCTGCGGGCTGCGCTGCTCAGCCTGACGCTCAGCAACGCCCATGCTCACGGTCACCGAGACTTCGCTAGCCGCCTTGCCGGCACGGCGCTGCTTACCCTCTTGGTCGTCGCGCGGCCGACTCTGCTTGTCTCGCAGTTGCATGCGGTACTGCTCGATGGCCAGGCGTACCGCCTCCAGGTGCGGCAAGCACTGCTCCAGGCTCTTGCCTGGAAACAGCAGGGTGAACTCCTCGCCGCCATAGCGATACGCCTTGCCGCCACCAGCGACCTTGCGCAGTTGGCTGGCGACCAGGCGCAGCACCTGATCGCCGACATCATGGCCGTGGGTATCGTTGAATTTCTTGAAGTGGTCGACGTCGACCATGGCGATCACATAATCGCGGCCCAGACGCTGCAGACGCTCATTGAGCGCACGTCGCCCAGGCAAACCGGTCAGCTCGTCACGGAAGGCCATCTGGTAGGCCTCGTGCGCAACCGCAGCGACCAACATGAGCATCACCATGCTGATCATCACCTGCAGCGCATTGGCCAGGATGAACACCTGCGGCAGCATCCACAGCAGTCCGACAAGCCCCACCAGCTGCGCAGCATGCAGCGGCCGTGGGCGACGCAGGTACTGCATCAGCAGTGCGATGAACGCGACCAGAAACGCCAGGTACACCAACTGTGCCAGGCTCATCCAGGCGCCGTGCAGCGATGGCCAGTGAATCTGCGCCAGCCAGTCAGCGATCCCTTGTGGATAACGCCGCCCCAGGCCGAAAGCCACCGCGCTGACCGCCAACAGCACCAGCGCGCGGGCGAAGATGTCCTGCAGCAGATGCGAGCGCTCCTCCCAGCAGCCATAGAGCGCGTAGAGCAGCGGTAGCAGCAGGCAGATCAGATGGAAAACCAGCGCCGCGTCGTCACGCACCTGCCCGCTATCGCGAAAGTGGTCGATCTGGATGTCCAGCAGGAAGTAGCCGACATACAACACCAGCAGCAGAAAGACTTCACGCTGGCGGCCATAGACCAGACAGAACGCGCCGCCGAGCAGCAACAGCAGGGTCGGCAAGACATTGAACAGGGAGATGAAGAACTCGCTCAGTACCGGCAAGCGTGCAGCCAGCAACCCGCCGACCAGCAAAGGCAACGACGAGTAGAAATGACTGAGCCGCAGATTGGCCGGACGGATCACGCTGGCATCCCGAACGAGAGATGAAGGCATTCTGCCTGCTTCGACTCTTGAAAACAGCGACAGGATGCGACATTCACTTCAATGCCCAGTGCAAAAACGACAACGCCGCCCCAGAGGGCGGCGTTGTCGCTTGAGCGAGAGAGACTTAGAAACCTAGCGCGAAGTGCTCTTCATCCATCTCCATCAGGTTGCTAGCGCCCGACAGCATGGCTTCGACATGCGTGCGGGTACGCGGCAGGATGCGCGCGAAGTAGAAGCGAGCGGTCTGCAGCTTGGCCTTGTAGAAAGCCTCGTCGCCAGTGCCAGCAGCCAGCTTCTCGGCCGCCAGGCGCGCCATGTCGGCCCAGAAGTAGGCCAGGCAGGCGTAGCCGGAGTACATCAGGTAGTCCACGGAGGCGGCACCGACTTCCTCGCGATCTTTCATCGCGGCCATGCCGATCTTCATGGTGATGTCGCCCCACTCCTTGTTCAGCTTGACCAGCGGCTCGACGAATTCCTTGACGGCGTCGTTGCCTTCGTTGGCCTGGCAGAACTTGTGGACAATCTTGGTGAAGTTCTTCAGAGCGCCGCCCTGAGTCATCAACACCTTGCGGCCCAGCAGGTCGAGCGCCTGAACGCCGGTGGTGCCTTCGTACATCATGGAAATGCGGCAGTCACGCAGGTTCTGCTCCATGCCCCACTCGCTGATGAAGCCGTGGCCACCGTAGATCTGCATGCCGTGGGAGGCGGACTCGAAGCCCACTTCGGTCATGAAGGCCTTGGCGATCGGCGTCAGGAAAGCCAGCAGCTCGTCGGCGGCTTTCTTCTCTTCTTCGTTCTGGCTGTGCTGAACGATGTCCACCTGCTTGGCGGTGAAGTAGACCATGGCGCGGTTGCCTTCGGCGAACGCCTTCATGGTCAGCAGCATGCGACGTACGTCCGGATGCACGATGATCGGGTCAGCGGCTTTTTCCGGCGCTTTCGGGCCAGTCAGCGAACGCATCTGCAGACGCTCGCGAGCGTACTTGATGCCACCCTGGAACCCGACTTCGGCGTGGGCCAGGCCTTGCAGCGCGGTACCCAGGCGAGCGGTGTTCATGAAGGTGAACATGCAGTTCAGGCCTTTGTTGGCCGGGCCGATCAGGAAGCCGGTCGCACCGTCGAAGTTCATCACGCAGGTGGCGTTGCCGTGGATGCCCATCTTGTGTTCGATGGAGCCACAGGAAACGGCGTTGCGCTCGCCTACGCCACCGTCGGCGTTGGGCAGGAACTTCGGCACGATGAACAGCGAGATACCTTTGGTACCGGCCGGTGCATCGGGCAGGCGGGCCAGAACGATGTGGACGATGTTATCGGCCATGTCGTGCTCACCAGCGGAAATGAAGATCTTGGTACCGGTGACCTTGTAGCTGCCGTCGGCCTGCGGCTCGGCCTTGGTGCGCAGCATGCCCAGGTCGGTGCCGCAATGCGGCTCGGTCAGGCACATGGTGCCAGTCCACTCGCCGGAAACCAGCTTGGTCAGGTAGGTGTGCTTCTGCTCGTCAGTACCGTGGGCGCCGATGGTGTTCATCGCACCGTGGCTCAGGCCGGGGTACATGCCCCAGGACCAGTTGGCCGAACCGACCATCTCGCTGACAGCCAGACCGAGCGATTCCGGCAGGCCTTGGCCGCCGTGCTCGACGTCATGCGCCAGGCTCGGCCAGCCGCCTTCCACGAACTGCTGATAGGCCTCTTTGAAGCCGGTCGGGGTTTTCACGCCGGATTCGCTCCAGGTGCAGCCCTCGGTGTCACCCACACGGTTCAGCGGTGCCAGAACCTGCTCACAGAACTTGGCGCCTTCCTCGAGGATGGCATCGACCATGTCTGGAGTGGCGTCCTGGCAGCCAGGGAGGCTCTGGTAGTGCGCTTCGTAACCCAGCAGTTCGTCGCGAACGAAACGAATGTCACGCAAGGGGGCCTTGTAGTCAGGCATAACGGTAAACCTCTGCGGTGGATTCCTAGTTGTTAGGGGGACCGGCTTGTCGGTCGCTTTTGGGATCACTCCCAGTTGCTTGGCCAGCAGGTTGTGGCCAAAGCAGTCAAACAGGCGTTTGAAACATACGTTTACGCCACCCCCTTGTCAAGCACTGCCAATCGGCCGACTACGCGACCAGATCGATGCTCGGCTGCGGCGCGGACGACTCGCCCAAACGCCGATACAGATCAAGATTAGGCGCTGACTGCAGAGGCTGCTGCGTCGGTGAGGAGGGTTCCTTCTCCACCTGTTCGGAGTCGTCACGCGCCTTGCGCGCGTCGACTGCGACAGTGGCCTCTTCGCGACGCAGCTCGGCCAGTTCGACGCGCGCCTGAGCCGCCTGCGCCTGGGCCAGAGCGGCTACACGCAAGTCCTGTGGCGAAGGTTCGATGGGCGCAAGCGCAGCGCGCAAGACGATTTCCATCTTGCGCAGCGTCGCTTCGGGGTCGTTGGGGACGGGCGCGGTATCGATGCTGACCTCACCGGAAACGGCGTAACTCTGACCATCCGGCCCACGCTTGAATCCGTAGGTGGGCGCGCCGGCATATTGCCCGCCAACAGCGGCATGCGCCTGCTCGTGAGTCCTGACTTCGCGATCACGCTGCACCAGATCAGCGATTTCCAGTTGTTGCCGACGCAACTCCTGCGGACTCGGTTCGCCATTGCCACTGGCGCCATCGGTCGGAGCTCGATCAGCCTCTTCACGTTCGGACGCAGGGGAGTCCGCTTGCTGCTCCTGTGGCGCAGCAACAGGAGCCTGATCGGCACGGGCAATATCGGGGGAAACATCAGGCGACAGCGGCCTGGCCGGCGCAAAAGAGGGTGCAGGAGTGAAAGACGGCAGGCTGTTGCCGATCTGCATGAGCGTCCTCCTGCCCTGCTACGGGCCGCCTCCGCGCGGCCAGGGTGAAACGGTTTATGCTATGCGCGGGTGTCGATCAGCGTTCCCAGAACCTCGTCGGCAGTATCGACGACGCGGGCATTGGCGCGCACTTCGTTCTCGCCCACGCGTAATGCCACGAGGCTTTCCGTCAGGTCAGGGCGATCACGCTCCGTGACTTGCGAACTGGCATTGGCCTGATTCTGCGGCGGAGTCTGGCTGACTTGCTGCGACGGATTGATGGTGTTGTTGGCGATATCACTGGCAGCCTGATCGACACGACGCTGGCCGGCCTGGATGCCGCTCAACCCCGAATTGAATGCACTGGTGGAGATTTCCATCTATGGCTCCCAGCGGGAATTAGAACCTGACAGTTACCATTGAAGCAGAAATCGGCTAAAAAACGTACAGACAAAAGGCTATGGTCGCGTTGCTGTTTATTACCAGCCTGCCAACCGCGCGAGATCGAGGTGCTTCGCAACCGCTTCGGCCGATGCACTCGGCAGACGAGGCACGCGCCCCACACAGGGCGCCGGCATACGTTCGGCAAGCGTCGCCAGGTTTTCTTCAAGACGCGCAGTGTGCGGGTCGACGATATTGGCGACCCATCCGGCCAATTTCAGACCGTCACGTTCGATGGCCTCGGCACTGAGCAACGCGTGGTTGATACAACCGAGGCGCACGCCAATCACGAGGATCACCGGCAACCCCAGAGCAATGGCCAGATCCGAAAGGTTTTCTGCGCCGGCTAGCGGTACGCGCCAGCCACCGGCGCCTTCCACCAGAGAAAAATCAGCCCCCTGGGCGAGGACGCCTCGGACAGGCTCCAGCAGGCCCGCGACATTCAGCGTAGTAACGCCTACCTCACGCGCAGCCAGATGCGGGGCTATGGCTGGCTCGAAGGCCAGCGGGTTGACCTCTTCATAACGCAGCGGCAGCGAACACTGCGCGAGCAGTGCCAGCGCGTCGTCGTTGCGCAGCCCTTCGGCAGTTCGCGTACAACCGGAGGCTACCGGCTTGGCCGCCGCAGTGCTCAAACCTCGCAGGCGCGCCGCATGCAGCAGGCCAGCGGCGATGGTGGTCTTGCCGACTTCTGTATCGGTGCCAGTCACAAAGTAGGCATGGGCCATGGCAACTCCTCGATCAATGCACGCTATGCGCGAACAGCTAAAGCGGCTTTTGCAAAACGCCGTACACCACCTGATAGGTGGCCGGCAGCCCATCGGGTTGACGGAAGCGCTCGTAGGCCTCGATCAACGCACGAATGCGCGAGCGCCCCGTCAGCCCGCCCGGACGACCCGGGTTGAGATTGTGCGCGCCGAGATCCTTCAGCGAGGTGGTCAGGCTGCGCAGATAGGGGAAGTGCAGAACTTGCGCTTCACGTTGCAGCGCCAGCACCTGCAGGCCACTGACCGTGCACATCTGCTGATAGTCCTGGAAATGGCGGAAGCGATTGACATGGACGAAGCCGTCGACCGCCAGCCAGCTGTCACGCAGCTCCTGCAACGTGCCCACGCACAGGCTGGAAAAAGCCAGCACACCGCCGGGACGCAGCACACGACTTGCCTCGCTCAACACGCGCGGGAAGTCCGAGCACCATTGCAGCGCCAGGCTGGAGAACAGCAGATCGACGCTAGCGTTCTGCAAGGGCAGAGATTCGGCGTCGCCGGCAATAAAGTGCACGGCGCCACCTCGCGGCCTGGCGTGCTGCAACATGCCTTCGGCGATATCCACAGCCAGCCCTTCGCCCTGAACGTAGCGCTCAGCCAACGCGCGCGTGAAATGGCCCGTGCCGCAGCCCAGATCCAGCCAACGATGTGGTTGCAGCGCAGCCGGCAAGCGCGTCAGCAACTGCGTGCCGACGTTGCGCTGCAACTCGGCCACCGCGTCGTAGCTCGCGGCCGCCCGGGAGAAGGACGCCGCGACCTGACGTTTGTCCGGCAACGCCGCATCACCGTAGGGTGTGCCGTGCGCACCAAGCCCCTGCAGCCCCCCAGGATGTTCAGGCATCGCTAGCCTCGCGGATAAAGTCGAGCATCAACGTTGCCAAGGTGTCCGCCTGGTCGAGCACGAAGGCATGACCGCAATCTTCCACCACGCCCACTTCGCCAGTTGGCAAAAGCGCCAGCAGTGCATCAGCGGCCGCAACCGGCACCAGCGCGTCCTGCTCGGCCAGCAGGTGCAGTTGGGGCCCGGCAAAACTGGCCAGCGTGGCGCGATTGTCGAGGTTCGCCAGCAGGCGCAACCCGGCCAGCAAAGAGGCCTCGTCACTGCACGCCAGATTGCCTTGCAGCTGTCGTGACAGACCACGCGTGTCGGCGCAGCCCTGGGCACAGAGCATGGCGAAGCGCTTGAGGGTAGCGCCGGCATTCTCCTGACAACCCTGATAGAAAGCTGCATAGGTCGGCGCCGGCATTGCCGTCGACCAGGCATCGCTGGCGACGAAACAGGCATTGCTGGCCAGGGTAATCAGGCCACGGCAGCGCTCGCCGCGACGGGCAGCCAGAGCGCTGGCCAGCATGCCGCCGAGCGACCAGCCGGCCAACCAGCACTCATGCGGCAGGCGCGTATCCAGCTCATCTAGCCAATCGGCAGCCGCCGCACTGCTCAGTCTCGGTAGGGCCGGCACCTGCACCTGAATTTCGCCGCCCAGCGCCTCGGCCAGCGGTTGCAGCACGGCACCCTCCAGGCCCCAACCCGGCAGCAGGATCAACTGCTCACGCATCGGCCTGCACCTGCGGCCAGCACTCGGCCAACGCGTCGAGCAAGCGTTCGAGCTGTGCATCGCTGTGCGCAGCGGACAGGGTCACGCGCAAGCGGGCGCTGCCAGCCGGTACGGTTGGTGGGCGAATGGCGCCGACCAGAAGACCGCGCTCCTTGAGCAGCGCCGAAAGTTTCAGCGCACGCGCGCTGTCGCCCACCAGAATCGGTTGAATCGGCGTGGGACTGTCCATCAGGCTCAGACCCATCTCGGCGGCGCCCTGACGAAAGCGTGCGATCAGCCGGTTCAGATGCTCCCGGCGCCAGCTTTCACTGCGCAGCAATTCCAGGCTTTTCAGCGTGGCGCAGGCCACGGCCGGTGGCTGACTGGTGGTGTAGATGTAGGGGCGAGCGAACTGGATCAGGGTTTCGATCAGCTCCTCGCTGCCGGCAACGAAGGCACCGGCGGTGCCAAAGGCCTTGCCCAGGGTACCAACCAGTACCTGCACGTCATCCGGCCCCAGACCGAAGTGCTCGACGATACCGCCACCGGTGGCGCCCAGCGGGCCAAAGCCATGGGCATCGTCGACCATCACCCAGGCCCCGGCGGCGCGCGCTTCGGCGCACAACGCAGGCAAATCGGCCAGATCGCCGTCCATACTGAATACGCCATCGGTGACCACCAGGCTGCTGCCCGTGGCCTTGCGCAAGCGGTTGGCCAGGCTCACCGCATCGTTGTGCAGGTAACGGGAAAATCGCGCGCCGGAGAGCAAGCCAGCATCGAGCAACGAGGCGTGGTTGAGACGATCCTCCAGTACGCTGTCGCCCTGCCCCAGCAACGCGGTGACCACCGCCAGGTTGGCCATGTAGCCAGTGGAAAACAGCAGCGCACGCGGCCGACCGGTGAATGCGGCCAGCGCCTCCTCCAGTTCATGGTGTGGGGTGCTGTGGCCAATGACCAGGTGCGATGCACCACCACCGACGCCCCATTGCTCCGCGCCCCGCTGCATCGCGCGAATCACCTCGGGGTGGTTGGCCAGGCCGAGATAGTCGTTGGAACAGAACGCCAGCAGTTCCTGATCGTCCGCCCTGACCTGCGGCCTCTGTGGGGTCTGCAATAGCGGACGACGACGGTACAGGTCGGCGGCCTGGCGTTCGGCCAGGCGGGCTGCGAGATCGAAAGACATAGGCAGTGTCCGTAGGAGCAAGTGCCGCGAACGACGATGGATCGACGTTCACAAAGCAGGGCTCGCACCTACATTGAGAGATGTCAGGCCGAGGCGGCGTTGTAGAACAGCTTGGAATCGCGCTGCTCGACCAGTGCCTGCTCGATGGCTGCCTGGTGCACTTCGTCGGCGTGCTCTTCGCGCTCTTCCGGCTTGATGCCGAGGCGCTTGAACAGGGCCATGTCCTTGTCCGCCTGCGGGTTGGCGGTGGTCAGCAGCTTCTCGCCATAGAAGATAGAGTTGGCGCCAGCCATGAAGGCCAGGGCCTGCATCTGCTCGTTCATCGCCTCGCGACCAGCGGACAGGCGCACATGGGACTTGGGCATCATGATGCGCGCCACGGCCAGGGTGCGGATGAAGTCGAACGGGTCGACGTCCTTCTCCTCGGCCAGCGGCGTGCCCTTGACCTTGACCAGCATGTTGATCGGCACGCTCTCCGGGTGCTCCGGCAGGTTGGCCAGCTGGATCAGCAGACCGGCGCGATCGTCCACCGACTCGCCCATGCCGAGGATTCCGCCCGAGCAGATTTTCATCCCCGCCTCGCGCACGTAGGCCAGGGTCTGCAGGCGCTCGCCATAGGTACGGGTGGTGATGATATTGCCGTAGAACTCCGGCGAGGTATCGAGGTTGTGGTTGTAGTAGTCCAGGCCCGCTTCAGCCAACGCCTGAGTCTGCTCCTGATCGAGGCGACCGAGGGTCATGCAGGTTTCCAGGCCGAGCTTCTTCACGCCCTTGACCATCTCCAGCACGTAGGGCATGTCCTTGGCGGACGGGTGCTTCCACGCCGCGCCCATGCAGAAGCGTGTCGAGCCGATAGCCTTGGCCTCGGCGGCAGCCTCCAGCACCTTCTGCACCTCCATCAGCTTTTCCTTGTCCAGGCCGGTGTTGTAGTGGCCGGACTGCGGGCAGTACTTGCAGTCCTCCGGGCAGGCGCCGGTCTTGATCGATAGCAGCGTCGAGACCTGAACGCGATTGGCGTCGAAGTGCTGGCGGTGGATGGTCTGCGCCAGGAACAGCAGGTCGTTGAAAGGCTGCTCGAACAGCGCGCGAACCTCGGCGAGGCTCCAGTCGTGGCGGGTGGTGATTTCAGCGGTTGCGCTCATCTGAGAAGTCCTTCGACGCTTGGCGGCATCTGTTGTCAGGCCCACAGGGGGGCATTCAGGCTTTGGCCATCATAAGTGGCGATTGGATGCTGTCAACCACGACAAAGACACAGGTTTACATTTGCTCACTTATCAACCAATAGAACTTATGTCATGGCACAAGGCCAAATGCTTACCCCTCCAACAGGATGTTCTGCATGCAGGTAGAAGGTTTTTTCGAAGGGCTCGGCGAAGCGCTGGGCCGCGCCATCCGCTTCATCGTCGACATGCTGTCCGGCGTGCTGGGGGCCATGGCCGATGCCATCGATGATTTTCTCCATGGCCTGGCCAGGGCCATCGGTATGGACGTATCGATCTTCAGCATCATCCTGCTGATCATCGGCCTGCTGTTTCTTTTCAGCGGCGCTCGCTCGTTGTTGCGCGGCTCGATCATCGGCGGGGTGATCTGGCTGTTTCTCGGGTTGGTAGTGATGGGTTGGCTGATTCGCTGAGTCCCGACTAGGCTCAGGGCTTTCGCTCAAGGACGAGCTGCCATGCCTCCATTCGATTTCTCATCACTGCAACGCCTTGCCTGGCTACGCCAGCGTCGCCACTGCCAGCTTTGCGACGAAGCCACCGATCACCCCACGCACAACATCTGCACGGCTTGCGAATCCGAACTGCCCTGGCTCGGTGCGCACTGTCAGGTCTGTGCGGTTCCGCTACCCGCTCACGACCTGATCTGCGGCGCCTGCCAATCAAAGCCGCCGAGTTTCACCCGCGTGGAAGCGCCCTGGCGTTACGCCTTCCCGATCGACAACCTGATCACTCGCTTCAAGCACCAGGCGCAATGGCCATACGGCCGCCTGCTTGCCGAGCTATTGGCCGAGCATCTGACGCATGCCTACGACGAGGGCCTGCCGCGCCCGCACATGCTGCTACCCGTGCCCCTGGCACGTCAGCGTCAGCGCCGCCGTGGTTTCAACCAGGCGCAGATGCTTGCCGGCTGGCTTGGCACCAGCCTGAACCTGCCGGTTCGCGATGACTGGCTGCAACGCCGCGTGGACACGCCCGCACAGCAGGGATTGGACGCCGTCACGCGCAAGCGCAACCTGCGCCAGGCCTTTACCCTGGAGAGCCACGCCAGGATCACCGACTGCCACCTAGCGCTGATCGATGATGTGCTCACCACCGGCGCGACTGCTGGCATCCTTGCCAACCTGCTGCGCCGAGCAGGCGCCCTGCGCGTCGATGTCTACTGCCTGGCCCGTACGCCACGACCGGGCGATGGCTGACTTGACGTGCCAAGCGCAGTCACGCACCGTGCCCGGCACTGCCCTCAGCTGCTCAGAAACCATGTCGCAACTCGATCCCCTAGCCCAATTGCTCAGCCGCCGCCCGAAACGTCTGGCCCTGCTGGAGCAGATCGCCGAACAGGGCTCCATCACCCGCGCAGCCAAGGCCGCCGGCCTCAGTTACAAGGCCGCCTGGGACGCCATCGACGAGTTGAACAACCTCTCCGAACAACCGCTGGTCAGCCGCAGTGTTGGCGGCAAGGGCGGTGGCGGTGCGCGGCTGACAGCCGCAGGCGAGCGTCTGCTGGCATTGCATCAACGCCTGCAGGCGCTACAGGCCCAGGTACTGCAGGCCGCCGATGACGATGCTGACCTGCAATTGCTTGGCCGCCTGATGCTGCGCACCAGCGCACGCAACCAACTGGCCGGCCGCGTCTGCGCCATCGTCGCGCAGGGCCACAACGACCTCATCGCCATCGAGCTGCCCGGCGGTGTACACCTGCAGGCACAGATCACCCGTGACAGTACCGAACGGCTGCAACTGGACATCGGCAGCCCAGTGGTCGCTCTGATCAAGGCGGGCTGGCTGAAATTGCACCCCGCCTCGTCTGCCTGCGCAGATCTCGATAACAGCCTGGGAGGGCAGATCGAACAAATCCTGCCCGCCAGTGACGGCCCCAGCGAAGTCCGTATCGCCCTGGCCAACGGCCAGACACTCTGCGCGCTGGCCGACGCCGAACATCTGCAACGTCTGGGACTGGACGTTGGCGCCCCGGTGAACACTCAGTTCGCCGCCAGCCAGGTACTGCTCGGCACGCAACTGTAAGGCGGGTGCAACCCGCCAGCGAGTTCAGCGGCGGATTGCACCCGCCCTACGCCACGCGCAAGCCGTTAGACTGTGCATCCAGCCATACGGAGCCGCTCATGAGCCACCCCTTTTCCACCCTCACCCCGGATCTGGTGCTCGATGCCGTGGAGAGCCTCGGCTATCTCAGCGACGCCCGCGTATTGGCACTCAACAGTTACGAGAACCGCGTCTATCAGGTGGGTATCGAGGGCGAAACGCCGCTGATCGCCAAGTTCTACCGGCCGGATCGCTGGAGTGATGCCGCGATCCGCGAAGAACATGCCTTCAGCCTGGAGCTGGCCGAACATGAGGTGCCGGTAGTGGCGCCGTTGGCACGCGATGGCGAAACGCTGTTCGAACACGGTGGCTTTCGCTTCGCCCTGTTTCCCCGTCGTGGCGGCCGTGCGCCCGAGCCCGGCAACCTCGAGCAACTGTACCGCCTGGGCCAGTTGCTCGGACGCATGCATGCCATCGGCGCCAGCCGCCCCTTCGCCCATCGCGAAACCCTGGCGGTGGATAACTTCGGCCACGCCGCCCTGGCCTCCTTGCTCGATGGCGGCTTCGTGCCGAAAAGTCTGTTGCCGGCTTACGAGTCGGTAGCGCGTGATCTGCTCACACGTCTGGATGAACTGTTCGCCCGCGTGCGCTACACGCCGATTCGCCTGCATGGCGACTGCCACCCCGGCAACCTGCTGCACCGCGACGACGCCTTCCATGTCGTCGACCTCGACGACTGCCGCATGGGCCCGGCGGTACAGGATCTGTGGATGATGCTGGCCGGCGAACGCCATGAACGCCTCGCTCAGTTGGCCGAACTGGTCGACGGTTATCAGGAGTTCCACGACTTCGCCGCCCGCGAGCTGCCGCTGATCGAAGGCCTGCGCGCCCTGCGCCTGATGCATCACAGTGCCTGGATCGCACGGCGCTGGGACGACCCGGCGTTCCCCCTGGCCTTCCCCTGGTTCGCCGGCGAACGCTACTGGGGCGACCAGATTCTCGCCCTGCGTGAGCAGATGGCGGCACTGGATGAAGAGCCATTGCGGCTTTTCTGAGAGCCTGCTCACGATCTTTCTCTGCTGCTTACGAAATTGGTGGGCTGAAGCCCACCCTACCGTAACGCGATACTCTCAAGGTTGGGCTTTAGCCACTAGCTCGTTGGGATCTACACCAGTTCGCAGATAAAGCCAGAGAAAATGAGCCTAAAGGTAATGAACAGGTTCTGAGGCGTAGCCCGGATGCAATCCGGGGCTGCAATTCCCGGGTTGCATCCGGGCTACGTACTTACCGATATTCACGCGGCAAGCCCGGGCATGACCGATACAGTTGTGCATACCGTGTAAAGTTTGCCTTACGACTTCCCCGACGCTTCGGTATACGGAAAAAACCGAACGAACAGACAACTGCAGAGCACGAGGCTTAAAATCTCACGCCCCCTCAGCTGCCTTGACCAAGGATCCTCAATGGCCACCGCCAACCCGCAACGCGGGTACATTCTGGGCCTTACCGCCTATGTCATCTGGGGACTGTTCCCCATCTACTTCAAAGCCATCCAGCACATCCCGTCACTGGAGATCATCGTCCACCGCGCCATCTGGTCGGCGCTGTTCGGTGCCATCCTGCTGATGCTGTGGAAGCATCCGGGCTGGTGGCGCGAGTTGCGCGAAAACCCCAAGCGCCTGCTGGTACTGGCTGGCTGCGGCCTGCTGATCGCCAGCAACTGGCTGGTGTACGTGTGGGCGGTGAACAATGAACGCATGCTCGAGGCCAGCCTGGGTTACTACATCAACCCGCTGATCAACGTGTTACTCGGCCTGTTGATCCTCGGCGAGCGGCTACGTCGCCTGCAGTGGGTCGCCGTAGGGCTGGCCGCCATCGGCGTGGCGCAACAGGTGTGGCAAGTGGGCAGCCTGCCCTGGGTGTCGCTGGTGCTGGCGCTGACCTTCGGTTTCTACGGGCTGATCCGCAAGAAGGCGCCCGTCGCCGCCCTGCCCGGCCTGGTGGTGGAAACCTGGCTGCTGTTGCCCGTGGCCCTGGCCTGGCTGGCCCTGCACCCGGCGGCGATGAGCAGCCAAGCGGAGTTCTGGAGCAGCTCGCAGTGGCTGTGGCTGGCCGCTGCCGGCCCGATCACGCTGATCCCGCTGGTGTGCTTCAACGCCGCTGCGCGTCACCTGCCCTACACCACCCTGGGCTTTCTGCAGTACATCGCGCCGACCCTGGTGATGCTGCAGGCGATCTTCCTGTTCGGCGAGCACTTCGACCCGGCCAAACTGATGGCCTTCGCCTTCATCTGGGCCGGCCTGGCGGTGTACAGCCTGGATATCTGGCTGAGCCTGCGCAAACGTCCGGCCGAGTGAACGACCGGTGCGCGCGACGCCCTGTAGGGTTCACCACGCGCACCGGCTTTTACCACGTGACTGAACAGAAAACGCTCACCGGCCACCAAGCCGCACCACGCTTGGCATGGCGCCTTCCACCCCCGGCTTATCCACAGAACCATCCCCGGCATTTGTGCACAAACCTTTGATCCTGTTGATTTTTTAGCCGCCCAATGAAAAGCCCCGGCACACTAGGCAGTGCGCCGGGGCTCCCCAGTTTATCCACAGGGTGATCCACGCAAGCCGTGGATATCCGCTGCGTCAGTCTTCCTGACGCAGATTCAGCTCCACCATCAGGTCATCGGCCAGGGTTTCCAGGCGCGCCTGCAACTGCTCCAGCGCCAGAGTCTCCGGTACCGCCAGTAAAGCCTCGGCAGTGAACAGCAACTCACCGCTCATCGGCGCCGGCGTCACCTCGGTGAGCAGGTTCTCCAGATTGACGCCCTGCTCGGCCAGCACACGGGTGATATCGCGCACGATGCCGGGGCGGTCGTTGCCCACCAGTTCCAATCGAATCGACGTGAAGCGTCGCCCCGGCTCGGCGCCGCTGGCAGCCAGTTGCACGCGAATACCCTGCGCGCTGAGTGCCTCCAGCTCCTTGATCAGGGCGCCCTGCGCTTCGGCCGGCACGTCCACCCGTACGATCCCGGCGAACTGGCCTGCCATACGCGCCATGCGACTTTCCAGCCAGTTACCACCATGGGCGGCGACGCTGCCAGCCAGACGCTCGACCAACCCCGGTTGATCCTCGGCAATCACCGTCAGTACCAGATGATCCATGTACTACCTCACTCGTTCACAGGACTCGGAAAGGTCAGCGACTCAGCGCCAGCCAGTAGGTGTAGAACTGCTCGTCGCGCACATAACCCAGACGCTCGTACAGCCGCTGCCCGGCCAGATTGGTTTTCGCCGTTTCCAGTTGCAGACCGCAGGCGCCAGAGGCTTCGGCATGGACACGTGCCGCGTTCATCAGCGCCTCGCCGACGCCGCCACGCCGAGCCGTTTCGTCGACATACAGATCGCTGAGCAACCAGGCCGGTTCCAGCGCCAGCGAGGACTGCAAGGGATAGAGCTGAACGAAGCCCTGCGCCACGCCCTGCTCGTCGCGGGCGATGAGCAACTGCGAATCGCCGCGCTGCAGGCGCTGGCCCAGGAAGGCGGCGATGTCCGCCTCGTCGCGTGGTACCTCGTAGAAACGCAGATAACCCGCGAACAAGTGGGTGAGATCGGCCAGGTCATCGGCAACGGCAGCGGATACGGGCATGGCAGGCTCCTGAATGGTTCAGCGCAGTATAGGCGAGGTCGCGTAGGCCATATTCGGCGAGTTGTCAGTAGCCCGATCAATTAATCGTGTACGGTTTTAAGAATTTTATGAAACAATAGATCACTATTTTGCACACATAACGTATCAAACGTGACTGCAAATAGTCTTTTGGTCGCAGACTGACGCAACCCCACTGCATTTCCCCAGAATCTTGATGTAGTATGCCGCGCCTCGGACTACAAGACGGCGACTCCGTCTCCGCCGGGCCTTCTACGAAGGTTGGCGAGGCGCTCGGCGCATGGCGAAAGCAGGCCAGGAAGCGGATTTCACAGGCGCTCCAGGGCCGTCGTCAGTGCAGCACTGGCGACGCACGACTGCATGGATGCAGGCGGTAAGGCGACACAGGAAGGCAAAGCCGAGGTGGTTTTTAGAGGTGCCCGAAGCGGCTATCGAGTAAAGCTCAGAGAGTGAGGCAAGTGATGACTGAATGCGTTCAAGTCGGTGGCCTGCAGGTCGCCAAAGCCCTGTACGACTTCGTGAACAACGAAGCCATCCCCGGTACCGGCATCGCTGCCGACAAGTTCTGGGCCGGTGCCGCTGCGGTCATCAAGGACCTGGCACCGAAGAACCGCGCCCTGCTGGCCAAGCGTGACGAACTGCAGGCGCAGATCGATGCCTGGCACCAGGCGCGCAAGGGCCAGGCCCATGACGCCGCTGCCTACAAGGCCTTCCTGCAAGAGATCGGCTACCTGCTGCCCGAACCCGCTGATTTCCAGGCAACCACCAGCAATGTCGACGAAGAGATCGCCCGCCTGGCCGGCCCGCAGCTGGTCGTGCCGGTGATGAACGCGCGCTTCGCCCTGAACGCCTCCAACGCCCGCTGGGGCTCGCTGTACGACGCCCTCTACGGCACCGACGTGATCAGCGAAGAAGGCGGCGCCGAGAAAGGCAAGGGTTACAACAAGGTACGTGGCGACAAGGTCATCGCCTTCGCCCGCGCCTTCCTCGACGAAGCCGCGCCGCTGGCCGCTGGCTCGCACGTCGACGCCACCGGCTACGCCATCGTCGGCGGCCGCCTGGTCGTCGCCCTCAAGGGCGGCAGCAACAGTGGCCTGCGTGACGACGCGCAACTGGTCGGCTACCAGGGCGACGCCAACGCGCCGATCGCCGTGCTGCTCAAGCACAACGGCCTGCACTTCGAAATCCAGATCGACCCGAACAGCCCGATCGGCAGCACCGATGCCGCTGGTGTCAAAGACGTGCTGATGGAAGCCGCGCTGACCACCATCATGGACTGCGAAGACTCCGTGGCCGCCGTCGATGCCGACGACAAGGTGGTGGTCTACCGCAACTGGCTGGGCCTGATGAAAGGCGACCTGGCCGAGGAAGTTTCCAAGGGTGGCAAGACCTTCACCCGCACCATGAATCCGGATCGCGTCTACACCAAGGTCGACGGTTCCGAGCTGACCCTGCATGGCCGTTCGCTGCTGTTCGTGCGTAACGTCGGCCACCTGATGACCAACCCGGCCATCCTCGACGCCGAAGGCAACGAGATTCCGGAAGGCATCCAGGACGCGCTGTTCACCAGCCTGATCGCCGTTCACAACCTCAACGGCAACACCACGCGCAAGAACACCCGCACCGGCAGCGTGTACATCGTCAAGCCGAAGATGCACGGTCCGGAAGAAGTGGCCTTCGCCAGCGAAATCTTCTCCCGCGTCGAAGATGCCCTGGGCCTGCCGCGCAACACCCTGAAAGTCGGCATCATGGACGAGGAGCGTCGCACCACCGTCAACCTCAAGGCGTGCATCCAGGCCGCCAGCGAGCGCGTGGTGTTCATCAACACCGGCTTCCTCGACCGTACCGGTGACGAAATCCACACCTCCATGGAAGCCGGCGCCGTGGTGCGCAAGGCCGCCATGAAGAGCGAGACCTGGATCGGCGCCTACGAGAACAACAACGTTGACGTCGGCCTGGCCACCGGCCTGCAAGGTCGTGCGCAGATCGGCAAGGGCATGTGGGCCATGCCGGATCTGATGGCTGCAATGCTCGAGCAGAAGATCGCTCACCCGCTGTCCGGCGCCAACACCGCCTGGGTACCGTCGCCAACCGCTGCCACCCTGCACGCCCTGCACTACCACAAGGTCGACGTGTTCGCCCGTCAGGCCGAACTGGCCAAGCGCACTCCGGCGTCGGTGGACGACATCCTGACCATTCCGCTGGCCAAGGACACCAATTGGAGCCAGGAAGAGATCCGCAACGAGCTGGACAACAACTCGCAAGGCATCCTCGGCTACGTGGTGCGCTGGATCGACCAGGGCGTGGGCTGCTCCAAGGTGCCGGACATCAATGATGTCGGCCTGATGGAAGACCGCGCCACTCTGCGCATCTCCAGCCAACTGCTGGCCAACTGGCTGCGCCACGGCATCGTCACCGAAGCGCAAGTGGTCGAGAGCCTCAAGCGCATGGCGCCGGTGGTCGATCGCCAGAACGCAGGCGACCCGCTGTATCGCCCGATGGCCCCGGACTTCGACAACAACGTCGCCTTCCAGGCCGCACTGGAACTGGTAATCGAAGGCACCAAGCAGCCCAACGGCTACACCGAGCCGGTGCTGCATCGCCGTCGTCGCGAATTCAAGGCCAAGAACGGCCTGTAAGTCGCGCGCCAAGGCACTACATCGCGTAGTGCCCGAGCATGAAAAAACCGCCCTCAGGGGCGGTTTTTTCATGAGCAGTATGGCCTGGCGGACTGTTCGCTGGCGCTCCTGAGTCCGCCCTACTTGACTGGTGCTACGAGCGGCCGGCGTTCCGGTTCGCCCTACGAGTACGAGCCCAAGCGTAGGGCGTACCGGGCGGCGATCCGTGAGCGAAGCAGTACGCCGTTACTGTGCAGCCTTATCCGCCGTTGCCCCTGTGGTATTGCCCAGCAGGCTGGAAGTCGCCGTCTGCACGAAAGCCGAGAGCTTGCGCTCCAGTTCGCTGCGCGCCTGCGCATCATCGATCACCTCAGCGCGGGCGTCATGGCCCAACTGGTAGCGATACAGACGCGCCTCGCGATCACGCGGCTTGATCAGAATCCGCTCGCCTGTCGCCAGGCCAACGGTCTGATCGCTGCCGGACGGTTTGATCACTGCCATTCCCTCATCCCCCGGCGGTAACGCCAGCAGGTCGCGGCCCCAGCACTGCTGCTGCACCGGTTGGCCAAGGCGGCCCATGATGGTCGGCACCACATCGATCTGGCTACCGACGGTGGCACTGCTGCCGCCAAAGGTTTCCTGCACGCCGGGGCCGATCAACAGCAGCGGGATACTGAAGCGCGACAGATCCATCTCGGTGATCTGTTCGTCGTTACCGAAACCATGGTCACCCAGCACCACGAACAGGGTGTCCTTGAAATAGGGCTCCTGACGCGCCTTGGCGAAGAACTGGCCGAGCGACCAGTCGGCATAGCGCATGGCGGTCAGGTGTTCGTCCAGCGAACCGTGGCCGGTGACGCGCTCGACCGGCAGGTTCGCAGGCAGGGCATAAGGCGTGTGGTTGGAGAGTGTCTGCAGTAGCGCATAGAACGGTTTGCCCTGGCGCCCCAGGCGCGCCAGCTCATCGGCACCACGGGCGAACATGTCCTGATCGGACACACCCCAGGTCGGGTCGATGAACACCGGATCGACGAAATCTTCGCGCCCCACGAAGTTGCGCATGCCCTGGTTGCCGAAGAAGCCCGACTGGTTATCCCAGGAGAAACTGCCGTTGTAGACGTAGATGTCGTCGTAACCGCGAGCGCTGAGTAGCTGGGGCAAACCGGAGAACTGGTGGCTGCCCTCGGGCATGCGCATCAGGTATTCGAACGCCGGCAGGTTGGGGAAGCAGGCCATGGTGGCGAACATGCCCTGATGCGTGTGCGTGCCATTGGAGAATACGCGCTGGAACAACAACCCTTGTTTGGCCAGCGCATCAAAGTTCGGCGTGATGCCATCCTGGTTGCCCATGGCGCCGATGTAACGACCAGCCATGCTCTCCATGAGAATCACCACCACATTGCGCACCTGCGGCAACTGGCCCTCGGCCGGCGTTGTATAGACGCGGCGCACAGCGGCCTGATCGGCGTCGATCAACTGGTCGCGCGGGGTCAGCAGCATGTCGCGGGTGATCTGCAGTGCTTCGGCAGCCGGCAGGGTCGCCTTCCAGCTGTTGTCGCGGTGATCGGAGAAGTAGTTCGAGGCGGCGTCCACCAACGTCAGTGTGCCGTTGAGGCCCAGGTGATTGGCGAACATCGAATCGGTGGTATAGGCATCGCCCCAGCGCAGCGGCGGGCCGGAGCGCAAGGTGCCGCGCGCAGCCACCACGCAGACCAGCAGGAACAGCACGAATACCGCCGTACGCGCCGGCCAACGTGGAACAGCGGCATGCTCTGGAGCCCGCGTGGCGCGCTCGATACGGCGGAACAGCCAGGCCAGCAGCAGCGTCGCCAATGCCCAGACCAGCAGCAGACGCAGCACGGGGAAGCCGTTCCAGATCATGCTGGTCACGGTGCCCAGGTCTTCCTGCATGTACTGGAACACCAGGCTGTTCAGGCGCTGGTGGAATTCACGATAGAAATTCAGCTCGACCACGGCCAGGAACAGGCACAGGCTACTGGCAACGGTCAGCCAGGCCACGTGCAGACGCCGCGCGCGCATCGCCCGCACACTGAGCAGCGACAGGCTGAGCGGAACGCACAGGTAGACGATCAGGCGCAGGTCGAAACGCGCACCATTGACAAAGGCCTCGACGAACGTGCTGGCCGGCGTATCGGCGACCAGTGCATGGTTGTAGGCCAGCAGCCCGGCACGGGCCAGGGCGAAGAGCAGCAACATGCACAGGGCGCTGCCCAGAATGAATGCCAGATGACTGCCGATACTGATGGGTGTAGCCGGTCTACCTGCGGATGGGGATGACTGCATGGGACTGCCTTGCGATTCTGCGGGGAGCCTGGCCTGCCACGCGACGGAAGCGAAGCGGCATCAGGGGGGTGCCAGTGTGCACCCGCAGACGTAAAAATTTCGTCAAATGAGAAGAATTTTCGTCTCAAGCAATACCCCTACTACTTATGTGCAATGGGCAAGGCACGCAGCGCTGGCCACACTGGCATTCTCCCCAAACCATGAGGCCGCTCCATGAGCAAAGCGGACGCGCTCTCCCAGGCCGGCAAAACGGCTGTGCTGCAGAACATCCACGGCACCATGGAATTCCTGCAGAAGTTTCCGCCGTTCAACCAGATGGACATCGCCCACCTGGCCTACCTGGTCGAGAATTGCCAGCTGCGCTTCTACGACGAAGGTGAATCGATCATCAAGCCGAGCGATGGCGTGGTCGAGCATTTCTACATCGTCAAACAGGGCCGCGTGCACGGCGAACGCCCTCACTCGGCCAGGCGCGGCACCGAGACCACCTTCGAGATCACTGCCGGCGAGTGCTTCCCCTTGGCGGCGCTGATCGGCGAACGTGCCACGCGCACCGAGCACCTGGCCGCCGAAGAAACCTTCTGCCTGCTGCTGGCCAAGCACGCCTTCATCAAGCTGTTCGCCATCTCCAACCCGTTGCGCGACTTCGCCCTGCGTGGCGTCAGCAGCCTGCTCGATCAGGTCAACCAGCAAGTGCAATTGCGCGCCGTGGAAACCCTCGGCGCGCAGTATTCGCTGGACACGCGCCTGGGTGAGCTGGCCATGCGTCAGCCCATCGGCTGCACGCCGGACACGCCGCTGCGCGATGCCGTACGCCTGATGCACGAGCAGCATGTCGGCAGCATCGTGATACTCGACGCCAAGCGCCATCCGCTTGGCATCTTCACCCTGCGCGACCTGCGCCGGGTCGTGGCAGATGGCATCGACCTGGCCCAGCCCATCGCCAACCTGATGACCCATCACCCGTTCTACCTGGCACCGGACGCCAGCGCATTCGATGCCGCCATCGCCATGACCGAGCGGCATATCGCCCATGTCTGCCTGGTAGAGAACGAACAACTGTGCGGGGTGATTTCCGAACGCGACCTGTTCAGCCTGCAGCGCGTGGATCTGGTGCACCTGGCGCGCACCATTCGCCATGCCGGCAAGATCGAGACCCTGGCCGGGCTGCGCAGCGACATCCGCCTGCTGGTCGACCGCATGCTGGCCCACGGCGCCAGCTCGACGCAGATCACCCACATCGTCACCCTGCTCAACGACCACACCGTGTGCCGGGTGATCGAACTGACGCTCGAGGAAATGGGCGACCCCGGCATTCCGTTCACCTGGCTGTGCTTCGGCAGCGAAGGGCGTCGCGAGCAGACGCTGCACACCGATCAGGACAACGGCATCCTCTTCGAAGCGGCCGACGCCGCGGAGGCCGCCCTCATCCGTGGACGCCTGCTCCCCCTGGCGGCGGAAATCAACCAGCGTCTGGGCCGCTGCGGCTTCACCCTGTGCAAGGGCAACATCATGGCCGGCAACCCCGAGCTGTGCCTGTCGCGTCAGGAGTGGTCACGCCGCTTCAGTCGCTTCGTGCTGGAAGCCACCCCGGAAAACCTGCTGGCTTCGTCGATCTACTTCGACCTGCGGGCGATCTGGGGGCCGCTGGATGGCTGCGAACAACTGCGCCATGAATTGCTTCTGCATGTGGGCGACAACAACCTGTTCCAGCGCATGCTGGCCGAGAATGCGCTACGCCAGCGCCCACCGGTCGGACGCTTCCGTGATTTCGTGGTGGCCCGCTCCGGGGCCGACAAGGACACCCTGGATCTCAAGGTGCAGGGCCTGACGCCTTTCGTCGATGGCGCGCGCCTGCTCGCCCTGGCCAACGGCATTGGCGCGGTGGGCACCCTGGAGCGTCTGCGCGCACTGATCGCCAAGGGTATTATCGACGCCCAGGACGGCGCGGCTTTCGAAGAGGCCTATCACTTCATTCAACAGACGCGCATGCAGCAGCACCAGTTGCAGGCGCGCGACGAACGCCCCTACTCCAACCGTCTCGACCCGGACAGCCTGAACCTGCTGGATCGACGTATCCTGCGCGAGTCCTTCCGCCAGGCTCAGCGCCTGCAAAGCAGCCTGGCACTGAGGTATCAGTTATGAGCAAGTTCAACTGGTTCAGCGGCCGCGGCCCGGCCCTGACCCAGCAGCAACTGGAGCGCCGCCAGGCCCTGGCCGAACCCGCGCCCCTCGACGAGCGTCCGCTGCGCGAGCAGCGCTTTGTCGTCCTCGATCTGGAAACCACCGGTCTCAACATGCGCCGCGATCAGGTGCTGTCAATTGGCGCGGTGGTAATCGAGAACGGCGCCATCGAGCTCAGCCAGCAGTTCGAACGCACCCTGCATCGCCCGGATCACCATGCCAGCGCCAGCACCCTGATTCACGGCATCGCCCCGGGCGAAGTGGCCCGCGGTGTCGACCCTGCCGAAGCGCTGCTGGACTTCATGGAGTTCGTCGGCGACAGCCCGCTGCTGGCCTTCCATGCCGAGTTCGACCGACGCATGCTGGCAGGCGCCCTGAAGCAAAGCCTGGGCTATCGCCTGCAGCATCGCTTCTTCGATGTCGCCGAAATCGCCCCGCTGCTCTGCCCACAATCGCGGATTCGCCAGGGCGGCCTGGACGAGTGGATCGCCGAGTTCGGCCTGCAGGTGCAGCAACGCCACCATGCCAGCGCCGATGCCCTGGTCACCGCAGAGCTGAGCCTGATGCTGTTCAGCAAGGCTCGCCGCCAGGGCGTGGACAGTTTGATCGAGCTGGAGCGTCGTCTCTCCAGCCGCCGTCGGCGCCAGCAGGCAATGTCGCTCTGACCCTATCTCCACGCCAGGTGCACGCGCTCTCGTCCAGCTGAGCTGTCGCCTGACCAGCGTCCGGTGCGCGCGGCGCACCCTACCCCTCGAGCGCTCGCAAGTTGATCCCCCAGTAGGGTGCGCCGTGCGCACCGAATCCCACGCACTCTCCGATAAGCACGGTACGCCCCTGTACCCACAACGAAAAAGGGCAGCCCGAGGGCTGCCCTTGTGGTTACCGCGTCAGGAATCAGTGAGCAGCTGCACCACTGGCACCCAGGCCGGTTTGCGAACGAACGAACTGCGGCAGGAAGCGTGCACGCTCGTCATTGGCAGCCGTGGACTTGTCGGTGATCGAGAAGAACCAGATACCGACGAAGGCAACGGTGATGGAGAACAGCGCCGGATACTCGTACGGGAAGATCGCCTTGGCGTTACCCAGTACCGAGACCCAGACAGTCGGGCCGAGGATCATCAGGGTGACCGCGGTGATCAGGCCCAGCCAGCCGCCGATCATGGCGCCACGGGTGGTCAGGTTCTTCCAGTACATGGAGAGGAACAGCACCGGGAAGTTGCAGCTCGCCGCGATGGAGAAGGCCAGGCCAACCATGAAGGCGATGTTCTGCTTCTCGAAGGCGATGCCCAGGACGATGGCCAGAACGCCAAGGCACAGGGTGGTGATCTTCGATACGCGCAGCTCATCCTTCTCGTTGGCTTTGCCCTTCTTGTACACGCTGGCGTACAGGTCGTGCGACACGGCAGAGGCGCCTGCCAGGGTCAGACCGGCAACCACCGCGAGGATGGTGGCGAAGGCCACGGCCGAGATGAAGCCCAGGAAGATGCTGCCGCCCACGGCGTTGGCCAGGTGCACCGCCGCCATGTTGTTGCCACCGATCAGGCCGCCCGCTGCATCGCGGAAGTCCGGGTTGGTGCCGACCAGCAGGATCGCGCCGAAGCCGATGATGAAGGTCAGGATGTAGAAGTAACCGATGAAGCCAGTCGCGTAGAACACCGATTTGCGGGCTTCCTTGGCGTTGCTCACGGTGAAGAAGCGCATGAGGATGTGCGGCAAACCAGCGGTACCGAACATCAGCGCCAGACCGAGGGAGATCGCCGAAATCGGGTCTTTCACCAGGCCGCCGGGGCTCATGATAGCCTCGCCCTTCTCGTGCACCTTGATGGCTTCGGAGAACAGCGTGGAGAAGTCGAAGTTGACGTGCTTCATCACCATCAGCGCCATGAACGAGGCACCGGACAGCAGGATCACCGCCTTGATGATCTGTACCCAGGTGGTGGCCAACATGCCGCCGAACAGCACGTACATCACCATCAGCACACCGACCAGGATCACCGCAACGTGGTAGTCCAGGCCGAACAGCAGCTCGATCAGCTTGCCGGCGCCGACCATCTGCGCGATCAGGTAGAAGGCCACCACCACCAGCGAGCCGCTGGCGGACAGGGTGCGAATTTCCTTCTGCTTGAGGCGGTAGGAAGCCACGTCGGCAAAGGTGTATTTACCCAGATTGCGCAGGCGCTCGGCGATCAGGAACAGGATCACCGGCCAGCCGACCAGGAAGCCGATCGAGTAGATCAGACCGTCGTAGCCGCTGGTGAACACCAGGGCGGAAATACCCAGGAAGGACGCCGCGGACATGTAGTCACCGGCGATGGCCAGACCGTTCTGGAAGCCGGTGATGCTGCCGCCAGCGGTGTAGAAGTCGGAGGTCGAGGTGTTGCGCTTGGACGCCCAGTAGGTGATGTACAGGGTGCCACCAACGAAGGCCAGGAACATCATGATGGCCGAGGTATTCATCGGCTGACGCTGCACGTCGCCTTCGATGGCGCCAGCCGCCCAGAGGGCCGAGCTGGTGAGCAGCAGAACTGCGAAAGTCAGGAGACGGGCGATCATTTCTGCACCTCATCGAGCACGGCCTGGTTGAGGGCGTCGAACTCACCATTGGCGCGGAACACGTAGATACCGGTCAGGACGAAAGCGGAGAGAATCAGCCCTACGCCCATGGGGATGCCCCAGGTGATCGGTGAGTCGGGGCTGATGCGCGCACCGAGCACTTGCGGCTCGAAGGCGATCAGCAGGATGAAGGCCACGTACAGGCTCAACATGATGGCGGACAGTGTCCAGGCGAAACGATCGCGCTTGGCTACCAGATCCTGGAAATGCGGATTCGCCTGAATCCGCGCGTAAGTATCGTCGTGCATTTTATTTTTATCCTCGACAGAGGGGGGCTGGTGAGCCGTACTCTAGGCTTGCCATACGCACGCGACAGACGACTTTAGTATTACGCGAACACCTCTAGAACAGGCCTATCCAGCGTTATCACGGGGCTTGTAACAAAATATACGACCAATGTCGGGGGCTAGAGATCACGTAAAATCAGCGCATGACGCAGGTCGCCGGTTGTTGGTACGGGCAGGTAGACCCGGTGACCATCACCTGGCGCGACGGTGCTGCGTTCACCACGGGTGTTTTCCATATGCTCGAGCGTAAATCGGTGATTGCCCTGCGGCGTCATCAACTCGATGCCGTCACCCACCTCGAAGCGGTTCTTCACCAGCACTTCCGCCAACTTCCCACGCCGCTCGCCCGTCAGCTCACCGACGAACTGTTGCCGCTCGGCCTGCGAATTGCCGCGCTGGTAGTTCTGGTACTCGTCATGCACATGACGACGCAGGAAGCCCTCGGTGTAGCCACGATTGGCCAGTGACTCGAGGTCGCCCATCAGGTTCATGTCGAACCCGCGCCCGGCCACCGCATCATCGATGGCACGACGATAGGCCTGCGCCGTCCGTGCGCAGTAGAAGTGGCTCTTGGTGCGCCCCTCGATCTTCAGCGAATGCACGCCCATGGCGACCAGGCGCGGCACATGTTGCAACGCGCGCAGATCCTTGGAGTTCATGATGTAGGTGCCGTGCTCGTCCTCGAAGGCCGCCATCTGCTCACCAGGCCGACTCGCCTCTTCCAGCAGGAACGGTTGGCTGGTCGGTGCACCCTGCCCCAGCGTCGGCTCGATTACCTGCACGATATCGCCGGTCTCGTTCTCCCTGGCCGGCGTAGCGTCGTACTTCCAACGGCAGGCGTTGGTGCAGGTGCCTTGGTTGGGATCACGGCGATTGATATAGCCCGATAGCAGGCAGCGCCCGGAGTAGGCCATGCACAACGCACCGTGGACGAATACCTCCAGCTCCATCTGCGGCACGGCCTGGCGGATTTCCTCGATTTCCTCCAGCGCCAGTTCACGCGAGAGGATCACCCGCGTCAGACCCTGGCGGCGCCAGAATTCGACACTGGCCCAGTTCACCGCATTGGCCTGCACCGACAGGTGAATCGGCATATGCGGGAAGTGTTCACGCACCAACATGATCAGGCCGGGGTCGGACATGATCAGCGCGTCGGGCGCCATGGCGATCACCGGCTCCAGATCCTTGAGGAAGGTCTTGAGCTTGGCGTTGTGCGGGGCGATGTTGACTACCACGTAGAACTGCTTGCCCTGGGCATGTGCCTCGGCGATGCCGAGGGCCAGGTTGGCGTGGTCGAATTCGTTGTTGCGCACGCGCAGGCTGTAGCGCGGCTGGCCGGCGTACACCGCGTCGGCACCATAGGCGAAGGCGTAGCGCATGTTCTTCAGGCTGCCGGCCGGCGACAGCAGTTCAGGACGGGAAAGCATGGAGCACCTGCTTGCAAGGCAAAGCCGGCGATTCTAGGAGGGCTCCGGGGCTGATTTATTGATCTGTATCTATGGCACGCCAGGCTCCGACACGAACTCTATCGGTAGCAGATAGCGGTCTTCGTCGTACTGGATCGAGAACTCCGCCCGATAGATGCGCTCTTCAACGGTCTCGCACTCACCCGCCACTTCTGACTGACGGTGTTCTACCCGTGTCTGTTTGAGCAGCAGATCACGATAGCCCTTGTTCCCCATGCGCTCGGTCACGATCAGCACACGCTTGGCATCGCTGAACTCGCCCGAACAATTGCCATCCCACTCGCCGCCGGAGTCGCTTATCGGCAACTCGAGTATGAGCGGGCGCAGTCGCTCGGCATCGAGTTCATAGAGATTGAGCTGGGTTTCGTAAAACGGATTGACGCGCGAGCTACCACGCCGCGCGATACGCACACCGAACGCCAGGTCATCACCGCGCAGGCGATAGAGGGCAGTGTCGAAGATCATCGAGTCGACCTGGACGACATCCCAATCCAGTCGTTGTGGCTCGACCATACGCGCTACGAAGGTCTGTCTGACGCTGTCGAGCACCAACACTTCCAGATCGACATCGCCGTGATCGTCTTCCTCTTCGCGTACCAGCAGTAATGCCATCAGCGTCAAGTGCGGACGCGCCGGCCAGACCTTGCAGATACTCTGCTCAGCAGCCACCCGATAGCGGCCGCGCTCATCCTGCAGCGTGCGATCCTGTGCATGGCCAGGGTGTGCCTGCTCGATCCAGCCAGGCAGTTGCAGGCGGCAATCATCGGCCTGCGCCGCAGTGGCCAACAGCAGGCCCGCGAGCGCCATGAAGAGCGTGGGTTTCATCCTTGAGTACCTCCGATTCATCGGGCCGCGAGTCTACGTCAGCACCGACAACCTGCCCATGCCAGGCGTCACGAAACAACCAACCGATGCGCACAGCCAGCAGGTGCCCGGCGCGCGCCTCCTCGCGCAAACCGATATGCCCGCTCATGCCCGGTACCACAGACGCATGAAACCCCGCGCCAGCAGCAGGCCGACCTGGCCGAGCGCCGCGCACAGCGACAGGAAGGAGCGCAGCGTGCCGTTGCTGGCTGCATCCTGTATGCCGGTCAGGGCGCTCCAGAAGCCCTCCGGCAGCAGCACCAGGCTCAGGCTGGCAAGCGGCTTGCCGGTCAGCAACAGGCCGTCGATCAGGTTGAACCAGCCGCAGAACATCAGGCCGATGAGGATCATCACCGCCACAACCAGGCCAAGCCCCAGGCAAGCGGAAAACTGCATGAGAAGACGCATGGGATTTTCTCCAGAAAGGTGGCGCGGCCGGCGCCGCGCCGATCAGATTCAGGCAGCGGTACGACCGACGCCGTACCAGTCGAGTTTGCGGGTCAGTACCATCACGCTACCGAGCACGCCGAACACCAGCAGCGAGCCCATCAGCAGCGCGTAGTCCTCGGCACTGAGCAAGCCGAACAGCATCCCGTACAGCGCCGCCAGCAAGGCGCCAAAGCCCAGACCGCGCTGCCAGCTGTGCAGCACGAAGCTGACGTAGAAGCCGATCAGGCCCACGCAGGCCCCTGCCGATATGCCATAGGCCAGGGTGAATGGCAGGTGCTCGGCCAGCGACAGCAGCAGCAGGTAGAACAGCGCCAGCGACAGGCCGACCAGGGCGTATTGCACCGGGTGCACGGCGAGGCGCTTGAGTACCTCGAAGAGGAAGAAGGTGGCGAAGGTCAGGGCGATGAACAGCAGTGCATATTTGATCGCGCGGTCGGTCTTCAGGTACTGATCCACCGGGTCGACGAAACTGACGCCGAAGCTGCGGCCGAACAGGCCCTGGCACTGGCTCTCGCTGGCGCAGCTGCGCAGTGCTTCCTCGAGGTTGGTAGCGAAGAAGCTGGTCTGCCACTCGGCGCTGAAACCCTGGGTGGTGATCTCACGACGGCTCGGCAGGTACTCGCCGACGAAGCTCGGGTGCGGCCAGTCGGATTTCAGGCTGACGCGGCTGTCGCGCCCCACCGGCACCACACCGAGTTGTTCGGTACCCTGCAACTTGAGGTCGAAAGCGAAGTCGAGCGACTGCCCGCCCTGGCTGTCCAGCGCCGGCAGCATCACATGCACGCCATCGCCAAAGCGATTGTCATTGGTACCGGGCGCAAAGCTCAGGGTCTGGCCATTCAGGCGCAGCTTGAGGTCGTTGCTGATCCCACGGATATCGCTGATACCCACGGCGAGAAAGGGCGCGTCGAAGCGATAGAAGCCCAGCTCATCGCCCAGGCCCAGACGCGCTGGCAGGCGGAACTGGCCACTGACCTGGCTATCGCTGCGGTACAGGCGCGCCTCGTAGATGCCACGGGCACGTAGCTCGGTGTTCACCTGCCCTTCGAGCACGAAACGTTCCGGCAGGAAGTACAGACGACCACGTCGCTGGCGCTCCTCGGTGTAGCGCTCTCCGGTCTTCTCGTTGGTCTTCCACTCGTGGGTGGTCTTGACGTAAGGCAGCACCAGGATCGGCCCGGTGATCTGCTGGCGGTAGCTGGAACTGCGGGCGATGTCCTGCAACACCTGATAGCGCAGGCCCTGACGCTCATCGACCAGGCCATCGATCATCAGCAGGGGAATCATCAGCAGCAGGATCAGCAGGGCAATGGCGCCCAGCTTGAAGCCCAGGGTTCGGGTCATGGTACGGCTCTCCGTAGCGGGTGAAGGTACGGCAGAGTCTGGGCAGCGACGATGGGAGGCGTGTGGGGCGAGCGTGGAGATTGTGTGGAGAATCGGCGGGGCTTAGGCGGCGTTGCGGGAGCGGTGGGTACCGCTCCCGCAACGGGTTACACCGTATAGCCGAGCTTACGCGGCAGCCATAGGGCGATTTCCGGGAAGATCGCCACCAACACCAGCGCACTGCCCATGATCACCACGAACAGCAGCGCCCAGCCGACCGTCTGCTCCAGCCTGATCTTCGCCACTTCGGTGGTCACCAACAGGTTGACCGCCACCGGTGGGGTGAACTGGCCGATGGCGATGTTCATCGCCAGCAGGATGCCGAACCACACCGGGTTCCAGCCGAAGTGCTGCATCACCGGAATCAGGATCGGCATGAGGATCAGGTAGATGGAAATCGCATCGAGCAACATGCCCACCAGCAGCACCGCCAGCATCACCAGGATCAGCAGCGTGGTGCCGTCATCCGACAACGAAATCATCCACTCGGCCAGATGGCGGAAGGTGCCAAGCATGGTGCCGGCCCAGGCGAAGATCCCGGCCAGGGCGATGATCAGCATGACCACGCCGGAAATCACCGCCGCCTCGCCACACAGGCGCCACAGGCTACGCCAGTCCAGCTCGCGGGTGACGAACAGACCGATGACGATGCCATAGGCCACTGCCGCCACGGCCGCTTCGGTCGGCGTGAACAGGCCGCTACGCAGGCCACCGAGGATCAGGATCGGCGCGAACAGGGCCGGCAGTGCTTCCTTGAAGCTCGCCCACAGCGGCGGACGTTCCTCGCCCTGCGGCGCTTCCCAGCCGTAATGACGGGAGATCAGCCATACCGGCAGCAGCAAGGTCAGACCGGCGAGGATGCCGGGAAAAAGGCCAGCGGCAAACAGCGCGCGCAGATCCACGCCGGGCACCACGATGGAATACAGAATCAGCGCAATCGACGGCGGAATCAGGATCGCCGTGGACGCCGACGCGGCGATCACCGTGGCCGAGAACGGCTTGGGATAACCCGCCTTGGTCATGCTCGGCAACATCACCATGGCCACTGCCGCGGCGTCCGCCGGGCCGGAGCCACTCATGCCGCCCATGATCATGCACACCAATACTGCGACCATGCCCAGGCCACCGTGGCGTGGGCCGATCAAGGCCTGGGCGAAGCGCACCAGGCGTATCGCCACGCCGGCCTTCTCGAACACCAGGCCAGTGAGGATGAACAGCGGAATGGCGATCAGCGGGTACTTGGCCACGCTGTTGTAGGTGTTGGTGCCCAAGGTGGCGAGCATGTCCGGCGATAGCCCGGCAATGATGCCGATGGCACCGGACAGGCCGAGGGCGAAGGCCACTGGCACGCCCAGAATCAGCAGAGCGAGAAAGCTGATGACCAGCAACAGATCAGGGCTCATCGCTGATCCTCCCGCGCAGGCGATCCAGGGTCATCTGGGTCAGGCGTACCAGCATGAACAGACTCAGCAGCGGCAGCCAGACCACGTACCACCAGTTCGGCAGGCCCATACCCGGCGACTCCGACTCCCACTGGAATTCTTCCCAGGCGAACTGACCGCCGTACCAGCTGACCAGGCCCAGCACCAGCACGCCGGCCAGCCACTGCAGCCAGACCAGCGGGGTGCGCAGACGAGGGAACATCTGCTCGATCATGCTGATGCGAATATGGCCGTTACGGCGCAGCGCCACCGAGGCACCGGCGAAGGTCAGCACCACCAGCAGGAACACCGAGAGTTCTTCGGTGAAGGCGAACGACACATTGGTGAAATAGCGCACCACCACGTTGGCCAGGCTGATCACGCTGATCAGCGCCAACGCCAGGGTGGCCAGCACGCGCTCGATAGGCGCGTCCGGTTTATTGCTCATGGAAACCTCGGAGAAACGGGAGCCGAGCGCAGTGGTTTGCACGCAATCTGGAGGGCTCCCGGTAAACAGCTAACGAAGAGTCAGGGCTGGGCGATGGCGCTCTGCGCCGCCTCCATCAGTTCCTTGCCAATACGCGGCGCCCACTTCGCATGCACGCTGCGGGTGGCATCGACGAAAGCCTGACGCTCGGCATCGTTGAGTTCGATCAGCTCGACACCACGCTCGCGGATGTCGGCCAGGCGCTTGACTTCCGCCTCGCGCGACAGCGCTACTTCCCACTCACCGGCATCACGGGCGGCCTGGGCCAGCAACTCGCGGTCGGCTTCCGGCAGCTCCTTCCAGATACGCTGGTTGACAGCGAAGATCAGCGGGTCGGCCATGTAGTTCCACTGGGTCAGGTACTTCTGCCCGGCCTGGTCGATGCGCGCCACGTCGAACACCGACAGCGGGTTTTCCTGACCATCGACGGCACCAGTGGTCAGCGCCGGCTTGGCATCTGCCCAGCTCATCTGCGTCGGGTTGGCGCCCAGGGCAGTGAAGGTGTCCTGGAACAATGGCGAACCCACCACGCGGATTTTCAAACCCTTGAGATCAGCTGGCGCACGCACCGGCTTGGCCGAGTTGGACAGCTGGCGGAAACCATTCTCGCCCCAGGCCAGCGGGACGATGCCGCGTTTCTCGATGGCGGCGAAGGCCAGCTTGCCGGCTTCGCCCTGGGTGATGGCATCCAGGTCGGCGTTATCGTTCATCAGGAACGGCAGGGAGAACAGGTTGAGCTCCGGCACCTGCGGCGACCAGTTGATGGTCGAGCCTACGGCCATGTCGATCAGGCCGGAACGCATGGCGGAGAATTCCTTGGTCTGGTCACCGGTGACCAGCTGCGCATTGGGATAGACACGCAGGGTGATGCGTCCTTCGGAGCGCTCGTTGACCAGATCGGCCCACTTTTGCGCCGCCTGCCCCCAGGGGAAGGCGTCGGACAGAACGGTGGACACGGAGTATTCGCGCGCCTGGGCCGAGGCACAGGCAGCGGTAAGCGCGGCGGCAGCGGCCAGTGCAGTGAAGCAGCGGGACAGTTTCATGGGGCGTCCTTGTGGGATCATTGTGATTGTTAGTCCACGCCGGCAATCGCTACGGCATGGTTGATCCAGCGGCGACCGGGTCAGTCACCAGGTTGCGCCGGATAGGCGCATATAGCGGGGACACCAATTGGGCGTCGGTATGCCGATCTGGCCTTGTGGGCAGCCGGCAGGAGCAGGTGGGTCGCACCTGAATCGCAGAGTGTAGCGTTGAGCGAAAATACTCGGTGCAACGCATGACAAATCGATAGCGCGATACGTTACCCATCCGGCAAGAGAATTGCCAAATCACCTCGGCTCGATAATCAGCCGCAGTCATGGCCAATCTCGTCAACCTGCCCGTGACGCCCCCATCCAATACCGCTCTGCCTGGCCCCAGACGACTGCTTTACGCTGAATGTTCGCCCATGGCAGAACCGGAGTACCGACGGACAGAGACCACTCAAGCGGCATGAGCCTATCGCCTTCCGTCTCGTCGTCATCGCAACAGCTGGCATCTGTATAAAAAACCAGTAAAAATCCTCTCCATGCTCACCCTCGATGCCCCCGAACTCTATTACCTGGCCAACTTCCGCAAGGCCCTCGCCTGGCTCGATGCCCATCACCGTGACCTGATGGATGAAGCCGAACAGGCCTTCGTCGCGGATTTCCCCCAGCTACCAATGCCCACCCAGGCACTGCTGGTGCGCCTGGTGATGCGCAAGGGCGCGCACTTTCGCGTGAGCAAACTGCGCTATGCCGAGATCGGCGATATCCCCAGCGCAGCCGCGCCCTTGCTGGAGCTGGGCTGGCTGATCGACTGCGCCGAGCTGAGCTTCGACGAACTCGGCGGCCTGCTGCTCAAGAACGAACTGGCCGTGCATTTCGCCAGCGACCTGCCAGGCGGCAACCTGAAGAAGAGTGAGCTGCTCGACTACCTGCGCGAGCTGCATGTCGAGCCACGCAGCCTGGCCGACTGGTGCCCGCAACTGGACGAACATCTGCTGAGCCTGGCCATCGGCCCGCTATGCGACCGCCTGCGCCTGATGTTCTTCGGCAACCTGGCGCAGGACTGGTCGGAGTTCGTGCTGGCCGACTTAGGGATATTCCGTTACGAGCAAGTGCCTATCACGCCGGGCTCGCGCGGTTTTCGCCACCGTCAGGACGTGGATGACTATCTGCATCTGCGTGTCTGCCGCGAGGCTTTCGACGCTGGCGAAAGCGTGCCTGAGGTACTGCTGCAACTGGGCGAGTTCAGCACCGACAATCCCCATATCGGCAACCGCCATCAACGCCTGCTGCTGCAACTGGCGCAGCACCTGGAGCGCGCCGGCGAGCTGGATTCGGCGTTGATGCTGTACCGCGATACCCACGCTCCCGGCTCGCGCCAGCGACAGATTCGCGTGCTGGAGCGGCTCGGCCGCGATGCCGAAGCGCTGGCTCTGGTCGATCAGGTGCTCAAAGCACCGCTCAATGGTGAGGAAGTGCAACTGGCCGAACGGGCACGCACGCGTCTGAGCAGACGCCTCGGCCTACCGCCAGCGGCCAAGGCGGCAAAGCTCAATGAGGATCGCCTCGACCTGCGCCTGCCGCGCGCCGCCAGCGTCGAACTGGCCGTGGCCATGCACCTGGCCGAGCCGACTGCGCCGGTGCATTACGTGGAGAACACGCTGATCTGCGGGCTGTTCGGCCTGCTCTGTTGGGAGGCGATCTTCGCCCCGCTGCCCGGTGCCTTCTTCCACCCCTTCCACACCGGCCCGGTGGATCTGCACCGCTCCGACTTCCACGCCCGTCGCAGCGAGCTGTTCGCCGCCTGCCTGGCACGCCTGGACGACGGCAGCTACATCGAGGCCATACGCCGCACCCATGCCGAGAAGTTCGGCATCCAGTCACCCTTCGTATTCTGGGAACTGCTCGATGCCGAGCGCCTGGAACAGGCCCTGGCCTGCCTGCCACCGCAGCACCTGGCCGCCTGGTTCCGCCGCCTGCTGGCCGATATCCGCGAGAACCGTGCCGGCATGCCCGATCTGATCCAGTTCTGGCCCGCCGAGGGGCGCTACCGAATGATCGAGGTGAAAGGCCCCGGCGACCGCCTGCAGGACAACCAGAAACGCTGGCTGGCCTTCTGCGCCGAGCACGGCATGCCGGTCAGCGTCTGCTACGTGGAGTGGGACGAGTGAGCCTGCGCATCGCCGTGCGCGAGCTGTGCGAGTTCACCGCCAAGGAAGGTGACCTCGACCTGCGCTTCACCCCCTCGCCCACCGCCGCCGAAGGCATGGCCGGGCACGCTACCGTGGTCGCGAGGCGCGGCCCGGATTACGTCTCCGAGCTGCCACTGATCGGCGAGTTCGAGGGGCTGACGGTCAGCGGCCGTGCCGATGGCTTCGACCCCGAGTTTCGCCTGCTGGAAGAGATCAAGACCCATCGGGGCGACGTCGCGCGCATCCCGGCCAACCACCGCCTGCTGCACTGGGCGCAGGTCAAGGTCTACGGCTGGCTGCTATGCCAGGAGCTGGGCTTCGAGGAACTGGATCTGGCGGTGGTGTATTTCAACGTCATGACCCAGCAGGAAACGGTATTCCGCGAGCGCCACAGCGCCGCGTCGCTGGGCGAGTTCTTCGCCCTGCACTGCCGCCGCTACATTCACTGGGCGCGGCAGGAACAGGCGCACCAGCAGGCGCGCAACCAGGCGCTGGAAAACCTCAGCTTCCCCTACGGCGAATTTCGCCATGGCCAGCGGCAACTGGCCGAAGCCGTGTACCGCGCCGCACGTGACGGCCACTACCTGTTGGCACAAGCCACCACCGGCATCGGCAAGACCCTCGGCACCCTGTTCCCGCAGCTCAAGGCTATGCCCGGCCAACAGCTCGACCGTCTGTTCTTCCTCAGCGCCAAGACGCCCGGCCGGCGCCTGGCGCTGGATGCCCTGCAACGTCTGCGCGAACCGGACACGCCACTGCGCGTGCTGGAGCATGTGGCCCGCGACAAGGCTTGCGAACACCCGAGCAAGGCCTGCCATGGCGACTCCTGCCCGCTGGCCAAGGGCTTCTACGACCGCCTGCCGGCAGCGCGCAGCGCGGCACTCAAGGAACGCTGGCTGGATCAGCAGGCGGTGCGCAATATCGCCATCGCCCATGGCGTGTGCCCCTACTACCTGAGCCAGGAGCTGTGCCGCTGGAGCGACGTGGTGGTGTGCGACTACAACTACTACTTCGACCTCGGCGCCCTGCTGCACAGCCTTACCCTGATCAACCAGTGGCGCGTCTGCCTGCTGGTGGACGAAGCGCACAACCTGGTGGAGCGCGGACGCGGCATGTACAGCGCCGAGCTGGATCAGGCGCGCTTCAAGGCCATGTACCGTGACGCGCCGAAGCGCCTGAAGAGCGTACTGGAACGGGTAGACCGCCACTGGGATCAACTGCACCGCGAGCAGGAGGTGCCCTATCAGGTCTACCCGCTGGCACCGGACTTGCTGCTCGCCGCGCTGGGCAAGGCCGTCAGCGCCATCACCGACTTGCTCACCGACCAGCCCGAAGGCAATGGCGGCGAGCTGCTCAGTTTCTATCTCGACGCCATGCTGTTCTGCCGCCTGGCGGAAAGCTTCGGCGCACACTCGCTGTTCGATATCAACCGCGTCGACGCTGGTAATGGCCGCAGTTATTCGACCCTGTGCATCCGCAATATTCTGCCCGCGCCCTTTCTCGGCCCGCGCTTCGAAGATGCCCACAGCGCCACGCTGTTCTCCGCCACCCTCAGCCCCAGCCACTACTACCTCGACCTGCTCGGCCTGCCGGAAGAGACCCAATGCCTGGACGTGGCCTCGCCGTTCAGCGCCGAACAACTGCACGTGCAGGTGGTGCGCAACCTGTCCACCCGCTATCAGCACCGCGACGCCTCGCTGGCACCGATCTGCCAGTTGATGGCGCGGCAGTACGCCGAACGCCCGGGCAACTACCTGGCCTTCTTCAGCAGCTATCAATATCTGGAACAGGTGCTGCAGCAACTGCGCCGCGATCACCCGCAAATCCCGGTGTGGACGCAATCACGACAGATGGACGAGGCAGCACGCCAGGGTTTTATCGAGCGCTTTCAGATTGGCGGCCGCGGCATCGGCTTCGCCGTGCTCGGCGGCGTATTCGGCGAGGGCGTCGACCTGCCCGGCGAACGCCTGATCGGCGCCTTCGTCGCCACCCTCGGCCTGGCCCAGCTCAACCCCATCAACGAAGAAATCCGCCAGCGCATGGATGCCTTGTTCGGCAATGGCTACGACTACACCTACCTCTACCCTGGCTTGCAAAAGGTGGTGCAAGCCGCTGGCCGAGTGATCCGCACGCCGGAGGATCAAGGTGTGCTTTACCTGATCGACGACCGCTTCGCCCGCCCGGAAGTACGCAAACTGCTGCCGACCTGGTGGCAGGTGGAGTTGCTGCGCTTGCCGCTCCAGGCACCTCTGCTGGAAAGCTGAAAAACGCGGTGCGCACGGCGCACCCTACGGGAACGGCGGCGCTATTGTAGGGTGCGCCGCGCGCACCAGATCAGGCCCCCGGCAGCTGCAGAATGACTTCCACGCCGCCTTCAACATTGCCGATGTGCAGTTCGCCGCCATGCAGCTCGACCACCTCCTGCACGAAGTTCAAGCCCAGCCCGGTACTCTTGCGTCCACCATCGGGACGCGCCAGGGAGTAGAAGCGTTCGGTCAGCCGACCCAGCGCGTAGTCGGGGATCGCCTCGCTCTGGTTGAAGAAGCGCAGCGTGACCTCCTCGCCCTGACGTTCAGCAGCGATACGAATACATCCGCCAGGCGGAGTGAAGTCCAGCGCATTGTCCAGCAGATTGGCCAGTGCCTGGCGTAGCAGGAAGCGTTCGCCGCGCAGGCTGAGACCGACAGGCAACGCTTGGTCGATCTGCAGATGGGCGGCAGTGATGCGTGCCTGCTGCGCCTGCAGCAACTCTTCCACCAGTGGCGCCAGCGGTACGCTCACACGCTCTTCCAGGCCCTGGCGCTGTTCCACCTGGGCCAGGTGCAGCAGGCGTTCGATCAGGTTCTGCAGACGCGCGCTTTCCTGCTGGATATTGCCCACGAAGCGCTGGCGCTGCTCGGCCGGCATATCGCCTTCGAGCAGTTCGGCAGCACCACGGATGGCCGCCAGCGGGCTTTTCAGTTCGTGGGTCAGGGTGTGTACGTAGCGCTCCACGTAGGCCTTGCCTTCCAGCTCGGTGCGCATGCGTTCCACCGCCTTGGCCAACTGACCCAGCTCACCGCCGCGCACGTTCGGTGCCTCGGCACGTTGGCCCTCGCTAACGGCCTGGGCGTAGCGAGTCAGCTTGCCCAGCGCCGCACTCAGCCACCAGGACAACAACGCGCCGATCAGCAGGCCAAGACCGATCAGCCCCGCGCCGAGCCAGCCCAGGCGCGTCTGCGAACGCTCGATATAGGGCTGCAGGGTGCGGTTGGGTTTGGCTACCGACACCACACCGATGATCTGCTCGCCATCCTTGATCGGCGCAGCGACGTACATCACCGAAGAGTCGGAGTCATTCGGGTCTTCACGGGTCGAACGGGCGCCGTACTGGCCGCGCAGGGTCAGCAGCACATCGTTCCAGCGCGAGTAGTCCTGGCCGACCGCCAGCCCGGTGGAGTCGAGCAGGACGATGCCCTGGGCGTCGGTGACGTAGATGCGGTGGTTGACCTCGGCCTTGGTCAGCCCCCAGATACTGGCCTGCGGCTGGCGCCGGCCATAGGCCTCCAGCGCCTCGTGCAGGCGGCCCTGACCCAGCGTGCCGGCCTTGACCTCGTCACGCAGAATCTCGGCCAGCAGGTTGGCGGTATCGACCAGGGTTTCCTCGGTGCTCTGGCGTACGCCGGGACGAATCTCGTCCATCACCGTGCTCAGCACGAACCAGCCGGCCAGGCCGACGAAGAGGAAGTAGACGAGGAAGATGCGTACGCCAAGCGGCATGACTCAGATCTCCGGCTCGTAGCTGTAGCCGAGACCACGATGGGTCTGGATCGGCTCTTCGGCGGGGGCGATGACGCGCAGCTTGGCGCGCAGACTCTTGATATGGCTGTCGATATTGCGCTCGTAGCCGGCCTCGCTGGCCACACCTAAGGCATCGAGCAACTGCTCACGGGAATAGACCCGGCGCGGCTGGCCGATCAGCGTGCGCAGCAGGCGAAATTCGTGACGGGTCAGGCTCAGTGCATGACCGTGGTAGTGGATGCGAAAGGCCGCATCCTCGATCTGAAAGACACTCGGCGCGCTGGCGGCCGGCGTTTCACGTGGTGCGACGCGCTTGAGGATGGCCTTGACCCGAGCGGCCACCTCACGCGGGCTGAAAGGCTTGACCACGTAGTCGTCAGCGCCGATTTCCAGGCCCACCACGCGGTCGATCTCCTCGCTGCGCGCGGTAAGGAAGATCACCGGTACCTCGGAGAAACGGCGCAGGCGCTTGCACACTTCGAAGCCGCTGATATCGGGCAGGCCAACGTCGAGGATGGCCAGGTCGAAGGCGCCGTTTTCCAGCAGCGTCAGCGCCTCGCCGCCCAGGCTCGTCCACTGCGTGACGAAGCCTTCGGCCTGCAGGGCATAGACCAGCGTATCGGCAATCGCGGCTTCGTCTTCGACTATCAGTATCTGCGGCATCGGGCGTCCTGCACCTGGAATTCGACTGCGGGAGACTGCCGAGCACGGGGGCCAGCGTCAAGCGAGGGATAGGCGTAGGGCGGGTGAAACCCGCCAGTGGGTATCGGCGGGCTTCACCCGCCCTACGGGATACTGACGTCGAACCGGCCTATGCGTGCCTGCACGTAGTAGTCGCTCACAGTTACACCGCGATTTCGCGGATAAATCCGCTCCTACAGTGGCTAGCCTCGTAGCCCGGATGCAATCCGGGGAATAGGCGGCGCGATTTCCCGGATTGCATCCGGGCTACTCACTGAGAGCAGGCCTTACGGAATCTCGCCGCGGATGTATTGCTCCAGCTGGCGAATCAGGTCGGCCTGTTCGGCGATGGTTTCCTTGACCAGGTCACCGATGGACAGCAGGCCGATCAGTTCGCCCTCGGCCAGCACCGGCAGGTGGCGCAGGCGACGTTCGGTCATCAGTTCCAGGCAGCTCTGCAGGGTGTCACGTGGGCCGACGCTGATGACCTCGCGGGTCATGATTTCGCTGACCTTGGCACTGAGCATCGAGCGCTCGGCCAGGGCGACCTTACGCACGTAGTCGCGCTCGCTGACGATCCCCGCCAGACGACCGCCGGACAGTACCACCAGAGCCCCCACGCCCTTCTCGGCCATGACCTGCAACCCCACCAGCAGGGAATCATCGATGTCGACGCTGTAGACATAGGCGTTTGGCTTGTTACGGAGAATCTCGGCGACGGTCTTCATACTGGGGTTCCTGCTTGTTCTTTTAAGGTGAGGCCTTCGACAAACAACGGACGAACGCAGGACAGAGCTATAGCAGAGTTACGCCGAACGGTCAGCCTTGGAGCGACACCAAGGCAACCGATTTGGCCAATCCAGTCTCAACCCAGCGTGGTCACTGGCCAACAACCTTTCAGTCCAGCCTGAAGCGCCGGGTATTCTGCGCCAGCCCCTCACTGCCCCGGCGCAACTGCTCGGCAGCGCTGCTCACCGCCTGGGCACCGTCGAGCAGTTGTCCGGCAGCCTGATCCACTTGCTGGATATTGCCACTGACCTCATCGGCCGTGGCTGCCTGCTGCTCGGCGGCAGTGGCGATCTGCGCCAGGCGATCGGTGACGCGTTGCACCGAGTCGACGATGGCCTGCAGGTCATCACTCATCGCCAGCACGCTGCCGATATCGCCATCAGCCTGTTTGCAGGCACTCTCCATCAAGGTCACCGACTGACCAACCACGCGCTGCAGGTCGTCCACGGTCTGGGCGATTTCCTGAGTGGAGTCCTGGGTGCGCTTGGACAGCGAGCGCACCTCGTCGGCGACCACGGCAAAACCACGCCCGGCCTCACCGGCACGCGCCGCTTCGATGGCGGCATTGAGCGCCAGCAGGTTGGTCTGCTCGGCGATGCCCTTGATCACCTCGACCACCCGGTTGATCTGCTGGGTTTGTTCGCGCAACTGCTGCAACGCTTCGGCACTGTCACCCAGGCGGCTGCTGAGCTGGCGCATGCTGGCGCTGGTGCGCTCGCTACGCTGGTTGCTGCCCAGCGCCACCTCACGAGTCTGCTGCGCTTCGACGGCAGCCTGCTCGCAGCTCTGCGCCACGCTTTGCGCGGTGGCCGCCATCTGCGTGGCCGCGGTAGCGATCTGGCTCATCTGCGCCTGTTGCTGCTCGACCGCATCCAGCGCATCGCGCGCCTGGCCACCGAGCAGTTTTACCGTGCCATCGAGCTGCTGGCTTTCCTGATTGACGCCCTGCAGCGACTGGCGCATCTGCTCGACCGCGGTATTCAGTGCCTGGGCGATGGCGGCCAGATCATCGCGGCCGCTGACTTCCATGCGCACACGCAGGTCACCGTCACGTAGCCCTCGCGCAGCTTCGATGATGTTGCTGGTGCTGATGCGGATCGAGGCATTCAGGCACATCAGCAGGTACATCGCCAGCAGGGCCAGCACGACGAAGGCACCGATCACCTCGGTCATCGATTGCAACGCCTGCTGCCGGTAGTGCCCGAGGCTGGCGGAGAACTGCTGGTAGAGCGCCTGTTGCAGCGCCTGCAACTGCGTCTCCAGGGTCTCGACACGCTGCACGAACTGCTCGGGGGTCAGCGCCATGGGGCTGGCTTCGAACATGTCGCGATCGATCTGCTGGAGAAATTCGTCGAACGCCTTGAGCGAGGCCTCGAACGGCGCACTCAGCTGGCGCATGGCCTGCGGTGCCTCGCGCGACAGGGTGGTCTGCGCCTTGACCAGTTGCGCCCGCTGCTCATCGAGGCTGCGGCGCAGGTCGCGGATCAGCACCCGGCTTTGCAGGGTGAAATGCTGCGAGACCACCGCACCATGGCCTTGCGCGGCGAAGGTGCCGAGCTGCTCGAGCAGACGCGGCATGATGTAGGTGATCTGCTCCATCATCAGGTAGGTATCGAGGCGCGGATCGAGAATCAGCGCGCTGTCGGTCGCCACCTGCTCACGCAGTGCGATCAGATAGAGCAGGGCTTTCTGGTAACGCTCCAGCGCATCGGGCAGCGCCACCTTGGTCAGGCCGGCCGCGCGCAGACTGTCACGCTCGCCTTGCAGCGCCTGGAAATGCTGGCGCGCCTCGTCACTGACCAGCGCGCTCTGCAGCGGCTCGGCGGCCTTCTGCAAGGCTTCATCGAGCTGCGCTTCGCGCTGTTGCAGCAGCCCCTCTGCAGCTTTCTCGGTGCCCTTCCAGCGCGCCAGCAGAGTACGCTGGGCAATCAGTTCCTGCTGCACCTGGGCCATTCGCTCGAGCGCCTGGGCGCCCTCGACTTCCTGGTCGACGGACTGCAGCCGCGCCAGGTAGTCGTTGCTGATCACCCACAGGGCATAACCGAGCGGCAATGCGAACAGCAGAAACACCAGCTGGAATTTGTGGGCAAAACTGAAACGTTGGAGCAGCCGTACACCCGGCTTGAGTACTCCTGTCATGGCGACACCTCAGCGACCTGTTGGGCCTACTGGCCTGGCAAAGAATTGCTAAAAGCAAAAAGCAGGCCCGTCGCCCCCAGAGTCTGGGAAGTCGCTACGGGACACTCTCGTCGAGTGTAATGGCCAATGAGTATCAGCCTTTTCCGAAATGCGACAATTAACTCAGCATTGGGGACGGTCGCGGGTATAGCGCTCGGCGGGGTTCACCGCCGCACCAAGATCGCGCATGGCGCTGGCGCCAATCAGCAGGGGATAGCTGAACGTACTGCGGTCGGTCAGGTTGACCTCGATCGTGCGCTCCTCATCGCCCAGGCAGATCGGCATCTCGATCACCGGACGCTGCGAATAGGCCACTTCCTGCGAGGCCGAGTCACCCGCCTCTTCGGCGCGCTTCTTGATCTCGGCGATGCGCACCAGCGGGTGTTCGTAAAGCGTGTCTTCGGCACCCTCGACAGCCAGGCGGAAGCGTACCCAATCCTCACCATCGCGTTTGAACGGTTCGATGTCCTTGGCCGACAACGAGGCGGTCATGGCGCCGGTGTCCATCTTGGCCTTGAGGGTTTGCCCCAGGGCGGGGAGTTTGATCAATTCGTAGCGGCCATACAGGTCGGGCTGCTCATCGGCCAACGTCGGCATACTGATAACGGCGGCCAGTAGAAGCAGGGCGTATTTCACGGAAGAATCCTCATGCTCAGGTTGACCGCACTTCCGACTGTGGCGAGCGCGGCATGTTCCCGAAAAAGGATTACAGGGTGCTGCGGGGCTAGCGTCCCTGCCCATCCAGGGAAAGCCCACTCCACAACTCATCGAGCCGCTCGAAGCCCCACTCCTCTGCCGGCTCGCGGCCGACGATGCGATCCTCGATACCTGGCTTGCTCAGGTCGACCACCGCCTGCGGTAACGGCATGCGTGACTTGGCCGAGAAGAACACCTTGACCCTCGGTGCCAGCAACGCCTTGGGGTTCTGCTCCAGCACCACCGCCAGGCGACCACTTTGCAGGCGCACCAGCGCCCCGACCGGATAGATGCCGACGGTCTTGACGAAGGCCTGGAACACCAGCTCGTCGAAATGGCCTTTCCATTCGGCCATCTTGCGGATCGACTCGGCCGGATCCCAGCCCTGCTTGTACGGGCGGTTGGAAGTGATGGCGTCGTACACATCGCAGACCGCGCCCATCTTCGCCAGCAGGCTGATCTGGTCACCCTGCAGGTGATGCGGATAACCACTGCCATCGACTTTCTCGTGATGGTGCAGGCAGACGTCCAGCACCAGCGCACTGACCTGCTTGCTGGCAATGAGAATGCTGCCACCCTCTTCCGGATGGCGGCGCACCGTGGCGAACTCGGTATCGGTGAGTTTACCCGGCTTGTCCAGCAGCGCTTGCGGCACCGCCATCTTGCCGATGTCATGCAGCAGCCCGGCCAATCCGGCCTCGCGCACCGCCGCCTCGGGCAGGCCGAGCTGACGCGCCAGGGCAATCATCAAGGCGCAGACCGCCACCGAGTGCATGTAGGTGTATTCGTCGGCATGCTTGAGTCGCGCCAGGCTGATCAGGGCATTGGGGTGGCGCATCACCGAGTCGGAGATTTCCTCGACCAGCGACTCGGCCTGCTCGAACTGCAAGGCCTGGCCCATGCGCGCATCGCTGAACATGGCCATTACCGCCTGCTTGGAGCGGGCGCAGAGCTTCACCGCATGTTCGAGTTCCTGCGCCATCGACAGCGTCTTGACCTTGGGCGGTTCGATGGCGGCCAGCAGCCGCGCTTGCGCCTCGCATTCCACCTCGGCCTCACTGGCAGCCTGCACACCGGCGGCGACATCGCTGCCCTTGCTGACGTCGATCCACAATTCGCTGATCGCACTGTCGCGAATACGCGCGAGATCTTTTTCCGACTCAAGAAGAAACTTGGACTTCCAGAAGGGATGATCCATCCAGGATCCGCAAAACTCCTGAATGAACATTCCGACGCGTAGATCAGCGACGGCGATCCGCTTGAGCATGATGTATACCGGCAGGTGAGAGCGCCTTCCCTGGACAGGTGTCCGTGGCGACGATCATTGGCATATAGACCTTAACCTGGCAATAGGCCAGCCCCTGGTGTTTTGAGCAAAGCGCCGTGCTTGCATAAGATGACGCTTCACCGCCCGCCATGGAGTCGACATGCGCCCTCTGCTGACCGGCCTTGCCAACATCGTTCTACTGCTCGCCAATACCCTGATCCTGATCGGGCCGCTGCTGCTGATCGCCCTCGGCAAGTTCATCCTGCCCGGGCAAGGCGCACGCGATGCCTGCTCACGCGGCGTGATGTGGGTGGCCGAGTTCTGGGCCGAGAACTGCAAGCGCATCTTCGCCCTGCTCACGCCAACGCGCTGGGACATCCGTGGTAACGCCGAACTACGCAGCGACAGCTCCTACCTGGTAATCAGCAATCACCAGTCGTGGGTCGACATTCCGGCGCTGGTGCAGGCGTTCAATCGCAAGACGCCCTACTTCAAGTTCTTCCTCAAGCAGGAACTGATCTGGGTGCCCTTTCTCGGCCTGGCGTTCTGGGCGCTGGATTACCCCTTCATGAAGCGCTACTCCAAAGCCTTCCTGAAAAAGAACCCACATATGCAAGGCAAGGATCTGGAAATCACCAAGGCCGCCTGCGAGAAGTTCAAGCGCTTGCCGGTGACCGTGGTCAACTTCCTCGAAGGCACTCGCTTTACGCCCGCCAAGCAGGCTCAGCAGCAATCACCCTACCGCTACCTGCTCAAGCCCAAAGCCGGCGGCGTGGCCTTCGTTCTGGCCGCCCTGGGCGAGCAGATCGACGCTGTACTGGACGTCACCCTGGTTTACCCCGACAAGCAGGTACCGGGCTTCTGGGCGTTGCTCAGCGGCCAGGTGCCCAAGGTGATCATCGATATCCAGACACGCGAACTCGACCCGACGCTGTGGCAGGGCGATTACCAGAACGACCCGGCGTTCCGCCAGCAGGTGCAGGACTGGGTAAGCCAGTTGTGGCAGGACAAGGATGCGCGTATCGAACAGCTGCGCGAACAAGCACCGTAGGGTGTCGCAGGGCCGCCCAGGTTGTGCGCACCAATGGCTCTGGAGGGTCGGTGCGCACGGCGCACCCTACGGTTCGTGTTCGGCTTTCCGAACGAGATCCCCCGCCTTATTCGCCAAGCCGAACGCCTCACCTCATCGCATAAAAAATAAAATCATTAAAAATCAATAAATTATGAGAAATTCAGGCACTGGCACACATCCTGCTCCGTCCTCCTCAGGAATGCGATAGACCTTCCCTGAGCAAAGTGGCGTTCCAGCGCCATCACAACAACAACATCGAGGACTCGATTCATGCGTACCTTCCACCGTGTACTGAGCGTGGCCATTGCTGCAGCCGTCCTTTCCACTCCAGCCATCGCCGAAGAACTGACCGGCACCCTGAAGAAGATCAAGGACTCCGGCACCATCACCCTGGGCCACCGCGACTCCTCCATCCCCTTCTCCTACTACGGCGACAACTCCCGTCAGCCGATCGGTTACTCCCACGACCTGCAACTGAAAGTGGTCGAAGCGCTGAAGCAGGAACTGGGCATGCCCGACCTCAAGGTGCGCTACAACCTGGTCACCTCGCAGACCCGTATCCCGCTGGTGCAGAACGGCACCGTCGATCTGGAATGCGGCTCCACCACCAACAACATCGAGCGCCAGCAGCAGGTCGATTTCTCCGTTGGCATCTTCGAGGTGGGCACCCGTCTGCTGGCCAAGAAGACCAGCGGCATCAACGATTTCGAAGACCTGAAGGGCAAGAACGTGGTGACCACCGCTGGCACCACTTCCGAGCGCCTGATCAAGTCGATGAACGCCGAGAAGAAGATGGGCATGAACGTGATTTCCGCCAAGGATCACGGCGAGTCCTTCCTGATGCTCGAATCCAACCGCGCCGTCGCCTTCATGATGGACGACGCCCTGCTCGCCGGCGAAATGGCCAAGGCCAAGAAGCCGGACGACTGGGCCGTGGTCGGCACGCCGCAGTCCTTCGAGATCTACGGCTGCATGGTGCGCAAGGGTGACGCCGGCTTCAAGAAAGTGGTCGACAAGGCCATCAGCGACACCTTCGCCTCCGGCGAGATCAACGACATCTACACCAAGTGGTTCCAGCAGCCCGTCCCACCGAAGGGCCTGAACCTGAATTTCCCCATGAGCGACGAGCTGAAGAAGCTGATCGCCAACCCGACCGACAAATCCGCAGAACAGATTTGACGGTGATGCGCCGCCACGCTCACGAGGCGTAACGGCGCGGGGACTCCGGGGAAGCCAGCGGCTTCCCCAACCTAATTCCTGACGAAGCCGAGACCATCCGCCCAAGCGGATATGGGTAACCATTGCCCGCTCTCAGCCTTCGCCACCGTAAACGTATTCAAGATCTTGCGAACCAGAGCCTGCTTGACTCGCGTTGCTCACCCTTCGGGCCAGCCTGCGGCTGTTACTCCCGTTGGTCGTAGCAACGCAGCAGGGCCGACGCGCAGCAGATCCTTTCCTCAGCAGAGGGGAAGACCGTAATGAATTACAACTGGGACTGGGGTATCTACTTCAAGTCCACCGGCATCGGCAGCGAGACCTACCTGGACTGGTTCATCACCGGCCTGGGCTGGACCATCGCCATCGCCCTGGCTGGCTGGATCATCGCCCTGGCGCTGGGCTCGCTGCTCGGTGTCATGCGTACCCTGCCGAACCGCTGGCTGTCCGGCCTGGCGACCGCCTACGTGGAAATCTTCCGCAACGTACCGCTGCTGGTGCAGCTGTTCCTCTGGTACTTCCTGGTACCGGATCTGCTGCCCGAACCGCTGGAGCTGTGGTTCAAGCAGGATCTCAACCCAGCCACCTCGGCCTACCTGTCGGTGGTGGTGTGCCTCGGCCTGTTCACCGCGGCGCGGGTCTGCGAGCAGGTGCGCACCGGTATCGAGGCGCTGCCCAAGGGGCAGACCGCCGCGGCCTACGCGATGGGCTTCCGCCTGCCGCAAATCTACACCAACGTGCTGTTGCCACAGGCGTTTCGCATCATCATTCCGCCGCTTACCAGCGAGTTCCTCAACATCTTCAAGAACTCCTCGGTGGCATCGCTGATCGGCCTGATGGAACTGCTGGCGCAAACCAAGCAGACCGCCGAGTTCAGCGCCAACCTGTTCGAAGCCTTCACCCTGGCCACGCTGATCTACTTCACCTTGAACATGAGCCTGATGATGATCATGCGCATGATAGAGAAGAAGGTCGCCGTGCCCGGCCTGATCTCCGTAGGGGGTAAATGATGGATTTCAGCGAAATCATCCCCGCCCTGCCGGGCCTGTGGGAAGGCATGGCGATGACCCTGCAGCTGATGGCCCTGGGCATCATCGGCGGCGTGGCCCTGGGCACCCTGCTGGCCCTGATGCGCCTGTCGCACAGCAAGCTGCTGTCGAACATCGCCGCCACTTACGTCAACTACTTCCGCTCGATCCCGCTGCTGCTGGTGATCACCTGGTTCTACTTCGCGGTGCCGTTCATCCTGCGCTGGATCACCGGCGAGGACACGCCCGTAGGCGCGTTCAGTTCATGCCTGGTGGCCTTCGTGATGTTCGAGGCGGCCTACTTCTGCGAGATCGTCCGTGCCGGCATCCAGGCCATCCCCAAGGGCCAGATGGGCGCTGCCTCGGCTCTCGGCATGACCTATGGGCAGAGCATGCGCATGATCATCCTGCCGCAGGCCTTCCGCAAGATGACCCCGCTGCTGCTGCAACAGAGCATCATCCTGTTCCAGGACACCTCGCTGGTGTACACCGTGGGCCTGATGGACTTCCTCAATGCCGCACGCTCGCGTGGCGACATTCTGGGCCAGCCCCATGAGTTTCTGATTTTCGCCGGTTTGGTCTACTTCACCATCAGCTTCGCCGCCTCGCGCCTGGTCAAGCTCCTGCAAAAAAGGTTAGCCGTATGATTTCCATCCAGAACGTCAACAAGTGGTACGGGGACTTCCAGGTGCTGACCGATTGCAGCACCGAGGTGAAGAAGGGCGAAGTGGTCGTGGTGTGCGGGCCGTCCGGCTCGGGCAAGTCGACCCTGATCAAGTGCGTCAACGCGCTGGAGCCCTTCCAGAAGGGCGACATCGTGGTCGACGGCACCTCGATTGCCGACAAGAAGACCAACCTGCCCAAGTTGCGCTCGCGCGTCGGCATGGTGTTCCAGCACTTCGAGCTGTTCCCGCACCTGACCATCACCGAGAACCTGACCATCGCGCAGATCAAGGTGCTCGGCCGCAGCAAGGAAGAAGCCACCAAGAAGGGTCTGGCTCTGCTCGACCGCGTTGGCCTGTCCGCCCACGCGCACAAGCATCCGGGCCAGCTCTCCGGCGGCCAGCAACAACGCGTGGCCATCGCCCGTGCCCTGGCCATGGATCCGGTGGTGATGCTGTTCGACGAACCGACTTCGGCGCTCGACCCGGAAATGGTCAATGAAGTGCTCGACGTCATGGTGCAACTGGCCCATGAAGGCATGACCATGATGTGCGTGACCCACGAGATGGGCTTCGCGCGCAAGGTCGCCGACCGAGTGATCTTCATGGATGCCGGACAGATCGTCGAAGACTGCCCGAAGGAGGAATTCTTCGGCGACATCAACGCCCGCTCCGATCGTGCTCAGCAGTTCCTGGCGAAAATCCTCCAGCACTGACCGCACAGCTAGGGTGCGCCGTGCGCACCAATGCCAACGCACCGCAGTCGGTGCGCATGGCGCGCCCTATGCGTCGAGCAACTGGTCAGCCTGGGGAGGACTATGATGCAATGCCTGTCCATCAGTCCTCGCGCCGACCTGATCGTGAAACCGCGCCTGCTCCGCCATCTGTCACTGATCCTGCTGTTCCTGCTGCTGGTGCTCGGCTGTGGCTACGCCGGCTACCACATCAGCGACCGTGCCGGTATCCGCGCCCTGGCCGAAAACGGTGAGCGCCAGCTGGAGCTCAACGCCCGCGCCGTCGAAAGCGAAATCACCAAATACACCTACCTGCCCAGCCTGCTGGAGCTGGAAGGCAACGTCTCGCGCCTGCTACTGGCGCCCACGGCCTACCGCCGGCATCACGTCAACCAGTACCTGGCCGGCCTCAACCAGCGCAGCGGCAGCCTGGCCATCTACGTGCTCGACCCGGATGGCCGGGTGATCGCTACCAGCAACTGGGAGCAAGCCGACAGCTACCTCGGTGAAGACCTGTCGTTCCGAGCCTACTACCAGGACGCCATCGAAGGTCGTCCCGGCCGCTTCTACGGCATTGGCAGCACCACCGGCGAGCCCGGCTACTACCTGGCCCACGGTTTGCGCGACGGCAAGCGCATCATCGGCGTGGCGGTGGTCAAGGTGCGCCTCGATGCCCTCGAAGAACGCTGGCAACGCGCGCTGCTGGAAGCCTACGTCAGCGACGAGAACGGCATCATCATCCTCGCCAGTGACCCGATGGTGCGCCTCAAGGCCGTGCGACCACTCGACGATGCGACCAAGGAACGCCTGGCGCGCAGCCTGCAATACCACTGGGCCGCGCTGGAGGAACTGCAGCTGTTCAACCGCTCGCCACTGGACGACGGCATCGAGCAGGTCAGCTTCGCCACCGCCGGCACGCCAACCAATTACCTGCTGCAAACCCGCCGCCTGGAAGACACACCCTGGCACCTGACCCTGCTCAGCCCGCTGCAGGAACAACGCAGCGCTGCCATGATCCACGGCATGCTGGCGGCCGTGGCGGCGGCACTGCTGGCGTTCCTGCTGATTGCCTGGAACGAGCGGCGCAAGGTCATCGCCACGCGCCTGGCCGCACGCGAAGCACTGCAGGCCGCCAACGACGAACTGGAACGCAAGATCGCCGAGCGCACCGCCGACCTGCAGGCCAGCAACGAGCGCCTGCAAGCCGAGGTGCGCGAACGCGAGCAGGCCGAGACCACCCTGCGCAAGGCCCAGGACGAACTGGTACAAGCCGGCAAACTGGCAGTGATCGGGCAGATGTCGACCAGCATCGCCCACGAACTGAACCAGCCGCTGGCGGCGCTGCGTACGCTGTCCGGCAACACCGTGCGCTTCCTCCAGCGTGGCGCGCTGGATATCGCCAGCAGCAACCTGCAGAACATCGGCGAACTGGTCGATCGCATGGGCAAGATCACCGGCAGCCTGCGCGCCTTCGCCCGCCGCGCGGGAGATAGCGGCGAGGCCTCGTTGGGCCAGGCCGTGGACGCGGCGGTGCTGCTCCTGCACCCGCGCCTGCAACGCACCAGCATGACGATCCATCGTGACTATCTGCACCCAGAGCAGGACGAGGTGCGCCTGGCCATCGAACAGATTCGCCTGGAACAGATTCTGGTCAACCTGATCTCCAACGCCCTCGATGCCATGCGCGATCAGGTCGACCGTCAGCTGTGGCTGAGTGGTACCGCCGAAACCGATGGCTATCGCCTGGAAGTGCGCGACAACGGCCCCGGCATTGCCCCGGAAACCCGCGCCCATCTGTTCGAGCCGTTTTTCACCACCAAGCCCGGCGAGCAGGGCCTAGGCCTCGGCCTGACCCTTTCCGCCAGCCTGGCAGCCGCCGCCGGTGGCAGCCTGACCGTGCGCCATCCCGACGAAGGCGGCACCGCATTCGTGCTCACCCTGCCCTACCCACGAGAGCCGCAACCATGAGCGACAGCCTGACCGTCCTGATCGTCGAAGACGATCCCCACGTGCTGCTTGGCTGCCAGCAGGCGCTGGCTCTGGAAGACATCGACAGCATCGGCGTGGGCAGCGCCGAAGAAGCTCTGCAACGGGTCGACGAAGATTTCGCCGGCATCGTCATCAGCGACATTCGCCTGCCCGGCATCGATGGCCTGGAACTGCTGACCCGCCTCAAGCAGCGCGACGCACGCCTGCCGGTAGTGCTGATCACCGGCCACGGCGACATCGGCATGGCCGTTGGCGCAATGCGCGAGGGCGCCTACGACTTCATGGAAAAGCCCTTCTCCCCCGAGCGCCTGGTCGACGTCGCCCGCCGCGCCCTGGAGCAACGCAGCCTGGCCCGCGAGGTCAGTGCCCTGCGCCGCCAGTTGGCCGGGCGTCAGGCACTGGAGCAGCGCATCATCGGCCGCTCGCCAGCCATGCAGCAACTGCGTGAGCTGATCGCCAACGTCGCCGACACTAACGCCAACGTGCTGATCGAAGGCGAGACCGGTACCGGCAAGGAACTGGTCGCCCGCTGCCTGCACGATTTCAGCCGCCGGCAGAGCAAGCAGTTCGTCGCTCTCAACTGCGGCGGTCTGCCGGAAAGCCTGTTCGAAAGCGAAATCTTCGGCCACGAGGCACATGCCTTCACCGGCGCTGGCAAGCGGCGCATCGGCAAGATCGAGCATGCCGACGGTGGCAGCCTGTTTCTCGACGAGATCGAGAGCATGCCGCTGGGCCTGCAGATCAAACTGCTGCGCGTACTGCAGGAACACAGCCTGGAACGCCTCGGCTCGAACCAGTCGATCGAGGTCGACTGCCGGGTGATCGCCGCCACCAAGTCCGACCTCGACGAGCTGGGCAAGCGCGGCGAGTTTCGCAGCGACCTGTACTACCGGCTCAACGTGGTGACCCTGGAGCTACCGCCGCTGCGCGAACGTCGCGAAGACATCGCCCTGCTGTTCGAACACTTCCTGCAACTGGCCGCGCTGCGCTTCGACCGCGCGATCCCGGAACTGGATCGCCACACCCTGGCGGCCCTGACCGCACACGACTGGCCGGGCAACGTGCGTGAGCTGCGCAACGTCGCTGAGCGTTTCGCCCTGGGCCTGCCGGTATTCAAGAAAAGCGGCCAGGCCGACAGCCACGCACTGGGTTTCAACGAAGCGGTGGAAGCCTTCGAGCGCAACCTGCTGGGCGCGGCACTGGAGCGTCACGCCGGCAACCTCAGCCAGGCAGCCCAGGCACTGGGCCTGGCCAAGACCACGCTGTTCGACAAGGTGAAGAAGTACGGTCTGTAGGAGCGGCTGGGCGGCACTCCGCTTCAGCCGCGAAACTGCCTCCCTCCCCCCTAAAAGCGATGGCACTGCGCCGAGGGAAATGGGTTCGCAACACACGGCACACTCTGCGTCGAACGCAAGAAAAAGGGGAACCCGCAGGCTCCCCCAAAAGAGGCGCAAGCACTGCGCCCATGCCGTGAAACGAACGCAGCTCGGAGCCAACCGGGCTGCGCTTTACACTCATGCCGCGCTGAAGGTCTTGTGCGGGTCGATGACGAATTTCTTCGGCACACCGGCATCGAACTCGCCGTAGCCACGCGGCGCGTCGTCCAGGCTGATGACCTGCACGCCCACCACTTCGGCGATGTTGATGCGATCCCACATGATGGCCTGCATCAGGGCGCGGTTGTACTTCATCACCGGGGTCTGGCCGGTGTGGAAGCTGTGCGATTTGGCCCAGCCGAGGCCGAAGCGGATGCTCAGAGAGCCGATCTTCGCCGCAGCATCCACCGCGCCCGGATCTTCGGTCACGTAGAGACCGGGAATACCGATCTTGCCGGCTACGCGCACGACGCCCATCAGCGAGTTGAGCACCGTGGCCGGCGCCTCCTGCTGGGCACCGGCATGGCCGTGGCCACGTGCTTCGAAGCCCACGGCATCAACCGCGCAATCCACTTCCGGCTCGCCCAGCAGATCAGCGATCTGCTCGTGCAGCGGGGTGTCCTTGGACAGGTCGGCAATTTCGAAACCCTGAGCCTTGGCATGCGCCAGGCGCACCGGATTCACGTCACCGACGATCACCACTGCAGCACCGAGCAGACGCGCCGAGGCTGCAGCGGCCAAACCGACCGGGCCGGCACCGGCGATATACACCGTGCTGCCAGGGCCAACGCCTGCAGTGACCGCACCGTGATAACCGGTGGGCAGAATGTCGGACAGGCAGGTCAGGTCGCGGATCTTCTCCATGGCCTTGTCGCGATCCGGCAGCTTGAGCAGGTTGAAGTCGGCGTAGGGCACCAGCACGTATTCGGCCTGGCCGCCGGTCCAGTCGCCCATGTCGACGTAGCCGTAGGCACCGCCGGCGCGCGCCGGGTTGACGGTCAGGCACACGCCGGTGTGCTGCTCCTTGCACGAGCGGCAGCGGCCGCAGGCGACGTTGAAGGGAACGGAAACCAGATCGCCGATCTGCAGGCGCTCGACATCGCGGCCCTTCTCGATCACCTCACCGGTGATCTCGTGACCCAGCACCAGGCCGACCTGAGCGGTGGTACGGCCACGCACCATGTGCTGGTCGGAGCCGCAGATATTGGTGGAAACGACTTTCAGGATGACCCCGTGCTCGATCTTCTTGCCGCGCGGATCCTGCATTTTCGGGTAGTCGATCTTCTGTACTTCGACCTTGCCCGTACCGAGATAAACCACACCACGATTACCAGACATACGTAACTCTCCTTTCTTGTTGTGGACACAAGACGCGACCGACGGGCCGCGCGGCCTTGCACTGGAGCTTCTTTCGTCTGTTGCCGGTCACCGCCGGTAAAGCCTGGCAGGGCGGATTCCGTGGGTGGGCCGAGCGGCGATCCGCTTTGACCCACCAAGTTCTTCGTTGCGACTGGTGGGCTAAAGCCCACCCTACAAATGGCACCGTTACCGTAGGGTGGGCTTTAGCCCACCAATAGCGTTTTCCGTTGCGACTCCGTTTGTAGGGTGAACCGGGCGGCGTTCCGCTTTTAGCCCACCGAAAAATCCTGTGGGCTGAAGCCCACCCTACAGCCAGGTAGCCTCGTGATCAGGCGTTTAGCACCACCGTACGGTTGGCGTTGAGGAACACCCGACGCTCGATGTGATAACCGACCGCGCGGGCCAGGGTCAGGCACTCGATATCGCGGCCCTTGGCGATCAGGTCTTCCGGGTAGTGCGCGTGATCCACCGCCTCCACGCCCTGGGCGATGATCGGCCCCTCGTCGAGGTCGTTGTTGATGTAGTGCGCCGTGGCGCCGACCAGCTTGACGCCTTTCTGGTAGGCCTGATGGTAGGGCTTGGCGCCCTTGAAACCGGGCAGCAGCGAGTGATGGATATTGATCGCCCAGCCGTCCAGCCGGCGACACAGCTCGGGCGACAGCACCTGCATGTAGCGGGCGAGCACCACCAGCTCCGCGCCGGTGTCCTCGATCACCTTCAGCACCTTGCGCTCCTGCGCCGGCTTGTCGGCCGGGTCGAGCGGGAAATGGTGATAGGCAATGCCGTGCCAGCGCGCCAGCGGTTCGAGGTCGGGGTGGTTGGATACCACCGCCACCACGTCCATGGCCAACTGGCCGATGCGCTGGCGGTAGAGCAAGTCATGCAGGCAGTGGTCGGCCTTGGACACCATCAGCACCACCTTGGCGCGGTAGCCCGGCGGGGTCAGCTCGACCTGCATATCGAAGGGTGCCAGACGCTCGGCCACACCGGCGCGGAAGGCGGCCTCGTCGAAGTCCTGCGGCTGACGGAACTCGACACGGATGAAGAAGCGCGAGGACAACCGATCGTCGAAGCTGTGGTGCTCGGTGACGTAGCAGCGCTGCTCGAAGAGAAAGCGCGTCACCGCGTCCACGGTGCCAAGCACGCTCGGGCAATGGGCGGTGAGAATCCAGGTGTCGGGGGTGCGGCTCATGCTCGGGCCCTCGGAGGCTTTCGTGGGAGGGGCTTTAGCCGCGATAACCGTTCGCGGCTAAAGCCCCTCCCACAGGATGTGTGTTGGCGTCAGGCCTCGACCGCCAACCCATACTCGGCGCTGGCATCCTGCAGCCACAGCCAGAAGTAGTCGGAGAAGCTGCGGCGAATCACCAGCTCCCAGGTCTCCTCGCCGGTATGGCGAATCACCAGCTGCGACTTGGCGAACACGGTGCCCACCGCCTTGCCCACCGGGAAGTTGCTCGGGTGCACGTCGTAGCTGCTGGACTTCATCAGCAGCTCGCGCACCTTCGGCCCGGACAGCTCCAGCAGGGTCTGCCCGCCGCTGACGTTGACCACCGAGATATGCTGGCCATCCAGCGCCTCGCGCAGCCGACGCTCGACCTCGAACTCGCTGCCGCCGGGCACGATCAGCAGCCACTCGTCCGGGCCCAGCCACTGCAGCGAGGTGTCGCCGTCGGCCACCAGGGTCAGCGCCACCGGCAGTTCCAGGCCCAGGGCCTTGTGCACACCACCGGAGAAACCGGCGTCCTTGGCATCCCCACGAATGACCAGATGCCCGCGCAGTTTCTTCTCGCGCAGGGTGACACCGGCGTTCTTGCGGCCCTTGCCGACCAGCTCATGCAGGCCGGCGTGGTGCAGCGGCGATTGCCCGGCGATGTCGGCGGGACGTTGTGGGTAGACGTTGACGTTAGACATTCTGGCGATCCCCTTTCGGGTCATAGAACACGGAGCTGCAGATTTCGGCTTCGATCAGACTGCCATCGGCCAGCGGCGCGAACACACGCTCGCCCATGCGTTTGAGGCCGCCCTTGACCACCGCCATGGCGAAGCTGTAACCCATCGCCGCGCTCATGTAGCTGGAGGTGACGTGACCGACCATCTGCATCGGGATGGTTTGTTTCGGGTCGAACACCAACTGCGCGCCTTCCGGCAGCACCTTGTTCGGGTCGACCGGTTTCAGCCCTACAAGCTGCTTGCGGTCTTCGCGCAGGCAGTCGTCGCGGTTCATGCCGCGCTTGCCGATCCAGGAGAACGGCTTGGTACGGCCGACGCACCAGCCCATGTTGAGGTCGTCCGGGGTCACCGAGGCATCGGTGTCCTGGCCGACGATGATGAAGCCTTTCTCGGCACGCAGTACGTGCATGGTCTCGGTGCCGTAAGGCGTCAGGTCGAACTCCTTGCCGGCTTCGATGATCTGCTCCCACACGCCCAGGGCGTAGTCGGCCTGCACGTTGACCTCGTAGCTCAGCTCACCGGTGAAGGAGATGCGGAACACCCGCGCCGGCACACCGCCGACCAGACCTTCCTTCCAGCTCATGAAGGGGAAGGCGTCCTTGTCCAGGTCGATGTCGGTGACCTTGGCCAGCAGCTTGCGGCTGTTGGGGCCGGACAGGGTCATGGTGGCCCAGTGGTCGGTGACCGAGGTGAAGTACACCTTCAGTTCCGGCCATTCGGTCTGGTGGTAGATTTCCAGCCACTCCATCACGCGGGCAGCGCCGCCGGTGGTGGTGGTCATGACGAAATGGTTGTCGGCCAGGCAGGCGGTGACACCGTCGTCGAAGACCATGCCGTCTTCCTTGCACATCAGGCCGTAGCGCGCCTTGCCTACGTCCAGCTTGGTCCAGGCGTTGGTGTAGACACGGTTGAGGAACTCACGCGCATCCGGGCCCTGAATGTCGATCTTGCCCAGGGTGGAAGCATCGAGGATGCCTACGCTGCCCCGCACAGCCAGGCACTCACGAGCCACGGCGGCATGCAGATCCTCACCCTTTTTCGGGAAGTACCAAGGGCGCTTCCACTGGCCGACGTCCTCGAACTCGGCGCCGTTCTTCACATGCCAGGCCTGCATCGCGGTGTAGCGCTTGGCATCGAACAGCGCGCCACAGTGCCGACCGGCCACGGCGCCGAAAGTCACCGGCGTGTAGTTCGGACGGAACATGGTGGTGCCCATCTGCACGATGCTGATGCCCATCGAACGCGCGGCGATGGCCAGGCCGTTGATGTTGCCCAGCTTGCCCTGGTCAGTGCCGAAGCCCAGTGCGGTATAGCGTTTGACATGCTCGACCGACTCGAAGCCTTCACGCGTCGCCAGCTCGATGCCGGCAGCGGTGACGTCGTTCTGCAGGTCGACGAACTGCTTGGGTGCGCGTGCCGTGGGCTTGTCGTGCGGCACCTGGAACAGCGCCAGAGTCGCCTCCTCCTGACGCGCTTCGACCTTCGGCAGACTGCCACTGACGGCCTTGTAGCCGGTATCGGCAGCCGCCTTGGCGCCTGCCTCGAAACCATTGGCGAGCACATCACCAAGGGCGAACACACCGTTCACCGCGCCGGCATCGACACGTTGCTGAATGCCGTTACCAGGGCCCGGCACGAAGCCAAGGATGTCCTCGCGCCACTCGGGACGACCGCCCAAGTGCGAAGCCAGGTGCACCACCGGGCTGTAACCACCGGAGCTGACGATCAGGTCGCAGTCGACCACTTCACCGGGGCTGGTGACCTTGTGGGCCTTGACGTCGATGGCGCAGATACGCGCACCAGTCACGCGCTTGCTACCGCGCGCTTCGATCACCGCGCTGCCGGTGAGAATGCGCACGCCACGTGCACGTGCTTCCTCGACCCAGGCGCCACGCGGATTGCTGCGCGCATCGGCGACCGCCACGACCTTGCGGCCGGCATCGAGCCAGTCGAGCACCACACGGTAGGCATAATCGTTGTTGGTCGACAGCACCAGTTCCTGCCCTGGCGCCACACCATAACGACGGACGTAGGTCGACACGGCGCCAGCCAGCATGTTGCCGGGCACATCGTTGTTGGCGTACACCAGCGGCCGCTCGTGGGCACCGCTGGCCAATACCACGCGCTTGGCGCGGACGCGGTGCATACGCTGGCGGGCCTGGCCCATCGGGGCGACTTCACCGAGGTGATCGGTCAGACGCTGGTGGATGGTGAGGAAGTTGTGGTCGTGATAACCGTTGACCGTGGCGCGCGGCAGCAGGGTCACTTCCGGCAGCGTCTTCAGCTCGGCGATGGCCTGCGCCACCCATTCGGCGGCGGGCTTGCCATCCAGGGTTTCGCGGGTGTCGAGCAGGCTGCCACCGAACTCTTCCTGTTCATCGGCGAGAATCACCCGCGCACCGCTACGACCGGCAGCCAGCGCGGCGGCGAGACCGGCAGGGCCAGCGCCGACGATCAATACGTCGCAGTACTGGTTGAGCTGGTCATAGATATCCGGGTCGACCTCGGTGGGTGAACGACCCAGGCCTGCGGCCTTGCGGATGTACTTCTCGTAGGTCATCCACAGGTTCTGCGGATACATGAAGGTCTTGTAGTAGAAACCGGGCGGCATCATGCCGCCGCCGACCTTGCCGAGGATGCCCATCAGGTCGGTGTTGACGCTCGGCCAGCCGTTGGTGCTGCTGGCCACCAGGCCGCTGTACAGCGCCTGCTGGGTGGCACGCACGTTAGGAATCTGCGCGGCTTCGGTGGAGCCGATCTGCAGCACGGCGTTGGGCTCTTCCGCACCTGCGGCGACGATGCCGCGTGGCCGCGAATACTTGAAGCTACGACCGACGATATCCACACCATTGGCCAACAGCGCGGCGGCCAGGCTGTCGCCGGCGAAGCCCTGATAGGTCTGACCGTTGAAGGTGAAACTCAGCGGCTGGCTGCGGTCGATGCGACCGCCCTTGGCAAGACGATTGACCTGGCTCATGCCGTTACTCCTTCTACCACGGCTTGCTTGTCGGTGTCCGCGGCGGCAGTGACCGAGGGCTTCTCGCCGACCTTGTAGGTCTCGAGGATCTCGTAGGTCACGGTGTGGCGGGTGACGTTGAAATACTTGCGGCAACCGGCCGCGTGCACCCACAGCTCGTGGTGGATGCCGCGCGGGTTGTCGCGGAAGAACATGTACTCGCCCCACTCGGCATCACTGCAAGCTTCAGGGTCGAGCGGGCGGGCGATGTGCGCCTGGCCCTTGGCGTGGAATTCCTCTTCGGAGCGCAGTTCGCCACAGTAGGGGCAGAAGATGTGCAGCATGGTGGAGCCTCCGCTTGCTTCACTCCCCTCTCCCGCTTGCGGGAGAGGGGCTGGGGGAGAGGGCTGCTCTATGCACGCCATCCCCCGAGTCAGTTACTGGGAGCTGCGGTGCCGAACTCAGCACCCTCTCCCGCCCTTCGGGCACCCTCTCCCGCATGCGGGAGAGGGTCATCAGCTTTGCGCTACGCGCGCTTTTAGTGAGCCACGGCAGCGGCGCCGTGCTCGTCGATCAGTGCGCCGGTGTGGAAACGGTCGATGGAGAACGGCTTGGCCAGCGGGTGCATCTCACCCTTGGCCAGGCTGGCGGCGAACACGTGGCCCGAACCCGGCGTGGCCTTGAAGCCGCCAGTGCCCCAGCCGCAGTTGAAGAACAGGTTGTCCACCGGGGTCTTGGAAATGATCGGGCAGGCGTCCGGGCAGGTGTCGACGATGCCGCCCCACTGGCGGTTCATGCGTACCCGCGAGAGCACCGGGAACATCTCGACGATGGCCTGCAGGGTGTGTTCGATGGTGTGGTAGGAGCCGCGCTGGCCGTAGCCGTTGTAGCCGTCGATGCCGGCACCGATGACCAGGTCGCCCTTGTCCGACTGGCTGATGTAGCCATGCACGGCGTTGGACATGATCACGCTGTCGATGATCGGTTTGATCGGTTCGGACACCAGCGCCTGCAGCGGGTGCGATTCCAGCGGCAGGCGGAAGCCGGCGAGCCCCGCCATGTGCCCGGAATTACCGGCGGTGACCACGCCGACGCGCTTGGCGCCGATGAAGCCCTTGTTGGTCTCCACGCCGATCACCGCGCCGTTCTGCTTGCGAAAACCGATCACCTCGGTGTTCTGGATCAGGTCGACGCCCAGGGCATCGGCGGCACGTGCGTAGCCCCAGGCCACGGCGTCGTGACGGGCGACGCCACCGCGACGCTGTACGGTGGAACCCATCACCGGGTAACGGGTGTTCTTGCTGCAGTCGAGGTAGGGAATCTCCGCCTCGACCTGCTTGGCATCGAGCAGTTCGCCGTCCACGCCATTGAGGCGGTTGGCGCTGACGCGACGCTCGGCATCACGCATGTCCTGCAGGGTGTGGCAAAGGTTGTAAACGCCACGCTGGGAGAACATGACGTTGTAGTTGATGTCCTGCGACAGCCCTTCCCACAGCTTCATGGCGTGCTCATAGAGCTGCGCGGACTCGTCCCACAGGTAGTTGGAACGCACGATGGTGGTGTTGCGGGCGGTGTTGCCGCCGCCGAGCCAGCCCTTCTCAACCACCGCGACGTTCTTCACGCCGAACTCCTTGGCCAGGTAATAGGCGGTGGCCAGGCCGTGGCCGCCACCGCCGACGATGACCACGTCGTACACCGGTTTGGGCGTCGGGTTGCGCCACATGCGCTGCCAGTTCTCATGGTGGCTGAACGAGTGCTTGAACAGGCCGAAGCCGGAATAACGTTGCATGGGCATGCTCCAGGGTTCTACTCCCCTCTCATCAACGCGCGAGAGGGGCCGAGAGAAAGGGTTGGCTTAGCGATACACCGGGTAGTCCGCGCACAGCCCGGCGACCAGCTTGGCCACCTGCGCCTCGACATCGGCATCGCCGAGGTGATCGAGGATGTCGCAGATCCAGCCGCCCAGCGCCTGGCACTGGGCGACCTTGAAGCCACGGGTGGTGACGGCCGGCGTGCCGATGCGGATGCCCGAGGTCACGAACGGCGACTGCGGGTCGTTCGGCACGGCGTTCTTGTTCACGGTGATACCGGCACGCCCCAGGGCAGCGTCGGCCTCCTTGCCGGTCAGCCCCTGCTTGATCAGGCTGAGCAGGAACAGGTGGTTGTCGGTACCGCCAGAGACCACCTCGTAGCCGCGCTCGATGAACACCTTGGCCATGGCCTGGGCGTTGTCGATGACCTGCTGCTGGTAGGCCTTGAATCCAGGCTCCATGGCTTCCTTGAAGCACACCGCCTTGGCGGCGATGACGTGCATCAGCGGGCCGCCCTGGGCACCCGGGAACACCGCGGAGTTGAGCTTCTTCTCGATCTCTTCGTTGGCCTTGGCCAGGATCAGGCCGCCACGCGGACCGCGCAGGGTCTTGTGCGTGGTGGTGGTGACCACATCGGCGAAGGGAATCGGGTTCGGGTACAGACCGGCGGCGACCAGGCCAGCGACGTGGGCCATGTCGACGAACAGCAGCGCGCCGACCTTGTCGGCAATGGCGCGGAAACGCGGGAAGTCGAGGGTCTTGGAATAGGCGGAGAAGCCGGCGACGATGATCTTCGGCTTGTGCTCCACGGCCAGACGCTCGACTTCGTCGTAGTCGATCAGACCGGTAGCGGTGTCCAGACCGTACTGTACGGCGTTGTACAACTTGCCCGAGGACGACACCTTGGCACCGTGGGTCAGGTGGCCGCCATGGGCCAGGCTCATGCCGAGAATGGTGTCGCCAGCATTGAGCAGCGCCAGGTAGACAGCGCTGTTGGCCGAAGAGCCGGAGTGCGGCTGGACGTTGGCGTAATCAGCGCCGAACAGGGCCTTGGCGCGGTCGATGGCCAGTTGCTCGACCTTGTCGACATATTCGCAACCACCGTAATAACGCTTGCCCGGATAGCCTTCGGCGTACTTGTTGGTCAGGCCGCTGCCCTGCGCTTCCATCACGCGCTGGCTGCAGTAGTTTTCCGAAGCGATCAGCTCGATATGCTCTTCCTGACGGCGCTCTTCCTGATTGATCGCCGCGAGCAACTCGTCGTCGTAACCCTGAATCTGATCCTGCTTGCTGAACATCTCGGTTCTCCTGCGGCGCCTGTGGGCGGCGGTCTTGGACGGGCGGGCCGGCAAGGCCCTGTGCAGCGATGGTAGGGCCGCACCTGCCCCCTCAAATGCCTGCCAACGCCGCGAGAGCATTCGTTTGCGACATGCCCCTGTCGCAATCAGGCGCACCGACATCAGCTCGTCGGTTTGCGCACAAATCACGGGGATCAAGCTGTGGATAAGCCGTGCATACAACGCCCGCCCCCAGGAATGGCATGGGCTCCCGCAATAAGGTTATTTCCTGATCGATATCAACCAGTTAACAACATCAGCCATACACAGAAGCCGTGGACTAGCCTGTGGAAAAGCTGTCAGCAGATTGCTGCCGGCCTTGCACTCACTGCGATACAGGGCTGCGCTCAATATCCATACACCCGCACCGCCACCCTGGCTTATCCACCAGCGACACGGGCAAGAAAGGAGAACCGCTTGGGGATATGCACAGAAGATGTGGATGAAACTGTGCATAGGCTGTTCGACGAACGCTTGCGGCCAGGGCTGCCGCGGCCTACAGGGAAAAGGCTAAAAATCGAACAGGATCAAATAGATAGACGTGGCTTGTGCACAAATACTGTGGGCGCCACTGTGCACTGCCTGTGGAAACCCGGCGCCAGGCCAGAGCCCGCGGGGCTCCGGCACAAGCGCACATTATTTACTCAGCCACTTATGGCTTGAGTTTCTCTCCGCAGCTGCTGGAGGCATTCACCAGGCGCTGCTGCATGGCAGGGTCAGGCGGAGACTGGCGACTCATTTCCTGCAACTCGGCCTCGCTGAACTCAGCGCTGACCTTGTCGGCCGCACAATCGCAATAGGCTTTCAGTTGCGCATCTTCGTAGCCTGCCGGGGCACCAGCCACGCACTGCTGGACGAACTCGTTCTTGGCCTGCGCCGACCACTCGGCGGCGGAAACGGGCAGCACCACGGCCAGCGGCAGGGCAAGGGCGAGCAGGTGACGATAGGTCATATGAAACTCCTTCTCTTGATTGCGGAGGGCGGATCGAGTGCCGCCCTCTGGTAGGTGTGAACCCCTCAAGACAGCTCAAGTTCCATCTGCAGGCCGAACGGTTGGCCACACTTCGACCCGACAGTACGCATCGACACAACAACTCGTCGCCGCTACGGAGGTTCAGCAGAACGCTCAGGGGGTAAAGTGTCGCCTTTCGCCGGCAGCTCCGCCGGCAGGCTTTTCAGAAGGAACGCGCCAATGCCCGACAATGCCCAGCAATTTGCCAGCGACAACTACTCCGGCATCTGTCCCGAAGCCTGGGCCGCCATGGCCGAGGCCAACCAGGGCCACCAGCGCGCCTATGGCGATGACGAGTGGACGGCGCGCGCCGCCGATCACTTCCGCCGCCTGTTCGAGACCGATTGCGAGGTGTTCTTCGCCTTCAACGGCACCGCCGCCAACTCCCTGGCCCTGGCCTCGCTGTGCCAGAGCTACCACAGCGTGATCTGCTCGGAGACCGCCCACGTCGAGACCGACGAGTGCGGCGCGCCGGAGTTCTTCTCCAACGGTTCCAAATTGCTGCTGGCCAAGACCGAGAACGGCAAGCTGACTCCGCAGGCGATCCGCGAAATCGCCCTCAAGCGCCAGGACATCCACTACCCGAAACCACGCGTGGTCACCCTCACCCAGGCCACCGAGGTCGGTACCGTGTACCGCCCGGAAGAAGTTCGCGCCATCAGCCAGGTCTGCGAAGAGCTGGGTCTGCATCTGCATATGGACGGTGCGCGCTTCTCCAATGCCTGCGCCTTCCTCGGCTGCAGCCCGGCCGATCTGACCTGGAAGGCCGGCGTCGACGTGCTGTGCTTCGGCGGCACCAAGAACGGCATGGCCGTCGGTGAGGCCATCGTGTTCTTCAACAAGGATCTGGCCGAAGACTTCGACTATCGCTGCAAGCAGGCCGGCCAGCTGGCGTCGAAAATGCGTTACCTGTCCGCACCCTGGGTCGGCATCCTGCAGAACGATGTCTGGCTCAACTACGCCAACCACGCCAACCACTGCGCCCAGTTGCTGGCCAACCTGGTGGCGGACGTGCCGGGCGTCAGCCTGATGTTCCCGGTGGAAGCCAACGGTGTGTTCCTGCAACTGTCGGAGCCGGCCATCGCCGCCCTCACCGCCCGCGGCTGGCGCTTCTACACCTTCATCGGCGCCGGTGGCGCGCGCTTCATGTGCTCGTGGGATACCGACGAAGCCCGCGTTCGCCAGCTGGCCGCCGATATCCGTGAAGTGATGAGCGCCTGAACGGCGCCATGACGCGCACGTGGCAAGGGCTTGAGCCGCGACCGTAGCCCGGATGAAATCCGGGGAAATCGATCAATCGCCCCGGATTTCATCCGGGCTACAAACCTTCATGGCGATCAATAGTCGATCGCCACATCCCCTTTCGGCACGCTGCAGCACGACAGGATGTAGCCCTCGGCCACGTCCTCATCGGTGATCCCGCCGTTGTGCTCCATCTCCACCTCACCAGCGGTTTTCATCACCTTGCAGGTGCCGCAAATGCCCATGCCACAGGCCTTGGGGATATGCAGGCCAAGCTTGGCGGCGGCCGCGTGCACGGTCTCGCCGGGCACCACGCGGATGCTCTTGCCGGTGCTGGTGAATTCCACCTGATTGAGTTCGCCAACCGGGACTTCCGGTGCGTCTGCAGCCTCGGCGGCCAGTTCCTTGACCTCGGCACGAATCTCCGGCGGCGTCGGGCCGAACGCCTCTTCGTGATAACGCGCCATGTCGTAGCCGGCGGCTTCGAGCAGGCGCTTGACCGAGCTCATGTAGGGCGTCGGACCGCAGCAGAAGATCTCCCGATCCAGGTAGTCCGGCGCGATCAATTCCAGCATCGGCTTGTTCAGATAGCCGCGATAGCCCGCCCAGGCCTCGCCCAGACCATGCTTCTCGCAGATCACGTGCAGGCTGAAGTTATTGATACGCGCCGCCATGTGCTCCAGCTCGCGCTGGTAGATGATGTCCTTCGGCGAACGGGCGCTGTGCACGAAGACCATGTCGACATTGGCGTTGGTGTCGTAGAACCAGCGCGCCATCGACATCACTGGCGTGATACCAACCCCACCGGAGAGGAACAGCACCTTGTCGGACGGGAAGTCGATGGCGTTGAACAGTCCGACCGGACCGTGCACCGGCACCTCGTCGCCTTCCTTGAGGTTGTCGTGCAGCCAGTTCGATACCTTGCCGCCCGGCACGCGCTTGATGGTGATGGAGAAACTGTACGGCACCGAAGGCGAACTGGAGATGGTGTAAGAGCGCATGATCGGCTGGCCGTCGATCTCCAGCTCCAGGGTGACGAACTGCCCCGGCTTGAAGAAAAACAGCACCGGCTGATCGGCCATGAAGCAGAAGGTGCGCACATCCCAGGTTTCCTGGATCACCTTGACGCAACGCACCAGGTGGCGGCCGTTGGTCCAGGTCTGAGTGGTAACCGGGTTGAGGAAGGCGTTGGTGGTCATGAACGGCTCTCCACGCGGCCGGATATCGGCCCATATGCCACGGATTGTGCGAAAGGCAGCTGCTCGTCATTTATCTGCCAGCGACATCCGCATGCTTATCGCGACCTGCCTGATAGCACGGGGCCTGACGCGTCGGAAACGCATTCGGCCATGTCGCCCATGGATAAGGTTTGCCCCTCTGCCGGCTCCACACTCCGCCTCACCAAGCATGCTCGCCCATTGCAGGCGACAGCGAACGATCGAGACCTTGCGGCACAACCGTAACAGCCACTTTTTCCGGCAGGCGCACAGCGCCCGCCAATGAGGAGCCACCATGGACTGCACCCAAAACCTGAGCCTGGGCGACCCGCTGGAGCCCGTCCGCAAGGCCACTGCGCAGATGCTGCATGAACGCGACCATACGTTCTCGCTGCCGCAGCCCTTCTACAACGACGAGCGCCTGTTCCAGGTCGACATGCAGGAGATCTTCCACAAGGAATGGTTGATCGCCGGCATGACCTGCGAGATCCCGGCCAAAGGCAACTTCCTCACCCTGCAGATCGGCGACAACCCGATCCTGGTCATCCGCGGCGCCGAAGGCCAGATTCACGCCTTTCACAACGTCTGCCGCCACCGCGGCTCGCGCCTGTGCGTCTCCGACAAGGGCAAGGTCGCCAAGCTCGTGTGCCCCTACCACCAGTGGACCTACGAGCTGGACGGCCGCCTGCTGTTCGCCGGCACCGAAATGGGCGCCGACTTCGACCTCAAGGACTACAGCCTGAAACCCGTGCAGTGCAAAACCGCTGGCGGCTTCATCTTCATCAGCCTGGCGGAAAATCCGCCGGCCATCGATGAATTCCTCGCGACCCTGGCTCACTACATGGAGCCGTACGACATGGAGAACACCAAGGTCGCGGTGCAGAGCACCATGCACGAGAAGGCCAACTGGAAACTGGTGATCGAGAACAACCGCGAGTGCTACCACTGCAACGGCTCGCACCCGGAGCTGCTCAACACGCTGCTGGAATGGGACGACGTCACCGACCCGCGTGCCAGCCAGGCGTTCAAGGATCAGGTCGCCGAGTGCACCACCCGCTGGGACAGGGACAAGATCCCCTACGCCCACGCCAGCTTCGGCCTGCGTAACCGCATCGTGCGCATGCCGCTGCTCAAAGGCACCGTGTCCATGACCATGGACGGCAAGCCCGGCAGCAAGAAGTTGATGGGCCGCATCACCGACCCGGATCTCGGTTCGATGCGCATCCTGCACTTGCCGCACTCGTGGAACCACTGCATGGGCGATCACCTGATCAACTTCACCGTGTGGCCGATCAGCGCCCAGGAGACGATCGTCGTCACCAAGTGGCTGGTACACAAGGATGCGGTAGAAGGCGTCGACTACGACGTGGCACGCCTGCGCCAGGTGTGGGACGCCACCAACGATCAGGATCGCCGCCTGGGCGAGGAAAACCAGCGTGGTATCAACTCCACCGCCTACCAGCCTGGCCCGTACTCCAAGACCTACGAGTTCGGCGTGATCAACTTCCTCGACTGGTACAGCGAGCGCCTGCTCAACAACCTCGACGACACCCCGGCGCAATCGCTGCGCCAGGTCGCGGGCGAGTAATGACGCTCAGCCTGCTGCTGTTGATCGGGCTGGCAGCCTACGGTCTGCTGGCCTGTCGCCCCACCGGACAGTGAAGAAAGCCCCGCCGCTCTTCGAAGCGCCGGGGCTTTTTCATGACCGTTGCTGCCACAGGGAGGCAGCAAGAATTCCCTCGCGACATGGCCACTCGCCACTCAAGTTGTGTCAGATTGTTCCGAAACAATAACGGGGCTGTCGCAGGGCGGCCAGACACTTCTCTGGATGGAACTGACTTCATGCTGTCGCCGCGCTCCCTGAGCTTGCAGACGAAAATCCTGCTGGCTTTCACCCTGGTCAACCTGATCAGCATCGCCGCCTTCCTTAGCTACGCCCAATATGTGAAATCCCAGGACATTCGCGCGCAGATGGACAACCGCCTTCGCGCAGCGGCCCATGCGGTACCGCGTCTGCTCGGCAATGATTATCTGGAACGCGCCCGCACCACCGACGGCCTGCGAGACGGCGAGTACATGGCACAGGTGCGCAACCTGGGCCAGTACGTGCAGGAAGTCGACCTGAAGTTTGCCTACACCATGATGGTCGACGCCTCCGGCAAGGTGTTCTACCTGTCCGATGCAGCCAGCGAGCAGGAGCTAGCCGGCGGCATCTACGGCGAGCACCTGGAGCAATACACTGATGCCAGCCCCGCGGTGACCCAGGCAGCACGCAGTGGCCAGACGCAGTTCGATGAGTACACCGACAGCTACGGCACCTTCCGCTCGATATTCCTGCCAATGCGCACCGCCAGCGGACAGCCCTATGTAGTGGGCGTGGACGTCACACTCACCAGCCTCGAGCAAGCCATCACCGACAGCCTGCACAGCCTGCTGCTGATCGGCGCAGGGACGCTGGCTGTCGGCCTGCTGCTGTCCTGGCTGGCCACGCAGATGCTGGTACGGGCGATTCGCCACATGACCGGCCAGCTCAACCAGATCGCGCAGAACCGCGACCTGTCGCGCCCGCTGGCGGTGACCAGCAACGACGAACTCGGCCAGATGGGCACGCACCTATCCGGCCTGCTGCAGGATCTGCGGCAAACGCTATCCGGCGCATTAGGCATGGCCGACAGCAACCAGCAACTGGCCGACACCTTCCTGCATCGCGCCGACGACATCACCCAGCAGATCCAACAGGCCGCCCAGCAACTGGCCGATGTCGATCAACACGGCCATTCGATCCAGCAGGCCGCTGGCGAATCCTCCAGCCATGCCGGCGCGGTGCGACAGAATCTGGAGCGCACCAGTACCGAACTGAGCCGCGCCCACCAGGAGTTGCAGAAGCTGATCGCCGACGTGCACGGCAGCACCAACTCCAACATCGAGCTGGCCGGTGACCTCGACCGCCTCAGCCAGGAAGCCCAGCAGATCGGCCAGGTGCTGCAGATGATCGCCGGCATTTCCGAGCAGACCAACCTGCTGGCCCTCAACGCGGCCATCGAAGCCGCACGTGCGGGTGAGGCCGGCAGAGGCTTCGCCGTGGTCGCCGATGAAGTACGCAAACTGGCCAGCCAGACCCAGAGCGTACTGGCCGATGCGCACAAGGTGATCGATCAGGTCACCGGCGCCATCCGCCAGATCGCCCAACGCATGGGCAGCACCGCCGAGCGCTCGCGTGTCCTGGCTGGCAACGCCGACGAAGCCCTGGATGCCCTCGACACCCTGGTGCGGCAGATGGCCGAAGTGAACCTCAACGTCGAACAGGCGCTGACCAGCAGCGCACACATCCAACACGCCGTGGCCGACATGTCCGGGCGCCTGGGCGAGATGCGCAGCGCCTTCGAACACACCCGCCAGGACGTCGACGCGATCAACGACTCCGCCGCCGAACTGGGCAACACCGCACGCAACCTGAAAAGCGGGCTGGGCGTATTCAGAACCTGATGCGGCGCGACGAGCCTCGCCCCGCAATAACGCCCGTCTCCATGCGCGACACAAGCTGTCGCGCATCCTCGGCAGAATCCGTCCATCGCCAACCGATCCTCCATTGCCGCAGATCAACCTGGAGTGAGACTCCGCGCACAGGGCACTAGCACATAGCCATCAATCGCGGTTACAGTGCCGGCAGCATGACGCCGGATTCCCGGCGATAAGGATCAATGAGACAAGGCTGTTGGTCATGCCCGAAGCAAAAGACACGCTGCTGAGGCTATTTAGCCTGCTGCGCCTGATACCTGAATACCCTCGCTACACCACCGCCCCGACACTCCACGAGAAACTGCGCGAACGCGGTTTTTCCGTTGACCTGCGTACCGTTCAGCGCGACCTGCAGCGCCTCTCCGGGCCCTTCTCGCTGCTCGACCAGGACGAAGGTGGCCGCAAGCAATGGAGCCACTCCAAGAATGCTCCGCTGGATCTGCGCGATATGGAGCCGGCCACCGCCCTGGCGCTCTACCTGGCCGAAGGCCACCTGAAGAACCTGCTGCCGCAAAGCGTGCTCGACCTGCTCGGCCCGCAGTTCAACAAGGCGCGCAACTACCTGGGCGAGCTGGAACAGAATCACCTCGGCCATTGGGCACGTAGCGTGCGGGCACTGCCCAATGGCAAGGCGCTGCTGCCAGCACCAGTCGCAGCTGATACATGGCGCGCAGTCTCCACGGCACTGCTCGAGCGCAAACAGCTCGACATCGAATATCTCAGCCGCAGCAAAGCCGACACCAAGCGGCTACTTATCCACCCCGCTGGGCTCATATCACGCCATTCGACCAGCTACCTGATCGGCAGCGTCGACGGCTACGACGACCTGCGCCAATTCGCCCTGCACCGCATCAAAAACGCCCAGTGCCAGGGAGAGCTCAGTCGCGAGCGGCCGGACTTCGAAGTGGACAATTACATCCGCCAGGATCTCAACGCCATGGCTCCCATCGAACAGGTGGCCCTGGTTGCCGACATTTCCCCGCAGATCGCCTGGCTATTGAACGAGACGCCCCTGAGCCCGGAGCAAAGCCTGGAGTCGCTGCCTGACAGCGACTGGAAACGCCTGCGAGCGATGGTGCCGAATGATCAGGAGACGTTGTGGTGGGTGTTTAGCTTGGGGGAAAACGTGCGGGTGCACTCCCCCACAGATTGGGTCGATGCAGTCAAGGCAAGGACGGCCCTGACCGCCATGCTTTATCAGCAACAGCTTTCCAACTGACCTGAAACAGCCTCATTCAAGCCGCACCCACGCGGCTTCACCAAGGACAACGAACGCTAAATCATGGGCATCATCGTCGGCATCATTGTTTTTCTGATCGTACTGGGCCTGCTTTCAAGCGTTATCGAGCGCGGTGCCAGATCACGCTTACTCCGCCCCTACATCGGCCTGTTGATGATCTCTGGCCTGGTCGCTGGCCTTGGGCTTGCCTTGGGAGTTCTGTCTAGCGATCTGGAGCACATTGCTCTGAGCATCGCCAAGATCATTGCAGTGCTGACCTGCGTAGCGCTGTGCCTGCAGCTGATCATCGTTATCGGCAAACGCTGGCTTTGAAAAGGATAGCGAGCGACTCATGAGTAACCGATTCAACTTTCATACCCTGCCAGGCCCTCGTGGCGATCTGACCGAAGCGAACATCTTCATCCACGGCTACAGCGCGGGGCATACCGCCGACGACAGACGAACCCTGCTCGACAGCATCCCCGAAAGCATCAGGCACTACACCAATATCTTCGCATTCTGGAAGTCGAGTCATTTCACTCACTTCAACAGCACTTCACGCAAGCTGCTCGGCGCATCCGTCCGTAGTCACTGGTCTGCCGGTTTTGCAGCACTCGCGACGGATCGCGCAGCACATTACTGGCGCATACGCTCAAGAGCCGTAGACGTCGGTGAAGTGTTGTTCAGCCAGTTGAACGAATACCTCCTCACTCATCACCCGACGATCACGACGATCAATCTGATCGGCCATTCACTCGGCGGTCGGGTAGTCGTCAGCAGCCTGAGAAGCAGGGCCGGGCAACCCGCACACCGCCTTGCCATTAACGATGTGCTGCTGATGGCCGCAGCCGTCAAGGTGGAAACAGCAGAGGCACAGCAGCTACGGGGCCTGCTCAAAGGGCGTCTGATCAACGCCTATTCCAGAGCGGATTGGACACTGCTGATGAATCTGGACGAAGCCTGCCTCGGACGTAACCCCGTCGAACACTTCGAGAACATACCGATCGGCGAATTTGGCCACAGTGATTACTGGAAGAAGCTCCCCGAGGTACTGACCTACACGCAGTTCAAGACAGCCGTGGGGAATTCTTCTCCAGATGCAATCGAGCTGGCCACAGCAACAAATCCGGCACCCTTTCTCGAAAAACCTGCTGATGAACCACTCATGAATTTCGAACTGAACTCACCCAGCGATATATACGCGCGCATAAACTCCGAACTCGCTCAAGTCATTGCCTCACTGGCAGCCCCGTCGAACGACGAAACGCTCAATCAAGCCCAATACGAAGCACGCACACTCCTCATCCAACACCAGCAGGAGCTGCAGCAGCAACTCGACAAGCTGGAAAAGAATGCCGAGTGGAACACCTTCACCGTCGCTTTCTACGGTGAAACTGGAGCGGGTAAATCCAGCATTATCGAAACCCTGCGAATCCTCCTGCAGGAGCCTGGAAAACTCGCCAGCCAGCGCGCCTTTCGCGATCTGCAAAGCAAGTACGGACTCAGTGAAGAGCGCCTACAAAAGCTGCAACAGGATCTCGCGCAGGCCGACAATGCTCTCGGCGAGCTAACGCAACAGCTGAGCGCCACGCTACAGCAGTACCAGACGCAACATGACGATACCCTCAGTCGTATCAGTCAACTCCAGGCAACCATTGCCGAACGCAAGCACACTGCTTCGATCTGGCAAAAATTTTTGAATATGCTGCGCAAGATGCCAGAAGAGAAAGAACTGGCTCATATCGAGCAACAGCTCCCAGCCATTCTGGCAGCCCGCGACAGTGCAACGACGCCATTGGCGGCCCAGAAAGCCGAAGCCGAACGAGAGAAAGGCAGCCTTGAAAAACAGGTGCAGGAAAGCGAAGGATATCTGGCAGAGCTCAATGCTCTGGCCGATGGCGAGATCATTGGTGACGGCCGCCCCGATTTCACACGCCAGACCCAGCGCTACAACTTCGAACTAGACGGGCAAACGTTCGCGCTGCTGGATGTGCCAGGCATCGAAGGCAAGGAGGGGCTGGTACTCGAAGAGATAGAACAGGCAGTGCAGACCGCTCACGCCGTGTTCTATGTCACCAACCAACCTGCGCCTCCGCAAACCGGCGATGAGCAGCGCAAGGGCACACTCGAAAAGATAAAAGCACACCTTGGAGCACAAACCGAAGTCTGGACGATCTTCAACAAGAAGATCACTAACGCCAAGCACTCGCTGGGCAATCGAGCGCTGGTCTCGGCAGACGAAGACGCGAGCCTGATCGGCCTTGACGACAAGATGCGCGAACACCTCGGCGAGCACTATCGCAGCACATTCCCGTTGACGGTGCTCCCGGCCTTTCTTGCATCGACCGATCACTTCGCGCCGAACTCAGCGAACGCAAAGCGCCGCAGCAAGATCCTCGCTGATTTCGGTGCAGATGAGCTGCTGGAAAAATCCCAACTGCGCGCCTTCATACGACTGCTCAGCGACGAACTGCTGAGTGACGGCAATGCCAAGATCACACGCGCGAACTTCCACAAGGCCAATAAGGCGCTCAGCCAGACAACAGCAACGCTGGAGGAAGTGGAGAGCACCTTCGTCACGCTAGCAGAAAAGCTCAACGTGGAAGGACAGAGCGCACAGACGCAACTCAAGGGCAGCTTCAGCGCGTTGAAACAGCGGCTAGAAGCTGGCGGCGAACAGTTGATCGACAACTTCGGCAGCACCGTACGTAACGCCATGTACGAGCTGATCGACAGTGACATTGGCAACGACGTTTTCAAAGAAGCACTGCAGGATTGCATGAGAAACCAGCAGGAACGCCTTAGCAAGCAACTGCCTGAAGTCATGAGCAAAGAAGTAGATCGGTTCAAGAAGGATGCCGAGGACATCCTCAATCGTTTCGAGCAGCATGCTGACGATCTGGCCGCGATCTACAGCCGGTTCAGCGACACAGGGCTCAACGAGAACTTCGAGTTCAAGATAAAGATCGATAACGGCATCAAGATCGCCGGGCTGCTAGGCGGTCTTCTCGGCATTGCCATGGCGCCATTTACCGGAGGAGCCAGCTTATGGTTCCTGGGGCTCTCCGCCCTTTCCGTCATCGTCTCTCTTGGCAAGGCACTGATCGGTGCGTTCAACACCAACTACAAGAAGTCCCAGCAACGCAAAGCCACCGACGACAACCTGCATAGCGCCAGCATGCAACTGCGTGCATCCCTGAAAGATGGCCTCGATAGCGCGCTGCCGCAAATGCAGGAAAAGATCGCCCAGCTGGAACAGGCGCTACAAGCGCCCGGCAGGCAAACCAACGCACTGGTGAAGTTACTGACCGACTCGGTCAAGCAACTGAAAGTCCTTTCCCGGCAAATCCACAACGCAGGAACCCTGTAATGGAAAACACCCTGAATATCTTCAAGAACCAGCAATCTCTGGCCGTCGGTTTGCTGGCCCGGCTGCTGCAATTTCTTCAGGAGGGTTCGCAAGCCGGCGTGGCAATCGATCCGGCGCTCTACGGCAAACTACAGAACGCCATCGACAACGTATCCGCGCAGAAGCTCAAGGTCGCACTGATCGGCGGTTTCTCCGAGGGCAAGACCTCGATCGCCGCAGCCTGGATGGAAAGGCTGGACAAGTCGAGCATGAAGATCAGCCATCAGGAGTCGTCCAACGAGGTGAAGGTTTACGAGGTCGGCGAAGACTTCGTACTGATCGATACCCCGGGACTATTCGGCTTCAAGGAGCAGGAAAACAGCGACACCCATGCCATCGAGAAGTACAAGGACATCACCAAGAAGTACGTGAGCGAAGCTCACTTGGTGCTCTACGTAATGAACTCGACCAACCCCATCAAGGAGAGTCACGAAGACGACCTGGTGTGGTTGTTCCGCACGCTTGGCCTGCTGCCGCGCACCGTGTTCGTACTGAGCCGTTTCGACGAAGTAGCCGATGTGGAGGACGAGCAGGACTACCAGAGCAACCTGGACGTCAAGCGCAGGAATGTCTCCAGCCGCCTGGGCGAGTTGGTGGGGCTGACAGAGCAGGAAATCGCCGAACTATCCATCGTCGCGGTTGCCGCGAACCCTTTTGATCTGGGCGTGGAACACTGGCTCGCAAACATCGAACAATTCAAGGCACTGTCGCATATCGCCACCCTGCAAGCAGCCACCATCGAGAAGATCCGGAAAAATGGTGGAAGTGCTGCGCTGGCGAACGAAATGCGTGCCAGCGTGATCCGTGATGTGCTGGGCAAACAGTTGCCGGTTGCCATCGAGAACGACAAAACCGTTTCGCACGAAGTCGCCAGACTCGGCGAACTCAATACCCACGTCAAATCCCAGCTGAGCGCCACCGAACGACAAATAGACGACGTACGCATCAATCTGCGCGACTTCGCAACACGCTATTTTTCCGACCTGATACTGCAAGCCAAAGGCTGCAGCCTGGAAACCTTCACCGATTTCTTCGAACGCGAGGTGGGTGCCGAAGGCATCATGCTGGCGACCCGTCTGCAGAACGAGTTCAGCCGACAGACGCAATCGATAACCCTTGAAGTGGAAAAAATGCAGCTTGGCTTCGATACCGAGGTCAATCACTTCAACACCACGATCAAAGCGCTCGGCAAGGATGGTATCAATCACTTGCTCAAGGGCAATCTCATCAACAACACCACTGTACTGGCCGCTCGCGACGGGCTTGTCACGGCAGCCAAAACTGTCGGCATGGATATCGGCAAATACCTCAAGTTCAAACCGTGGGGCGCCGTGAACTTTGCCAGGGGTGCCAACGGAGCACTAGCGGTCATTGGCGTCGCGATCGAGGCATGGGACAGCTGGGAACAGCACAAACGCGAAACCGAATTCCGCAAGGCCATTGCCGAGATGGTCGAGAACTTCGAGAAACAGCGTAAGGAATTGCTGGAGCTCATCAATAATGAGCAATTCAAGGAACAGTTCTTCGGTAACTACCTGGTTCTGAAACAAAAGGCCCAGGAGCTTGAGAGCAACCTGCAGGACAGCCTCTTGCGCCAGCAGCGCTTTCAGGCCTGGCGCGCCACGGCAGAAGCCATTGACGCACAGTTCCATGAGCTGACCCACTGAGTACACCTGCCGCCGCAGCCATGCGCTGCGGCCTCCCAAAGGCAACACAGCCAAGCTTTCCACAACGCAGCGTATCCGCGCCCCTGCTCTCAACCGACTGACCAGGCCTTTGCAGGCGGCACCACCACGGATAAACGGGCTGCGCAGCTCTACCATCGGATGACAGCGACGCAATCTGTCGCGCTCCTGGCGCAGAGTATCTCCCATACCAAGCAAGGGAGGTCTCTTAATGCCAATACCGCCTCAACCACGCACATTCCGCTGTCTCGCCTGCAATTGGCAAGGCACCACGATTCCATTGAGCGATTGTCTGCTCAGTGGCATCGACTGGCACAGCACCTGCCCCAAATGCCACAACGACGCGCTGGACTGCCGCCTGGCAACACGCAGTGAAATCATGAAGAAGCGCCTGAGCGACTTTCTGCGCCCCCGCCACGCCTGACATCAATAACGGAGAGAAACAACATGCAAGGGAAGATCACACTGCTGCTGTGCAGCCTGTTCGTCTGCAGCACGACCAACGCAGGAACCTACGAATGGACATCCGGCTGGGGCATGGGCGTCAGCGAGCATTTGGTCGATGACGGCAATGGTAATGAGCTGAACATTTCCTGCCCGGATTACGAAGAAGATGGTGCCGTGCGCGCCTACGCCACCATCGCCGGCAAACAGTACAGTTCGGAAGAAGGTGCGATGTCAGGCGAGCGCAGCTTCGACGTGATCGTCGATGGCGAGCATTACAGCAACCCATTCTTCACCGACTGCCGCGCCTGTGGCGCCAACTTCCCCGGTTTCTGGAAGGCACTGCGCCAGGCCAACCGCCTGCAGCTGGTGGCCGGCGGACACACGATCAATCTGCCGACAACCAATATCAGCAACGTTCTAGCGCCACTCGACAGCCCGGAAAACAGCTGTCGTTCGGCCTGGTAGGAACAGCAGTGGAAAAAGGTATGGCCTGGAAACAAGCCCGTCCTGCCTGACGATAACTGGAGAGCCTTATGCTGAAAAACATCCTCGCCACCATTGGCCTCGCGGTCGTGGCCAAAGCTGCTTATGAACACTATTGCGAATATCGCGAGCTGAAGCGCGAGCGGGAGGAACGCGAAGGCAGACCGGCATAGCAGATGTAGTTGTTGTGGGGGCTAGACCTATCGCCCGCCCTGGTATCGCTACACTCAACCCAGGCTACGGCCTATCAGCCTCGCGCCAGCAGGATCGCCCGCAAGCGGGCTCCTACAAGAAACAAAAAGCCCCGCCAGATCGCTCTGGCGGGGCTTTTCATTTACAACTCGACGCTAGCCGATGGCGATCAGGCCTTGGCTTTCTTGGCAGCGCGGGTGCGTTCGCCTTCGTCGAGGATCTTCTTGCGCAGACGGATCGACTTCGGCGTCACTTCGCAAAGCTCGTCGTCCTGGATGAATTCCAGAGCCTGCTCCAGGGTGAAGCGAACCGGCGGTACCAGGGCAATGGTTTCGTCCTTGCCCGAAGCGCGCATGTTATCGAGCTTCTTGCCCTTGGTCGGGTTCACGCCCAGGTCGTTGTCGCGGCTGTTCAGGCCGACGATCTGACCGTTGTAGATTTCCTGGCCGTGCTCGACGAACAGCTTGCCGCGCGCCTGCAGGGTTTCCAGGGAATAGGTCAGCGCCTTGCCGGTATCGATCGACACCAGTACGCCGTTCTGACGGCCAGACATGGTGCCCGGCTTGACGGTGTCGTAACGGTCGAAGATCGAGGTCAGGATGCCGGCGCCGTTGGTCAGAGTCAGGAACTGGTTACGGAAACCGATCAGACCGCGAGCCGGGATGTTGTACTCCAGACGCACACGACCTTTGCCGTCCGGCGACATGTTGGTCAGGTCGCCCTTACGCAGGCCCATTTCTTCCATGACCTTGCCCTGGGACTCCTCGGGGATGTCGATGGTGACGTTCTCGAACGGCTCCTGCTTGACGCCGTCGACTTCGCGGATGATCACTTCCGGACGACCAACACCCATTTCGAAGCCTTCGCGACGCATGGTTTCGATCAGTACCGACAGGTGCAGCTCACCACGGCCGGAGACCTTGAACTTGTCGGCGCTGTCGCCTTCTTCAACGCGCAGGGCCACGTTGTACAGCAGCTCCTTGTCCAAACGCTCCTTGATGTTGCGGCTGGTGACGAACTTGCCTTCCTTGCCGCAGAACGGCGAGTCGTTGACCTGGAAGGTCATCGATACGGTCGGCTCGTCGACGGTCAGCGGCTTCATCGCTTCGACGTTGTTGATGTCGCACAGGGTGTCGGAGATGAACAGCTGATCCATACCGCTGACACAGACGATGTCACCGGCGGTGGCTTCTTCGACGTCCACGCGGTGCAGACCATGGTGGCCCATCAGCTTGAGGATACGGCCGTTACGCTTCTTGCCGTCGACGTCGATGGCAGTGACCGGAGTGTTCGGCTTGACCTTGCCACGAGCAATACGGCCAACGCCGATAATGCCGAGGAAGCTGTTGTAGTCCAGCGCGGAAATCTGCATTTGGAACGGGCCGTCGAGGTCGACGTTCGGCGCCGGCACGTGGTCGACGATGGCCTGGTACAGCGGGGTCAGGTCTTCGGCCATGTCGGTGTGGTCGAGACCGGCAATGCCGTTCAGGGCGCTGGCGTAAACGACCTGGAAGTCGAGCTGCTCATCGGTAGCGCCGAGGTTGTCGAACAGGTCGAAGATCTGATCCATGACCCAGTCAGGACGTGCGCCCGGACGGTCGATCTTGTTGATCACGACGATCGGACGCAGGCCGGCTTCGAAGGCCTTCTTGGTCACGAAGCGGGTTTGCGGCATCGGGCCGTCCTGGGCGTCGACGACCAGCAGCACGGAGTCGACCATGGACATCACGCGCTCAACTTCGCCACCGAAGTCGGCGTGGCCGGGAGTGTCGACGATGTTGATGCGGTAGTCGTTCCACTTGATGGCGGTGTTCTTGGCCAGAATGGTAATGCCGCGTTCTTTTTCCTGGTCGTTGCTGTCCATCACGCGCTCGTCGTTGAGCTCGTTACGTTCCAGGGTGCCGGACTGACGCAGCAGGGCGTCGACGAGGGTGGTTTTGCCATGGTCGACGTGGGCGATGATGGCGATGTTGCGCAGATTTTCGATCACTGTGTGTATCTCGATCAGAGGATTCGGTGTGTCGCCCAGCGTGGACGACGAATATGAAGAAAACTGGATCAGCGAGCCGAACAGGGCGCCGCTAAAAATGCTGGGTCGGGAGGGCGATGGCGGATACTTCCACCATTAAGCCCCGGCGTCCTATGCCGGACGATAAACGCGCACATTGGCATGTCCCTCGCTCAGCAGGTGATGGGCATGCAGGCGGCTCATGACGCCCTTGTCGCAATACAGCAGGTACTGGCGGTTCTCATCCAGTTCCTTGAATTTGTTGTTCAGCGCGTAGAACGGCAGCGCCTGTACCTCGACACCCGGTATAGCCAGCGGCTCATCTTCGGCGGCATCGGGGTGACGGATATCGATGACGATCTGCCCAGCCAACGCCTCGGCGACCGTTTCGACCTGAATGTCCTTGCCCAGCTCGTCGATCACGCGATCGATCGGCAATTGGGTGGCACGCTCCAGAGCACGTTCGAGAACGGCCATGTCGAACTGGGCCTCTTCTCTCTCAACGCGATAGCCACGGGCACGGGTGGTCGGGTTGACCGAAATCACACCGCAGTATTCGGGCATGTTCTTGGCAAACTCGGCGGTGCCGATCTGCGTGGCGGTGTCGATGATGTCCTGCTTGTGGCTGGCGATCAGCGGACGCATCACCAGCATGTCGGTGGCCGAGTCGATCACCGCGAGGTTGGTCAGCGTCTGGCTCGACACCTGGCTGATCGCCTCGCCGGTCACCAGCGCTTCGATCTCCAGGCGCTCGGCAACACGGGTAGCGGCGCGCAACATCATGCGTTTGAGGATAACGCCCATCTGGCTGTTGTCGACCTTACCGAGGATCTCGCCGACCACTTCCTCGAATGGCACGCTGACGAACAGCACGCGCTGCGAGCGACCGAACTTCTGCCATAGATAGTGGGCCACTTCCATTACGCCCAACTCGTGGGCACGGCCGCCGAGGTTGAAGAAGCAGAAGTGAGTAACCAGGCCGCGACGCATCATCTGGTAGGCGGCGACGGTGGAATCGAAGCCACCGCTCATCAAGACCAGGGTCTGCTCCAGCGAGCCCAGCGGGTAACCGCCGAGACCTTCATGGCGATGGTGCACGACGAACAGGCGCTGGTCGCGAATCTCCATGCGCACTTCGACTTCCGGCTTCTTCAGATCGATCCCAGCAGCACCGCACTCCAGGCGCAGACGGCTGCCGACATGGCGCTCGACATCCATGGAGCTGAACGACTGCTTACCGCCACGTTTGCAGCGCACGGCGAAGATCTTGCCCGGCAACTGATCGGCGTAATGACGCTTGCAGTGTTCGGTGATGTCGTCCAGGTCGCCCAGCGGGTACTCGTTCACTTCGAGGAACAGGCCGATGCCCGGTGTGCAGCGCAGGCGCTCGGTCATCTCGGCGAGCAGCTTGGGATCGTCGACCAGCGTTTCCACCTCGAGGTTGTCCCAGACACCCGTGACCTTCAATTCAGGGTCGAGATCGCGCAGCACGGAGCGAATGTTCTTCCCCAACTGGCGGATGAACTGCTTGCGCACCGGGCGGCTCTTGATGGTGATTTCCGGGAAAACTTTGACGATCAGCTTCATGAATAGAGCGCCCGCTCGACGGGACGAAAAAACAGGGGCGCGGATTATAGCGGAAATTGCTCAAGCTTTGACCAAAAATACTGCAACCTCAGTAGCGCGCACCAAAATCATGCACATTCATATTTATCAGCCCCTTAATGGTGCAAATATCCTCCTGAAAAACCGCCGCAACCGGCGGAACGCCTGAGTTTCGGGCACTCTGCCCATTACAGGGCACTGGCATGCAATTTGCTCCCTTGTGAGGCAGGTCGCCCTGAAGGACTATCCCGCCGGGCTTCACCGCATCTTCAAGGCTTATCGATAAGAGCCTTTTCCACCTGGAGGACAACATGTCTAAGGCTGTTCAACTGATCAAAGAACACGACGTGAAGTGGGTAGACCTGCGCTTCACCGACACCAAGGGCAAGCAGCACCACGTGACCATGCCGGCCCGTGACGCCCTGGACGAAGATTTCTTCGAGCACGGCAAGATGTTCGACGGCTCGTCCATCCATGGCTGGAAAGGCATCGAAGCCTCCGACATGATCCTGCTGCCGGTCGACGACACCTCCGTACTGGATCCGTTCACCGAAGAGCCGACCCTGATCATCGTCTGCGACATCATCGAGCCGAGCACCATGCAAGGCTACGATCGCGACCCGCGCTCCATCGCCAAGCGCGCTGAAGAGTTCCTGAAGTCCACCGGTATCGGTGACACCGTATTCGTCGGCCCGGAGCCTGAGTTCTTCATCTTCGACGAAGTGAAGTTCAAGTCCGACATCTCCGGTTCCATGTTCAAGATCTTCTCTGAGCAAGGTTCCTGGAACACCGACGCCGACATCGAAGGCGGCAACAAAGGCCACCGTCCAGCCGTCAAAGGCGGTTACTTCCCGGTTCCGCCGTGCGACCACGACCACGAAATCCGTACTGCCATGTGTAATGCCATGGAAGAAATGGGTCTGGTCGTCGAAGTGCACCACCACGAAGTGGCCACCGCTGGCCAGAACGAAATCGGTGTGAAGTTCAACACCCTGGTCGCCAAGGCTGACGAAGTTCAGACCCTGAAGTACTGCGTACACAACGTAGCCGACGCCTACGGCAAGACCGCTACCTTCATGCCGAAGCCGCTGTACGGCGACAACGGTTCGGGTATGCACGTGCACATGTCGATCTCCAAAGACGGCAAGAACACCTTCGCTGGCGAAGGCTATGCCGGTCTGTCCGAGACCGCTCTGTACTTCATCGGCGGCATCATCAAGCACGGTAAGGCCCTGAACGGCTTCACCAACCCGTCGACCAACTCCTACAAGCGTCTGGTTCCGGGCTTCGAAGCACCGGTCATGCTGGCCTACTCGGCTCGCAACCGCTCCGCCTCGATCCGTATCCCGTACGTTTCCAGCCCGAAAGCCCGCCGCATCGAAGCTCGCTTCCCGGATCCGGCTGCCAACCCGTACCTGGCCTTCGCTGCTCTGCTGATGGCCGGTATCGACGGTATCCAGAACAAGATCCACCCTGGCGATGCAGCCGACAAGAACCTGTACGACCTGCCGCCGGAAGAAGGCAAGCTGATCCCGCAAGTGTGCGGCAGCCTGAAAGAAGCCCTGGAAGAGCTGGACAAGGGCCGCGCGTTCCTGACCAAGGGCGGCGTATTCTCCGACGACTTCATCGATGCCTACATCGAGCTGAAATCGGAAGAAGAAATCAAAGTGCGCACCTTCGTGCACCCGCTGGAATACGACCTGTACTACAGCGTCTAAGCCAGTCTCGCGCCGCCTTCGTGCGGCGCGTTTCGAAAGCCCCGCCCGGCACTGCCTAGCGGGGCTTTTTCATTTCCCGGTAGAGTGCGCCGTGCGCACCACCTGCGGTATCGGCTCAGGATCGATGGTGCGCACGGCCCAGGCGGCCCCGCGACACCCTACGCAACCGATACCCATAGCCCGAGCCGATTTGTAGCCAAACGTCACAGCCATAGCGCCCTGCGCTTGCCAGGAGTCAACAGCAGTGCAAGGCTTAGCGCATCATCCGAGGAAGGATTGGCCCATGCGCCCGCTAATCGCCTGCCTGCTACTTGCCCTGACCCTGCCGGCCAGCGCACAGATCTACAAATACATCGACTCCAACGGCAACACGGTCTTCACCAATCAGCCGCCGGATGGCACCGCAGCCGAGACGGTAGAGCTGCCACCAACCAATACGGTCGAGATGCAGACACCCAGCGTGCCGGTCGATAGCAGCAACACCTCCGCACAGGACGAGGCGCCCTACGTCGTGTTGAGCCTGACCGGCATCCCGGACGGTGAAGCCATGCGCGCCAACAACGGCACCTTCATCGTCGGCGTGAACATTCAACCGCGCCTGCAGCCAGGCCACCGCCTGCGCCTGATTCTCGATGGTGAACCCTATGGCCAGGCCAGCAACGTACCGAGCCTGCAACTGACCAACATCGACCGGGGCGAACACAGCCTGGCAGTGGCCGTCGTAGCTGGTGAGCGCATCATCCAGCAAAGCAACACCGAGACCTTCACCGTGCAGCGCATCAGCGTCAACAGCCCTGCCCGTCAACCCGCAACGCCGCCACGCCCCACTCCAAGACCTGCGAACTGATCACGATGCGCGCACTGCTGCTCTGTCTGTTATTCATTACCCAAGGCGCCCTGGCCCAGGTCTATACCTATATCGACGCCGAGGGGAACCGTGTATTCACCGACAAACCGCGCAGCAGCAGTGCCGAGCGGGTAATCCTGGCACCGTCCAACAACATGCAGACGAACCCGCCTGCCGCGACGGCGCGCATGGCCCCACCCGCGGTCACCAAACAGACCGTGCACTATCAGTTGCTGCGCATCATCGTGCCGGAGCCGGATGCCTCGATTCACAATGGCTCGGGCGACATGATCGTCACGCTCAACAGCGAGCCTGGCCTGCTCCCCGGCCACAGCTATCGCCTGTTGCTCGATGGCGAGATTCAGGGCGAGGCGAGCCGCAGCCCGGTCTTCTCTCTGCAGCACGTCGACCGCGGCACGCACCAGTTGGTGGCAGAAATCATCGACAGTGCCGGACTCATCGTCGAGCGTACGCCCGCACAGCCTTTCCACATGCACCGCATGACATTGGCGCAGAAACGCAAGGTCAATCCCTGCAAGAAGGATGAATATGGCGTTCGCCCCGAATGCCCGCTGAAGGACAAGCCCAAGGAAGACGTCAGCATCCTGCCCTTCTTCTGATCACAGAGCACCATTATGGTGCAATAAAACGCACCACATCCTAAGCTGTCCCTGTTTTGGGTCGCAGCTCCTCGCCCAGCAGCGCCGCAAGGCGGCCAAAACCTGGCAAAGCGCACAAAACATGCGTCTTTTCGGGGCTTTGGTTTGCTTCTTGCATTTTCCTGCCCATTGCCGGAACGCACTGCCTATGACTATCAACGACGCTCTGCACCGCCTGTTACTCGACAACCTGACCACCGCCACCCTGCTGCTCAATAGCCAACTGTGCCTTGAGTACATGAACCCGGCGGCGGAAATGCTCCTGGCCGTCAGCGGTCAACGCAGCCATGGTCAGTTCATCAGCGAACTGTTCACCGAATCGCCCGAGGCGCTATCGTCTCTGCGCCAGGCGGTGGAGCAGGCGCACCCGTTCAACAAGCGCGAAGCCGTACTGACCTCGGTCACCGGCCAGACGCTCACCGTCGACTACGCCGTCACCCCGCTGTACAGCAAGGGCGAGACCCTGCTGCTGCTGGAGGTGCACCCGCGCGACCGCCTGCTGCGCATCACCAAGGAGGAGGCGCAGCTGTCCAAGCAGGAGACCACCAAACTGCTGGTGCGTGGCCTGGCTCACGAGATCAAGAATCCGCTCGGTGGTATTCGTGGCGCGGCACAGCTGCTTTCGCGCGAGCTGCCCAACGAAGACCTCAAGGACTACACCAACGTCATCATCGAGGAGGCCGACCGTCTGCGTAATCTGGTCGACCGCATGCTCGGCTCGAACAAGCTGCCGTCACTGGCGATGACCAACGTGCACGAAGTGCTCGAACGCGTCGCCAACCTCATCGAGGCGGAAAGCCAGGGCAGCATTACTCTGGTGCGTGACTACGATCCGAGCATTCCGGATCTGCTGATCGACCGCGAGCAGATGATCCAGGCCGTGCTCAATATCGTGCGCAATGCCATGCAGGCCATCGCCGGGCAGAGACACGACATGGGCCTGGGCCGCATCAGCCTGCGCACACGCACCATTCGCCAGTTCACCATCGGCCACACCCGCCATCGCCTGGTGGTCAAGGTCGAGATCATCGACAACGGCCCCGGTATTCCGCCGGAACTGCAGGAAACCATCTTCTACCCCATGGTCAGTGGTCGTGCCGATGGCACCGGCCTGGGCCTGGCCATCACCCAGAACATCATCAGCCAGCACCAGGGTCTGATCGAATGCGAGAGCCACCCCGGCCACACCGTGTTCTCGATCTTCCTACCGCTGGAACAAGGAGCGCCCACGCCATGAGCCGCAGTGAAACCGTCTGGATTGTCGACGACGATCGTTCCATCCGCTGGGTACTGGAAAAGGCCCTGCAACAGGAAGGAATGACCACCCAGAGTTTCGACAGTGCAGACGGTGTACTCGCCCGCCTGACCCGCCAACAGCCGGACGTGATCATCTCCGACATCCGCATGCCAGGCGCCAGCGGCCTCGACCTGCTGGCACGCATCCGCGAGCTGTATCCGCGGCTGCCAGTGATCATCATGACCGCGCATTCCGACCTCGACAGCGCGGTCGCCAGCTACCAGGGCGGCGCCTTCGAATACCTGCCCAAGCCATTCGACGTCGACGAGGCCGTCTCTCTGGTCAAGCGCGCCTTCCAGCACGCCCAGGAGCAACAGAGCCTGGCCGTGCCAGCCGCGCAGGCCCGCACCCCGGAAATCATCGGCGAAGCGCCGGCGATGCAGGAGGTGTTCCGCGCCATTGGCCGGCTTTCGCATTCCAATATCACCGTGCTGATCAACGGTGAATCCGGTACGGGTAAAGAACTGGTGGCGCATGCTCTGCACCGCCACAGCCCGCGCGCGGCGGCGCCTTTCATCGCGCTGAACATGGCGGCGATCCCCAAGGATCTGATGGAGTCCGAGCTGTTCGGCCACGAGAAAGGCGCCTTCACCGGCGCGGCCAACCAGCGCCGTGGCCGCTTCGAGCAGGCCGATGGCGGCACCCTGTTCCTCGACGAGATCGGCGACATGCCGGCCGACACCCAGACCCGCCTGCTACGTGTGCTGGCCGATGGCGAGTTCTACCGCGTTGGCGGCCACACTCCGGTGAAAGTGGACGTGCGCATCATCGCCGCCACCCACCAGAACCTGGAAACCCTGGTGCAGGCTGGCAAGTTCCGTGAGGACTTGTTCCATCGCCTCAACGTCATCCGCATCCACATCCCGCGCCTGGCCGACCGTCGCGAAGATATCCCGACCCTGGCCCACCACTTCCTCGCCCGTGCCGCACAAGAGCTGGCAGTGGAGCCCAAGCTGCTCAAGAGCGAAACCGAGGATTACCTCAAGCACCTGCCGTGGCCAGGCAACGTGCGCCAGCTGGAGAACACCTGCCGCTGGATCACCGTCATGGCCTCCGGTCGCGAAGTGCATGTCGACGACCTGCCGCCAGAGCTGCTGACCCAGCCGCAGGACGCCGCACCGGTGACCAACTGGGAGCAGGCCCTACGCCTGTGGGCCGACCAGGCTCTGGCACGCGGTCAATCCAACCTGCTCGATACCGCCGTACCGGCCTTCGAACGCATCATGATCGAGACGGCCCTCAAGCACACCGCCGGCCGCCGCCGCGACGCCGCGCTGCTGCTCGGCTGGGGCCGCAATACCCTGACGCGCAAGATCAAGGAACTGGGCATGAAGGTCGACGGCGCGGACGACGACGACAGCGACGACTGATCCAGCCAGCGTTACGAAAAAGGGCATCCCATGGGATGCCCTTTTCGTTTTTCGGATAATGTCCCCGGATTGCATCCGGGCTACGGGACGACGAGCAAACCGTAGGGTGCGCCGCGCGCACCGCCTATTGAGAGAGACTCACCCACGTTGCGCGTTCTTGATCGAGATCTGCGTGTTCAGCGTCCAGAAGTCGTAGAGCACGCCGATCAGGAACAGGCCGCCAGTGAACAGGTAGATGATCCCGGTGATCCACTTGCCCTGATACATCCGGTGCACGCCGAACACGCCGAGGAAGGTCAGCAGAATCCACGCCACGTTGTAGTCGGTGTCACCGGCCGTGAAGCGCAGATCGGCCTCGCGATCCATCGCCGGGATCAGGAACAGGTCGATGATCCAGCCGATGAAAAACAATCCCAGGGTGAAGAACCAGATGGTGCCGGTCACTGGCTTGCCGTAGTAGAAGCGGTGCGAACCGAGGAAACCGAAAATCCACAACAGATAACCAATCAGTTTGCTGTGTGTGTCATGTCGTTGCATGGCGATCTCCTTGATCAATCTGCGCATATGACGCTGCACTTCAGGCAAGGTTTCATGGCGCCGCCCCGCACTCAAGTACCGCAAAGCGCTTGCCTGTCACGAGGCTCGCAGATTACTGTATATAAAACCAGTATTCGAGTTTTCTGCATGCAACTGATCGAGAAACTCACGATCCTCGCCGACGCCGCGAAATACGACGCCTCCTGCGCCAGCAGCGGCGCGCCAAAGCGTAGCTCGAAAGGCAGGGATGGCATCGGCTCGACCAATGGCATGGGCATCTGCCACAGCTACACACCGGATGGCCGCTGCGTAGCGCTGCTCAAAGTGTTGCTGACCAACTTCTGCCTGTACGACTGCCAATACTGCATCAACCGTCGCTCCAGCGACGTGCCGCGTGCGCGCTTCAGCCCCGAGGAGGTGGTGACCCTGACGCTGGACTTCTACAAGCGCAACTGCATCAGCGGCCTGTTCCTCAGCTCCGGCATCATCCGCTCGGCCGACTACACCATGGAGCAGTTGATCCGCGTCGCCAAGCTGCTGCGCCAGGAGCATCAGTTCCGTGGCTACATTCATCTCAAGACCATCCCCGAGGCCGCGCCGGAACTGATCGCCGAGGCGGGCCTGTATGCCGACCGTCTGAGCGTTAATATCGAGCTGCCCACCGAAACCAGCCTGGTACGCCTGGCGCCGGAAAAAAGCGTCGGCAGCATCCACCAGGCCATGCACAACATTCATCAGGGCGAGCGCGAAGCCAGGGAAGAACACCGCGCGCCGCGCTTCGCCCCTGCAGGGCAGAGCACGCAGATGATCGTCGGCGCCGACGCTACCGACGACAGCACCATCCTGCACAATGCCCAGACGCTGTATCACGACTACCGCCTGCGCCGCGTCTATTACTCGGCGTTCAGCCCGATTCCCCAGAGCCCGAAGACCGTGCCTTTCGAAGCGCCGCCTTTGCTGCGCGAGCACCGCCTGTACCAGGCGGACTTCCTCATGCGCGGATATGGCTTCAGTGCCACGGAACTGCTTGCCGGCCCCGGTAACCTGGCACTGGATATCGACCCCAAGCTGGCCTGGGCACTGGCCAACCGCGAACAGTTCCCCGTCGACCTCAACCGTGCCGACGAGTCACTGATCGCCCGCGTACCGGGCATCGGCGTACTCAGCGCACGGCGTCTGGGCGCGCTGCGGCGTGAACGGCGCATACGTTATGAAGATCTGACCCGCCTGCGCTGCGTTCTGGAAAAGGCCAAGCCCTTCATCGTCACCCAGGATTACCGGCCACCGCGTGCCGAACACGAGTCCGTGGTACTGCGTCAGCAACTGCGCGATACCTCGGCGCAAATGGCGTTGTGGTGATGCACAGCCTGCGCTTCGACGGCACCTTCGCCACCTGGCGTCAGGCCGCACGGCGCGCCCTGCTGCAAAACCTGGCGCCACATCAACTGCAGTGGCTGGACGAAGAAGCCGCGCCAGGCCTGTTCGACGAAGCTGCCGAGCGCGCCCCCGAGCCCAATGGCCGACTGCGCGTTTCCCCCGAACTGCTCGAGCTGCTGGAGAGCGCAGCACAGTACCGTGGTGAGGAGCGCTGGAGCCTGCTCTATCGTGTGCTCTGGCGCTTCGTGCAGGGCGAGCGCAGCGCCGTGCTGGCGGGCGATCCCGACGGCAGCGAGCTGCATCGCCGGCTCAAGGCGGTACGCCGCGAGGCCCATCACCTGCATGCCTTCGTGCGTTTCCAGCCGGGCAAGGCACCCGGCGCACCCGACTTCGTCGCCTGGTTCGAACCGGCGCACGATATTCTCGCCTCAGCCAGCGGCCACTTCGCCGAACGCCTGGGCAAGCACAGTTGGCTGATCGCCACACCGCGCGATGGCGTGTACTGGAACGGCCAGAGCCTGCAGCATGAGCGCCGCTGCCCCGTGCAATGGCAAGCCTGGGCGCAGCAATCCGACGATGACGGCCAGGCACTGTGGCGGGCCTACTATGGCAGCACCTTCAACCCGGCACGGCTCAATCGCACGGTGATGCAGCAGCACCTGCCGCTGAGGTTCTGGAAGCACCTGCCAGAGGGGCCACTGATTCCGCAGTTGATGAGCGAAGCACGTGCCGGTGCGCAACGCGACGGCCAGGCCTTGGTGCTGGCCGGGAGGAAGGGCAAACGCATTGCCCAGATGAACGAAGGGGACGCATTGCGTCCCCTCTCTGGCAGCATCAGCGGAAGCGACGCCCCGGGTCTTCCTCGCTGACCTCCAGCGCCAGCCCCTGAGCCATGCTGGTCAGATGATCACCGTCGGTTTCCGAACCGAGCTTGATCATCAGACGCAGATCGTTGGCTGAGTCGGCGTAGAGCAGCGCATCTTCGTAGGTGATCTCACCCTGGGTGTAGAGGTTGTACAGCGCCTGGTCGAAGGTCTGCATGCCCTGCTCGGTGGAGCGCTTCATCAGGCCCTTGAGTTCGTGCACCTCACCCTTGCGGATCAGGTCGGCAGCCAGCGGGGTATTGATCAGCACCTCGATCACCGCGCGGCGCCCCTTGCCATCCGGCGTTGGCACCAGTTGCTGGGCGACGATGGCCTTGAGGTTGAGCGACAGATCCATCCACACCTGGTTCTGCCGGTCGGCCGGGAAGAAGTTGATGATGCGATCCAGCGCCTGGTTGGCGTTGTTGGCGTGCAGGGTGGCCAGGCACAGGTGACCGGTTTCGGCGAAGGCCACGGCGTGATCCATGGTCTCGCGGGTACGCACCTCGCCGATCATGATCACGTCCGGCGCCTGGCGCAGGGTGTTCTTCAGCGCCACCTCGAACGACTCGGTGTCGATGCCCACTTCACGCTGCGTGACGATGCAGCTCTGGTGCTGGTGGATGTACTCGATCGGGTCTTCGATGGAGATGATGTGGCCGCTGCTGTTGCGGTTGCGATAGCCGATCATCGCCGCCAGCGAAGTCGACTTACCGGTGCCGGTGGCACCGACGAACAGCACCAGACCACGCTTGGTCAGCGACAGCTTCTTGAGGATGTCAGGCAGTTTGAGCTCGTCGATGGTCGGGATGGTGGTCTCGATACGACGCAGCACCATGCCCACCAGGTTGCGCTGGTAGAAGGCGCTGACGCGGAAGCGACCAATGCCGCGGGCGCTGATGGCGAAGTTGCACTCGTGGTTCTCGGCGAAATCGCGGCGCTGCGCCTCGTTCATCACGCCCAGCACGGTCTCGCGGGTCTGCTCCGGCGACATGGCATTCTTGGTCACCGGCATGATCTTGCCATTGACCTTCATCGACGGCGGTACGCCAGCGGTGATGAACAGATCGGAGCCGCCTTTTTCGACCATCAGGCGCAGTAGTTTTTCGAATTCCATCTTCGCTTTCACTCATCCGCACGCATGAATGCATCGCAGTCCAGACAGGACAGGCAGCTGCGAGCGTGCATCGCAGCCGAACGCAGAGTTAGAGGTTTTCCGGGCTCTTGGCTTTTTCGCGCGCACTGTCTCGGCTGACCAGGCCCTTGGACACCAGCGTCTTCAGGCAGGCATCCAGGGTCTGCATGCCCAACGCGCCGCCGGTCTGGATCGCCGAGTACATCTGCGCGACCTTGTCTTCGCGAATCAGGTTACGGATGGCCGGGGTGCCGATCATGATTTCGTGCGCAGCCACGCGACCGCCGCCGATCTTCTTCAGCAGGGTCTGCGAGATCACCGCCTGCAGCGATTCGGAGAGCATCGAGCGCACCATCGACTTCTCCTCGGCCGGGAACACATCGACCACCCGGTCGATGGTCTTGGCGGCGGAGGTGGTGTGCAGGGTGCCGAACACCAGGTGGCCGGTTTCCGCGGCGGTAAGCGCCAGGCGGATGGTTTCCAGGTCACGCATCTCACCCACCAGGATGATGTCCGGGTCTTCGCGCAGCGCCGAGCGCAGCGCTTCGGAGAAGCCGTGGGTGTCACGGTGCACCTCACGCTGGTTGACCAGGCACTTCTTCGATTCGTGGACGAACTCGATGGGGTCTTCGATGGTGAGGATGTGGTGGTACTTGTTGCTGTTGAGGTAGTCGAGCATCGCCGCCAGGGTGGTCGACTTGCCCGAACCGGTGGGGCCGGTGACCAGCACCAGGCCGCGCGGCACGTCGGTGATCTTGCGGAAGACCTCGCCCATGCCCAGGTCCTCCATGGTCAGCACCTTGGACGGAATGGTACGGAACACCGCACCGGCGCCACGGTTCTGGTTGAAGGCGTTGACCCGAAAACGCGCCACGCCCGGCACCTCGAAGGAGAAGTCGGTCTCGAGGAACTCTTCGAAATCCTTGCGCTGCTTGTCATTCATGATGTCGTAGATCAGCGCGTGTACCTGCTTGTGATCCAGCGGCGGCAGGTTGATGCGGCGTACATCGCCGTCGACGCGGATCATCGGCGGCAGACCCGCCGAGAGGTGCAAATCCGACGCGCCTTGCTTGGCGCTGAAGGCGAGCAGCTCAGTGATATCCATGGGACTCCCCAATTACAAGCAAGCAGGTAGAATGCCGCGAACCCTGAGAGGGTGTTTACAAAGCCGCGAGCGAAGGCCAGGCAAGGCGAAGCCAGGCGAAAAAGCGCAGTGTACGAGCTGTACATGAGCATTTTGAGACTGACTTCAACGCAGCATGGCCGAGCGCAGCAATTTGTAGACGCCCTCTCAAATGGTCGGGCTTATAGAGCGCAGGTAATGTCCACGATAGCAGAGAATATTGCAAAGGTCGGAGCGCGCATCCGTGAGGCGGCGCAAGCCTCGCAGCGCAATTTGGCGGAGGTCGGCCTGCTTGCGGTAAGCAAGACCAAACCGGCAGACGCCATCCGCGAAGCCCATGCCGCCGGTCTATCCGATTTTGGCGAAAACTACCTGCAGGAAGCCCTGGGAAAACAGGTCGAGTTGAGCGACCTGCCCTTGATCTGGCACTTCATCGGCCCCATTCAGTCGAACAAGACCCGGCCCATCGCCGAGCACTTCGACTGGGTACATTCGGTGGATCGCCTGAAAATTGCCCAACGCCTGTCCGAACAGCGCCCCGCCCACCTGCCAGCACTGAACATCTGCCTGCAGGTCAACGTCAGCGGTGAAGACAGCAAATCCGGCTGCGACCCCGAGGAGTTACCGGCACTGGCCAAGGCCGTCGCAACCCTGCCCAACCTGAAGCTGCGCGGCCTGATGGCGATTCCCGAGCCCACCGATGACATCGCCGCGCAACATGCTGCCTTCGCCCGCTTGCGCCAACTGCGCGATGATCTGGCGCTGAATCTCGATACCCTGTCCATGGGCATGAGCCATGATCTGGAGGCCGCCATCGCCGAAGGCGCCACCTGGGTACGTATCGGCACCGCTCTGTTCGGCGCCCGTGACTACGGCCAGCCCACTCACTGAATGAAGGAACTCCCCTAATGAGCAAACCGATCATCGCCTTCGTCGGCGCCGGCAACATGGCTGCCAGCCTGATCGGCGGCCTGCGCGCCCAGGGCGTGGCGGCCAGCGCCATCCGTGCCAGCGAGCCTGGCACCGAGCAACGCGCGCGCCTGCAACAGGAACACGGCATCACCACCTTTGCGAATAACGCCGACGCCATCGAAGGTGCGGATCTGATCGTACTGGCAGTCAAGCCGCAGATCATGAAAGCGGTATGCCTGGATCTGGCTGCGCACCTCGCGCCGAACCAGGTGATCATCTCCATCGCCGCCGGCATCAGTTGCGCCAGCCTGGAAAACTGGCTGGGCGAACGCCCTGTCGTGCGCTGCATGCCCAACACGCCAGCGCTGCTACGCCAGGGCGTATCCGGCCTGTTCGCCAATCCGCGCGTCAGCGCCGCACAGAAAGCCCAGGCCGAACAGGTACTGAGCGCCGTTGGTCTGGCGCTGTGGCTCGATAACGAAGCGCAGATCGACGCGGTCACCGCCGTGTCCGGCAGCGGCCCGGCCTATTTCTTCCTGCTGATCGAAGCGATGACCGAGGCTGGTGAAAAACTCGGCCTGCCACGCGAAACCGCTGCCCAACTGAGCATCCAGACCGCTCTGGGCGCCGCGCGCATGGCCAGCGAGAGCGATGTCGACGCCGCAGAATTGCGTCGTCGTGTTACCTCGCCGAACGGCACCACCGAAGCGGCAATCAAAACCTTCCAGGCAGGCGGTTTCGAGGCGCTGGTGCAGCAGGCACTCAACGCAGCGGCCAACCGCTCGACCGAACTCGCCGAACAACTGGGTCAATAAGGAGACAGCATGTCCGGACTCATCGAAGCTCTCATCTATATCATCCAGACACTCGGCAGCCTGTACCTGCTGATCGTGCTGCTGCGTTTCATCCTGCAACTGGTACGCGCCGATTTCTACAATCCGCTCAGCCAGTTCATCGTCAAGGCTACTCAGCCCCTGGTGACGCCGCTGCGGCGGATCATCCCCGGTTTCGCTGGTCTGGATCTGGCCTCGCTGATCCTGGCCATTGTGGTGCAGCTGGTACTGATGATCGTCACCCTGACGCTGATGGGCTACAACGTCGGCGGCTTTATCCTGCAACTGCTGGTGTGGTCGCTGATCGGCGTGACCTCGCTGTTTCTTAAGGTGTTCTTCTTCGCCCTGATCATCAGCGTGATCCTCTCCTGGGTCGCACCGGGCAGCTACAACCCCGGCGCGCAACTGGTGAACCAGATCTGCGAACCGCTGCTGGCACCATTTCGCAAGCTGCTGCCGAACCTTGGCGGCCTGGATATCTCGCCGATCTTCGCCTTCATCACCATCAACCTGATCGACCGCTTCGTGATCGGCGGGCTGGCGGCCTCCACCGGCCTGCCGCCGATGCTCAGCCCCTTCCTCTGAGCAGTGAGCTTCTACCGCTGGGACGGCGAGGATCTGATCCTCGACTGCCATTTGCAGCCCAAGGCGAGCAAGGACGCGTTCGCAGGGCTGCACGGTGAGCGGCTGAAAATCCGTCTCACCGCCCCGCCGGTCGACGGCAAGGCCAACGCCCATCTGCAGGCCTTCCTGGCCAAGGCCTTCGGTGTCGCCAAGAGTCAGGTGAGCCTGGAGAGCGGCGAACTCAACCGGCAGAAACGCCTGCGTATTCGTGCCCCGCAAAACCTGCCGCCGATTCCCGGCCTGCAACGCATCTGACGACCACTCAGCCGCCTGCCCCGACCATAAGGCGGGACTGTACCAGCGGCCAATTGACGGCTGCCTGGCGCATCGCATAATGCAAGCTATTCTCGCCAATGCCGTGCGTCCTGGCGGCCAACCCAATTGAACCGTCACGCAGACGCTAACCAGCAAGTGGATGATCTTGCCGAGAGGAGAGCCAGGATGAGCATGGAACGTCTCAGCCAGCAGGTTGACGCCTACGTTGCCTGGAAGCGCGAGCTGATGCGCGAAATCACGCGCTATCGCAGTTGGCTGGAGCACAATCGGCTCAACTCCGAAGCCGTACAGGCCCGCCTCGAACGCGCCCTGAAGATCCTGCGTACCGACCACATCACCCTGGCTTTCGTTGGCGAGTTCTCACGCGGCAAGACCGAGCTGATCAACAGCCTGTTCTTCTCCGAATATGGTCAGCGCATGCTGCCCTCACACGCCGGGCGCACCACCATGTGCCCCACCGAGCTGTTCTTCGACCCACGCTCGGAGCGCCCCTACATTCGCCTGCTGCCGATAGAGACCCGCACGGCCTCGGCCAGCGTCGCGCAGTTCAAGCGCATTCCCAGGCATTGGGTGAACATACCGCTGGACACCAGTGACCCTGCCAACATGGCCCTGGCTTTCAGCCAGGTGGCCAAGACCAAAGCCATGCCGGTGGAACAGGCGATCCAGCTCGGTTTCCACCCGGACATGCTCGAAGGCACCGGCAAACGCGGCCAGGTACTGGTTCCGGCCTGGCGCCATGCGATGGTCAATTTCGACCACCCCTTGCTGCGTCAGGGCCTGCGCATTCTCGATACGCCCGGCCTCAATGCCCTCGGCAGCGAGCCGGAGCTGACCCTGTCGATGCTGCCCAACGCCCAGGCGATCATCTTCCTGCTGTCCGCCGATACCGGCGTCACCGCCAGCGACATGAGCATCTGGCAACAGCACATCCGCCAACTCGACGAAGATGCGCAGACCAGCCTGTTCGCCGTCCTGAACAAGATCGACGTGCTGTGGGACGACCTGGCTGGCGAGAGCTTCGTGCAGAACGCCATCAGTCAGATCCAGAACGCCACCGCCAAGCAGCTGGGCATCGCCAAGCAGGACGTACTGCCGCTGTCCGCCAAGCAGGCGCTGCTGGCCAAGGTGCGCAAGGACGAAGAATTGCTGGCGCGTAGCCAGATGGCCAATCTGGAGAACCTGCTGTGCGAACGCATCGTCGCGCAGAAGGAGCGCCTGATCGAAGATCATGTGGTGCGTCAGGTGCTGGCCTTGCTCAACAACAGCCAGCATGTGCTCAACCTGCGCCTGGAGAAGGTCAACGAACAGTTGGCCCTGCTCGGCAACCACCAGCAGGACAATGGCCAGTTGCTGTTCGAGCTGACCGCCAAGACCAAGGAAGACCACAACCAGCACCACAAGCGCCTGCTAGGCCTGAAGACCAATCAGCGCCTGTTGCAACGCCAGGGTCAGCTGCTGCGCCATGCCGCGCGTGCCGAACGCCTGGAAGAGCACCTCAACGAAGTTCGACGCAACCTTACTGGCAGTTGGACCACCCTGGGCATCAACCAGGCCATTCTGCATTTTTTCCGCGCCGTCGAGCAGGATCTGCACTACCTGCAGCACGAAGCCGAGATGGCCAACAAGATGGTTGCCGCCATCTATCGCCGGCATAACGAAGACAACCCGCTGGGCGGCGTCGACGCACCGCAGTTCAAGATCCAGCGCTACCTGCGTGAACTGAAAAAGCTGCAAGCCAAGGGCGACCAGTTCCGCCTGCACGTGAAGACCCTACTCACCGAACAGCGCAGCCTGACCCGGCGCTTCTTCGCCACCCTGGCCCAGGAGGTGATCGGCCTGCACCAGCGCCTGCGCCAGGACGCCGAGCAATGGGCGGCCGATGCACTGATGCCGCTGATGCAGCACACCCTGGAACACAAGCAGATGCTGGAAACTCATATGCTGCGGCTCAAGGCCCTGGCCCAGGAAACCCAACAAACGCGCAAACGGAGCCTGCAACTGGCGCGTTATCAGGAAGAGCTGGAGCAGCAACTGGCCCAGGCCAGCGAGATGCTGCGCGTACTGCGCCGCCCGGCGCCGGTGCAGCGTCAGGGCAAGGTGGTCAGCCTGCCGGTGATTGCACGCCCACGCAGCCTGTAGGGCGGATCGGGACGCCGACCGCTCGTAGCGCAGCGAACAGTTCGCCGGGCCATGTATACCCAATTCGGCACCACGACGTACCGGCGGAACACCAGCCAGCGGTGTACTGCTTCGCGACGACTGCATGGACGCAGGAGGCCAAAGCCGAGTACGCCCTACCGCGAGTACGCCCTTGCTAGCACGTAGGGGAGACAAACCCATGCAATCCGGGCAGCTCGCTTGCCGCTCGGGTCGGTGCTCTTTAGACTGGCGCCCTCCTCAGAGTCATTAGCAGCGCCTCAATGCCCACTGCATTCCCCGAAGATTCCGTCGGCCTGGTCAGCCCCCAGGTATTCCGCTTCAGCGAGCCGTTGGCGCTGGCCTGCGGGCGTAGCCTGGCCGAGTACGAACTGGTCGTCGAGACCTACGGCGAACTGAACGCCGCACGCAGCAATGCCGTGCTCATCTGTCACGCCCTGTCCGGCCATCATCACGCCGCCGGCTATCACAGCCCGGATGATCGCAAACCTGGCTGGTGGGACAGTTGCATCGGCCCCGGCAAACCAATCGACACCAACAAGTTCTTCGTCGTCAGCCTCAACAACCTCGGCGGCTGCAACGGCTCCACCGGGCCAAGCAGCACCAACCCGGCCACCGGCAAACCCTACGGCGCTGACTTCCCGGTGATGACGGTCGAAGACTGGGTGCACAGCCAGGCGCGCCTGGCCGACGAACTCGGCATCGAGCAATGGGCGGCGGTGATCGGCGGCAGCCTCGGCGGCATGCAGGCCATGCAGTGGACCATCAGCTACCCCGAGCGCGTGCGCCATTGCCTGGCCATCGCCTCGGCGCCCAAGCTGTCGGCGCAAAACATCGCCTTCAACGAAGTGGCGCGCCAGGCGATTCTCACCGACCCCGAGTTCCACGGCGGACACTTCCAGGAACAAGGTGTGATCCCCAAGCGCGGGCTGATGCTGGCGCGCATGGTCGGCCATATCACCTACCTGTCCGATGACGCCATGGGCGAAAAATTCGGCCGCGGCCTGAAGAGCGAGAAGCTCAACTACGACTTCCACAGCGTCGAGTTCCAGGTGGAAAGCTACCTGCGCTACCAGGGCGAGGAGTTTTCCGGGCGTTTCGACGCCAACACCTACCTGCTGATGACCAAAGCGCTGGACTACTTCGACCCGGCCGCCGCGCACGACGGCGACCTGGCGAAGACCCTGGCCGGCGCCAAGGCGGACTTCTGCCTGATGTCCTTCACCACAGACTGGCGCTTCTCGCCGGCGCGCTCGCGGGAGATCGTCGATGCTCTGCTGGCCGCGAAAAAGAACGTCTGCTACCTGGAGATCGATGCACCGCAAGGGCATGACGCCTTCCTCATGCCGATCCCGCGTTATCTGCAGGCGTTCGGCAGCTACATGAAGCGAATCGAGGTATGAGCATGCGAGCGGATCTGGAAATCATCCAGGAATGGATCGCCCCAGGCAGCCGTGTGCTCGACCTGGGCTGCGGCGACGGCGAGCTGCTCGCCTGGCTGCGCGACAACAAGCAGGTTGCCGGTTATGGCCTGGAAATCGACCCGGACAAGATCGCCCTGTGCATCGAGCGCGGCGTCAACGTCATCGAGCAGAACCTCGACCTCGGCCTGGGTAATTTCGCCAGCAACAGCTTCGACGTGGTGGTCATGACCCAGTCGCTGCAAGCGCTGCACTATCCGGACAAGGTGCTGGCCGAGATGCTGCGCGTCGGCAAGACCTGCATCATCACCTTCCCCAATTTCGGCCACTGGCGCTGCCGCTGGTACCTGACGACAAAAGGTCGCATGCCGGTGTCGGACTTCCTGCCCTATACCTGGTACAACACGCCGAACATCCACTTCTGCACCTTCGAGGACTTCGAGCGCCTCTGTCACGCCCAGGGTGCACGCGTGGAAGAACGCCTGGCGGTGGATCGCGATCACCACCACGGCCTGGCAAGCCGCATCTGGCCTAACCTGCTGGGTGAAATCGGCATCTACCGCATCAGCGCCGCAGGCCTTTCCGGGCATCAGGTCGCAGTCTGAACAGAGGAGAATCATCATGCGCCGTCTCGTTCCCTTCCTCATCGCCCTGTGCCTGGCACTGCCAGCCGCCGCCGAACGCAAGCAGAGCTTTGGCGACCTCGACGTGCACTACAGCGTGTTCAATTCCAGCTTCATCCAGCCGGATATCGCTGCTGCCGCCGGCCTGACTCGCAGCAAGACTCAAGGCGTGATCAACGTCGCCGTGCTCAAGGCCGGTAAGCCCAGCACTGCCGTGGTGGGTGGTGAAGTGAAGGATCTGCTCGGCAAGAGCACCGCCCTGACCTTCCGCCAGGTCACCGAAGGTGGCGCCATCTATTACCTGGCGCAGTTCCCCTTCAAAACCCGTGAAGTGCTGAGCTTCACCCTCGATGTGCGCCAGGGCGACGATGCACACCGCATCACCTTCAACCAGGAAATGTTCCCGGATGACTAATCCCGTGAGTGGTTTCAAAGAACTGGTACTGGCCAGCCACAACGCCGGCAAGCTCAAGGAGCTGCAGGCCATGCTCGGTGACGCCGTGCGCGTGCGCTCCATCGGTGAGTTCAGCCAGGTCGAACCGGAAGAGACCGGCCTGTCGTTCGTCGAGAACGCCATCCTCAAAGCGCGCAACGCAGCGCGCATCTCCGGCCTGCCAGCGCTGGCCGACGATTCCGGCCTGGCGGTGGATGCCCTCGGCGGCGCCCCCGGCATCTATTCGGCGCGCTATGCCGATGGCAAGGGCGATGCGGCCAACAACGCCAAACTGCTCGACGCCCTCAAGGACGTACCGGATGCCGAGCGTGGCGCCCAGTTCGTCTGCGCCCTGGCGCTGGTACGGCATGCCGATGATCCGTTGCCGATTCTCTGCGAAGGCCTGTGGCACGGCAGCATCCTGCATGCCGCCCGCGGCGAACATGGCTTTGGCTACGATCCGCTGTTCTGGGTGCCTGAAGGTGAGTGCTCCAGCGCCGAAATGCCGCCCGAGCAGAAGAACCGCCTGAGCCACCGCGCCCGCGCCATGGCCCTGCTCAAGCAGCGCCTGGGGCTGGCATGAGCGACACCGCTGGCGGGCGCTTCCTGCTCCCGCCCCTGGCGCTCTATATCCACATCCCGTGGTGCGTGCGCAAATGCCCTTACTGCGACTTCAACTCCCACGCCGCCGGGCCGCAACTGCCTGAAGAAGAGTACGTCGACGCGTTGCTTGCCGACCTCGACATCGACCTGCAGCACGTCCATGGCCGGCCGCTGACTTCGATCTTCTTCGGCGGCGGCACGCCCAGCCTGTTCTCCGACAGGGCCTTGGGCCGACTGCTGGAAGGTGTCGAGCGGCGCATCGCCTTCGCGCCCGACATCGAAATCACCCTGGAAGCCAACCCCGGCACCTTCGAGCAGGCCAAGTTCAAGGGCTATCGGGCTCTGGGCATCAATCGTCTGTCCATCGGCGTGCAAAGCTTCCAGGAGGCCAAGCTCAAGGCACTCGGGCGCATCCACGATGGCGGCGAAGCCATCCGCGCTGCCGACATGGCCCGCGCCGCCGGCTTCGATAACTTCAACCTCGACCTGATGCACGGCCTGCCCGAGCAGAGTATCGAGGACGCGCTGTTCGACCTGCGCACCGCCATCGCCCAGGCACCGACGCACCTGTCCTGGTACCAGCTGACCATGGAGCCGAACACGGTGTTCTGGAACCAGCCGCCGGTGCTTCCCGAGGACGATCTACTGTGGGACATCCAGGAAGCCGGCCAGGCGCTGCTCGCGGCCGAGGGTTACGCGCAGTACGAAGTGTCCGCCTATGCCCAACCCGGCAAGCAGGCGCGACACAACCTCAACTACTGGACGTTCGGCGACTTCCTCGGCATCGGTGCCGGAGCCCACGCCAAGCTGAGCACGCCGCACGGGCGCATCCTGCGCACCTGGAAGACCCGTCTGCCCAAGGACTATCTCGATCCGGGCAAGGCTTACCAGGCAGGCGAACGCGTGCTGGATAGCGACGAGCTGCCCTTCGAGTTCCTGATGAACGTGCTGCGCCTGACCGACGGCGCGCCGGCCGAGTTGTTCAGCCAACGCACCGGCCTGTCCCTGCAGCAGCTGGAACAGGCACGTCGCGAGGCCGAACGCCGTGGTCTGCTGCAAGGTGATGACACCCGTTTGGTCGCCACGGCAAAGGGACAGTTGTTTCTCAACGACCTGCTGCAACTGTTCCTCGCCTAGCCTCGCAACGCCCTTCAGTGGCGGATTCGCAGGGCTAGCGAATCCCGCCGCAGCCTGATGAACGGGTTCGCCCGCCCTGCGCGCGGCATGCTGCGGTGACTGTTCCTTGTCCAGGCTCCCTACAAATCCGGTAGTCTATGGCGCTTCACCATGCGCAGACAGGGAACCCGTCGTGCTCGACCCGCGCAGCATCGTCTTCATTCTCGCCGCCCTGAGCATGCTGATGGCCATCGTGCTATCGGCCATGCCCAGCGCCGTGCGCGATCGCCAGCAGGGCGCGCGACACTGGAGCGCGAGCATGCTCTGCGTAGCGCTCGCCTCAGTACTGTACGGCTTGCGCGGCATGGTGCCGGAGTCGCTATCGATGGTGGTCGCCAACGCCTCCGCCATGGGCGCCACCGCACTGATCTACTACGGCGGACGCGCCTTCTTCGAGCAGCGGCGTCATGGCCGGCAACTGATCATCGCCCTGCTGATTGCCAACCTGGGGCTGATCTACTGCTTCTACGTGCAGGATCTGTACGCCATCCGCGTGGTGATTTTCTCCAGCGTCTCCGGGGTCTTGCTGTTCCTGTTCGGCCTCGACGTGCTGCGGCATCGCCCACGCGACACCGGGCGCGCGCAATTTCCCTATCTGTTCACGGCGATTACGGTGATCTTCGACGCGCTGGTGTCGCTGGCCCGCATCATCAACGCCGTGCTGAACCCCACCGGGGGGAGCGACTTCCTCGCACCGACGCCGCTCAATGCCCTGTATTTTTCCACCCACGGCCTGCTGGCGATCTGCATCTCGGTCGGTTTCATCCTCATGCTCAACGAGCGCCTGCATGCGATGCTCGAACACCAGCTCAGCCACGATCCGCTGACCAATGCCTACTCCCGGCCGATGATCTTCGAGCTCGCACAACGTGAGCTGAGCACCCTGCGCCAGCCGCTATCGTTGCTGCTGCTGGATATCGATCACTTCAAGCAGGTCAACGACAACCTCGGCCACCAGGCCGGTGACGAGGTACTCAAGCATTTCGTGCGCACGCTCACGGCCAACCTGCGCTCGAACGAGCCGCTGGGTCGCTATGGCGGCGAGGAGTTCATCATCCTGCTACGCGGCGTGGACGCCGAATCGGCGCGCATCACCGCCGAACGACTGCGCCAATGCGTTGCCGAAGCTCCGTATCGCCACTCGCAGAGCGATTACCCGATCACCACCAGCATCGGTCATGCCACCGCATACGCGCAGGAGAGCCTGGAGCAGCTGCTACAGCGCGCCGATACGGCGCTGTACCGCGCCAAGCGCGAAGGTCGCAACCGAGTCGAACAAGCCTGACCCTTTAGGAGCCCCAATGGATCTGATACTGGATCTGATCGTCACCCTGTCGCGCTGGAGCCGCAGCCACCTCGGCGATATCTCCCTGGCCATCATGGCCACCCTTCTGGTGCTGTTCGGCCCGGCGATCAACGCCTGGGTTCAACGTACCATCGGCAATCTCAACTTCGTACTGCGTACCCTGCTGTTCGTGGTGTTCTGCGCCGTCGGTTACGGCCTGGCCATCGTCTTCCTCACGCCCTGGCTGGCCAAGGGCCTGGCGCATTTCAACAACTTCACCCTGGCGCCGGTACTGATCCTGATCTTCGTGGTGATCGGCATCCTCGCCGACCGCAATTAGTGGGCATTGCCCCCCTCGGCAGGCCAGTCCCGCAGCCACGCCAGAACCTGATCGACCAACTGAGCTGGGGTTTCATATGTCGAATCCAGCCGCAGCAACGGACAGGTCAGTTGTCGCTCTATCCAGGCCTCGTGCATACGCAGGCTGCGGGTCTGCAGGTCACCCTGTTCGTAGCCGGCCGCCCATTCGAGAAATGCCTGGCTCTGCGCATGCATGTCGCCACCCGGCTCGATGCGTTCACCATAGCGCTGCGCTTCACGCTGACGCAGGCGGCGCATGCGCTCCTCATCGTCCAGTCGCAGGAACAGCGCATGGCTGAACGATGGAATCAATGCCTCGCCCCAGCTGCACAGCGAGCCGCTCAACAGCCAATTCGGCACTTGCGCCGTGTGCTCGCGGATCATTTCCACTCGCTGTTGCGGCGGGCGCTTGTGCAGGTAAGGCGGCTCACTGGGCAACCAGTAGAAATCGTCGGTATCCAGGTGCAGCCAAGCGCAACGCTCGGCCAAGGCCCGGGCCAGGGTGGTGGTGCCAGAGCCGGATGCACCGAAGATATGTAACCGAACCGCCATGGATTCACCTCCTTTTCGAACAGGACCTCAAGATGATTCGCCCCTACCGCCCTTCTGACAGCGAAGCTGTACTCACGCTCTGGCTCGATGCCTCGATCCAGGCACACGCCTTCGTACCGAAGGCGTTCTGGCAGGAACAGCTGCCCGCCATGCGCGAGCACTACCTGCCGCAAGCCGAAACCCTGGTGCTGGAGGAAAATGGTCAGACGCTCGGTTTCCTGTCGCTGCATGAACAGCGCCTGGCTGCATTGTTCGTCAGCCCGGACGCCCAGGGCCGTGGCATAGGCCGCCAACTACTGGACGAAGCCAAGCGCAGGCGCGACAGCCTCGAGCTGAGCGTGTACTGCGCCAATACTCGGGCAGTGGCCTTTTACGCAGCCAACGGTTTCGTGACCGTTGCCGAGGTGCACGACCCGCACACCGGCCAGCCGGAGCTGACGATGCGCTGGTCGCGCGAATGAAGCGGCTCAGTTGCCTTCGCGGCGCAGTGCCTGCGGGGTGAAGTCTCGCGGGGTCAACCTGGCGTTGAAGTCGTACATTTTCTCGTTGTTGTCCAGGCCATCGGCGAAGTAGCGACCACCCTTGAAGTCGTAGATGGTCTCCAGAGTCGAGCCGAACATCGGTACGTCGTAGTAGCTGATCGGATGCGCTTCCTGCAGGCCGATCAACGCGCCGCTACGGTCATACAGGTCGACAGCAAGGATCTGCCAGCTGTCCTCGTCGAGATAGAAACGACGCTTGCCGTACGGATGGCTGAAGCCGGTGCGCAGATCCGCCTCGACCACCCAGACGCGGTGCAACTCGTAACGCAGCAATTCCGGATTGATGTGCTTGGCCTGCAGGATGTCGGCGTAGGGAATGCCCTTCTGGTGCACGGCGTAGCTGTTGTAAGGCACCAGCATCTCGCGCTTGCCCAGCAGTTGCCATTCGTAGCGATCCGGTGCGCCGTTGTAGGAGTCGACCTGGTCAGCGGTGGCCATGCCATTGGTATCGGGTTGCAGGGTGTCGTAGGCGAGCATCGGCAGACGGCGCACACGGCGCTCGCCGCGGTTGAAACGCCAGGCCTTGCGAATCGCCAGCACCTGATCGAGGGTCTCTTGCACCACCAGAGCCGAACCTGCCAGCTTGGCCGGGGCCACCACCTTGTACTTGTAATAGAACAGGGTGTTATCGAGATCCTGCGGGGCAACGCCGTCACGACCATAGAGGAAGTAGACGTCACGTTCGAGCTTGAGCAGGTTGTAGCTGCCATTGGCGAGCACTGCCGCCTGATTGGTGGCCATGCTGATCTGGTCGCCACGGTAACGCATGATGTGGTTCCAGATGGCTTCCTGGCCGTTCTGCGGCAACGGGAACGGCACGCCGGCAGCGGCGCCCTGCACACCGTTGCCACCGGAAATCAGCTCGGCATTCAGCGCATTGAAGCGTGTGGCGTCGTAGATACGCTGCGGTGCAGCAGCGCTACGACGGGTCGGGAACACCCGCAGATAGAAGCTGGGATTCTGTTGCAACAGGGTCTTGAGACCGACCGGCAACTGTTGCTCGTATTGCGCCAGGTTCTGACTGTCGACCCGATACAGCAGTTTGTCGTCGGCGTAGGGATCCGGGTGATGCATGCCCGGCTGGTAATTGCCCGGCGGCGTCGCCAGGCCACCCTCCCAGGCAGGAATGGTGCCGCTGGCGTTGGCAGCGCGCTCCCCCCCTAACGGGGTCAATTCCTGCCCGAGGCGCGCAGCCTGGCTGGGGTCGACCTTGGCCTGAGCCTGAAAGGCCAGGGCAGTCAGCAGAAGAATGGAAACCGATCTCAACACAATGCTCTCCTCGCGGCGCCACAACAGCGGCACCGCTAATATCTGCACGCCTTGCAGGCGTACTTATCGTTGTTGTGTCTTGCGGTGAGGCGCCGTCCTGGCCGTCGGGTTATCCCGATCTAGTGGTGCATCCTGCAGGTTCTGATTCAGGTCGATCCACCCAAGGATCGCGACGTAATCCTCAGCTCTGGCGCTGGAACTTGAGATCCCATACACCGTGGCCAAGACGCTCGCCACGGCGTTCGAACTTGGTCACCGGGCGCTCTTCAGGGCGCGGCACATAGGTGCCATCGGCAGCCAGGTTGCGGTAGCCAGGCGCGGAGTTCATCACCTCGAGCATGTGCTCAGCATAGTTCTCCCAATCGGTGGCCATGTGCAGGACACCACCGACCTTCAACTTGCTGCGCACCAGTTCGGCAAAGGCCGGCTGGACGATACGGCGCTTGTGGTGGCGCGACTTGTGCCAGGGATCCGGGAAGAACAGCAGCACGCGATCCAGGCTGGCGTCAGCCACGCAGTCGCGCAGCACTTCCAGAGCATCGCAGCTGTAGACGCGGATGTTACTCAGGTTCTGCACCATCGCGCCGCTCAGCAATGCACCGACGCCTGGCTTGTGCACCTCGACGCCGATGAAATCCTGCTCAGGGGCGGCAGCGGCCATCTCCAGCGTGGAATGGCCCATGCCGAAACCGATCTCGAAGGTGCGCGGCGCGCGGCGACCGAACACCTGGTCGAAGTCGCGCAGACCCTCCTCCAGCTCCAGGCCGAACAGCGGCCAGCCCTTGTCCAGGCCACGCTGCTGGCCTTCGGTCATGCGCCCTGCACGCATCACGAAGCTCTTGATGGTACGGCGCTGGCGACCGTCTTCGGTCAGTTCGGGCTGTTGCGTGTCAGTCATGCTGTGCTCTTGTAGAGTGCTTACGATTTCGCGAACGATGACCCTGCTTTCAACGCAGCAGGGCCGACGCGCAGCAAATCGTTATCCTTAGTTGATCAGGCCAGTCAGCGGCGACGAAGCACTGGCATAGAGTTTCTTCGGCATACGGCCAGCCAGGTAGGCCAGACGACCGGCCTCGACGGCGTGCTGCATGGCACGCGCCATGAGCACCGGATTCTGAGCTTCGGCAATGGCACTGTTCATCAGTACCGCCTCGCAGCCCAGCTCCATGGCGATGGTGGCGTCGGAGGCCGTGCCGACACCGGCGTCGACCAGCACCGGCACCTTCGATTCCTCGAGTATGATGCGCAGGTTGTATGGGTTGCAGATGCCCAGGCCCGAGCCGATCAGGCCGGCCAGCGGCATCACCGCGATGCAACCGATCTCGGCCAGTTGACGAGCGATGATCGGATCGTCGCTGGTGTAAACCATCACGTCGAAACCGTCCTTGACCAGCACTTCTGCGGCCTTGATGGTCTCGATGACGTTGGGGAACAGGGTCTTCTGGTCGGCCAGCACTTCCAGCTTGACCAGGTTGTGGCCGTCGAGCAGCTCACGGGCCAGGCGGCAGGTACGCACGGCCTCTACGGCATCGTAGCAACCGGCGGTATTCGGCAGGATGGTGTACTTGTCCGGGCTGATCACGTCGAGCAGGTTCGGCTCACCCGGGTTCTGGCCAATGTTGGTGCGACGCACGGCCACGGTGACGATCTCGGCGCCGGAGGCGGCGATGGCGTCGCGGGTCTCGTCCATATCCTTGTACTTGCCGGTACCGACCAGCAGGCGCGACTGGTAAGTACGACCGGCCAGGGTAAAGGGCTTGTCGCTGCGAACTTGGCTCATGGGAAACTCCTCAGAGGGATCAACCGCCGCCGATGGCGTGCACCACTTCCACCTGATCGCCTTCGGCGAGCAGCGTGGTCTCGTGCTGGCTGCGTGGAACGATGTCCAGATTGAGCTCGACCGCCACCCGGCGCCCGGTCAGATCGAGGCGAACCAACAGGTCGGCGACGCTCTGGTTATCCGGCAGTTCGAAGGGTTCACCATTCAACTGGATGCGCATGACGGCTCGGTCACAACTAGGAAGAGGGCCGGCATTCTAGCCCGTTAGCTGGCCACGACCAAGGCTAAAAGGCGCCATTCGTCCTCATTTCTGACGCCAGAGTCAGCTCAGTTTCCAGGCCGCCAGGCCCAGGCAAAACCAGCCGAACAAGAAGGCCACACCACCGAACGGGGTGATGATGCCCAGCTTGCCGATGCCACTGAGCGTCAGCAGATACAGGCTGCCGGAGAACAGCAGGATACCCAGCGCGAAGGCGCCACCAGCCAGGTTGACCAGGCGGCCAGGGGCATGCAACGCCAGCAGGCCAACACCGAACAGGGCCAGCGCATGGATCAGCTGATAGTGCGTGCCGGTCTGGAACACCGCCAGGTATTCGGCGCTTAACCTGTGCTTCAGACCATGCGCCGCGAAGGCGCCCAGGGCCACCCCGGTAAAGCCGGCGAAAGCGGATAACAGCAGCCAGAGACGAGCCATGGAACCTCCTGGTGAGATCGACGTGCACGCAGTTTAACCATTGAGCCCGAAGGCGAAATGCTTGTTATTGTCACACCTGCGCGCAATCGTGCGGCTGCTCGGGAATTTCCCCGGCGATTTTTTGTTTTAATAGCGCCACCGCCAATCGTTGCGAGACCCCATGCTCCGAGCCCTGACCCGCCGCCTGCTGAAACTGCTGCTCTGGCTGATGCTGGCCAGCGCCTTGCTGGTTCTCGTGCTGCGCTGGGTTCCGCCACCCGGCACGGCGCTGATGGTCGAACGCAAGATAGAATCCTGGGGCAGCGGACAGTCTCTGCCACTCGAACGCCAGTGGCGTCCGTGGAACGAGCTGCCGGATCACCTGAAGATGGCGGTGATCGCCGCCGAGGATCAGAAGTTCGCCGAGCACTGGGGCTTCGACATGGGCGCCATCCAGGCAGCGCTGGCGCACAACCAGAGCGGTGGCTCGCTGCGTGGCGCCAGCACCCTCAGCCAGCAGGTGGCCAAGAACCTGTTTCTCTGGTCGGGCCGCAGTTGGCTGCGCAAGGGGCTGGAAGCCTGGTTCACCGCATTGATCGAGCTGCTCTGGTCCAAGGAACGTATCCTCGAGGTCTACCTCAACAGTGTCGAATGGGGCGATGGCATCTTCGGCGCCGAAGCCGCCGCACAGCATCATTTCGGTGTCGGCGCACCCTATCTGAATCGTCAGCAGGCCAGCCAACTGGCGGCCGTGCTGCCCAATCCACTGCGCTGGAGCGCGGGGCATCCGAATGGCTACGTGATTCGCCGCGCCGCCTGGATTCGCCAGCAAATGAATCAGCTGGGTGGCAGTCACTACCTCAATCAGCTCAAGGCGCAGCGCCCGGAGTGGTGGCCACGCGGACTGTAGGGTGCGCCGTGCGCACCACCGGCAACGCATGAACAGGCGGTGCGCATGGCGCACCCTACGGGGCTGACGTCTACTTCACAGGCACAAAAAAGCCGCACCTGGGTGCGGCTTTTTCTTTTGCTGCGGGTCAGGCGGCGATACAGCCCTTGAGCTTGTTCATCGCATTCTTCTCGAGCTGGCGAATCCGCTCGGCCGACACGTTGTACTTGGCGGCCAGGTCGTGCAGCGTCGCTTTTTCCTCGGCCAGCCAGCGCTGGTAGAGAATGTCGCGACTGCGCTCGTCCAGACTTTCCAGCGCTTCGTGCAGGTTGCTGCTGGAACTGTCACTCCAGTCGGCATCTTCAAGCTGGCGGGCTGGGTCGTAGCGATGGTCTTCCAGATAATGCGCTGGTGACTGGAAGGCGCTGTCGTCGTCGGCATCGGCCGCCGGGTCGAACGCCATGTCCTGGCCGGTCAGGCGACTCTCCATCTCGCGCACTTCGTGCGGCTCGACGCCCAGGCTTTCGGCCACGGCAGTCACTTCATCGTTGTTCAGCCAGGCCAGACGCTTCTTCTGGCTGCGCAGGTTGAAGAACAGTTTGCGCTGCGCCTTGGTGGTGGCCACTTTGACGATACGCCAGTTCTTCAGGATGAACTCGTGGATCTCGGCACGAATCCAGTGCACGGCAAAAGACACCAGACGCACGCCCATTTCCGGGTTGAAGCGCTTGACCGCCTTCATCAGGCCGACGTTACCTTCCTGGATCAGATCGGCCTGGGCCAGACCATAACCGGAGTAGCTACGCGCGATATGCACCACGAAACGCAGGTGGGCCAGCACCATCTGGCGGGCGGCCTCAAGATCCTGCTGGTAGTAGAGATTTTCGGCCAGTTCACGCTCCTGCTCAGGCGTCAGCAGCGGGATGCTGTTAACGGCATGCACATACGCTTCCAGATTGGCGCCTGGAACCAGAGCATGAACAGGTTGCAAGGAAGTGGACATTCGAATCCTCCGATTCACGAAACTCGTGCAGTTTAGCACTGCGCTATCTGATGCAGGGCCTGTGGATAAGTTCCCTGATAGATAGTCAATATCAACCAAAACAATGACTTGTCAGCTTGCGTTCAGCTTCGCTGAATGGTGCCTCAGCGGGGCGCCAGTTCATTGAGATGACGCGCCACAGCCAACCAGGCGCCAATATAGCCCAACAGCACGGCACCGAGCAGCAGCGAAAAACCGTCGGACGAAGGTACGCCACCTAACGCGAAATCGCTACCGTACAAGCCGGCCAAACGTACTACAGCATCGTTCAGCCAATCCAGCCCGAAGGCCAGCAGCAGCCAGGCAAAGATACCAGCGCCGAAACCATACAACGCGCCCATATAAAGGAAGGGACGTCGCACGTAGCCATCGGTTCCACCTACCAGCTTGATCACTTCGATCTCGGCACGGCGGTTCTCGATGTGCAGGCGGATGGTATTACCGATCACCAGCAGCAGCGCCATGATCAACAACAGGCTGAGGCCGAAGACGAAGCGATCACCCAGCTTGAGGATTGCGGTCAAGCGCTCGACCCAGACCAGATCGAGCTGTGCCTGCTCCACCTTCGGCAACTCCGCCAGACGCTGGCGCAATGCTTCCAGCTTGGCCTTGTCGACTTCCTTGGGCGTTACCAGCACCACGCCTGGCAGCGGATTCTCCGGCAGCTCCTTCAGCGCCTGGCCAAGGCCCGATAGCTGCTGAAACTCTTCCAGCGCCTGCTCGCGGCTGATCCACTCTGCTTCGGATACGTCATCCATCGCCGCGATCTGCTCGCGCAGTGCCTGGCCATCGCGCTCGCCAGCGGACATGTCGAGGAACAGGGAAATCTGCGCCGCACGCTGCCAGGAGCCGCCGAGCTTCTCGACGTTGTCCAGCAGCAGCGACAGGCCCATGGGCAGGCTCAACGCCACGGCCATCACCAGACAGGTGAAGAAACTGCCGATGGGCTGACGCGCCAGACGACGCAGGCTGTCGACCAGGCTGGCGCGGTGGCTTTCCAGCCAGGCATTGAGCAGGGTACGAAAATCCGGCTCGTCCGCCGGGCCATCCACCACCTTGTTACGCGGCGCCGCGCCAACACGTTCGGCCGGTTGCGGCGTAGGCATTTTCGATGCGCTCATCAGGCAGCCTCCCCATCACCGATCAGGCGACCACGTTGCAGGGTGAGCATGCGCTGGCGCATACGCGCGATCAGCGCCAGGTCGTGGCTGGCGATCAACACCGTGGTACCCAGCTGGTTGATGTCTTCGAACACGCCCATGATCTCGGCAGCCAGGCGCGGGTCGAGGTTCCCGGTGGGTTCGTCGGCCAACAGCAGAGCTGGACGATGGACGATGGCACGGGCAATGCCGACGCGCTGTTGCTGGCCGGTGGACAGATCACCCGGTGACTGCGCCGCCTTGTCACTGAGGCTGACGCGTTCCAGCGCAGCACCAACACGTTTGCCGATCTCCGGCTTGGACAGGCCGAGGATCTGCAGCGGCAAAGCGACGTTGTCGAACACGGTGCGATCGAACAGCAGTTGATGGTTCTGGAACACCACGCCGATCTGCCGGCGCAGGAAGGGAATCTGCGCATTGGTGATGGTCGACAGATCCTGCCCGGCCAGCAGCAACTTGCCGCTGGTGGGCCGCTCCATCGCCAGCAGCAGGCGCAGCAGCGTGCTCTTGCCGGCACCGGAGTGGCCGGTGACGAAGAGAAATTCGCCGGGGCGAACGCGGAAGCTCAGCTCGTGCAGCCCGACATGACCATTGGGGTAACGCTTGGCGACCTGCTCGAATCGGATCATGCCCGCTCACGCTCCTCGAAGAGTGCCTGGACGAAAGCCTGCGCCTCGAAAGGACGCAGGTCATCGATACCCTCACCCACGCCGATGTAGCGAATCGGCAGGCCGAACTGCTTGGCCAGGGCGAAGATGACGCCGCCTTTGGCGGTGCCATCGAGCTTGGTCAGCGCCAGGCCGGTGAGGTTCACCGTCTGGTTGAACTGCTTGGCCTGGCTGATCGCGTTCTGACCGGTGCCGGCATCGAGCACCAGCAGCACTTCGTGCGGCGCCGTCTCGTCCAGCTTGCCGATCACCCGACGCACCTTCTTCAGCTCTTCCATCAGGTTGTCTTTGGTGTGCAGACGGCCGGCGGTATCCGCGATCAGCACATCGACGCCGCGCGACTTGGCAGCCTGCACCGCATCGAAGATCACCGAAGCCGAATCGGCGCCGGTGTGCTGGGCGATCACCGCGATGTTGTTGCGCTCACCCCAGACCTGCAGTTGCTCCACGGCGGCGGCGCGGAAGGTATCACCTGCGGCAAGCATGACTTTCTTGCCTTCGAGCTGGAGTTTCTTGGCCAGCTTGCCGATGGTGGTGGTCTTGCCGACACCGTTCACACCGACGACGAGGATCACGTAGGGCTGCTTGGTCGCGTCGATGACCAGGGGCTGCTCGACCGGCTTGAGCAGGGTCACCAGCTCTTCCTGCAGCGCCTTGTACAGTGCGCCGCTATCGGCCAGCTCCTTGCGCGCCACGCGCTTGGTCAGGTTGCCGATGATGGTGGTAGTCGCCTCGACGCCCACGTCGGCGGTCAGCAGGCGGGTTTCCAGGTCGTCGAGCAGGTCGTCGTCGATGGCCTTCTTACCGAGGAACAGGCTGGCCATGCCTTCGCCGAGGCTGGCGCTGGTCTTGCTCAGTCCCTGCTTGAGGCGGGCGAAGAAACCGGGTCTTTCCTGGGTGGCCGGCGCAGCGGCGGGAGCCGGCGGCGTCACCACCGGCGCGGGCACGGCCTCGACGATGGGCTCGGGCACCACTGGCGGCTGTTCGGCAACCACAGGGGCAGGCGCTTCAACAACCGCCGGCTCAGGCTGCAGTGGCTGCTCAAGAGCGACAGGGGCCTCGGGCTCGATAACTGGATCTGCCGCCGGTGTGTGCTCGGGAGCAGACGGCTCGACAGGTTCGGCAGTGGCCTCAAGCTGCTCGACTGGCGCAGCCACAGGCTGAACCGGCTCGGCAGTGGTCTCTGCCGGTTTCTTGCGCCACCAGCTGAACAGGGATTTCTTTTCTTCGGTCACAGGCGGGGTCTGCGCGCCAGCCTCGGCCGGCGACTTCTTGTCGTCATTGGAACCAAACATGGGTCGCTTGCATCTCAGGGGAGCGGACAGCTAACAGGCTGTAAAGCCTTGCCGCGCCGCCCCGGAAAAGGATGGGGTATCCTAGCACCTCTTCGCCCGCCGGCGGTACGACCGCCCAGGCTATCCGACAGGTCTGACTTTCGATGAATGCCATTGCCCGCCGTTCCCTCGGCCTGCTGTTCGGCGCCCTTTGCGTGCCACTCGCGGCCTTCGCTTCTCCCGCTCAACCCACCCACGAATTCGAACTGGACAACGGCCTCAAGGTCATCGTCCGCGAGGATCACCGTGCACCCGTGGTGGTCTCGCAGATCTGGTACAAGGTCGGCTCCAGCTACGAGACGCCCGGCTCCACCGGCCTGTCTCACGCACTGGAACACATGATGTTCAAGGGCAGCCGCAAGTTCGGCCCCGGCGAAGCCTCGCGCATCCTGCGCGAACTGGGCGCCGAGGAAAACGCCTTCACCAGCGACGATTACACCGCTTATTACCAGGTGCTGGCCAGTGACCGTCTGGGCGTGGCCCTGGAGCTGGAAGCCGATCGCCTCGCCAGCCTGAAACTGCCGGCCGACGAATTCGACAAGGAAATCGAGGTCATCAAGGAAGAGCGTCGCCTGCGCACCGACGACCGCCCGTCCTCATTGGCTTACGAACGCTTCAAGGCAATGGCCTACCCGGCCAGCGGCTACAACATCCCGACCATCGGCTGGATGGCGGATCTGCAGCGCATGCAGATCGACGAGCTGCGCGCCTGGTATCAGAAGTGGTACGCACCGAACAACGCCACCCTGGTGGTGGTCGGGGACGTCAGCGTCGATGAGGTCAAGACTCAGGTTCAGCGCTACTTCGGCGACATCCCGCGCCGCGAAGTGCCGACCGCCAAGCTGCCACTGGAGCTGGCTGCACCGGGTGAACGACGCACCACGCTGTATCTCAAGACCCAGCTGCCGAGCCTGATCATGGGCTTCAACGTACCAGGCATGGCCACTGCCGAAACGCCACGCCAGGTCTATGCCCTGCGTCTGGCCGCCGCCCTGCTCGATGGCGGCTACAGCGCACGCCTGTCCACGCGACTGGAGCGTGGCGAAGAGCTCGTTTCCGGCGCCAGCGCCTGGTACAACGCCTTCCCCCGTGGTGACAGCCTGTTCATCCTCTCGGCCACGCCCAACGTGCAGAAGGGCAGAACCCTGGAGCAGGCCGAGGCCGGTCTGTGGCGCGAGCTGGAGGAGCTGAAGAAGGCCCCGCCGTCCGCTGCCGAGCTGGCACGCGTACGCGCCCAGGTCATCACCGGCCTGGTCTACGAGCGCGACTCGATCACCAGCCAGGCCACCAGCATCGGCCAACTGGAAACCGTCGGCCTGTCCTGGCAACTCACCGATCAGGAGCTGACCGAGTTGGAGGCCGTGACCCCGGCCGATATCCAGCAGGCCGCCCGCACCTTCTTCGTCCGCGACCGCCTGAGCGTCGCACACGTTCTGCCCGAAGAGTCCCGTCATGAGGAGTCCCGCCATGAAGACTGAGCACCGCCGCCTGGGCCTGCTCGGCCTGGTTCTGTCCAGCGCACTGGTGCTGGGCGCCTGCACCAACCTCTCTGGCAATGCGCCGACGGGCGATGCTGCCAAGCTGCAGTCCCTGGCTGCACTCAACGGCAAGGCGCCAACCCGCCGCACCTTGGAAATCCAGACCTGGAACACCGCGCAAGGCGCCAAGGTGCTGTTCGTCGAAGCCCATGAGCTGCCGATGTTCGACCTGCGCCTGACCTTCGCCGCCGGCAGCAGCCAGGATGGCAACGTGCCAGGCCTGGCCACCCTGACCAACGCCATGCTCAACGAAGGCGTACCAGGCAAGGATGTCGGCGCCATCGCCGCCGGTTTCGAGGGCCTCGGCGCCGAATTCGGCAATGGCGCCTACCGCGACATGGCCGTGGCCAGCCTGCGCAGCCTCAGTGCACAGGAACAACGCGAGCCAGCACTGGCCCTGTTCGCCGAGGTACTGGGCAAGCCCACCTTCCCCGCCGACTCGCTGGCACGGATCAAGAACCAGTTGCTCGCCGGTTTCGAGTTCCAGAAGCAGAACCCAGGCAAGCTGGCCAGCCTGGAGCTGTTCGAGCGCCTGTACGGCAAGCACCCGTACGCTCACCCGAGCGACGGCACCGCGCAATCGATTCCGGCGATCAGCCGCCAGCAACTGCAGGCTTTCCATACTCGCGCCTACACTGCCGGCAATGCGGTGATCGCCTTGGTCGGCGACCTGTCGCGCGCCGAAGCCGAGGCCATCGCCAATCAGGTCTCGGCTGCCTTGCCGAAGGGCCCGGCACTGGCGAACATCGCCCAGCCACAAACGCCCAAGGCGGGCGCCAGCCATATCGAATACCCGTCCAACCAGACCCATCTGCTGATCGCCCAACTCGGCATCGACCGCCGCGACCCGGACTACGCTGCGCTGTACCTGGGCAATCAGATCTTCGGCGGCGGCGGTTTCGGCACGCGCCTGATGAACGAAGTGCGCGAGAAACGCGGCCTGACCTATGGTGTCTACTCCGGCTTCAGCGCCATGCAGGCGCGTGGTCCGTTCATGATCAACCTGCAGACCCGCGCCGAGCTTAGCGAGGGCACTCTGACGCTGGTCAAGCAACTGCTCACCGACTACCTGCGTGACGGCCCCACTCAACAAGAGCTGGACAATGCCAAACGCGAGCTGGCCGGCAGCTTCCCGCTGTCCACCGCGAGCAATGCCGCCATCGTCGGGCAGTTGGCCTCGATGGGTTTCTATGACCTGCCCTTGAGCTACCTGGACGATTTCATGCGTGACGTGCAGAACCTCACGACCGAGCAGGTGAAAACGGCAATGGCCAAGCACCTCGACCCGGAAGCACTGGTGGTGGTCACTGCCGGCCCGACAGTAGCGCAGAAAGAACTGCCGCCGCCCACCGACCGGCCGGCCGAACAGACCAGCACGGTACCGCACTGATGCGCGGACGCACACCGCAGAAACCGGCCGCCAAGGCTCACGGCGGCCAGGGTCAGTTGCGCATCATCGGCGGCGAGTGGCGTTCGCGGCGCTTCGCCTTCCCCGACGGGCCTGGTTTGCGCCCGACCCCGGATCGGGTACGCGAAACCCTGTTCAACTGGCTGGCGCCTTATGTCGAGGGCGCTCATGTGCTCGACCCCTTCGCCGGTAGCGGTGCACTGCTGCTCGAAGCCCTGTCACGCGGTGCCGCCAGCGGCCTGGCCTGCGACCTGAATCCGGCGTCGGTCGCGGCATTGCGTGGGCACCTGGCGACATTGCAGTGCAGCAATGGCGAGATTCAGCTAGGCGACGCCCTGCAACTGCTGGCCCGCCCGGCGCCGCGTCATTTCGATATCGTCCTGCTCGACCCACCGTTCCACAAGGATCTGTTGCAGGACGCCTGCACACTGCTGGAGACGCAGGGTTGGCTGGCCGATAACGCCTGGATCTATACCGAAAGCGAGACCGCGCCCTCGACCCTGGGCCTGCCCGGCAATTGGCGTCTGCACCGCGAAAAACACACTGGCCAAGTGCATTACGCACTTTGGCAAAGGAGTACGTAGGGCGGACTCAGGAGCGTAGCGAACAGTCCGCCACTCCTTGATGCAGGCCAAAACCTATGGCGTACTGCTTCGCGAGTACGCCCTACATCGACGCCCCCCTTGAATCCGTGCTACCGACGGCCGAATGCACCATGACAACCGACTTTCGCCCCGCCTGGTGGCTCCCCGGCCCGCATCTACAGACGCTGTGGAACCCCTTCTGCCGCAAGCCGCCGCAACTCGAGCGGCAGCGCGAACGGCTGTGGCTGGACGATGGAGACTTTCTCGACCTCGACTGGTATGGCCCGCACGACGCCCATGCACCGCTGGTGCTGGTGCTGCATGGCCTGACAGGTAGCTCCAGCTCACTCTACGTGCTCGGTCTGCAGCAGAAACTGGCCGCACGCGGCTGGGCCAGCGCAGCGCTGAACTGGCGCGGCTGCTCGGGCGAACCCAACTTGCTACCGCGTGGCTACCACTCCGGTGCCAGCGAGGATCTGGCTTCGGCCGTGGCGCATCTGCGCGCGCAACGACCGATGGCACCGCTGTACGCCGTTGGCTATTCGCTGGGCGGCAACGTACTGCTCAAGTACCTGGGCGAAAGCGGCGCACAGAGCCAGTTGCAGGGCGCCGTGGCAGTGTCGGTGCCGTTTCGCCTGGATCAGTGTGCAGACCGCATTGGCCTGGGTTTTTCGCGGGTGTACCAGGCGCACTTCATGCGCGAGATGGTCGCCTATGTGAACAACAAGCAGCGCCTGTTCAGCGAACAGGGGCAGAGCGAGCGCCTGTCGGTGTTGGAGCGTCTCGGCCCGCTGGACGGCATGCGCACCTTCTGGGATTTCGACGGCCGCATCACCGCGCCACTGCACGGTTTCGCCGATGCCCACGATTACTACCGACGGGCGTCCAGCCGCTTCTACCTGGGCGACATTCGCACGCGGACGCTGATCATCCAGGCCGAGGACGACCCCTTCATCTTCCGACACAGCCTGCCCGAGGCCAGCGAGCTGGCGCCGGGTACCGAGTTCGAGCTGCATGCCAAGGGTGGGCATGTCGGTTTCGTCGAGGGTAGCCCGCGCCAGCCGGGTTATTACCTGGAGCGGCGTATCCCGCAGTGGCTGGCGAGCCACGGATAATCGCGGCTGAAGCCGCTCCTACGCGAACTGCAAGAACCGTAGCCCGGATGAAATCCGGGAATGCTCTGGCACAGTGCCCCGGATTGCATCCGGGCTACAACGGTACCGAACCAATCAACCCAAGACCTGCTCCAGCGGCACATGCAGCCGGGCATATAGCGCTTCGACCGCCTCGCGCGCAGAGGGCGCGATGTAGCCCCCCTCCAACGCCAGCACCTGATAGATACCGCGGCGCAGCATGTCCTGGCTGAGATTGTCCGGGTTGGCCCCGGCGGTGCAGAGAAAGCGCACCCAAGAAGTCATGATGATCCAGCTGTTGAGCGTCAACGCCTCGATCTGCGCCGGATTCATCAGCAGGATGCCCGCCTCGACGAACCCCTGATAAATCGATTGCGCCCCCACCAGACAGCGACGGGCGAAGGCGCGGTAGCGCTCGGCCAGCTCGGCGTCGGAATCCAGCAGATGCTCCAGATCGCGGTGCAGGAAGCGGTAGTGCCACATCGCTGCCAGCAGTGCTTCCAGATAGAAGGTCTTGTCTTCCACCGTCAGCGCACGACCTTCAGGCAGGCGCAGGAAGCTGTCGACCTGCGCTTCGTATTGAGCGAACAGCTCGGCGATGATCACCTGCTTGTTGCGGAAGTGGTAATACAGATTGCCCGGCGACATGCCCAGGTGCGCAGCGATGTGGTTGGTGGTGACGTTGCGCTCGCCCTGGCTGTTGAACAGGGCCAGGCTCTCGGCAACGATGCGGTCGCGGGTCTTGGGTGGCGCCATGACGCAGCTCGATCTCGACTTCAAAAGTGGCAAAGGTACAGGCGAAACAGCCGAAGTGTTACCCCTCGATGCATCGCATACCCCGCAGCAGGCCTTTGGTTAGGGTGCAGCGATGACAGCGACGCGGCATCCTATTTGACACATTAGAGTAATTGCTCTAAAAATCCAGCACAGTCTTTCCCTAGCACCCCGCTGGAACGTCGAGGAGAAACCCAATGGTCGCCGACATCGCCTACCTGCAGCAGAATCAACAGCAGATCACCCAGCTGGACAGCACCTTCACCCTGCAGCGTGCGGCCTTTGCCAGTAACCCGATGCCATCGGCCGAGCAACGTATCCAGTGGCTGAAATCCCTGAGTGAGCTGTTGACCGAGCAGCAGGACGCACTGGTAGCCGCGATCTCCGAGGACTTCAGTAACCGCTCGGCCGACGAGACCCTGCTGGCCGAACTGATGCCCAGCCTGCATGGCATTCACTACGCCACCAAGCGCATCAAGAAATGGATGAAGCCGTCGCGGCGCAGCGTCGGCATGCAGTTCATGCCCGCTTCGGCCAAGGTGATCTACCAGCCGCTGGGCGTGGTCGGCATCATCGTGCCGTGGAACTACCCGCTGTTTCTCGCCATCGGCCCGCTGACCGGTGCGCTGGCTGCCGGTAACCGGGTGATGATCAAGATGAGCGAGTCCACCCCGGCCACCTCGCAGTTGGTCAAGAATCTGCTGGCGCGCATTTTCCCCGAGGATCTGGTCAGCGTCGCCCTGGGTGAAGCGGAAGTCGGCATGGCCTTCTCCAAGCTGCCGTTCGACCACCTGCTGTTCACTGGCGCCACCAGCATCGGCAAGCACGTGATGCGCGCCGCCGCCGAGAACCTGACCCCAGTGACCCTGGAACTGGGCGGCAAGTCACCCGCCATCGTCAGCGGCGATGTACCACTGGATCACGCCGCCGAACGCATCGCCTTCGGCAAGACGCTCAATGCCGGGCAAACCTGCGTGGCGCCGGACTATGTGCTGGTGCCGCGAGACCGCATCGACGGTTTCGTCAGCGCCTACCGCGAGGTTGTGCAGCGCTTCTACCCGCAACTCAAGGACAACCCGGACTACACCGCGATCATCAACGAGCGTCAGCTGGCACGCCTCAACGGCTATCTGCAGGACGCCCAGACCAAGGGCGCGCGCATCGTCCCACTATATCCCGAGGCCCAGGGCCGACGCCTGCCGCAGAGCCTGGTGCTCGACGTCAACGACGATATGAAGCTGATGCAGGACGAAATCTTCGGCCCGCTGCTGCCGGTGGTGCCCTACGACCGGATTGAAGACGCCTTCGCCTACGTCAACGCACGACCACGGCCGCTGGCGCTGTACTACTTCGGCTACGACAAGCACGAGCAGCAGCGCGTCCTGCATGAAACCCACTCCGGCGGCGTATGCCTGAACGACACCCTGCTGCACGTGGCCCAGGACGACATGCCGTTCGGCGGCGTCGGCCCGTCGGGCATGGGCCACTACCACGGTCACGAAGGCTTCCTGACCTTCAGCAAGGCCAAGGGCGTGTTCATCAAGCAGCGCTTCAACGCCGCTCGGCTGATCTACCCGCCTTACGGCAAGGCGATCCAGAAGCTGGTCTACAAATTGTTCGTACGCTGAACCACGCGGGCATGGCCCGTTCTACGCCTGGTGATAACAACAATGAACGACACCACTCTTCCAACGCCGCAATTATCGCGGCGCAACCTGCTCAAGGTCGGCCTGATGGGCATGGCGCTGCTCGGCACTGCCGGGCTGACCGCCTCTCTCAGCGGCTGCTCGGCCAGCACGCCAGCCAGCGGCTACCTGATCCTGCGTAGCAGCGACCTGCCCTTTCTGCGCGCGCTGATCCCGGTGATGCTCGATGGTGCTGTCAGCGCCGAGCAGATGCCGCAGGCCATCGACGGCACACTGAAGAGCCTCGATACCAGCCTGGCGCACCTTTCGCCGGAGATGCTGAAGCTCACCGTGCAACTGTTCGACGTGCTGGCCCTGCCCATCACCCGTGGCCCGCTGACAGGGGTATGGGGCAGCTGGGACAACGCCAGCGGCGATGACGTGCGCCATTTCCTCAGCCGCTGGCAGAACAGCAGCCTGAGCCTGCTGCGCATGGGCCACGCCTCGCTGCTGCAACTGGTGATGATGGCCTGGTACAGCCGCCAGGAAGCCTGGGCACATTGCGGCTACCCCGGCCCACCCACGGTCTGAAGACCTGTAGCAGATTCCGTAGGGTGCGCCGTGCGCACCACAAAACGGGGTTGAGCCTCGGTGCGCGCGGCGCACCCTACCCGCCCTGCCTCGCTGGCGGTGAATGACAAGAAGAGAGCCTGAAATGCCTGTACCCGATCTGTTCAAGCAAGGCCTGGCCAAGGGCTGGAAGACATACGACGGTTCACGCCTGGAAAACGACCTGACACTGGAGGCCGACGTTGCCATCGTCGGCAGCGGTGCTGGCGGTGGCACCACGGCAGAGATTCTCAGCGCCGCCGGCTACAAAGTGCTGCTGATCGAGGAAGGCCCGCTGAAGACCAGCGACGACTTCAAGATGCAGGAGGCCGAGGCCTACCCGAATCTCTATCAGGAAGGCATCGGCCGTATGAGCAAGGACGGCGCCATCACCATCCTGCAAGGCCGTGCCGTGGGGGGCACCACGCTGATCAACTGGACCAGCAGCTTCCGCACACCGCCACAAACCCTGGCGCATTGGGCCGAGGCCCATGCCGTGAAAGGCCATGACGTCGAATCCATGGCGCCCTGGTTCGAGAAGATGGAGCAGCGCCTGGGCGTCGCACCCTGGGCGGTGCCGCCGAATGCCAACAACGAGGTGATCCGCACCGGCTGCGACAAGCTCGGTTACCACTGGTCAGTCATCCCACGCAACGTGCGCGGCTGCTGGAACCTCGGCTACTGCGGCATGGGCTGCCCGACCAACGCCAAGCAATCGATGCTGGTCACCACCATCCCCGCGACCCTGGATGCTGGCGGCGAGCTGCTGTACCTGGCGCGCGCCGACAAGCTGCTGATCGAAGGTGACAAGGTCGTCGGTATCGACTGCCTGGGCATGGACGAACGCTGCGTAGCACCCAACGGCAAGCGCATTCGCGTCAAGGCGCGGCATTACGTGCTGGCCGGCGGAGGCATCAATACTCCTGGCATCCTGCTGCGCTCCGAGGTGCCCGATCCGCACAAGCGGATCGGCCGGCGCACCTATCTGCACCTGGTGAACTTCTCCGCGGCGCAGTTCGAGCAAGTGATCAATCCCTTCTACGGCGCGCCGCAATCGCTCTACTCCGACCATTTCCAGTGGGACGACGGCACCACCGGGCGGCTCTCCTACAAACTGGAAGTGCCGCCACTGCAGCCGGCGCTGACCGCCACCCTGCTCGGTGATTTCGGCCGCGAGAACGCCCTGCGCATGGAGCAACTGCCGCACACCAACGTGATGCTCGCGCTGCTACGCGACGGTTTCCACCCGGACTGCGCCGAAGGCCGCGTGGAACTGCGCGGTGACGGCAGTCCGGTGCTCGATTATCAGATGACCGATTACACCTGGGACGGCGTGCGCCGCGCCTTCCTGACCATGGCCGAAATCCAGTTCGCCGCCGGTGCCAAGGCAGTGATGCCGACCCACGCCGATGCGCGCTTCGTCAGCACCTGGCGCGAAGCCCGAGAGATGATCGAGAACCTCGATCTGGCGCTGTACCGCACACGTCTCGGCAGTGCCCACGTCATGGGCGGCTGCGCCATGGGCGAAGACCCGCAGCAAGCGGTGGTCGACAGCCTGGGGCGTCATCATCAGCTCGACAACCTGTCGATCCACGATGGTTCGTTGTTCCCCACCAGCATTGGCGCCAATCCGCAGCTGTCGATCTACGGGCTGACCTCGAAACTGGCCACCTTGCTGGCCGAGCGCCTGAGGAGCTGAGATGAGCAAGCTGATCGCATTTCTGTTGCTGGTGGCAGGCGTCATCCATCTGCTGCCAGTGGCCGGTGTGCTCGGTGGTGAACGCCTCAATGCGCTGTATGGCATTGCCCTGGATGAGCCCAACCTGCAGATCCTCATGCGCCATCGTGCGGTGCTGTTCGGCCTGCTCGGCTCCCTGCTGGTGGCGGCAGCGTTCATCCCGACCTTGCGCAGCACTGCACTGGTCGGCGGGCTGGTCAGCATGCTCGCCTTTCTCCTGCTGGCATGGGGTGCGCCGGTCTACAACGAGGCTTTGCGCCGCGTGGTGATCGCCGACTGGATCGCCCTCGCCTGCCTTTTACCTGCACTCGTGCTGCACCTGCGCAGCAACTGAGCTTTCGTCACGCTTGGCCGCAAGGGAAACGCTGCGCTACCATCCGCGACTCTTGCCGCCTCGAACAGGACGAAGCGATGAATCGAGTGTTGTACCCGGGTACCTTCGACCCCATCACCAAAGGCCATGGCGATCTGGTCGAGCGCGCCTCGCGGCTGTTCGATCACGTCATCATCGCCGTCGCCGCCAGCCCCAAGAAGAACCCGCTGTTCCCGCTGGAGCAACGCGTCGAGCTGGCCCGTGAGGTGACCAAGCATCTGCCCAACGTCGAAGTGGTGGGGTTTGCCACTCTGCTCGCGCACTTCGTCAAGGAACAGAACGCCAACGTGTTCCTGCGCGGCCTGCGAGCGGTATCGGACTTCGAGTACGAATTCCAGCTGGCCAACATGAACCGCCAGTTGGCGCCGGACGTCGAGAGCCTGTTCCTTACCCCGTCGGAGAAGTACTCCTTCATTTCCTCGACCCTGGTGCGCGAAATCGCGGCGCTGGGTGGTGATATCTCCAAATTCGTTCACCCGGCCGTGGCTGACGCCCTGAACGAGCGCTTCCGCAAGAGCTGAAGCCATGACACCGTAGGGTGCGCCATGCGCACCTGATGGCCGCAGCGGTGTCACGGTGCACGACAAGGCCGCATGGCGCCCCTGCTGGTAATCCGGCACAATTCGCAGCATCGTTGTCCGCAAAGTGTCGAAGCCAGCGCTTCGACAGGAGTTGTTCCATGTCCCTGATCATCACCGACGACTGCATCAACTGCGACGTCTGCGAACCCGAGTGCCCCAACGGCGCCATTTCTCAGGGTGAGGAGATCTACGTGATCGACCCCAACCTGTGCACCGAATGCGTTGGTCACTACGATGAGCCACAGTGCCAGCAGGTCTGTCCCGTTGACTGCATTCCGCTCGACGAGAACAACGTCGAGAGCAAGGATCAACTGATGCAGAAGTACCGCCTGATCACCGGCAAGGCCTGATCACATCTCCTGCGCGGAAGGCCAGCGGCCTTCCGCTCTGTCGCGTTACCCGCTCTGCCCCGCGCCAGAGCAAGGCTGTTAAGCTTCCAGCTTCCTTCAGCCGCCCCTTGGTAGATCGCATGTTGCGCAAACTCCTGCTATCGACCCTGCTGTTCAGTGCCAGCCTGCTGGCCCAGGCAGCACCGCACCAGGCAGCCATTGCCACCGCTCACCCTGCCGCCACCGCCGCGGCGCAGCAGATGCTGGACGCTGGCGGCAACGCCTTCGATGCAGCCGTCGCGGCCAGCGCGGCCCTGGCAGTGGTCGAACCCTATGGCTCGGGCCTCGGCGGCGGCGGCTTCTTCCTGCTGCGCAGCGCTGGCGAAACACCCGGCTATGATTTTCTCGACGCACGCGAGCGCGCCCCACTGGAGGCCAAGCCGGATCTCTACGTGCGCGACGGCAAGGTGCAGCGCGAACTGTCGCTCAACGGCGCACTGGCTGCGGCGATTCCTGGCCTGCCAGCGGCACTGGTCGAGTTGGCCGAACACCATGGCCGCTTGCCACTGAAGACCAGCCTGGCTCCGGCGATTCGCCTGGCCAATGAAGGTTTCGCTGTCGATCGCGTCTACCGCGAGCGCGCCGCCTGGCGCCTGGCGGCCCTGCGCGATGACGTGGAAAGCGCGAGGCTGTTCCTCGATCAGAATGAAATTCCCGCCGAAGGCTATCTGCTGCGCCAGACGGATCTGGCCACCACCCTGCAAGCCTTGGCAGAACATGGCCGTGAAGGCTTCTACACCGGCCCGGTGGCCGAACGCCTGGTCACCGGGGTGCGTCATGCAGGAGGGATCTGGACACTGGATGATCTTCATGAATACCGCATCGCCCGCCGCGAACCACTGCGTTTTGCACTCGAAGACGGCCGCGAGCTGATCAGCGCACCGCCCCCTTCGGCAGGCGGCGTGGCCCTGGCACAGAGCCTGGCGATGCTCGAACAATTGCCCTGGCGCGACGCCGAACCGGTTCAGCGCGTACATTACGTAGTCGAATCCCTACGCCGCGCCTACCGTGATCGAGGCCTGCTGGGCGACCCGGACTTCATCAAGAACCCACTGGAACAATTGCTCTCGCCGGGGCATCTGGCGGTACTCGCCGGCAGCATCGAACCCGAGCAGGCCACCCCCAGCTCCAGCCTGCCTCCGGCTGGCACCTGGCACGAAGGCGACCACACCACCCACTTCGCCGTGCTCGATGCTGAGGGCAATGCGGTCGCTGCCACGCTGTCGATCAACCTGCCGTTCGGCGCGGCCTTCACCGTGCCCGGCACCGGCGTGCTGCTCAACGACGAGATGGACGATTTCGCCGCTGACGTGCAAGGCGCCAACACCTACGGCCTGGCCGGTAGCCAGGCCAATGCCATTGCTGGCGGCAAACGCCCGCTGTCCTCCATGAGCCCGAGCTTCATCGAGAGCAGCGACGAATTCACCGCCTTCGGCACCCCAGGCGGCAGCCGCATTCCCAGCATGGTGCTGCTGTCGATGCTCGAATACCTGGACGACCAGCCTATCGAGCGCTGGCCGGCAGTGGCCCGTTACCACCATCAGTTCCTGCCGGACGTGATCGAGCACGAACCGGATACCTTCAGCGACGAGCAGGTCGCCGAACTGCAGAAGCGCGGCTACGAGCTCAAGCGCCTGGATCGGCAGTATGGCAATCAGCAGGTGCTGTTCTGGGACAAGGTCAGCGGCGAGGTAAAGGCCGCCAGCGATCCACGGGGTATCGGCACGGCAACCCCGTAGCCCGGATTGCATCCGGGTTAGTGGCCGTGTGGTAATCCATAGCAAGTAGCGTACTTGCGCAGATGTACGCCCAGATCGCAGCTGGTGGAGTGTTCGCTGACGCTCCTGACTCCGCTCTACTGACTGACGCTCCGAAGTGTTGCTACGAACCGGGGCGTAGCGGGCGGCGCTCCGTTCGCGAAGCAGGACGCCAGCACTCCCCGGACTGCATCGGGCTACGAGAGCTGAATCAGACTCTCCTGCTCATCGCCCAAACGGCGCAGTTCGCGGAACAGCGCCTGCTCGTCACCGAGCATCAACACGTTGCGCAGGCTCTGGAAGATGCGGCTGACGTAGCCCAGGTCATTCATCAGCGAGCTGGTCTGCAGGCCGTCCAGACGGCCGTTGCGTACCTCGGCGAACAACCGCTGACGGAACTGCGCATCGAAGTTCGCCGCCTGTTCATCGAGCCAGCGCAAGCGCGACTGCCAAGCCTCCTCGGGCAGGTCGGCCCGCGCCAGCTCGCGCACCTCATGCAGGCTGAAAAGCAGGTGCCGGCGCAGTTCGACATAGGCATCGCGCGCGCCGGAAGGCGGCGCGTCGAGGTAATGACCGAGATTCTTCTGCAGGTGCTTGGCGTCCTTGACCGCATCCACCAACTGCAGCGCCGCCAGCTGACAACTGACCCAGAACTGCTGGTGCGCCTCGTCCATGGGCAGCTCCATGCGTCCCATGAAGCTCAGCAAGTCGGCGTACACCCCCTTGATATGAAACTGGTAGAGGTGCTCGGCATCGAAGCCGCCCTGCGTCGGTTTGGCCTGTAGCAGTTGCTCGTCGGCGCGCGCCCGCGCCAGTTGATCCACCGGCAGGTAGAGCGCATGGCAGATCACCTCCAGGCTCAGGCGCCCGAGGTGCCCCAGCTCCTGCACTACGGCCACGGATGCCGACTCCACCGAATCCAGCGCACGCTCATTGAGGTAACGCGCGCGGCTGCGCTCCGGCTCGCTGACCGCAGCCGGCGCCAGCTCGGTGATCAGCACCTGCGGTTCGCTGCGCTCCGGCAGCCAGCGAATCAGGTACTGCGCCAGACGCCCTTGCAGGGGCCAGAACAACATCACGCCCATGGCGTTGAACAGGGTGTGGAACATCGCCAGCTGGATCAGGCTGTTCTCACCGAGCCCCAGCGGTTCGGCCAGCGCATGCACCAGCCAGGTCAGCGGCCCGAGCAGGACGAATGCCAGTACACCGGTAACCACGTTGAACAGGACATGCGCCAGGGCAAGGCGCTGACCGCTGCGGTTGCCGCCCAGCGAGCCGACAAAACCAGTGGTCACGCTGCTGCCGATATTCGAACCGATGGCGATGGCCAGGCTCTGGCTCAATTCCAACTGACCACCAGCCAATGCGGCGAGGGTCAGCATCAACGTGGCGTGGCTGGATTGCAGCACCACGGTGATGCCCATGCCGATCGCGGTGAACAGCAACGCGCCACGCAGTCCACCTTCCTGGTAGCCGGTCATGTCCAGGCCATCGCCGAAACTGGCGAAGCCTTCCTTGATCTGGTCGATACCCAGGAAGATGAAGGCGATCCCCAGAACGATACGCCCGGCTGCCTTGCTCTTGGCGCCGAAGAAGCCGGCCAGCACGCCGAACACCAGCAACGGCAGCGCCAGCGGACTCAGGCTGAGATTCTGCCCGGCCAGTGCCAGCAACCAGATACCGCTGGTGGCCCCCAGATTGGCGCCGAACAGAATGGCGATACCACCGGCCAGCTGGATCAATCCGGTACTGATGAAGGCGATGGTCAGCAGCGACACCAGCGTGCTGGACTGCAGCAGCAATGTGCCGCCCACACCGAACAGCAGGCTCTTGAACGGCGTCGAGGTGCTGCTCCCGAGTATCTGCTCCAGTTTGCTGCCGGCCAGCTGGCGCAGCCCTTCCTCCAGGCATTGCATACCGAACAGGAAGATCGCCAGGCCGGCGCACAGCTGCAGCCAACCCTGGCTGAACCAGAACGAGGCGACCAGCCCCGATACCACCAGCAACAGCATCACCCAGCGCAGGTACTTCATTACCACCGGTTCATCCTTTTAGCGGCGTGCAAACGCAAACAACCCCGGCTCATCGCTGAACCAGGGCCTGAAGAATACTTGTAGCGCGAAGGTTACGCTTACTGACGGTTGTTGTAACCCGTCTGAGTACAACCCAGGCAACGTACGAAAGCAGCCTTGCCCGGATCGACAACCAGCGCCTTGCCGGTAGCGCCAATACCGCCGCCCGTAGCGGTGAATGGCAGAGAAACCACGAACAGTCCGGCACCGATGATGGTGGCACCGATCAGCAGAGGGCGAGCAATCAGCAGGTCGCCGATCATTGCATAGGCGGGCGGAGCCTCGACCGTATAGAGAGGATCGCCACTGACATTCTGCGGAGGATTCTGGGATTGCGCATGAACCGGCAATGCGCAAATGCCAGTGGTCAACGCCAGGACAGCAGCGGTAGTGCGAAAGGGTTTCATGGTGCGATCCTTCAGCTTGTTCTGGATAAAGTGCCAGTAACTATAACAGCGCATTGGTAATTGTCAGCGTGACGGACATCAATCGCCATGAAAGGCGTATTCCGGCTTTTTCGGCACATAAGGACGAAAGAACGCCAACATGGCCGCCAGATCGGCTTTCTCGTCCCCCGTCGGCTGAAAGGTCGGGCCGATCACCACGCGACGGTTCTGGTAGTCCAGCGCTCCGAGCACGATGGGCACCCCAGCGCCCAGTGCGATATGGTAGAAGCCCATTTTCCAGCGCTCGACTTTCTTGCGCGTACCTTCGGGCGAGAGCACCAGGATGAACTCGTCGTGCTCGCGAAAGGCCTGCACCGCCTGCTCCACGGTATTGCCCTGACGATCACGACGAATCGCAATACCGCCCCAGGCGCGCATCAGCCCACCGAACGGCCACTGGAAGATGCTGTGCTTGCCGAACCAGCGGGCATTCAGGCGCAGCACGAACTTCACCGCGATGAAGATCACGAAGTCCCAATTGGACGTATGGTGAGCGCCGATAGCGACGAACTTGTCGAGTTGCGGCAGTTGGCCCTCGATGCGCCAACCCATCAATTTCAGCACGCTGCGCCCCAGCCATTCGGCCGCCGGATTGGGCGGTAAAAAGTTACCGGACATCTAACACCTTCGGTTTTCTTGTTGTTATCCCGTAGGGCGGGTGCAACCCGCCATTGGCATCCCGGCGGGTTTCACCCGCCCTACGGCTCGCCCATCCGGCGAATTGTCAGCAGCTTTTCAGCGTTGGCACTTGGGGCAGTAAACACTCGCGCGCTGGCCCAGCTTGACCTCACGCAGCGTGCTGCCGCACACCTTGCAGAATTCGCCGCCACGCCCGTAGGCGAACAGTTCCTGCTGGAAGTATCCGGGCTGGCCATCGCCGCCAACGAAGTCGCGCAGGGTGGTACCACCGCGCTCGATGGCATGGGCGAGGATGCGTTTGATCTCCTCGGCCAGGCGCAGGTAGCGCGCTCGCGAGACCGAGCCAGCCTCGCGGCGTGGATCGATGCCGGCGGCGAACAACGCCTCGGTAGCGTAGATATTGCCTACACCGACCACCACGGCGTTATCCATGATGAAGGGCTTGACCGCCATGCTGCGTCCGCGCGACAACTGGAACAAGCGCTCGCCATCGAACAGCCCACCCAGCGGCTCCGGTCCGAGTTTGCTGAGCAATACGTGAGTCAGCGGGTCTTCGCTCCACAGCAGCGCACCGAAACGACGCGGATCGGTGTAGCGCAGCGCCAGCCCCGATTCCAGCTCGATGTCCACGTGCTCGTGTTTGGCCGCCGCCAGCCCGCACTCGACCAGGCGCAAACTGCCGGACATACCCAGGTGGCTGATCAAACTGCCGACCTCGGCCTTGATCAGCAGGTACTTGGCGCGCCGCTCGACGCACTCGATGCGCTGACCGGACAGACGCACGTCCAGATCCTCAGGGATCGGCCAGCGCAAACGGCGCTCGCGCACGATCACGCGACTGACGCGCTGACCTTCGAGGTAAGGCGCGATACCGCGGCGAGTGGTTTCGACTTCAGGTAATTCGGGCATGACGGCACTACTGGTGTGAAACGGCGGGCAACCTTAGCAGGCAGGATGGGACTAACGGTAGATACCCAGCGCAACCATCAGTCCGCGCCAAGATCACGGATGCTCTCGCGCAGGTTCTCGAAGTCATATTCGGACAAGCCAACGTAGTCCAGCACCAGCGCTTCGATGCTCTCCCACTCATGATCCTCGCTCTGGTTGCCCAGCACCTGATAACTGCGGCAGATATGCTCGGCCATCTTCAGGATGGCCAGAAGGTTCTTCAATTGCGCATCGCGGCCATTGTCATCGCTGAAGATGGCCAAGGCGTTGTGATGATTGGCGATCGCCTCACACAGGTGCATCGGCAGATTCCACGACTTGGCGGTGAAATAGCCGACCACAGCGTGATTGGTATTGAGCAGGCGGTTCTCGGTATCGACCACGCGCCGCTCACGGCTGGCACTGGCGTAGGACTCCTCGAGCACGTCCATGTAGTTGGGGAAGCGCTTGAGCATCAGCGGGATGCCACAGTTGTGGAACAACCCCAGCGTGTAGGCCTCGTCCATCGACTCGCAGCCGATGCGCTTGGCCAGCGTCAAGCAGGTCATGGCCACGTCCTGGGCGGTGTCCCAGAAGCGGTTCAGGGTGACGATGGTCTCGTCGCTCATTTCCCCGCGGATCGACAAGGCGTTGACCATGTTGATCACCGAGTTGCTGCCCAGCAGGTTGACCGCGCGCTGGATCGAGCTGACCTTGTTGACCAGGCCGAAGTACGGCGAATTGACGATCTTCAACAACGCCCCGGACAGTCCTGGATCCTGGCTGATCAGGCGCGAGATGGCCTTGAGATCGGGATTGGGCATGACCTGCTCGAACTGCAGATCGACCATGATCTGCGGCTGCGGCGGCACACTGATGCCCTGCAGAAACTTCTGGATCTGCTCGGCGGAAAGTTCTTTGTCCATGGGCGCGGAAGGGAAAGGTGATAGAGCGCACAGTCTACCCTGCACGCGAGGGGTTTTGCCCATCCCTGCGACGGGAAATATGCATGCAATAGATTCATTCGAACAGACCGATGGCAAGGCACTTTCCATCGCCTCGCAAGCAGCCACCGAGCAGCTCGTTTAGAATGCGCGTCTTTGCCCGACGGAGCCCACCATGTCCCTGCCCAGCCTGCGCCTGAAAGCCAATGCTGACCGACGCCTGCGCGCCGGCCACCTGTGGGTCTACAGCAACGAAATCGACGTTGCCGCCACACCGCTGCACAGCTTCGAGGCTGGCGACCAGGCGATCCTCGAAGCCGCCGGTGGCAAGCCGCTGGGCATCGTCGCCATGAGCCCGAACAACCTGATCTGCGCCCGCCTGCTGTCGCGCGACGTCAAGCACGTGCTGGACAAATCGCTGCTGGTGCATCGCCTCAACGTCGCCCTGAGCCTGCGCGAGCGGCTGTTCGACCAGCCCTGCTACCGCCTGGTGTACGGCGACTCCGACCTGCTGCCGGGCCTGGTGGTCGACCGTTTCTTCGACATTCTGGTCGTGCAATTGGCCTCGGCGACCATGGAGCGTCATAAGGACGACGTGCTGGCGGCGCTGATCCAGGTGCTCAAGCCCAGCGGCATCCTGCTCAAGAACGATTCCGCTGCCCGCGACGCTGAAGGCCTCGAGCGTTACGTCGACACCGCCTTCGGCGTGGTGCCGAAATGGGTCGCCCTGGAAGAGAACGGCGTGAAGTTCGAAGCACCGGTGATCGAAGGCCAGAAGACCGGCTGGTTCTATGACCACCGCATGAACCGCGCGCGCCTGGCGCCCTACGTCAAGGGCAAGCGCGTGCTCGATCTGTTCAGCTACATCGGCGGCTGGGGTGTACAGGCCGCGGCCTTCGGCGCCAGCGAAGTGTTCTGCGTGGATGCTTCGGCCTTCGCCCTCGATGGCGTCGAGCGCAATGCCACGCTCAACGGTTTCGCCGAGAAGGTCACCTGCGTGGAGGGCGACGTGTTCGCCGCGCTGCGCGAACTGAAATCCGCCGAAGAACGCTTCGACGTGGTGATTGCCGACCCACCCGCCTTCATCAAGCGCAAGAAAGACATCAAGAACGGCGAAGCGGCCTACCGCCGCCTCAACGAAACCGCCATGCGCCTGCTCAACAAGGACGGCATCCTGGTCAGCGCCAGCTGCTCCATGCACCTGGAAGAAGACAACCTGCAGAACATCCTGCTGACCAGCGCGCGTCACCTGGATCGCAACATCCAGCTGCTCGAACGCGGCGCCCAGGGCCCGGATCACCCGGTGCACCCAGCCATCAATGAGACCCGCTATATCAAGAGCCTCACCGTTCGCCTGCTGCCCAACAGCTAAAACCTGACTCTTGTAGGGTGCGCCGTGCGCACCAGGGGGCAGCCACTCGCCGCAATGTCGAGGATGCCCCCCGATAATCGGTGCGCACAGCGCACCCTACGTGACACGCGCCGAAACAGGGACGTTCCCCAGGCCATGCACCTGCCAAGTGCGTGTCGACAGGTGCCCCATCCCTTCCCGCACTGTTACCTCTCCCCACACCCGCCTCGCATCCCGACCAAGCTGGACTAGGCTTGAACCTACGTAGCAGAGCGCTATCAGCCGATCACTGGTCGGCTGGCTTGCTTATTGCTTTTAGCTATCAGCATAACGATCACCCCACACGAAAGGGGTGAATCGACTCAGAAGTTGGAGCCCTGGCCACGAGCTGGCTCCATATTTGCGGCATCTCTTGGATAAATGCCGGGGAGGATTATGACTGCGCAAGCTGGGAACGACGCGTTCCTGCGATTCACCAACGTAAAGAAGACCTACGATCACAAGACCCTGGTGGTCAAGGACTTCAACCTCAACGTGGCCAAGGGCGAGTTCATCACCCTGCTCGGTCCCTCCGGCTCCGGCAAGACCACCTGTCTGATGATGCTCGCCGGATTCGAAGACGTGACCAGCGGCGAAATCCTGATCAACGGCCGCAACGTCACCAGCATCGCCCCCTACGCTCGCAATATCGGCATGGTCTTCCAGCAGTACGCCCTGTTCCCACACATGACCATCCGCGAGAACCTCGCCTACCCCCTGAAGATTCGCAAGCTGCCCAAGGACGAGATTCGCGCCAAGGTCGAGCAGTACCTCGCGCTGGTCGAATTGCAGGCCTTCGGTGGCCGCTACCCGGGCCAGCTCTCCGGCGGCCAGCGCCAGCGTGTGGCCCTGGCGCGCGCCCTGATCTTCGCCCCTGACATCGTGCTGATGGACGAGCCGCTCGGTGCGCTGGACAAGAAGCTGCGTGAGCAGATGCAGTTCGAGATCAAGCGCCTGCACGAGCAGCTCGGCTTCACCGTGATCTACGTGACCCACGATCAGACCGAAGCGCTGACCATGAGCGACCGCATCGCCGTGTTCAACAATGGTGTGGTGCAGCAATGCGCGCCGCCCCATGTGCTCTACGAGCGACCGGCCAACATGTTCGTCGCCGACTTCATCGGCGAAAGCAACAAGTTGCCCGGCGTGATCGAAAGCGTCGGCGAGGATCGCGTCGAAGTGCGCCTGCAGGATGGCGGCCTGGTCAGCACGCTGAAAGCCAACTGCACGGAAATCGGCCAAGCCACCACCGTCTCGGTGCGCCCGGAAAAACTCAATTTCACCGACCGCCTGGGCGGCGCGGGCAATCAGGTCAAGGCCCGCTTCGTCACCCGCCACTACGTCGGCGAATACATCCGCTACCACTTCGAAACCGCCAGCGGCAGCGAGCTGGTGGTGAAGAACCTGAACGACAGTTCAGCCCCGCAACTCAGCACTCAGGAAGAGGTCGCCCTGGCCTGGCTGCCGGAAGACAGCCAGGCCCTGGATCGATCGGAAGTCCCCACCCATAACTAGTAGAAGCAAATGGAGCACAGCAATGGCTAGATCACTGACTACCAGCGTTTCCACCTTCGCCCTGGTGGCGGCACTGGGACTGGCAACGGGCAGCGCCACCGCCCAGGACAGCCTTACCGTGGTTTCCTGGGGCGGCTCCTACGGCGCCGCGCAGAAGAAACACGTCATCGATCCCTATCAGAAAGATACCGGGGTCAAGGTACTGTTCGAGGACTACTCGGGCGGCGTTGCCGAAATCAAGGCCCAGGTCGAATCCGGCAACATCCAGTGGGATGTCGTCGACTTCGAAGTGATCGACCTCGAGCGCGCCTGCTCCGAAGGCCTGCTGGAAACCCTCGACCACAGCGTGCTGCCACCCGGCATCGACGGCACCGCAGCAGCGCAGGACTTCATTCCAGAAGCGCTGGCCAGTGAGTGCGCAGTGGGCAACATCGTCTGGTCGGTGGTGTTCGCCTTCAACGACAACACCATCGGCGGCACCAAGGCCACCAGCATTGGCGACTTCTTCGACACCGCCAAGATTCCGGGCAAGCGCGCCATGCGCAAGCGTCCGCAGGTGAACATGGAATGGGCGCTGATGGCCGACGGCGTGGCGCCTGAGGAAGTCTACGAAGTGCTCGCCACCCCGGAAGGCCAGCAACGCGCCTTCGACAAACTGGCCAGCATCAAGAAGGACATCGTCTGGTTCGACTCCTGGTCGCAGGCTCCGCAGTTGCTCAACGACGGCGGTGCAGTACTGGTGCAATCGGCCAACGGCCGCTTCTACGACGCCATCGTGCAGGAGAAGAAGCCGTTCGAAATCGTCTGGGACGGCCACGTCTACGACCTCGATGCCTGGGCCATCGTCAAAGGCTCGAAGAAGAAAGACCTGGCCATGGAGTTCATCAAGTACGCCACCGGCTCCAAGCCGCTGGCCGGCATGCCGGACGTGGCCTACGGCCCGACCCGCAAGTCGTCCATGCCGCTGGCTGACCAGAACGCCACGCCGCACCTGCCGACCGCTCACCTGGACAAAGGCATCCAGGCCGGCTCCGAGTTCTGGGCCGACTACGGCGAGTCGCTGGGCGAGAAATTCAATGAGTGGCTGCTGAAGTAAAAACCATCAGCTCCCCTCTCCCACTTGTGGGAGAGGGGTTGGGGGAGAGGGTATCGGCCTTACCAGATCCTCTTGATTGCACTCGGCGGGTTACGCCGCGCCCAGCAATCGCATCACCTTCTGGCCAGGCGTCATACGCGGCTAACCCGCCCTACACAGGATCGGAGAAACAGTTTGTCATCCCTGACCACCAGCGAAGCCGGCCAAGCCGCCAGCGCCCGTCGCAAGAAACGCCTCACCGCCTTTCTCTTCGTGGTGCCGCTGCTGCTGTTCATCATCGTCACCTTCGTCGCCCCGATCGGCACCATGCTGTGGCGCAGCGTGTATCACCCGACTGTGGCCGAACTGATTCCGCAGACCCTGGCCGAACTCGAACGCTGGGAAGATCACAAACAACTGCCAGACGACAAGACCCTGCAAGTCTTCGTCAGCGAACTGCATGCGCTCAACGAGCAGCGTCTCTCCGGCAAGCTCTCCGAGGAGTTCAACCGCGCTTATACGGGCATGTCCAGCGTGGTCAAATCCACTGCACGGCGTATCGGCAGGCTGGATGCACAAGCGCTGCAGACCCAGGGCGTGCAAAACCTGCTCGACGCCCATCGCAACTGGAGCAAACCCGAGCTGTGGTACGCCATCGAGCGTTCCGGCAAGGTCTACACCTACGACTACTACCTGACGGCACTGGATCTGGAACTGCACCCCGACGATGGCATCCAGGTGCGCCAGGACACGCAGATCTACCTGCAGCTGTATTCCAAGACCCTGAACATGGCGCTGGTCATCACCCTGCTCTGCGCCCTGCTCGGCTACCCGCTGGCCTACTACCTCGCCGGCCTGCCGTCGAACCGCGCCAACCTGCTGCTGGTGCTGGTGCTGCTGCCGTTCTGGACATCCCTGCTAGTGCGCACCACCTCATGGATCGCCCTGCTTCAGACCAATGGTGTGATCAACTCCTTCCTCATGGGCATCGGTGTGATCAGCCAGCCCTTCGAGATGCTCTACACCTCGTTCGCCACCGTGGTGGCGATGACGCATATCCTGCTGCCGTTCATGATCCTGCCGCTGTACAGCGTGATGCGCGGTATCGACCCCAGCTACATGCGCGCGGCACTCAGCCTCGGCGACAAACCGATCCCGGCATTCGTCCGCATCTACTTCCCGATGACCCTGCCCGGCCTCAGCGCCGGTGCGTTGCTGGTGTTCATCATCTCGGTGGGCTACTACATCACCCCGGCACTGGTCGGCGGTACCGATGGGCAGATGATCAGCAACATCATCGCCTTCCACATGCAGCGCTCGAACAACTGGGAGCTGGCCGCCGCGCTGGGCTCGCTGCTGTTGGGGCTGATCCTGCTGCTGTACTGGGTGTACGACCGTTTCGTCGGCGCCAGCAATATCAAGTTGGGATGAGACGGCTATGAAGATCCCCGCCTACTACGGTTTCTGGCACCACCTCGGCAACTGGCTGCTCAAGGCCAGCTCCTGGCTGGTCTTGTTGTTCCTGATCCTGCCGATCCTGGTGATCGTGCCGCTGTCGTTCAACGCCGAGCCGTTCTTCAGTTTCACCGAAGGCATGCTCACCCTCGATCCGGAGGCCTACTCGCTGCGCTGGTACCGGGAGATCCTCAACGACCCGAAGTGGATTCTGGCAATCAAGAACAGCTTCTTCATCGGTATCCTCTCGACCATTCTGGCCACGATTCTGGGCACCTGCGCCGCCGTAGGCCTGGCCCGCGACGAGATGCCGTTTCGCCGCTTCATCACCGCTCTGCTGCTGTCGCCGATGATCGTGCCGCTGATCATCACCGCCGCCGGCATGTTCTTCTTCTACTCCAACCTGGGCCTGGCCGGCGGCTACCTGGGCGTGATCCTGGCGCACGCGGCGCTGGGCACGCCCTTCGTCATCATCACCGTCACCGCCACCCTCACCGGTTTCGACTACAGCCTGGCGCGTGCGGCGCTGAACCTCGGCGCCACGCCGATTCGCGTGTTCTTCGACGTGATCATGCCGCTGATTCGCCCCGGGGTGATCTCCGGCGCCCTGTTCGCCTTCATCACCTCGTTCGACGAAGTGGTGGTGATCCTGTTCATGGCCGGCCCGCAGCAGCGCACCATCCCACGGCAGATGTTCTCGGGCCTGCGCGAGCAGATCAACCCGAGCATCCTCGCCATCGCCACGCTGCTGATCCTGGTATCCATCGCCCTGCTGGTGACCATCGAGCTGCTGCGCCGACGTGCAGAACGCATGCGTGGCATCGAGATTCCGCAGTGAACCAGGCTGCCTGAACTCCTCTCTGCTGTCGCCCTGGCTCATGCCACAGGGCGACACATCGCTATCGGTAACGCCAACATCCCAGCGTGAGGCTAATTTCCCGCTGTCCTCACGAGCTGCACGGACGATATGCTAGGTTCTCAACCATGCAGAGCTCGTACCATGATCACTCCTTCGCATGAAGGTATCAGCCATCTGGTGGCCGATGCCCTTGCCCCGCCTAGACACATCTTCAGACCGCTAGAAGCTCGTTTACGGGAACAGATGCAGTTAAAACGTTAACTGCGCCTGACTTTCTCTGAACGGCACCGGTCTTCATCCAGGTGACTGGAAGCAGAAACAGGCACGTGCCAAGTCAGGAGCCTGTCTCACACGAGTGAAGACTCACACTTTCGGTCACGTCTATCGACGTTGGGCATCCTTCCTTCCCTGCAGCTCGCACACGACGAAGAATCCCCAACATCCGTGCCAGCACTGCGGTGGATTGCCCTCCCCGCGCAGAGAAGAGATAGAGCTAACGTGAACATAACAACGACGCTCTCCCGCTACGACCTCCCTCCTCGCAAACAGAAAGCCTCAGACACCGACAGCATCTGCCCTCGTTGCCATTCGAAGCAGACCAGGCTGTGTGCCCTTGCCCGCGTTCAGGAACGCAAGCGCATAGCCCGCGAGCTGCACGACGAACTGGGACAGCAGTTGACTGCCCTGCAACAGGGGCTGGGCGTATTGCGCATCCACCTGGGCCAGGATCGCCCCGACATGCAGGGTCATATCGAGCGTCTGACCAGCATCACCCACAGCGCCATCGATGTGATTCGTGAAATCCACAACGGCCCACCTATCAGGCAACTGCAGCACAACCTGAGCAGTACGCTCGAAGGTCTGATCGAGGAATTCAGGCAATTGTCGGAGATCGACTGCCGCTTCAACCAACCCAAACAGAACGTCGATCTGGAGCCCGGTCGCGCAGCGCACCTCTATCGCATCGTGCAGGAGTCGCTGACCAACATTCTTCGCCATGCCAATGCCAGCCGAGCCGAGGTGAGTCTGGAACGTCGCGAGAATGATTATGTCCTTGAGATATTCGATGACGGCCAGGGCTTCACCCTCAGCGACATCCTGCCCGACTCCACTGGGATTTCAGGCATGCGTGAGCGTGGCAAACAACTCGGCGGCCCCGTGATCATCTTCAGCCACCCCGGCCAGGGCACCATCGTCCAGGCCATATTCCCTGCAAAAATCAACACATAAGGAATGCCTATGATCAATCTGATGATCGTCGACGATCACACGATCATGCGCGAGGGCCTGAAACGGCTATTCGAACTGGACAAGGACATCCACATCGCCGAAGAGGCGGCCAACGGCCTACAGGCGCTGGAGCGTCTGAGAGCGACGCACGTAGACCTCCTCCTTCTCGATATCAGCATGCCCGGCCTGAGTGGCGAAGCGCTCATAGCGCGGGTCACCCATCAACACCCGCACCTGCCCATTCTGGTACTCAGCATGCACTGCGACCCCCATGTCGCCATCCGTGTGTTGCGCTCGGGGGCCACCGGCTACCTGACCAAGACGCAATCGCCGGAGACACTGATCGCCGCAGTAAAGAAGGTCAGCACTGGCGCGCGCTACATCGATCCAGATCTGCTCGAACAGATCGCGCTGAACAGCCTCAAGCCCAATCCGCCGAGCGGCCTGGACAGCCTGACCAACCGAGAGTTCCAGATCATGCGACTACTGGCAGATGGCCTGAGCGTCAATCAGATCGCCGAGCAGTTGATGATCAGCAACAAGACCGTCAGCACGCATAAGATAAATCTGATGGAGAAGATGGGCTTTTCCAGCAATGCCGACCTGATCAAATTCGCCAGCAAACTCAGCACATCCGAGCCAGGCTGAGGATTTCCCTAGCACCAACCGGGATAAATTCACGCGTAAATCCAGCATATCCCGATGCCACCTGCCAAAGTGCCTCATGCATGCTCCGACTGTCGACGGAACGATGACAGGCACCCTGCAGGAACTTCCCCTTCTAGCCTGGCAACTGTTCCGCGATCACCTGACCCCAGCAGTCGCGGAGCCAAGAAGTGCGCGATCAGAACCTCCCCCTGGTTATCCCATCGCTAACGCTGCTGGCCGGCATCGTGGCTGTTGTTCTGGTCGGCATTGGCTGGCTGGATACCGTCCCCGCGCTACTTGGTCTGCTGCTGGTTGGCGGCGTACTCCTCTTCCAGCAACTACGGCACAAAACAGCGCCGCAACCCGTCGCCGCCCAAAGCGTTGATGAGCCACACCCGCAGCGAGATGTAGAGGAGCTGTGCGAGCAGACGTTGCCGCTGTGGTCGCAACAGATCCATTCCGCACGCAGCCATACCGAAGAAGCCATCAGCGCCCTGAGCGAGCGCTTCGCCAACCTCGCCGTGCGCATTCAGCAGAGTCTGGGCAACGGCCCCGAGCGCGAGGCTGGCAACCGCCTGGTCGCACTGCTTTCCACCAGCCAGCACGAGCTGGACATGATCATCATGGCCCTGCGCGAAGCGCTGGCAAGCAAGGAATCCCTGCTCAAGGAAGTCATGGAACTGTCGAGCTTCACCGACCAGTTGCAGGAGATGGCGCAGGACGTCGCCGATATCGCCAAACAGACCAACCTGCTGGCACTCAATGCCGCTATCGAGGCTGCACGCGCAGGCGAAAGCGGCCGAGGCTTCGCCGTGGTCGCCGACGAGGTGCGCAAGCTGTCCACCATGTCCGGCAGTACCGGCCAGCGCATCGGCGAGACCGTGACCATCGTCAACAGCGCCATCCACAAGACCCTGAACATCTCCCGCGAATACGCCAAGACCGACGCCGTCACCCTGAACAACGCCAGCGACGTGATCAAGGGCGTGATCACACGCTTCCACCAAAGCGCCGGCGGCATCGTCAGCCACAACGAAGCGATGCGCAGCCAGAGCGAAGCGGTCGGCCAGGATATCGCCGAGGTGCTGGTATCGCTGCAGTTCCAGGATCGCATCAGCCAGATGCTCGGGCATGTGAGCAGCGACATCGACAAGCTCTTCGACCACATCCACACCAGCAACGAACAACGCCGGCTCGGCCATCAACCTGCGCCCCTGGACATCCCGCGCTGGCTGGATGAACTGGCCCAGACCTACACCATGCCCGAGCAGCATGACATCCACCGGGGCGAAGCACCCGGCAAGCGTAACGATTCCGAAATCACTTTCTTCTGAGGTTCCCCATGGGCAAGACCGTACTCATCGTCGACGATTCCGCCTCCATCCGGCAGGTCGTCAGCATCACGCTCAGGGGCGCTGGCTACGACGTGATCGAAGGCTGCGACGGCAAGGACGCACTGGGTAAGCTGGACGGGCGCAAGGTGCACCTGATCATCAGCGACGTGAACATGCCGAACATGGACGGCATCACCTTCCTCAAGAACGTCAAGCAACTGCCCGCCTACAAGTTCACCCCGGTGATCATGCTCACCACCGAAGCCGGCGAAGCAAAGAAGGAAGAAGGCCGCGCAGCCGGTGCCAAGGCCTGGGTGGTCAAACCTTTCCAGCCGGCGCAGATGCTCACCGCCGTCTCCAAACTGATCCTCCCTTGAGGCCATCGCCATGACAGAAGCGTCGGGCGAGAACCTGTATCGCATCCTCCCACTGGAAGGCGGGCTGACCATCTACAGCGTCAGCGAACACATGGGACTGCTGCTGCGTGCCCTGGCGCCTGGCGCTGAAGTCGAACTGGATCTCTCGGCCCTCGACGAACTCGACTGTGCAGGTCTCCAACTGCTGGTTCTGACCAAGCAGGAAGCCAGCCGCCAGGGCTGCCAGCTGCGTCTTAGCCACCACAGCCCGGCCGTGATCGAGGCGTTCGAACTCAGCGGGCTCGCCTCCTTCTTCGGCGATCCCATTCTGATCAAACCCAGCGACGAGTGACGCAGTATGGATATGGACGAAGTACTCAAGATCTTCATCGCTGAAAGCCGAGAACTGCTCGAACTGATGGAGGAAGCACTGCTCCTGCTGGAGAGTGCCCCCGAAGACGCCGACACCATCAATGCGATCTTTCGTGCCGCCCACACGATCAAGGGCTCGGCCGGACTGTTCGGCCTCGACCTCATCGTCGACTTCACCCATATCGCCGAAAGCGTCCTCGACCGCATCCGCAACGGTGAACTGCACTTCGATGAAACCCTCACCGCGCTGTTCCTGCAGGTTGGCGATCACCTCGGCAAACTCATCACCCACCTCGACGAAGGTCATGATCTCGAACAACTGGACGCCGAGAGCCTGGAGCAGAACCGTCTGCTCGGGGAGCGCCTTAGCGCCTACATGGCGCCACCCAAAAACCCCGGTGGACTGCCTGTCAACCATGAGCGGATCGAGCGCAGCACCCAGGACGGTCTCAGCGCCGACCACTGGCACCTGTCACTGCGCTTCGGCCCCGATACCCTGCGCAATGGCATGGATCCGCTGTCCTTGCTGCGCTACCTCAATACCTTTGGCCGCATCGTCAATATCGTTCCGTTGCTCGACCGCGTGCCGCCAGCGGCTGAGATGGATCCCGAAACCTGCTACCTCAGTTTCGAGGTCGCCTTCGCCAGTGACGCCGACAAGGCCACCATCGAGGGTGCCTTCGAGTTCGTCCGCGAAGACAGCCTGATCCGCATCCTGCCTCCGCACAGCAAGTCCAACGAATACCTCGAACTGATCCGTGCCCTTCCCGAAGAAGATATGCGCCTGGGCGAAATCCTCATGCGCTGCGGCACCCTCACGGCCGCAGAACTGCAGGACGTACTCCACGCCCAGGTTCAGGGACAGCAAGAAGCCGAAACCCGCCCCATCGGCCAGGTGTTGATGGAAGAGAGCCTGGTGCAGCCACCGGTGATCGCAGCGGCGCTGCAGAAGCAGCAGCAGGTCAAGGAAAGTCGCAACAACGAGAACAACCTGATCCGCGTTGACGCCGGCAAGCTCGACCAACTGATCAACCTGGTCGGCGAACTGATCATCGCAGGCGCCGGTGCACGCATGACCGCTCAGCAATGTGGCCATGCCGAAATGCTGGAGTCCACCGAGCAACTCTCGCGCCTCGTGGAAGAAGTGCGCGATTCGGCTTTGACCCTGCGCATGGTGCAGATCGGCGCCACCTTCAACCGCTTCCAGCGCGTGGTACGCGACGTTTCACGCGAGATCGGCAAGGACATCACGCTGTCCATCAGCGGTGGCGAAACCGAGCTGGACAAGACCGTGGTCGAGCGCATCACCGACCCGCTGACTCACCTGGTACGCAACGCCATGGATCATGGCATCGAACCCTTGGCAGTGCGCCAGGCACGCGGCAAACCAGCGCAAGGCAACGTGCGGCTGAACGCCTACCACGACGCGGGCAGCATCGTATTGGAAGTCACTGACGACGGCGGTGGCCTTGACCCTCAGCGGATCCTCGCCAAGGCCCGTGAGCGCGGGCTGATCAGCGACGGGCAGGTGCTGACCGAAAAGGAAACATTCAACCTTATCTTCGAGCCCGGCTTCTCCACCGCAGACCAGGTCAGCAACCTCTCGGGGCGCGGCGTCGGCATGGATGTGGTCAAGCGCAACATTTCCGCCCTGCGCGGCAACATCGAACTGGACAGCCGTCTGGGTGAAGGCACCTGCGTACGCATCCGCCTGCCGCTGACCCTGGCCATCATCGACGGTTTCCTGGTCGGTGTAGGCCCGGCGGGTTATGTGATCCCGCTGGATCTGGTCGAGGAATGCATCGAACTCGAGCCCGGCGCATGCCATGACCGCGGCCACATCTCGCTACGCGGCGAGGTATTGCCATTCATCCGCATGCGCGAGCTGTTCGATGAGGAAGGCCAACCGCCAAGGCGCGAAAACGTGGTGGTCGTCAGCTACGCCGGCCAGCGTGCCGGATTGGTCGTCGATCACCTGATGGGCGAATTCCAGACCGTGATCAAGCCGCTGGGCAAGCTGTTTGGCACCTGCCGGGGCATTGGTGGCTTCACCATCCTGGGCAGTGGCGCCGTCGCGCTGATCCTCGACATACCCAGCCTCTTGACCGACCTCGCACACCCGACTGCCAACGCTGCACCCGCTGCCATCGAAGCCTGACCCCAACGACAGAGCCCTATCACCATGAGTCTTCCCAGCAGCCCAGCCAGCCTCGAGCAACATCCGCTGGTGAGCAGTACATCTGCGCAAGAGCAGAGCCTGCCGCAGCAGTACCTGACGTTCGAGCTCAACGAACGCCGCTACGCGCTGGATGGTCTGTGCGTGCGCGAAATCATCGAGTACCCGCAACTGACACGCGTGCCCATGGCTGCCACCTGCATTCATGGTGTCATCAACCTGCGCGGGGCCGTGGTACCAGTCATAGACCTGAGCCTGCGCTTCGGCCAGGGCGCGAGCCGCATAGACAAACGCACCTGCATCATTATCGTCGAGATCACGGACGACGCGGACGCCCACGTGCTGGGCATCATCGTTGACGCCGTCAGCGAAGTCCTCGAAGTGGCCGCCAGCCAAGTACGCCCGGCACCCACCTTCGGTAACCCCGTTCGCGTCGACTTCATCCACGGCATGGTTCGCCAGGGTGACGAATTCATCGTTTTGCTGACCATCGAAAACACCCTGGCGGTTGCCGAGATCGCGGCTTCCGGCAGCACCACGCACGCACGACAAGCGCTTGAGCGCCCGGCTAGGTAATACGGAGAGAGTAACCATGTTCAAGAATATGAGAGTGGCGACCAAGCTTGGCCTGGGCTTTGGCTCGGTCGTGACCCTGCTGGTGCTGGCGACTGTGCTCGGGGTCATACGCATGAGCGCGATCAATACAGCCAACGACTTTATCGTGTCTGACCGCTACCCCAAGATCGTTCAGTCCAACACCATCAAGGAAGAGACCCTCAACCAGGCCCGACTGGTGCGAGATCTGATCATTCGCGATGACCCGGCAGCCGATGCAAAGAACATGGAAGGCATCACCGTCAGCCGTGAGCGTCGGGCCAGTGCCTTCGAAGAACTGCAGAAAACCGTGAACACGCCGCAAGGGCGCGATCTGCTGGCACGCATCAATGCAGCTCGCGTGTTGGTCGGCCAGCGCTATGAAGAGCTGTTCACCTTCGTTGACGACACCGAGCGCGCTCTGGCTTATCTCTACGATCAGGTAATCCCTGCCAACAACGAGCTGCTGGCGTCTGCCCAAGCGATGGTGGACTTCCAGAGCGGTCTAATGGACAAGAGCGCAGTGGAAGCAACGGAGCTCTATGAAGAGTCGCGCATGCAACTGACGATCATTGGTGGCGTTGCCGTGCTGATCTCCATTCTGCTCGCCTGGCTGATTACCCATAGCCTGCTGCGCCAACTGGGTGGCGAGCCGGGCTACGCGGCTGAAGTGGTAACCCGCATCGCCGAGGGTGACCTCCGAGTGGAGGTCGCTACCCGCAACGGCGATACCACCAGCATGCTCGCCGCCATCAAGAGCATGTCGCAGCGCCTGGCCCAGATCATCACCGAAGTGCGTAGCTCTGCCGACTCGCTGACCAGCGCCTCCGAGGAGATTTCCGCCACGGCTCAGAGCATGAGTCAGGCCGCTTCCGAGCAGGCGGCCTCGGTCGAGGAAACCAGCGCTTCGATGGAGCAGATGTCGGCATCCATCGCACAGAATACCGAGAACGCGCGCATCACCGACGGTATGGCCAGCAAGGCCAGCGGCGAGGCCGGCGAAGGTGGCCAGGCGGTCAAGGAAACCGTACGCGCGATGAAAACCATCGCCGACAAGATCGGTATCGTCGACGACATCGCCTACCAGACCAACCTGCTCGCGCTCAACGCCGCCATCGAAGCGGCACGTGCCGGCGAACACGGCAAAGGCTTCGCCGTGGTAGCTGCCGAAGTTCGCAAGCTGGCCGAGCGCAGCCAGGTGGCCGCCCAGGAAATCGGCGAAGTGGCCAAGTCCAGCGTACAACTGGCCGAACGCGCCGGCACGCTGCTTGACGAGATCGTGCCGTCCATCGCCAAGACCTCCGATCTGGTGCAGGAAATCTCTGCGGCCTCCGAGGAGCAGAGCTCCGGTGTCGGCCAGATCAGCACAGCGATGAACCAGCTCAATGAAATCACCCAGCAGAACGCCTCTTCCTCCGAGGAGCTTGCGGCCACTGCAGAGGAAATGAGCGGCCAGGCGGAACAACTGCAACAGCTGATGGACTTCTTCAAGCTCAATAGCATGGCCACTGGGCGTAGCCAGCAACGCCACGTTCAACAGCCGCGCCCGAGCCACTCGTCGCGTGCACAGGCAATCGACGATGACGCCGCAATGCCAATGGCAGGTGGTCTTCCGGCCGGTTACGTGCGCTTCCAGGAGTAGCCGATGGCTGCCGCAATCAGCAATGCCGCCGGCCAGTACCTGACTTTCACCCTGGCTCAGGAGCTGTTCGCCGTCGATATCCATGCCGTACGCGAGATCATCGAGTACGGCCGGCTGACCAGCGTACCGATGATGCCGCCGAGCATACTTGGCGTCATCAATCTACGCGGGGCCGTCGTGCCGGTCATCGATCTCGGCCTGCGCTTCGGCGGCAGTGCCACGGCGATCGGGCCACGCACCTGCATCGTCATACTGGAAATCGCCTCGAATGACGGGTTACGTGTCATCGGCATGGTGGTCGACGCGGTCAACGAAGTGCTGGAGCTGGGTAGCGGACAGATCGAGCCCGCCCCGAGCTTCGGTAACCACATCCGCGCTGACTTCATTCGCGGCATGGGCAAGCTGGATGATCGGCTGGTCGTATTGCTCGATGTCGGCCGGGTGCTATCGGATGATGAAATAGCGCTGCTGGAGCAAGCCAGCGCGCACCGCGGGACGATGCAGGACAATCCATGAGCAGCAACACCGCCGTCGCCCTGAGTGACCTGGAGTTTGCCAAGTTTCGCCAGCTGATCTACGAGATCGCCGGCATCAGCCTTTCCGATGCAAAGAAACCGCTGGTAGCCGGGCGGCTGAGCAAGCGCCTGCGCGAGTTCGAACTCGACAGCTACGGCGAATACTTCCGTCGCCTGAGCCAGAGCCCGGCAGAGCTGCAGACTTGCGTCGATCTGCTGACCACCAACGAAACCTACTTCTTTCGCGAACCCAAGCATTTCGACTTCCTGCGTGAGCGCCTGGGCCAGCCCGGACTGATCCCCAGCGGACGGCCCCTGCGCATCTGGAGTGGTGCCTGCTCCAGCGGTGAGGAGCCGTACAGCATTGCACTGCTGCTGGCCGACGTACTCGGCGACAAACCCTGGGAGATCCTTGCGTCGGATATCAGCCAGCGGGTGCTGGATCGCGCCCGTGCCGGGGTCTATCGTGTGCAGGACAGCGAAGATATCCCGCGCCGGATGCTGGTCAGCCACTGTTTTCGCGGTGTTGGCGCCAACGAGGGCAATCTGCTTATCGACCCGGCACTGCGTCGTCGGGTGCGTTTCGAGCAGATCAACCTGAACAACTCATTGCCGGAAGTCGGTCAATTCGATGTGATCTTCCTGCGTAACGTCATGATCTACTTCGATGGTGAAACCAAGCGTCAGGTCGTGAAGCGCCTGCTGAGTCGCCTGCGCCCAGGCGGTTACTTTCTGATCAGCCACTCGGAAAGCCTCAACGGCATCGATGAGACGCTCAAGGTCGTGAAACCGTCGATCTACCGCAAACCCGATGCCTAGGCCTGCTGCACCACGTGACGTCTATCTGCAACCCGGCGATCTGCACTTCGCAGGCGTCGGCACGCGCATCCGCACCCTGCTCGGCTCTTGCGTCTCGCTGGTGTTCTGGCACCCGCGCCATCGATTAGGCGGCATGTGCCACTACATGCTGCCAACCCGGGGCATGCCTGGCCCAAAGCTCGATGGCCGCTATGGCGATGAAGCCATGCTCCTGCTCCTGGAGGCCATCAGCGCGCGGGGCACCCGGGCCAGTGAGTATCACCTGCGTATTTTCGGAGGCGGCAACATGTTCCCCAACGTCGGCGCGCGAGCCACGCGTCACGTCGGCCAGCAGAACATCGACATGGCGCATCAACTGATTGCCAGGCACGGTCTGGTGAGCCATGGCGAACACGTAGGTGGCACTGGGCACCGACACCTGATCTTCGATATCTGGAGCGGCCAGTTGGCCCTGAAGCAATCCCCCCTAGTAGCTGACAGTGGATGTCCCACTGGAGTACAACCTGCATGAAACCCATCAAAGTCATGATCGTCGACGACTCTGCCGTCGTCCGCCAGGTATTGGCCTCGGTGCTGGCAGCCGACCCGGCGATCGAGGTTCTGGGCACCGCTGCCGATCCGCTGTTCGCCCTGAGCAAGATGGAGCGCGAGTGGCCGGACGTGATCGTCCTCGACGTGGAAATGCCGCGCATGGACGGCATCACCTTCCTCAAGAAACTCATGGCCGAACGCCCGACACCGGTAGTGATCTGCTCGACACTGACCGAAAAAGGCGCCAGCACCACCATGCAGGCCCTCGCCGCCGGCGCCGTGAGCATCGTCACCAAGCCGCAGGTCAACCTGAGCAAGTTTCTGGTCAATGCCAGCGATGATCTGCTCGGCGCGGTGAAAGCTGCCGCGCGCGCCAACATGCGCCAACTGGCCAAGAGCAAAGTCCCGGTGCAGCCCAAGCTGGGCGCCGATGCCGTGATCCCGGCTGGCCAGCCGGCCATGGCCCGCACCACCGAGCGTGTGGTGGCCATCGGCACCTCCACCGGCGGCACTCAGGCACTGGAATATATCCTCACCGCCCTGCCGCGGGTCTGTCCCGGCATCGTCATCGTCCAGCACATGCCGGAGCGTTTCACCGCCGCCTTCGCCGAACGCCTCAACGGCCTGTGCCAGATCGAAGTGTTGGAGGCGCGCCACGGCGACCGTGTCATGCCCGGCCGCGCCCTGATCGCTCCCGGCGGCCGCCACATGCTGCTCAAGCGCAGCGGCGCGCAGTACATGGTCGAGGTGGTCGACGGCCCGCCGGTCAGCCGCCACAAGCCCTCGGTCGACGTGCTGTTCCGCTCCACTGCCCGCGCTGCCGGCGCCAACGCCACCGGCATCATCATGACCGGCATGGGTGACGATGGCGCCCGCGGCCTGCGCGAAATGTTCGAGGCCGGCGCCCAGACCTTCGGCCAGGACGAAGCCAGCTGCGTGGTCTACGGCATGCCCAAGGAAGCGAAGAAACTCGGCGCGGTCGGTCGCGAGATTCCGCTGGAGCAGATTCCCGCGCATATCCTGCGCAGTTAGCGCGCCTGACCGGCAACCTTTCCCCGCCCGCCCCAGCGGGCGTAGAATCAGCGCATTCCTCGCCAGAAATCCTCCGGCGGGCCCGTGAGCCCCGGCCGTACGAACGGTGATCCCGTTTCGTCATGCAGCCTCATGAAACTGCGGCGATCTGCCGCCGAGACGCTCACCGCACACCTAACCGAATTAGCCGCAGGATCATCGTCATGCCTGATTACCGCTCGAAAACCTCCACCCACGGCCGCAACATGGCCGGCGCCCGCGCCCTGTGGCGCGCCACCGGGATGAAGGACGAAGACTTCAAGAAGCCGATCATCGCCATCGCCAACTCCTTCACCCAGTTCGTGCCCGGCCACGTGCACCTGAAGGACCTGGGCCAACTGGTCGCCCGCGAGATCGAGAAGCACGGCGGCGTGGCAAAAGAGTTCAACACCATCGCCGTCGACGACGGCATCGCCATGGGCCACGACGGCATGCTCTATTCGCTGCCGAGCCGCGAGATCATCGCCGACTCCGTCGAATACATGGTCAACGCCCACTGCGCCGACGCCATCGTCTGCATCAGCAACTGCGACAAGATCACCCCCGGCATGCTGATGGCCGCCCTGCGCCTGAACATCCCGGTGGTGTTCGTCTCCGGCGGCCCGATGGAAGCCGGCAAAACCAAGCTGGCCAGCCACGGCCTGGATCTGGTCGACGCCATGGTCATCGCCGCCGATTCGACCGCCTCCGATGAGAAGGTCGCCGAGTACGAACGCAGCGCCTGCCCAACCTGCGGCAGCTGCTCCGGCATGTTCACCGCCAACTCGATGAACTGCCTGGTCGAAGCCCTGGGCCTGGCGCTGCCTGGCAACGGTTCGACCCTGGCCACCCACAGCGACCGTGAACAACTGTTCCTGCGTGCCGGTCGCCTGGCCGTCGAACTCTGCCAACGCTACTACGGCGAAGGCGACGAGTCGGTGTTACCGCGCAACGTTGCCAACTTCAAGGCATTCGAAAACGCTATGACCCTCGACATCGCCATGGGCGGCTCGACCAACACCATCCTGCACCTGCTGGCCGCTGCCCAGGAAGCCGAGATCGCCTTCGACCTGCGCGACATTGATCGCCTGTCGCGCAAGGTACCGCAGCTGTGCAAGGTGGCGCCGAACATCCAGAAGTACCACATGGAAGACGTACACCGCGCTGGCGGCATCTTCTCCATCCTCGGCGAGCTGGCCCGTGGTGGCCTGCTGCACACCGACGCACACACCGTGCACACACCGAACATGGCCGAAGCCATCGCCCAGTGGGACATCACCCAGACCAACGACGAAGCGGTACATCACTTCTTCAAGGCAGGCCCTGCCGGCATCCCCAGCCAAACCGCGTTCAGCCAGAGCACCCGCTGGCCGAGCCTGGACGATGACCGCGCCGAAGGCTGCATCCGCAGTGTCGAGCACGCTTATTCCCAAGAGGGCGGCCTGGCCGTGCTGTACGGCAACATTGCTCTGGACGGCTGCGTGGTGAAGACCGCCGGCGTGGACGAGTCCATCCATGTCTTCGAAGGCAACGCCAAGGTCTTCGAGAGCCAGGACAGCGCGGTCAAGGGCATCCTCGCCGACGAAGTGAAGGAAGGTGACATCGTCATCATCCGCTACGAAGGCCCGAAAGGCGGCCCGGGCATGCAGGAAATGCTCTATCCGACCAGCTACCTGAAGTCCAAGGGCCTGGGCAAGGCCTGCGCCCTGCTCACCGACGGTCGTTTCTCCGGCGGCACCAGCGGCCTGTCCATCGGCCACGCCTCGCCGGAAGCAGCCGCAGGCGGCGCCATCGGCCTGGTCAAGGACGGCGACAAGGTACTGATCGACATCCCCAACCGCAGCATCAACCTGCTGGTCAGCGATGAAGAACTGGCCACCCGTCGCGCCGAGCAGGACAAGAAAGGCTGGAAGCCGGCCGCACCGCGCACCCGCAAGGTGACCACGGCGCTCAAGGCCTACGCCCTGCTCGCCACCAGCGCCGACAAGGGCGCAGTGCGCAACAAGGCGCTGCTGGACGGCTGATTTTCAGCCCAGCAGCATGAAGAAGCCCGGCTCTGTGCCGGGCTTTTTTCTGTTTGCTGGTTTTGCATCTGACGGTGATCGCCCGCAAGCTGGCAACTCGGTCATACACGGGAGAAGCACATGCGCATCGGTCTGATCGCCGACACCCACAACCTGCTGCGCCCCGAGGCGCTGGCCGCGCTGCAGGGTGTCGATCACCTGATCCATGCCGGTGACATCGGCGGGCCGCATATTCTCGAACAGCTCGCGCGAATCGCGCCGCTGTCGGTGGTACGCGGCAACAACGATCAGGAGCCATGGGCCGATGACATTCCCGAGCATCTGACCCTGAGCTTCGGCGCCATCAAGTTGCACGTGCTGCACGACCTCAAGCAACTGGAGGTCGACCCGGCTGCACAGGGCATCGATGTGGTGATCGCTGGCCACTCGCACAAGCCACTGCACGAAGAACGCAATGGCGTGCTCTACCTCAACCCCGGCAGCGCCGGACCGCGGCGCTTCAAGTTGCCTATCGGCGTGGGCATCCTGCATATCGAAGGTCGGCAGGTGCGGGCCGAACTGATCACGCTGCAGGTCTGATGCGGGAGCTGGAATTGGTGGGCTGAAGCCCACCCTACTCGATCGGGCATGGCTGTAGGGTGGGCTTCAGCCCACCAATCAAGACACCACGCTAGCAAGACAGAAGAAAGAGCCTCATCCACCCTGCTGTGACATTCGACCTTGAAAAACGCCATGGACGAAGCCATCTAGGTAGATACGGCCTTTCCACGCCGACCCCATTCCCGCCTGATGGAGCATCCCATGACCCTCGACGAGCTCAACGCCATTCCCGGCGTGACCGCCAAGCCCGACGTCGCCACCGCCGACTTCGTCTACAACCACACCATGATCCGCGTGAAGGATCTGCAGAAGTCGCTGGATTTCTACACCCGCGTACTGGGCTTCACCCTGCTGGAGAAGAAGGAATTCCCCGAGGCCGAGTTCAGCCTGTATTTCCTCGCGCTGATCAATGACAAGTCGCAGATCCCGGCCGACCCGGCCGCTCGCCACCAATGGCGCAAATCCATCCCCGGCGTGCTGGAACTGACCTACAACTACGGCACCGAGAAAGACCCGGAGTTTTCTTACCACAGCGGCAACAGCGACCCGCGCGGTTTTGGTCACCTGTGCGTGGCAGTGCCGGACATCAAGGCCGCCTGCCAGCGCTTCGAAGACCTCGACGTGACCTTCCAGAAGCGCCTCACCGACGGCCGCATGCGCGACATCGCCTTCATCAAGGATCCGGACGGCTACTGGGTGGAGATCATCCAGTTCACCGAGGTCGACTGATCCGCAGGGCAAACCTCGGTCGCGGCTAAAGCCCCTCCCACACGCCCACTGAACCGTGGGAGGGGCTTTAGCCGCGACGCCCCACGAGACAACTCAGGTAGAATCGCCGCTTTTTCCGGTCGACTGCCATGAACAACCCTCAAATCCCCGAAGCACGCAACGAGCTGCTCTACGGCCTGGACGACAAGCCACGCCCGCTGGCCGCACTGCTTGCCGCGCTGCAGCACCTGCTCGCGATCATCGTGCCCATCGTCACTCCCGGCCTGCTGATCTGCCAGGCCATCGGCGTGTCGGCGCGCGATACCAACATCATCGTGTCGATGAGCCTGGTTATCTCCGGTATCGCCACCTACGTGCAGTGCCGCCGCTTCGGCCCGTTCGGCGCCGGCCTGTTGATCGTGCAGGGCACCAGCTTCAACTTCGTCGGCCCGCTGATCGCTGGCGGCGTACTGCTGGTCAATCAGGGCATGCCGGTGGAAACGGTGATGGCGACCATTTTTGGCGTGGTCATCGCTGGCTCGTTCATCGAGATGGGCGTGTCGCGCATCCTGCCGTTCATCAAGCGCCTGATCAGCCCGGTGGTCACCGGCATCGTGGTGCTGATGATCGGCCTGACCCTGATCAAGGTCGGCCTGATCAGCATGGGCGGCGGCTACGCGGCCATGGCCAATGGCACCTTCGCCAATGCCGAGAACCTGTTGCTGTCGGGCGTGGTGCTGGCCGCTATCGTCGTGCTCAACCGCCTGCCGCTGGTGTGGCTGCGCAGCTGCGCGATCATCATCGCCCTGGCCATCGGCTACGCCCTGGCCGCCTACCTGGGCCGCCTGGATTTCACCGGCATGCGCGAAGCAGCGCTGTTCCAGGTGCCAATGCCGCTGCACTTCGGCCTGGCCTTCTCTTGGAGCCTGTTCATTCCCATGGTGGTGATCTACCTGGTCACCTCACTGGAAGCCATCGGCGACATCACCGCCACCAGCAAGCTGTCGCGCCAGCCGGTCGAAGGCCCGCTGTGGATGCAACGGATCAAGGGCGGCGTACTGGTCAACGGCGCCAACTCGCTGCTGGCCGGCCTGTTCAACACCTTCCCCAGTTCGGTGTTCGCGCAGAACAACGGCATCATCCAGCTGACCGGCATCGCCAGCCGTCACGTCGGCATGTGGATCGCCGTAATGCTGGTGGTGCTCGGCCTGTTTCCGGCAGTGGCCGGTGTGCTACAGGCAGTACCGGAGCCGGTGCTCGGTGGCGCGGCGTTGGTGATGTTCGGCGCAGTCGCAGCGGCAGGCATCAACATCCTCGCCGGCATCCAGCTGGATCGCCGCGCGCTGCTGATCATTTCGGTATCGCTGGCCCTCGGCCTGGGCTTCTCCCAAGTGCCGGAGTTCCTCGCGCATCTGCCGGCCGGGCTGAGCAGCGTGCTGGAATCGGGTGTCGCCACCGGTGGCATCTGCGCCCTGCTGATGAACTGGTTCCTGCCGGAAACGCCAAAGCAGGCGGGCTGAAACTCAGCTCACGCCGACATAACGATCGGCGCGGTGGTTGATGGCCAACACCAGGTTCAGCACCACCGCGCCGAGTACCGACAGCAGCACCTTGTCCGGTGTCACCACGAACGCCGCCGCCAGCACGATGGTCGCATCGATGCCCATCTGCACCGCGCCGGCGCGCAGACCGAAGCGCTCCTGCAGGTACAGCGCGAGGATGTTCACCCCGCCGAGGCTGGCGCGGTGACGAAACAGCATCAGCAGCCCCAGGCCCATGGCCGCGCCACCGAACACGGCAGCGTAGACACTGCTGAGGTGGGCGAACGCGACCCACTGCGGCGTCAGCTCGGCCAGCAACGACACCAGCAGCACGGCGCAGCCCGTGCGCACGATGAACCCCCAGCCCAGGCGCCAGATACCCAGTAGGTAGAACGGCAGATTGACCAGGCAGAACACCAGGCCAAACGACCAGCCCGCCTGATAGTTGGCGAGAAAGGCGATGCCGACAGTGCCGCCCGTGAGTAATCCGGCATGGGTATAAAACGCAATTCCCAGCGCCACCAGCGCAGTGCCGAACAGCATCGCCAGGGCATCCTCCCAAAGGGGATGGCGAATGAAGAGTGCAGCAACGGCATTCGGCTGCTCGTCGGCGGTCGGTTGTTCAGTCATGGAAGAACCCGCAGCAAAGTGTACGAAGGCACGGCAAGGCAGAGGCAAGACGCTGGCCGCCGCGCAGCGCCCGGAAAAGGCGCTGGCCGAGGCGGCCGGAAAGATCGTTAGGATTATGTGTCGCGGCGCTCCCACACCTCGAAGGCGTAGAACGGTGTTTCAGCGGAAGCCGGATGCTCGACGCTGGAAGTCATGCGCCAATCGGCTTCGTTCACTTCGGGGAAGAACGCATCGCCCTCTGGATCGAGGCCGACACGGGTCAGGTACAGACGCTGCGCCAGCTCCAGCCCCTGAGCATAAAGCTGGGCGCCGCCGATCAGCATCAATTCTTCAGCATCTTCTTCACGCGCCCAGGCATCGGCCCGCTCGATGGCCTCCTGCAACGTGGCGAACACTTCGGCGCCCTCCAGCGTCAGTCCAACCTGGCGGCTCACCACCAGATTGAGTCGGCCGGGCAACGGGCGCCCCAGCGAATCCCAGGTCTTGCGACCCATGATGATCGGCTTGCCCAGGGTCATCGCCTTGAAGTGCTTGAGATCCGCCGGCAGGTGCCAGGGCAGTTGGTTATCGCGGCCGATCACGCGGTTGTGCGCGAGCGCGGCGATCAGGGAAAGGGGTAGAGTCTTGTTCATGGCGGCGAGCATAACAGAGCGCCGGATGCGCGAGCAGCCACCTTTGGCATGGCTGATTCAGAGATGGTCGCAGAATCGTCACAGCTGATAAGGCAGGCTTGCCGCTCACGATGAACGAGGTAACGACCTGATGACCGCGACTTTCTTTCGCCCCTGGATGCTGCTCTGCGCCGGCCTCCTGATTGATGCCGTGCCAGCACAGGCCGACAGCGTACAAGCTGCCATCGACTGGGCTCAGAACCAACCCGGTGTGCAGCCATATCGCCCGCAAGGCGAGCAGACGGCGCTGATCATCGCCCACCGCGGCGCCAGTGGTTACGCCCCCGAGCACACCCTGGCCGCCTATGCCCTGGCCGTACTGCAGGGTGCCGACTACATCGAGCCGGATCTGGTGATGACGCGCGACGGCCAACTGGTGGCGCGTCACGACAACGAACTGGGGCTGACCACCGACGTCGCGCAGCACCCGGAATTCGCCGCGCGCAAGCGCACCCAGACGGTGGATGGCCGCAGTCTGGAAGGCTGGTTCAGCGAAGACTTCAGCCTCGCCGAACTGAAGACCCTGCGCGCCATCGAGCGTATCCCACAGGTGCGCCCGGCCAACACGCGCTTCGACGGCCAGTTCGAGATTCCTACCCTGCAGGAAATCGTCGATCTGGTCAGAAGGCTGGAAGCCAGCCAGCAACGTGTCATCGGCCTGTATCCGGAGACCAAACACCCCACTCACTTCCAGCAGCTCGGCCTGGCGATGGAACGGCCGCTGCTGGCCATACTCGAACGCAACGGCTACGACAGCGCCGAGGCGCCGGTGTATATCCAGTCCTTCGAGGTGGAGAACCTCAAGACCCTCAGCGGCCTGACCTCCATCCGCCTGATCCAGCTGCTCTGGATGGAGGGCCAGCCCTTCGATCAACAGGCGCTCGGCAGCGATTTGAGCTACCCACGGATGATCACGCCCGAAGGCCTCAAGAGCATCGCCCGCTATGCCAGCGGCATCGGCCCGGAGAAAGGCATGGTCATCCCGCGTGACGCCGCCGGCAAGCTGAGTACACCGACCACCCTGGTGCGCGACGCTCATGCCGCCGGCCTCAAGGTGCATCCCTACACCTTCCGCGCCGAAAACAACTTCCTGCCGGAAAACCTGCGCAGCGGTAGCGACCCGGCTGAGCGCGGCGATATCGACACGGAGCTGCGCGCCTTTCTCGCTACCGGCATCGACGGCCTGTTCATCGACCAGCCGGACATCGCCGTACGCCTGCGCGACAAGCGCTGATTCGCACCTGGGCGGATCAGGGGTTATCCTCAACCTCTGATCCGCATGACGAGACGCCGCGTGACTGACGCCTCCTCCCCTACGCTCTTCCATCGCCTCTGGCTCAGCGAGACCATTCGCCTGCGCGAAGAACACGCCGGCCCCCTCGAAGATACCGAGGCCAATCGCCTGGCGCGCGCCGAAGGCGGCGACCTGGCCGAACGCATTCAGCACCGCGCCCTGCTGCTGGCGCGTCGTGACGGCCAGTGGCAAGCCCTGCTGCACTGGCTGCAGGGCGCACGTCTGGCCGGCCTGCTACTGATCGTACTGGCCCTGCTCAGCGGTGCCGGCCTGGCCTTGGCCGCACTGGGTGATGGGCGCCAGCCGGTCAACGTGTTCTGGGCACTGGGTAGCCTGCTGGGCCTCAACGGCCTGCTGCTGATCGGCTGGTTGCTCGGTCTGCTGCTGACTCGCGACAACCCCGGCGCACTTGGACGCCTGTGGCTCTGGCTCAGCGAGAAACTGGCGCGCGACGCCAGCGCCGCGCAACTGGCTCCGGCCCTGCTGCTGATGCTGCAACGCCAACGCCTGACCCGCTGGGGGCTGGGTCTGATGGTCAACGGCTTGTGGACGCTGGCGATGCTCGTGGCGCTAATCACGCTGTTGTTGCTGCTCGCCACGCGCCGCTACGGCTTCGTCTGGGAAACCACCATCCTCGGCGGCGATACCTTCATCGCGCTGACCCAAGCCATCGGCGCCCTGCCCGCCATGCTTGGTTTCAGCCTGCCGGACATCGAGCTGATCCGCGCCAGCGGTGATGCCGCCATTGCCAGCGAAGCCGCCCGGCAGAGCTGGGCCGGCTGGCTGGTCGGCGTGCTGCTGGTCTATGGCCTGCTACCGCGCCTGCTGCTGACGCTGTTTTGTCTGTGGCGCTGGCAGTCCGGCAAACGCGCGCTGCGCCTGGATCTCGACCTGCCTGGTTACGGCCTGTTGCGCCAGCGCCTGCAACCGGACAGCGAACGCCTCGGCATCTGCGACCTGGCACCCGCCACGCTGCATCAGCCACAAGCTGGCAGCAGTGCCCACGTTGGCAGCGGCGCCCTGCTGCTTGGCCTGGAACTGGACGACCGCCGCTCATGGCCGCCAGCCTCCTTGCCCCGGGGCGTGGCTGACGCCGGCGTCATCGACAGCCGTGAACAGCGCCGCCAGTTGCTCGAACAACTGACACGCTTCCCGCCCGAACGCCTGGCCATCGCCTGCGATCCACGTCGCTCGCCCGATCGCGGCACCCTCGCACTACTCGGCGAACTGGCGCGCTCGGCCTCGGCCACACGCATCTGGCTGCTACCGCCAATGCCCGGCGAAACCCTGGACAGCGCACGCCTGGCCGACTGGCACCAGGCGCTGGATCAGCTGCAACTCACGCATCGCGACAGCTCGCCACTGACCTGGCTGGAGACCGGCCATGACTGAGCCATTGAAACTCGCCCTGGTCGGCCACACCAATGTCGGCAAGACCTCGCTGCTGCGTACCCTGACCCGCGACATCGATTTCGGCGAGGTCTCACCGCGCGCCAGCACCACCCGCCATGTCGAAGGCGCACGCCTGTCGGTAGATGGCCAGGCGCTGCTGGAGCTATACGACACCCCCGGCCTGGAAGACGCCATCGCCTTGCTCGACTACCTGGAACGCCTCGACCGCCCCGGCGAGCGCCTGGATGGCCCGGCACGCCTGGCGCGTTTTCTCGAGGGCAGCGAGGCGCGCCAGCGTTACGAGCAGGAAGCCAAGGTGCTGCGCCAGTTGCTGGCCTCCGATGCCGGGCTGTACGTGATCGACGTGCGCGAACCGGTGCTGGCCAAATACCGCGACGAACTGGCGATCCTCAACATGTGCGGCCGGCCGCTGCTGCCGGTGCTCAACTTCGTCGCCAGCGGCAGCCATCGTGAAAGCGAGTGGCGCGAGGCCCTGGCCCGCCTCGGTCTGCATGCGCTGGTGGCGTTCGACAGCGTTGCACCACCCGAAGATGGCGAACGACGTCTGTATGAGAGCCTGGCCCTGCTGCTGGAGAAATCCCGCCCGCAACTGCAACGGTTGATCGAGGATCACGAAGCGCAACGCCAGACCAGGCGCCAGGCCGGTAACCGGCTGATCGCCGAGCTGCTGATCGACTGCGCGGCCTGCCGTCGCAGCGTCGCCGCCCAGCCCGTGCTGGAGCAAGGCGCCATCACCGAATTGCGTGCCGCCATCCGCCAACGCGAACAACGCTGCGTCGAAGCCCTGCTGCGCCTTTATGCCTTTCGCAGCGGCGATGCCATGGCCACCGACCTGCCCCTGCTCGACGGCCGCTGGGGCGACGACCTGTTCAACCCGGAGACCCTCAAGCAGCTCGGTATCAAGGTCGGCGGCGGCATGGCCGCTGGCGCCGCCACCGGTGTCGGCGTCGACCTGCTGGTCGGCGGCCTCACCCTCGGCGCGGCAGCAGCACTGGGCGCGGTGATCGGCGGCAGCGCACAGACCCTGCGCAACTACGGGGAAAGACTGAAGGGAAAATTGAAGGGCCAGCGCGAGTTGACTGTCGACGACGCCGTGCTGCGCCTGCTTGCCCTGCGCCAACAGCAGTTGTTGGCAGCACTGGACGTACGCGGCCACGCCGCCATGGACGCCATCGCGCTCAATGCCCCGCAGGAAGCGCTGTGGCGCCAGGGCAAGTTGCCAGCGCCACTGAGCGTGGCCCGCGCTCACCCGGAGTGGTCATCTCTGAACCCCGGCGCCCGCCTGGAGGACGCCGAGCGCGGCGAACAGGTCGAACGCCTGCGCAGCGAAATCTCCGCCCGGTGAACCTATATAGAAGACTGTGAATTACGCCATAAGAGGCATCTGCAGATGATCAATCCCCCCATCGGCAACCTCTTCGCCGACAGTGAACCACCCGCTACAGGCGAACGCTTCGAGACATTGCTCAAGCAGCGCAACCTGGTGGTCGAGCGCATCCTCAGCTCTGGTCGCCAGGAGTCGGTGGACTACGTGCAGGAGCAGGACGAGTGGGTAATGCTGGTTCGTGGCGAGGCACGCCTGAACCTGGCTGGCGAGGTAATCGACCTGATTGCCGGCGACTACCTGTTCATCCCCGCCAGGGTGACCCACCGCGTCGAGTCCGCCTCGGAGGGCGCGCTGTGGCTGGCTGTTCACCTGCATCCTCAGGTGCTGAATGTCAGCCTGCCGGTATAACGCGTAGGGTGGGCTTCAGCCCACCAAAAACCGACTATTCCCCGAACCCACCCGACACGTCACATCCCCCGCCCCAACCCAGCGGCAAGACTCCCCGCTCGACATAACGATGAAAACTTGAATAAGGCCAATCCCTGACCTGAGCCACAAGACCATGTTTGACCGGGTTGTAGTGGATATAATCGACGTGTCGGGCGAGGTCATCGTCGTCGCGAATGCGGTGCTCCCAGAAGCGTCTTTGCCAGATACCTTTTTCACGCTTCTGAAGCTTGCTGGCACTGACGGGGGCTGCGGATAGTGCTCGAGAAAAACGACTTTTGATCAGCGCCCAGCGATGTGAATAGTCACAGTCGCCTTCCGGCAACTGCCAAATCGCATGCAGGTGATCGGGAAGTACACAGATGGCGACGGTCTTGAAAGGCATACGTTTGCTCGCCTCGACGTAGACCTGACGCAACAGAGCAACTTCGTCCACCAGCAAACTGGAACGACGATCCGCGAGGGTGACCGTGAAGAAGTAGGTTGCACCGGGAATCCGTTCGCGGCGGTAGTTGGGCATGGGCAATCCTTTGTCCATTGGGAATGATTTGGAGCGGTGTTTTCGGTGGGCTGAAGCCCACCCTACAATAGTCCACCCTACATCCTAGTAGAGCTTCCAGCCCGTAGGCTGGGCCGGGCGGCGATCCGCGTAGGGTGGGCTTTAGCCCACCAGACAGAGCCCACTCACTTACCTCTCACACCGCCACCGGCGCCTTGATATGCGGGTGCGCTTCGTAGCCTACCAACTCGAAGTCCTCGAATTTGAAGGCGAAAAGATCCTTCACTTCCGGGTTGAGCTTCATGGTCGGCAGCGGCAGCGGCTGACGGGTCAATTGCAGGTCGGTCTGCTCGATATGGTTGGCATACAGGTGGCAGTCGCCGCCCGTCCAGATGAACTCGCCCGGCTGCAGGCCGCAGACCTGCGCCACCATCAGGGTCAGCAGCGCGTAGCTGGCGATGTTGAAGGGCACGCCGAGGAAGATGTCCGCCGAACGCTGATAGAGCTGGCAGCTCAGCTTGCCGTCCGCCACGTAGAACTGGAACAGCGCGTGGCATGGCGGCAGTGCCATCTGCTCGACCAACGCCGGGTTCCAGGCCGAGACGATCAGGCGGCGCGAGTCCGGGTTCTTCTTGATCATCTCGATCAGCTTGCTGATCTGGTCGATCGACTCGCCATTGGGCGCCGGCCAGCTGCGCCACTGGTAGCCATATACCGGACCAAGATTGCCGTTCTCGTCGGCCCACTCGTCCCAGATGCTGACGCCGTTGTCCTTCAGGTACTTGATGTTGGTATCGCCCTGCAGGAACCACAGCAGTTCGATGATGATCGAGCGCAGGTGGCATTTCTTGGTGGTGACGATGGGGAAACCATCGGCCAGGTCGAAGCGCATCTGGTGGCCGAACACGCTGTAGGTGCCGGTACCGGTACGGTCTTCCTTGAAGGTGCCGTGCTCGCGCACATGGCGCATCAGGTCGAGGTACTGTTTCATGGCGCGACTCCCTGGGCGGCCTGGCGCTTGTAGGCATAGGCGATCAGGCTCAGGCCGGCGAGGATCATCGGTATGCAGAGAATCTGGCCCATGGTCACCCAGCCGAAGGCCAGGTAGCCAAGCTGGGCGTCAGGCACACGGACGAATTCGACAATGAAGCGGAAGATGCCGTAGCACACGGCGAACATGCCGGAGACCGCCATGGTCGGGCGCGGCTTGCGCGAGTAGAACCAGAGGATGGTGAACAGCGCCACGCCCTCCAGGGCGAACTGGTACAGCTGCGACGGGTGACGCGCCAGTTGCTGCGGATCGGTGGGGAAAACCATCGCCCACGGCACGTCGGTGGCCTTGCCCCACAGCTCGGCATTGATGAAGTTGCCGATGCGCCCGGCCCCCAGGCCAATCGGCACCAGCGGCGCGATGAAGTCCATCAGCTCGAAGAAGCTCTTGCCGTTGCGCTTGCCGAACCACCAGGTGGCCAGCATCACCCCGATCAACCCGCCATGGAAGGACATGCCGCCTTCCCAGATGCGCAGGATCTTCGCCGGTTCGGCGATGTAGGCTGCAAGATCGTAAAACAGGACATAACCCAGGCGTCCGCCGAGGATCACCCCCATGGCCACCCAGAACACCAAATCGGAGAGTTTCTCCTTGTTCCAGGTCGCATCGAAACGGTTCAGCCGGCGCGAAGCCAGCCACCAGGCACCGCCGATACCGACCAGGTACATCAGGCCGTACCAGTGGATTTTCAAAGGCCCGAGAGCGAGGGCCACCGGGTCGATCTGCGGATAAGGCAGCATCCGAAACTCCTTAAACGAGGAAACTCAAACCCACGCTGAACAACAGCAGGGCAAACAGACGCTTGAGCAGGCGCGGCGACAGGCGATGAGCCAGGCGCGCACCGATACGGGCGAAGAACATGCTGGTCAGCGCGATACCCAGCAACCCCGGCAGATAAACGAAACCCAGGCTCCATGCCGGCAACTGCGGGTTGCCCCAGCCCGTCCAGATGAAACTCAGGGCACCGGCGATGGCAATGGGCAAGCCACAGGCAGCCGAGGTGGCTACCGCCTGCTGCATCGGCACGCTACGCCAGACCAGAAACGGCACGGTCAGCGAACCGCCACCGATACCGAAGATCGCCGAAGCCCAGCCAATCACACCACCTGCAGCGGTCAGTCCGGGCTTGCCTGGGACATCGCGGCTGGCACGAGGTTTCAGATCCAGCGCCAGCTGGACAGCAATGATCACGGCAAAAGTGCCGATGATCTTCTGCAGCCATTCGCCCTTGATCGCCGCTGCCGTCAGCGCCCCCAGCACGGTGCCGAGCACGATACCCAGCGTCAACCAACGAAACAGCGGCCAGCGCACGGCACCGCGGCGGTGGTGCTCAAGCGTGGAATTGATCGAGGTGAAGACGATGGTGGCCAAGGACGTGCCTACTGCCAGATGGGTCAGGATCTCGGGCGCGAGGCCGTGCGAGGTGAAGCTCAGCACCAGCACCGGAACGATGATGATCCCGCCACCTACGCCGAACAGGCCGGCCAGCACGCCAGCCGCCGCCCCCAGCAGCAGGTACAGCAGCAGTTCCATCGGCACCCCCGAAAACAAAGCGGCATGGTAGCGGAAAAGCCTCACCAGCGGCAGCCGGAGCCGACGGTTGCCCAGGCGGCGCTACCCCGTTAGCCTGCAAGCACACCCTTGCTCGGTAAGCCCCATGTGCCTGATCGTCTTTGCCTGGCGCCCGGAAAACCCGCTAGCACTGCGCCTGGCGGCCAATCGTGATGAGTTCTATGCCCGCCCCAGCGCAGCACTGGGCGAATGGAAGGAGGCGCCGGGTCTGTTCGCCGGGCGCGATCTGGAGGCCGGAGGCACCTGGCTGGGCATCACGGCCAGTGGCCGTTTCGCCGCCCTGACCAATATCCGCGACCCGCGCCAACCAAACCGTACCCGCTCGCGTGGTGAGCTGAGCGCAGACTTCCTGCGCAGCGACATGTCGCCGCAAGCCTACCTGCAGCAAGTCATGCGTAGCGCCGAGCAGTACGCCGGTTTCAACCTGCTACTCGGCGATACCACGCAACTCTGGCATTTCAACTCACACGAAGGTGAAGCGAGACGCCTTGAAAGCGGCGTCTACGGCCTGTCCAACGCCAGCCTCGATACGCCCTGGCCGAAGCTGGTACAGGCCAGAAGAGCGTTGCAGACCAGTACCGAAGCCGATGACGAAACCCTGATGGCGATCATGGCCGATAACCAGCAAGCCGCCGATCATCTGCTGCCAGACACCGGCGTCGGCCTGGCAACGGAGCGCCTGCTGTCGAGCATATTCATCACCAGCGCGGCATACGGCACACGCGCCAGCACCGCTCTGGCGTTACAGCAAGACGGCAGTTGGCGAATCAGAGAACGAAGCTTCGGCCCGCATGGCGCCTTGCTGGGCGAGGTCAGTCTGGAACGTTAGGGTGTGCCATGCGCACCGGAGACCGGCCCGGTCGTCAATTGGTGCGCACGGCGCACCCTACCCGTAGAGATCAGGCCTGAATATTCGAGGCGGGGTTGATCACCCGACCCAGGCCAAGGTTGCGCAGCGCCAGGTGCAGGGTGCTGTAAATCAGGTGCGGGTTGTCCATGGTCATCACTTGACCGAGCAGGTCGCTGGCCTTGCTCTGGGTGATCTGGCGCAGCAGCCATTTCACCTTGGGCAGGTTGGTGGCATTCATCGACAGGGAGTCGAAACCCATGGCCAGCAGCAGCACGGCGGCCGCCGGATCGCCGGCCATCTCGCCGCAGATGCTCACCGGCTTGCCTTCGGCGTGAGCGTCGTTGACCACCTTCTGCAGTGCCTGCAGCACAGCCGGATGGAGGAAGTCGTAGAGGTCGGCCACCCGCGGGTTGTTGCGATCCACTGCCAGCAGGTACTGCGTCAGGTCGTTGGAGCCGACCGAGAGGAAGTCGACCTGACGCGCCAGCTCACGGGTCTGATAGACCGCGGCAGGAATCTCGATCATCACGCCGATTGGCGGCAACGGTACGTCGGTGCCCTCGTCGCGCACTTCGCCCCAGGCGCGGTGAATCAGGTGCAGCGCTTCTTCCAGCTCCTGGATACCGGAAATCATCGGCATCAGGATGCGCAGGTTGTTCAGCCCTTCGCTGGCCTTGAGCATCGCCCGTACCTGCACCAGGAAGATTTCCGGGTGGTCGAGCGTCACGCGGATGCCGCGCCAACCGAGGAAGGGGTTCTCTTCCTTGATCGGGAAATAGGAGAGCGCCTTGTCGCCGCCGATATCCAGGGTACGCATGGTCACCGGCAGCGGATGGAAGGCCTGCAACTGCTCACGATAAGTGGCCAGTTGTTCCTTCTCGCTGGGGAAGCGCTCGTTGATCATGAACGGCACTTCGGTGCGGTACAGACCGACACCCTCGGCGCCACGCTGCTGCGCACGCGCCACATCGGCGAGCAGACCGGTGTTGACCCACAGCGGCATGCGCTGACCGTCGAGCGTCTCGCAAGGCAGCTCGCGCAGAGCATCGAGGCCTTCGGTGAGCTGGCGCTCCTCCTCGACCACGTCGGCGTACTGTTTGCTCAGTAGGTCGCTGGGGTTGGTGAAGACTTCACCGTGGTAGCCATCGACGATCAGCTTGATGCCATCGATCTTCGAGTAAGGCAGGTCGACTACGCCCATCACCGTGGGAATACCCATGGCCCGAGCGAAGATCGCTACATGGGAGTTGCCTGACCCCGTGACCGAGATCAGGCCTGCGAGCTTGCCTTCAGGCACCTCGCCGAGCATCGCGGGCGACAATTCCTCGCTGACCAGGATGGTGTTGTCCGGGTAGACCAGGGAGGTCTTGCGCTCTTCCTGCAGGTAGGCGAGCAGACGCCGGCCGAGGTCGCGCACGTCGGAGGCACGTTCGCGCAGATAGGCATCGTCCATCAACTCGAAGCGCCCGACATGGTCGAGCACCACCTGGCGCAGCGCCCCCTGAGCCCACTGGCCGGTGCGGATGATCTTGCGCACCTCGTTACCCAGGGCGGCATCGTCAAGCATCATCAGGTAGACGTCGAACAGCGCCAGTTCTTCCTTGCGCAGCTGCGTGGCGAGCTTCTCGGACAGCTCCTGCATGTCCTCGCGCACCCAGCCCAGCGCCTTGTCGAACAGCGCCAGCTCGGCCTCGATATCATCGACACCGCGATCCGGCACGACGTTGAGGTCGGCCGGTGGCAGCACCACTACGGCGGTGCCCACGGCAGCGCCGGGCGCACCCGGCACGCCGACGAACTTGGCCTCCTGCACACCCTTGCCCTGACGGCCCAGGCCACGAATGGTGCCAGTAGCCTCAGCATGGGCGATAACGCCGGCGAGCTGCGCGCTCATGGTGACAAGGAAGGCTTCTTCACCTTCGTCGAACTGACGGCGCTCCTTCTGCTGCACCACGAGTACGCCCATCACCCGACGGTGGTGGATGATCGGCGCACCGAGGAAAGAGGCGTAGCGCTCCTCACCGGTCTCGGCGAAGTAGCGATAACGCGGGTGGCTGGCGGCGTCTTCGAGGTTGAGCGGCTCCTCACGGCTACCGACCAGGCCGACCAGGCCTTCACTCGGCGCCATGCTGACCTTGCCGATGGAGCGCTTGTTGAGGCCGTCGGTGGCCATCAGGACGAAACGGTTGGTTTCCGGGTCGAGCAGATAGACCGAGCAGACCTGGCTGCCCATGGCTTCCTTCACCCGCTGCACGATGATCGTCAACGCCGCCTTGAGATCCTTGGCGGCGTTCACTTCCTGGACGATCTTGCGCAGCGTATTGAGCATGCTCGAGTGGGATCCGTAATCAGTCGCGTGCTAACAGACGCGGGGCGAGTTCCTTGAGGGCGCGGCGATAGACCTCGCGCTTGAATGTGACTACCTGGCCCAGCGGGTACCAGTAACTGACCCAACGCCAGCCATCGAACTCAGGTTTTCCGGTGAGATCCATGCGCACCCGGTCTTCGGAACCGGTCAGGCGCAGCAGGAACCACTTCTGTTTCTGCCCGATGCACAGCGGCTGGCTGTGGGTACGCACCAGGCGCTGAGGCAGACGATAACGCAACCAGCCGCGGGTGCAGGCAAGGATTTTAACGTCCTTCTCTTCGAGCCCGACTTCTTCATTGAGCTCGCGGTACAGCGCCTCCTCCGGCGACTCATGATCATTGATCCCGCCTTGAGGAAACTGCCAGGCATCCTGATTGATGCGCCTGGCCCACAGCACCTGACCGACATCATTGGTCAGGATGATGCCGACATTCGGGCGGAAACCATCAGAGTCGATCACGGCACACAACCTCGTAGACGCAAGTTCCGGCATTGTTCCACAAAGCCGATGACAGCAGCAATGCGGGTTTCGACGCGGTGGGAAAGCCCGGCCAACAGGCCGTGTGAAAACGTAGCGAGCGAAGGTCAGGCAAGGGCTAGGCGCCCCCGCAACAGGCGAAGAAGCGCAGTTTACGAATTGTAAATGAGCAGTACTCGCTTCGCTCGCCCCTTCAGGGCCGCACTATAGTGCGTTAGCCGCGAGCGGCTTGCTGAGCCTGTTTTTAACGCAGCATGGCCGAGCGCAGTAGTTTTCACACAGCCTGCAAAGCCGCTATTCTGGCGCGCCTCCAACCATCAGTAGAACAGGTACAGAACCGTGCGCTTGGCCTTATTCGACCTCGACAACACCCTGCTCGCCGGCGACAGCGATCACAGCTGGGGCGAATTCGTCTGCCAGCGTGGCCTGGTCGACGCGGCCGAATACCTGGCGCGCAACGACGCCTTCTATGCCGACTACTGTGCCGGCAAGCTGGATGTGATCGCCTATCAGAACTTCAGCCAGGCGATTCTCGGTCGCAACGATATGGCGCAGCTGGATCAATGGCATCGCGAGTTCATGGCCGAAGTGATCGAGCCGATCATCCTGGCCAAGGGTGAGGCATTGCTCGCCGAACACCGTGCTGCTGGCGACAAGCTGGTGATCATCACCGCTACTAACCGCTTCGTTACCGGCCCCATTGCCAAGCGCCTGGGCGTGGAAACCCTGATCGCCACCGAATGCGGTATGCGCGATGGCCGCTATACCGGGCTAATCAGCGGAACGCCGTGCTATCAGGCGGGCAAGATCACCCGACTGAACGAATGGCTGGCACAAACCGATTACAGCCTGGACGGCGCCTACTTCTACAGTGACTCGCGCAATGACCTGCCGCTGCTCGAAGCCGTGGCCAACCCGGTGGCGGTAGACCCGGACGATGTACTGCGCGCCACCGCCATCGAACGCGGCTGGCCGGTCATCTCGCTACGCTGAAGCCGTTACGGCCGCTCGACAAATGTAGGGCGGTCTCACGAGCGCAGCGAGCAGCCCGCCGATCTGTGGCGCCGCATATACCTAACGGCGTACTGCTTCGCGAGTACGCCCTACGCTCTGAGGCTGTCACGGCCGCTCGACAAATGTAGAGCGGTCTCGTGAGCGAAGCGAGCAGCCCGCCGATCTGTGGCGCCGCACATATCTGACGGCGTACTGCTTCGCGACGACTGCATGGATGCAGGAGGTAGAGCGCCGAGTACGCCCTACGCGCTGACCGTCATGGTGGCGTAGGGTGCGCCGCGCGCACCTCGGGCTACATCGTCAGTAGCCGGTGCGCACAGCACACCCTACACGTCCGAAGCCGTATTCAAGCCGGCTTGGCGCCCATCAGCGCCATGATGGCAATCAGCAGGATCAGGATCAGCCCGGCATAGATCAGGCACAGACGCTTGAGGGCTACAGGAACGGGTGTATCCGCCAGGGCGCGCCAGGCAGAAAGACGGCCGGCCAGCAGCAGTCCGATCAGCATCATCACCCCATAAAGAATGTTGCCCAGCAACAGCCAAGTTTGCCCCAGCGGCCAGCCAGCCGTACCTACCAGCCAGAAGCCGCTCAGCGGCAGGCTCAGCGCCAGCACGGTGAATGCCGGCAGGCTATAACGCAGCGTCACGCGCAGCTTGCGCGCCAGTACGGCGGCGTCGCCAGCGCGCTGCGCCTTCCACAGCATGAAGGTATGAGCGAGCAGCCCGAGCAGCAGCAGGATGCCCGGTGCGCTGTGGAGAATGCGTACCAGCAGGTAGTGTTCCATCACGGTTTCCTCATTATTTTATGCGTGCATTGCGACATGGCCTCGGCAGTTGCCGAGGCCATGCAAGGCTCAATCAGCCAAGAAACAGGCTGTATGCAGGGTTGTCGCTTTCGTCCCAGTAGGGATAACCGATGGCGTCCAGCGCCTCGGCGACCAGGTGACGGTCAGTGTCCGGCACCTGCAACCCGGCGACCACGCGACCGTCGGCCGCACCGTGGTTGCGGTAATGGAACATGCTGATGTTCCAGCGCCCACCGAGCTTCTGCAGGAAATTGAACAGTGCGCCCGGCCGCTCGGGGAACTCGAAGCGGAACACCATCTCGTCGCTGACACCGGCAGCATGGCCACCGACCATATGACGGATATGCAGCTTGGCCAGCTCGTTGTCGGTCAGGTCGAGTACCGGGAAGCCCTGCGCACGCAGGCTCTCGACCAGCGCCGCACGCGGATCGTTGTCCGGGTGAGTCTGCACGCCGACGAAGATATGCGCCTCGCGGCCGGTGTTGTAGCGGTAGTTGAATTCGGTGATCTGGCGCTTGCCGAGGGCCTCGCAGAAGGCCTTGAAGCTGCCCGGCTGCTCGGGGATGGTCACGGCGATGATCGCTTCGCGGCGCTCGCCCAGTTCAGCACGCTCGGCAACATGGCGCAGACGGTCGAAGTTGACGTTGGCGCCGGAGTCGATGCCCACCAGCACCTGCTCGCTGATGCCCTCGCGCTCGACGTACTTCTTGATCCCGGCCACGGCCAGGGCGCCAGCCGGTTCGGTGATCGAGCGGGTATCGTCGTAGATGTCCTTGATCGCCGCGCAGATTTCGTCGGTGCTGACGGTGATCACTTCATCGACGTACTGCTTGCAGATGTCGAAGGTGTGCTGGCCGATCTGCGCCACCGCCACGCCATCGGCGAACAGCCCAACGGTCGGCAACACCACGCGCTCGCCAGCGGCCATGGCAGCCTGCAGGCAGTTGGAGTCGTCCGGCTCGACGCCGATCACCTTCACCTCGGGGCGCAGGTATTTGATGTAGGCCGCGATGCCGGCGATCAGGCCGCCGCCGCCAACCGGCACGAACACCGCATCGAGGCGGCCCTGGTGCTGGCGCAGGATTTCCATCGCCACCGTGCCCTGCCCGGCGATCACCAGCGGGTCGTCGTAGGGATGGATATAGGTGTAACCCTTCTCCTCGACCAGCTTCAGCGAATGCGCCAGCGCCTCGGGAAAGGCATCACCGTGCAGCACCACCTTGCCGCCACGCGAGCGCACGCCCTGCACCTTCAGCTCAGGTGTGGTACGCGGCATGACGATGGTCGCCTTCACGCCCATGTGCTTGGCGGCCAGCGCCAGGCCCTGGGCATGGTTGCCAGCCGAGGCGGTGACCACGCCACGCGCCAGGTCTTCTGCCGAGAGTTGCGCCAGTTTGTTGTAGGCGCCACGAATCTTGAACGAGTACACCGGCTGCAGATCTTCGCGCTTGAGCAGAATCTGGTTGCCCAGGCGCTCGCTGAGCTGACGGGCGGGTTGCAGCGGGGTTTCCACCGCGACGTCGTAGACGCGCGAGGTGAGGATCTTCTTCACGTACTGTTCGAGCATGGCGATTTCGCAGGTTTTCGGGCTTGGAGGGGACTGCCGAGTCTACCCCAGCGCTGCGCCGGGCGACCATACGAAACGCGGGGTTTTCCCGGACGAATGGCTCGTCCGCGCGTCACTTGCGGCTATAATTCGCGCCTCTTTTCCCTACACCCTGCAGGCGCACACCCGCGATGAACCAGGATCAGCTGAAACAGGCCGTGGCCCAGGCCGCCGTCGACACCATCCTCCCCCGTCTCGACAGCAAGAGCGTCGTCGGCGTCGGTACCGGCTCCACCGCCAACTTCTTCATCGACGCGCTGGCCAAGCACAAGATGGAATTCGACGGAGCCGTAGCCAGCTCCGAAGCCACCGCCGCGCGCCTGAAAGGCCACGGCATTCCGGTGTACGACCTCAACGCCGTCAGCGAACTGGAGTTCTACGTCGACGGCGCCGACGAGAGCGACGAGCACCTGCACCTGATCAAGGGCGGTGGCGCGGCCCTGACCCGCGAGAAGATCGTCGCGGCCGTGGCGCGCACCTTCATCTGCATCGCCGACGCCAGCAAACTGGTGCCGGTGCTCGGTGAGTTCCCGCTGCCGGTGGAAGTCATCCCCATGGCGCGCAGCCACGTAGCCCGTGAACTGGTGAAACTGGGCGGCGACCCGGTGTACCGCGAAGGCGTGCTGACCGACAACGGCAACATCATCCTCGACGTGTTCAACATGGCGATCACCGACCCGGTGAAGCTGGAAGCGGACATCAACGCCATCGTCGGCGTGGTCACCAACGGCCTGTTCGCCGCCCGCCCAGCCGACCTGCTGCTGCTTGGCACCGCCGAAGGCGTGAAAACGCTCAAGCGCTGAAGCTGCCAGGCACATCTTGTGGGAGGCGCTTCAGCGGCGATTGTCGCGGCTGAAGCCCCTCCCACAGAGTCCTTTGTTCCACCCACTCTGGTTTGCGCAGTCGATATCTCGAATGCAATCCGAGCCTCATGCGATTCGCCATGCGTACCGGAAACGGCAGGTACCCCTACTCCAACAGGCGGCGCAACTCCTCGCTCATCGGCATGGGTTGAAACGCGCTGATTCGCGCCCGCCCGGTGTTGCCGATGGGCACCCAGATGCGCGAGAACAACAGCGCCGCCAGGATTCGCGGAATCTGTCCCAGCACCTCGCGTAGATCACCCAACTGCCAGCCTGCCTGCAGCATCAGCCAGTGCGAACGCGCGTGCAGCCATGGGCGCCGCTGAGTGAGGATGTGCGCACGCTCCAGCCAGACCAGTGCCGCGGCACTGTGGCGAGCCCGAAGTTCGTGCTGCGCCTGAGTGAAGGCCTCGTCGATGGCCACTTGCAGTTCCATGTTCATATCGCCTTCCTTCATTTGCGCAACAAGCGCAGGCCGTTGAATACCACCATCAGGCTCACGCCCATATCGGCGAACACAGCCATCCACATGGTCGCCTCGCCCGTCAGGGTCATGGCCAGGAAGATCGCCTTGATACCCAGCGCCAGGACGATGTTCTGCACCAGGATGGCGTGGGTCTGCCGCGACAGGCGCACGAAGGTCGGGATCTTGCGCAGATCATCATCCATCAGCGCGACATCCGCCGTCTCGATGGCCGTGTCGGTGCCGGCGGCGCCCATGGCAAAACCGATCTCGGCCTTGGCCAGCGCCGGCGCATCGTTGCTGCCATCGCCAACCATACCCACCACCTTGCCTTGCGCCTGGCGCGCCTCGACCCAGGCCAGCTTGTCCGCAGGCAGCAGATCGCCGCGCGCCTCGTCGACGCCGACCTGCTCGGCGATGGCTGCCGCGGTGTGGGCGTTGTCACCGGTGAGCATGCAGGTGCGCACACCCAGTTCGTGCAGTTCGGCGACTGCCTCGCGGCTGGTCTGGCGCACCGTGTCAGCGACGGCGAAGAGCATCAGTGCACGCTGCTCGTCGCACAACACCACCACACTCTTGCCCTGACGCTCCAGCGCCTCCAGACGCTCTTCCAACTGCGCGGAGCAGAGTCCGAGGTCTTCGACCAGGCGATGGTTGCCTATATAGAGCAGCTTGCCATCGACCTTGCCCTTGGTGCCGCGCCCAGGTAGCGCCTCGAAATCCGCCACATCGCGCAATGCCAGGCCCTGCTCCTCGGCATGCAGGGCCAAGGCTCTGGAAACCGGATGATCGGAGCGTGCGGCCAGGCTTGCAGCCCAGATGGCAGGGGCCGCCTCATCGGTATCCAGCAGATTGAGGCTGTCGGTCTGCACCGGTTTGCCATGGGTCAGGGTGCCGGTCTTGTCCAGCGCCAGCAGCGCCAGATGACGGCCGTTCTCTAGGTACACGCCGCCCTTGATCAGGATGCCCTTGCGTGCAGCAGCCGCCAGGCCACTGACGATGGTCACCGGCGTGGAGATCACCAACGCACAGGGGCACGCCACCACCAACAGCACCAGGGCGCGGTAGACCCAGTCGAGCCAGGCGCCGCCCATCAGCAGTGGCGGTAACACGGCAACCGCCAGGGCGAATGCGAACACCGCCGGGGTATAGATACGCGAGAACTGATCGACGAAACGCTGAGTCGGTGCGCGCGAGCCCTGCGCCTCCTCGACCGCATGGATGATGCGCGCCAGGGTGGTATTACGTGCCGCTGCCGTTACGCGGAACTCCAGCGAGCCGGCCTCGTTGATGGTGCCCGCGAACACCGGATCGCCAACGCCCTTCTCCACCGGCAGGCTTTCCCCGGTGATCGGCGCCTGGTTGACCGTCGACGAGCCACCGACCACCTCGCCATCGAGGCTGATGCGCTCACCGGGGCGCACACGCACCACGGCGCCCAGGCCAATGGACTGCACGTCGACCTCCTGCCAAGCGCCATCGGCCTGCTGCAGCGTCGCACGAGGCGGCGCCAGATCCATCAGGCCGCGAATCGCATTGCGCGCCCGATCCAGCGAGCGCGCCTCGATCAATTCGGCCAGCGTGAACAGCACCATCACCATCGCTGCTTCCGGCCACTGGCCGATCAGCACGGCGCCAGTCACGGCGATGCTCATCAGCGCATTGATGTTGAGGTTGCGATTCTTCAGGGCGATCCAGCCCTTCTTGTAGGTGTTCAACCCGCACATCAGGATGGCGGCCACCGCCAGCAGTGCCACCAGCCACTCAGGGCCAAGAGTGGCGAAGTGCACGACCTCGGAAGCAGTTGCCAGCACACCAGCCAGCGCCAGCGGCCACCAGGGCTTTTGCACGGGAGCGACGACCGGCTGCTGGGCAGTGCTTTCATCCTCCACCTGCGGCGTGAACCCCAGAGCCTGGATGGCAGGCAGCACCTGGGCCAGCGTCCCCTCGTCGTGGCTGACGGTAAGTACGCGCTGCAACAGGTTGAACTGCAGGCCCGCCACTCCCGGCAGACGGCCCAGTGCATCACGGATCAGGCGCTCTTCCGTGGGGCAGTCCATCTGCTCGATGTGGATGCGGGTATTCAGCGGGCCAGTAAGCGGCTCGTCCACGGCGTGCTGATGAGTATCGTGATCATGCCCGGCGTGGTCATGGGTATGCTCGTGGTGGGCAGATGGCTGTTCATGCGAGTGGTCGCAGCAACGGCTCATGGCAAGTCTCCGTCAGGTATCTGTTGCCGAGTACACACCCTGTAGTCACTATAGGGTCAAGCACTCATGAAGGGGATTCCATGAAAATCGGAGAATTGGCGAAAAAGGCCGGCTGCCAGGTGGAAACCGTGCGTTATTACGAGCGCGAAGGATTGCTCCCGGCGCCCGCACGTACCGAAGGCAACTACCGCCTATACGGCAGCCTGCATCTGGAGCGCCTGGTGTTCATTCGCAATTGCCGGACGCTGGACATGACCCTGGAAGAGATTCAGCGTCTGCTGGCCCTGCGCGACCTGCCCCAGGAAAGCTGCGCCGGGATCAACAGCCTGGTGGACGAACACATCGAGCACGTCGAGGCACGCATCAACAGCCTGCTGGCACTGCGCGACCAACTCACCGAACTGCGCGACCGCTGCAACGGCCCACAGGAGGCAGAGGACTGCGGCATCCTGCGCCAGCTCAACGTCAGCGGCGGCGTGCAACCGCTACCGGACGATGGCCATACGCATGTCGGCAAGAGCCACTCGCATTGATGTACTACGCTTGCTGAGCACCGCTCCGGTATCTCACCGGACACTCAGGGAGAAACGAAAATGCCTGGAAAGTTCGAACTGAAGAAGGCCAAAGACGGCCAGTTCCATTTCAACCTGCTGGCGACCAATGGCCAGGTCATCCTCAGCAGCGAGATGTACAAGGCAAAGGACTCGGCGCTTAACGGCATCGCGTCGGTGAAGAAGAATTCGCAACGTGAAGGCGCCTTCGAGATCAAGACCTCGAGCAACGACAAGCACTACTTCCTGCTCATGGCCACCAATGGCCAGGTGGTCGGGCAAAGCCAGATGTACGCCAGTGCCGCCAGTTGCAAGAGCGGCATCGAGTCGGTGCAGAAGAATGCGCCGACTGCCGAGCTGGACGACCAGACCGGCTAGCAGGCTGCTGAAAACGTAGACGAGGCAGGCAAGACAATACCGATGGCGGCCCCGCAAAAACGGCCGAAAAACGGTCGGAGTCGCGCTCGACTTTACAAGCTGTAAATGAGCATTTTGACTGGGCTCGCACGCGAGGCTGTTTTTAACGCAGTATTGCCAACGCACGACTGCATGGATGCAGGAGTTAGAGCGACGCAGGAAGCCAAAGCCGAGGCAGTTTTTCAGCGGCCTGCTAGTCGTTCTGCTTCCTAAACACATAGAACAGGTTGGGCTCGCTGATCAGATACAGGTTGCCATCGTCATCTGTGGCCACGCCCTCGGCCTGCGGCACGCTGCGCTGCAGGCCATGTTGCCCACGTAGCAGCGACAGGGTACTGACCGGCTTGCCCTCTGCGTTCAGCTCGATCACCAGGCGCGATTCGTCCGACAGCGCCAGCATGTGCCCCGTCGCCGCATCGAAATCCAGGCTGGAAAGATCGCGCACGAACAACCGGGCATCACGCTTCGGGTCGGTATTGACCTGCAGCGCCAGCGGTTTGCTCTCATCGACATGGGGGAAACCCAGCACCTCGAAGATTCGTACCGGATCACGTTCCTTGGCCACCAGCAGGCGCTGGTTCCGTGCGTCGTAGGCCAGGCCTTCGAAGCCCTTGTTGCCATTGAGGCCGATACCCAGGGATAGCTGCTGGAAATCGGCGGCGTTGAGCACACGACTGTCATCGTCGATACGCACCTTGACCAGGCGCTGCTCGCGCTCATCGGCGATCACGTAGACGCCAGGCGCGATGTATTCGATGGCTTCAGGGTCGCCGAAGCCTTCCAGATCGATGCTGCGTTTGAGCTCACCCTGCAGACTCAGCTCGATCACCTTGGCCGGCTTATTGGTGACGCTGAACAGGCTGTGTCGATCCGGATCGTAAGTCAGTGCCGAGACGTCACGGATGCCTTCGATCGGCTTGGCATCGATCACCACGCGGTAGTCGCCCAGCCACAACGAGTGCTCGCGCCACTGCCCACTGTGCTGCCATTCCTCGACGACGAACCAGGCTCGTTCGAACAGGCGATACTGTTGAGCCAGAGCGGCGCCGACCAGAAGCAGGAAGAACAACAGATAGAGCCAGGGATTGAAGGTCAGCAGACGGCGCATGATGGTTTCTCTGACTACCACGTAAAAAACCGCCGCACGGAGAGTGCGGCGGGCGTGAAGATCATTTCGATCAGTTGATCAGCTCAACGCGGTCAACATCGATCTCGCGGCTGTTGAAGTCCTTGTCGACTTCACCGGTCAGGCGCACCTTGGCGGTTTCCGAGACTTTCTGGCTCGGCCAGTCTTCGTCGTCGATTTCGACCTGGATGGTGCCGGTGGCGTCCTTGAACTCGTAGAGCTCATCTTGCAGGCGCTTGACGATCTGACCTTCCAGAACAACATGGGTGTCGTCAGCAGCTTCCAGTGCAGCAGCCACGGTGGTGACCTGCGGAGTGGCGCCAGGGCCAGTGTAACCGGTGGCGAAAGCAGCGGTGCTGAGCAGCGGCAGAACCATCAGAGCGAGAGCGGTACGTTTCATGGTGTGAACCTCGTTGTTCGTAAGTGACGGGGTCAGATTAGTGTCGCTAGCTGAAGCCAGACTGAATCGACGCTTAAGCGAAACTGAATCCGTCACGGGCGCTCAACCGGCATCCGGTGCGGGCTTACTGAAGACATAGAAGAGGTTGGGCTCGGCGACGATATAGATGTTGCCCTCCTCGTCCATGGTCACCCCTTCGGCCTGCTTGATGCCCTGTTCCAGGCCATTGAGTCCCGCATTGAGACTGAGAAAGCTGACCGGCTGACCATTGCGATCGATCTCCAGCAGCATGCGCGACTCATCGGAGAGCACCAGGACATGGCCCGTACGCTCATCGACGCTCAACGAAGAAATGTCGCGCAGACCGAGGTTGCCGGATGCCAGCGGGTGCAAGGCCCCCATGTCACCATCGGCACCCGGGAACGGCATGCTGAACAACCCCAGCGGGCTGCGCTCCTTGCCGAGCAGCAGGCTATGGCTGCGTGAATCCCAGCCCAGCCCTTCGAAGCCCTTGTTACCCGACTCGGCGAAGCCCAGGTCGAAACCGGGGAAATCGGCCGCATTCAATTCAAGCTCGTCGTCACCCAGAGTGAACGTGGTGAGCTGGCGGCGTCGCTCGTCGACGATGGCCATCCGGCCGTTGTCCATCATCTCCACACCTTCAGGGTCGGCAAAGCCCTTGAGCTCGATGCGCCGCAGGACTTCACCCTCACGCGACAGCTCCACCAGCAGAGGGTTCTTGCCAGTGACGGTGAACAGCGTGCCGGTCTGCGGGTTGTAGGTGAGCCCCGAGGTCTCGTCCTTTTCCAGGCCGATAAGCACCTTGGCCTGGATCACCGCGCGATAACCCGGCAACCAGACACTGGCCAGGCGGTCGACCAACGGCGTCGAGCGCTCCTGCAGCCATAACTGGGCGCGGTCATCCCAGTGCTGGGTCTGCATCAGTGCACCCAGGGCGACGACTGCCAGGCCTGAAAGCCAGTAGCGGGGGCGGCGAATCTTGCGAAGGAGAGCGGACATCGGCTACGGCTCGGCTGCATGATGGCAATCCGACATCCACTGTCGAGAGGAGTTCCGCCGTCCGGAGGTGGACGGCGGCAGGCTTCAGCGTATTAGACGCTGGGCACCTCTTATAGCACGCGACTGGTGAAGCGACTGTGACCGACCAGCTCCAGCACCAGCTCGTCGCCCTTGTTCAGGACGCCAACGCCTACCGGTGTGCCCGTGAGGATCACGTCCCCCGGCTGCAGGGCAAAGTGGCCAGCCATATGCTGGATCATCGGCAGGATGGGGTTGAGCATGTCGCGGCTGTTGCCGTCCTGACGGGTTTCACCGCCAATCACCAGGCGAATGCCGATATCGGCCAGATCCTCGATGGCATCGCCCGGCACGAAGGGCGCCAGCACGCAGGCACCGTCGAAGCTCTTGGCGATTTCCCAGGGGTAGCCCTTCTCCTTGAGCCTGGCCTGCACGTCGCGCAGGGTCAGGTCGAGCGCCGGAGCGAAGCCGCTGATGGCGTCACGCACTTCTTCGGCGTCCGGCTTTTTCGACAATGGCTTGCCGATCAACACGGCGATTTCCGCCTCGTAATGCACCGAACCGCGATCCTCGGGGATGGCGAAGCCGCCGTCGAGCGGCACCACGCAGGAACCTGGCTTGATGAACAGCAACGGCTCGGTGGGCACCGGGTTATTCAGTTCCTTGGCGTGCTCGGCGTAGTTGCGACCGATGCAGACCACCTTGCCGATGGGAAAATGGACGGTGGTACCGTCGACGTACTGGTGCTGATAGCTCATCACCGACTCCTGTGTTGTTCGTATGACGGGTGCCTCTAAAAACGTCGGCGAGGCAGTCAGTACAAGGCAAAAACAAGCGAAAAGCAGAGTTTACGAGCTGTAAATGAGCATTTGAGCTTGTTTTTAACGCAGTAATGACAACGCAGGTAGTTTTTAGAGGCGCCCTTGGGCGTTCTGGCTTGTGGCCTGACGTCCTACCTTAAACGAGGCGGCGCCCTCGTGCACCGCATACGAAAACGCCCATCGTAGGATGGGCGTTTTTCGTCAGGCGAAGATCTTGCCGGGGTTCATGATCCCATTGGGGTCGAACACCGCCTTGATCGCCTTCATGTAGGCGATTTCCGCCGCCGAACGACTGTACTGCAGATAGTCGCGCTTGGTCATGCCGACACCGTGTTCGGCGCTGATCGAGCCGTTGTATTTCTCGACGATCTCGAACACCCACTTGTTGACCACCGCGCACTTGGCGAAGAAGTCTTCCTTGGCCAGTGCTTCGGGCTTGAGGATGTTCAGGTGCAGGTTGCCGTCACCGATATGGCCGTACCAGAGCACGTCGAAATCCGGGTAGTTGGCCGAAACGATATCGTCGATGTCCTTGAGGAAGGCCGGTACCTGGCCGACGGTGACCGAGATGTCGTTCTTGTAGGGAACCCAGTGGCTGATGGTCTCGGAGATGTACTCGCGCAGCTTCCAAAGGTTTTCCAACTGCTGTTGGCTCTGGCTCATCACGCCATCGAGCACCCAGCCCTGTTCGACGCAATGCTCGAAGGTCGCCAGCGCTTCGTTGGCCACATCCTCGTTCAGCGCCTCGAACTCCAGCAAGGCATAGAACGGCGTGCGGCTTTCGAAGGGCGCCGGCACGTCGCCACGGCCGAGGATTTTCTCCAGGCAGCGGTCGGAGAAGAACTCGAAAGCGGTCAGGTCGAGCTTGCCCTGGAAGGCGTGCAGCACCGGCATGATCGAATCGAAATCCGGCGTACCGAGCACCATCGCGGTGAGGTTCTTCGGTGCACGCTCCAGGCGCATGGTGGCCTCGACGACGAAGCCCAGGGTGCCTTCAGCGCCGATGAACAGCTGACGCAGGTCGTAGCCGGTGGCGTTCTTGATCAGGTCACGGTTCAGTTCCAGCAGTTCGCCGGTGCCGGTGACTACTTTCAGACCGGCGACCCAGTTACGGGTCATACCGTAGCGAATCACCTTGATTCCGCCGGCATTGGTGCCGATGTTGCCACCAATCTGGCTGGAACCGGACGAAGCGAAATCCACCGGGTAATAAAGGCCCTTCTCTTCGGCGAACAGTTGCAGCTGCTTGGTGACCACCCCTGGCTGGCAGACAACGGTACGGTCGTATTCGTTGAATTCGACGATACGGTTCATGTAGTCGAACGACACCACCACCTCGCCATTGGCGGCGACGGCGGCGGCGGAGAGGCCAGTACGCCCGCCCGACGGCACCAGTGCGATCTTGTGCTGATTGGCCCAGCGCACGATGGCCTGTACCTGCTCGGCGGTCTTGGGGAAGACGATGGCGGATGGCGCGGGGGCGTACTGCTTGGTCCAGTCCTTGCCGTAGGTTTCCAGGGAATCGGCATCGGTCAGCACCTTGCCGGGCTCAACCAGGGTCTTCAGCTCTTCGATCTGGGCGGGGGTGGTCATCTACGGAACTCTCAAAGGATTCATGGTCGCCCTGAGAACCATTCAGGTCGCAACCGAGCATTGAAAAAGGCGAACATGCTAGCATACGCACCCCGTGAATCGAGCCATGCAGCGATCTGCGGGCGCCGGCTGAGCTTCTCAGCCCTTCCCTGACATTCTTCTGTGGGACACAGGTACTCCGATGAGCAAGACCTCTCTGGAAAAGAGCAAGATCAAGTTCCTTCTTCTCGAAGGCGTGCACCAGAACGCCGTAGACACGCTGAAGGCCGCCGGTTACACCAACATCGAGTACCTCAAGACCGCCCTGTCAGGCGCTGAGCTGAAAGAGAAGATCGCCGACGCTCACTTCATCGGCATTCGCTCGCGCACCCAACTGACCGCAGACGTCTTCGATTGCGCGAAGAAACTGGTCGCCGTCGGCTGCTTCTGCATCGGCACCAACCAGGTCGACCTGGATGCCGCCCGCGAGCGCGGTATCGCCGTGTTCAACGCGCCCTATTCCAACACCCGCTCGGTAGCCGAGCTGGTGCTGGCCGAAGCCATCCTGCTGCTGCGCGGCATCCCCGAGAAGAACGCTTCCTGTCACCGCGGTGGCTGGATCAAGTCGGCAGCCAACTCCTTCGAGATTCGTGGCAAGAAGCTGGGCATCGTCGGCTACGGCTCCATCGGTACCCAACTGTCGGTACTGGCCGAAGCCCTGGGCATGCAGGTGTTCTTCTATGACACCGTGACCAAACTGCCACTGGGCAACGCCACGCAGATCGGCAGCCTGCATGAGCTGCTGGGCCTGGCCGATATCGTTTCCCTGCACGTGCCGGAGCTGCCATCCACCCAGTGGATGATCGGCGAGAAGGAAATCCGCGCCATGAAGAAAGGCGCCATCCTGATCAACGCCGCGCGCGGCACGGTGGTCGAGCTGGATCACCTGGCCAACGCGATCAAGGACGAACACCTGATCGGCGCCGCCATCGACGTCTTCCCGGTCGAGCCCAAGTCCAACGACGACATCTTCGAAAGCCCGCTGCGCGGCCTGGATCGCGTGATCCTCACCCCGCACATCGGTGGTTCCACTGCCGAAGCCCAGGCCAACATCGGCCTGGAAGTGGCCGAGAAGCTGGTCAAGTACAGCGACAACGGCACCTCGGTATCCTCGGTCAACTTCCCCGAAGTGGCCCTGCCGGCGCACTCGGGCAAACACCGTCTGCTGCACATCCACGAGAACATCCCGGGTGTGATGAGCGAGATCAACAAGGTGTTCGCCGACAACGGCATCAACATCTCCGGTCAGTTCCTGCAGACCAACGACAAGGTCGGCTACGTGGTGATCGACGTCGACGCCGAGTACTCGGATCTGGCGCTGGAGAAGCTGCAGCACGTTAATGGCACCATCCGCAGCCGCGTCCTGTTCTAAGCCTTAGCTGCTGCGCGTCGGCGATACGGCGTTGGGAACGACCTCGGAGATGCTCATTTACTGACGTAAACTCCGCCCTCCTCGGTCGCTCCCGCCTTGTCTCGCTCTAGCTCGCGAGCTCTGGATGTCTGTAGAAATGAAAAAGGGAGGCCCTGGTCTCCCTTTTTCATTCCGCAGGGTGCGCCGCGCGCACCGCCATGCCCGATCTCAATCTCGTTCCAGCAGCGCCAACTCGGCTGCCGCTTCCTCCAGCTGCATCTCGTTGAACACCTTCACCCCGGCTCGCTTCAGCAAGGCAGCGGTGACGCCCTCGCCCGGCACCCGCACACCACTGAAACTGCCGTCGTAGTTTTCCAGATTGCCGCACGACGGGCTGCGCGCCTTGAGTAGGGCGATCTGGATGCCGTGCTCACGCACCAGCGCAGCAGCCTGCTCGGCACCGTCGACGAACGCTGCCGTGACATCCTCACCCTCGATCGTCAGGACTGGCAACCGACCGTCCAGTACCGCACCACCCTGGCCACCACGGATCTCCGCAGGCGGACGCGGAGTTGGCAAACCGCCTGCCACTTCCGGGCACAGCGCGACGACGCGGCCTTCGTTCAGCCACCGCTGAAGCTGATCAAAAGGCCCATGAGCCCCACCGTCATAGCGCACCCGATGACCAAGCAGGCAGCGGCTGACCAATATCTTCTGCATCGAGTCTCTCCCTTGCATCGGCGCCAGGGTAACCGCCGGTAACACCGCCGTCAGCCCTTGGCCAGGCATCCAACGAAACGACCGTACGCCACGTGTTCAGAGCCCTTGCTGCCTATCCTTCGGCGGGAAGCGGCCCTACCCCATGGCGCGCAGCACAAGGCACCACCAGACTTGCGCGGCCAACCAGGGAGGTCAACGTCCATGCCCCAACCACTTCGCACCCTCGCCATCGCATTGCTGGGCAGCACCGTGCTGCTCGCCTCGTCCACCCAGGCTGCATTGCAGGCACTGGAAGACGAAAGCCTCAGCCAGATCAGCGGCCAGGCCGGCATCACCATACGCCTCGATCTGATGGCGCGTATCGACGAGATCCGCTGGCAGGACGACGGCGGCAGTCTGTCGCTGCGCAACGTGAAGATCGACAACGGCTGCCTGCAACCCACCGATTGCGACGGCTATGCCCTGGGGCCAGCGCAACTGGGCGCCAGCGTACCGATTCTCGGCCTCGAAGTGCCGACCCTGGAGGTGGACGTCGTCAAGGGCAGCAATGGTCAGAGCCAGCTGCAGTTGAAGCTGCCCAACCTGACCGCGATCAACCAGCAGCTCGGCCCACTGGGCAAGCTGGTGATCCGCGCCCGGTTGGCGAGTGATCTGTATATCGGCGATACCAGCATCGGCAACGTCGCCTTGCGTGATATCCGCGACATCAATGGCACCATCAAGGTCTGGGGCCACTGACACGTTGCGCACTACCGCGCTGGGCGGGCGCAGCATGCCAGAGCCCCGCAGGGCTCAGAGCACCCCAGCACCTCGCCGCCTGAACCAGCCGGTCAGCGACAGCCGCTCGCGCGTGGCCGGCAACACTTCGTGAGGCACCTCGCCGGACATGAAAAGCGCCAGGGTGCCGGCCTGTGGTAGCACGTCATGCTCACGTTCATCAGGCAGATACAGGCGCAATGCCCCGCCCTGCTCGACCTGCCAGTCCTCGTTCAGATAGAACACCGCCGATACCGTGCGCCGATCATCATCGCGAAAACGGTCGAGATGGCGCTGATAGAAGGCCCCTGGCGCATAGCAGGCGAAATGGCACTCGTAGTCCTCGAGCCCCAGGTAGAACGCCTGGTTGAGCGCCTGGCGCAAGCCATCCATCAATTGCAGATACTGGTCACAGGTATCGCTCTGCCCAGGCTCGAGCCATTGGATGCGATCGCCGCGAATCCCTTCCTGCACTTGCTGCGCGCCACCACGACCGACACTGGCAGCACTCAGCTGGCCGCTCTGCGCACGCTTACGGCACTCGACGGCCAATTCGCGGGTCAGAACTTCTGGAGCGAAAAACGCCCGCTGCGACCAACCCTGGCTGGCGAGGTCGTCGATAAGGCTGGAAAAGCGGTCTTGCTGGTCGGATTCGTTCATGGTGGCGATTGTATCAGCGGCGCCTCACGACTCGACAAGCCTCGGCCAGCCGCCGAAAATAGCCGGCCGCAGCACCCTGCGGCCGGCCAGGATAGTTGCCAAGGAGTTTTAGATGCGCTTTGTGTTTGCCCTGTTGCTATTTGGCCTGACCCTGCCGACCCTGGCCGACGATCACCTGCGCCTGTATCAGGCCGCCGGCTGGCCGCAGCAACGCGAACACTTCAATCAGGCCCTTGATGCCGCCCAGCAGCGCTATCGCAGTACACTGCCGCCCGTGGTGTATCAGGCGCTGGTGGACAACAGCAATCGCCGCTTCGCTGCCGCCGCCATCGACCAGCGTGCCCAGCACAGCCTGAGCCTGGAACTGGCCGATCCGCAGCCCGCGCTGGCCTTCTTCGAGTCCGAGCTGGGGCGCAAGATCGTCGCTGCCGAAACACTAGCTACGCGCCGCGACCAGTTGGCCAAGTACGAGAATGGCCTGCCGCGCACCGAGGCCGACGCCACCCGCCGCCTGCTGATTCGCCACCTGGCGCAGGCGCTGCCAGCCAAGGAAGCTGGCGCCGAAGTCAGCCTGGCCCTGGCCGGGGTGGCAGCCGACAGCCTCAGCCAGATGATTCCCGGCCTGCTCGGTGGCGGCCAGGCGCAGGGGTTGCTCAATGGCCAGCGTGAACGCCTGATGGCGCAGATCGAGCAGGATCTGGACAACACCCTGCTGCATGTCTACCGCGAACTGAGCGATCCGGAGCTGGAACAGTTCGTCGAGTTCGCTCAGTCGGCAGATGGCAAGGCTTATTACCAGGCCGCCCTGGCCGCTCTTCGTGCCGGCCTGGCGGTGGGCATGAGCAGCGCCGACCTGGAGCCAGCACCTCAGGGAATCTAATGGGTAGGGCGAACCGGAACGCCGACCGCCAGGAGCGCAACGAACAGTCCGCCACTCTCTTGCTGCAGCCAAAACCTATGGCGTACTGCTTCGCGAGTACGCCCTACTGCGCTAATCAGAACGACGAGTACGCCCTACACCAATCGCTCGCGCAGAAAATCGAAATAGCGCTTACGCAACGCCTCGTTCTCGTTCGCCAGGTGGTGGCGGGCATCTGCCAGCCGCAGGATCTGCGGTTGATGAAACTTGTCCTGCAGCACGTCGAGGTTGTAGCGCCAGTCCACGGTCATGTCCGCCTCACCCTGAATGATCAGCGGGCTTTGTTCGCTACGCCCCGCCGCTTCGATACGCGGCACCCAATGCGTCAGTGCACCAACCCAGGACGTGGGCAAGCTGCGCGGCTGCAACGGATCGAGGTTGTGCACGAACTCAAGGAAGGTCGTGTCGCTGGAGTTGTCGCTGAAACGCCGTGGAATTTCCCGCACGAACGGGCTGAGCAGGCGGTAGCTGAGTTTCGACCAGCCCCAGGCACGCGGCCGCACCAACGGGGCCAGAAGAATGCTCTGGCCCAGCTCCGGACGTTTACCATCGGTGAGCAGGTAATCCAGCGCGATCGCGCCGCCGGTGCTTTGCCCACAGAGATGCCAGGGCTGTGGCAAACCCAGCTCGGCGGCTTGCTCGAACAACCCGCCCAGCACCTGCTGGTATTCGGCGAAGTCACCGATGCTGGCACGCGCGCCACTGGACAACCCATGCCCCGGCAGGTCACAGGCCAGCACTGCGAAGTTCATGCTCAGCGCCCAGTCAACCACATGCCGATACAGCCCCATGTGATCGTAGTAGCCGTGCAGCAACAGCAGCGTGCTACGCGGCTCGGCGGGCGCCCACAGCTGCACGGCGATCTGATAACCGGCAGCATTGAAGCTGCCGAGCCGGTTATCCAACCCGGCAAAACGTGCGCCCAGATCGAACCCGTAGAAACTGCGATAAGCCTGCAGCGCCGGCAACTCCAGGCGCGCTGCGGCCAAGGGTCGCAGCAAAGGGCGCAATTGATCGGGTTGAAACGGCTCTGACATGGGGCTTTCCATAGGTTGCGGGAGGCTTCGAGAGAAATCTCAGAGGTCTGACTCTCGATTGCTGTGATATTCAGCTGCCGGGCGCATCGTGGCAAGCTACACGCCCTTTTTCGGTCCAGCGCATTCCATGCCCCGCCTTTCGCGCAAGAATCTGCTCCTCGCCCTGTTTGCCCTGATCTGGCTGGGCGGCATGCTGCTGGCTTATCGCTGGTTCGAAACGCGCTACCTGCGCACCTTCGACGAACGCGCGGCGGTGTTTTCCGGCGCAGAATTGCGTTTGCCGGACGAACTGGCCGGCCCCGGCGCGATCCGTCTGGTACATTTCTGGGATCCGGCCTGCCCCTGCAACGTCGGCAATCAGCAACACCTGGCCGAACTGATCGAACGTTACGTCCCCCAGGGCGTGCAGTTCCACGTGGTGCAGAAACCGGGCAGCCAGGGCCGTCTGCCTGCCGAACTGGCAGCCTTGCGCCCCATCGACGCCATGCCCGGCAGCGCCGACCTGCCTGCCAGCCCGGCCGTGGCGATCTGGGACAAACAGGGCCAGCTGGCTTACTTCGGCCCCTACAGCGAAGGGCTGGTGTGCAACTCCAGCAACAGCTTCATCGAACCCATACTCGAAGCCCTGGCCGCAGACCGCAAGGTCGATGCCAGCAACACCCTGGCAGTGGGCTGCTTCTGTGAATGGGCGAAGAAGAGCGAAAACTGAACAGCCAGGCATGACCGTAGAGTGGGTTAGCGGCGCTGAACACCAAACACCTAGTCACCAAGCAAAGTTGTGCGCCGCGTAACCCACCAGGCGATATAGCCTCGCCGATGGTGGGTTACGCAGCCCCTGATCAGCGAATGGTCAAACATACGCAACAGGCGGCTAACCCACCCTACAAAGCCCTTCACTCACCCGTTGTCGCGCGGCGCGATAGCAAGCCACGCGGTGTGCCGCCCTGCCAGCGACGAAACGCGCGGTAGAACGGCGACAGCTCGGCGAAACCACAGGCTCGCGCCACCTCGCGCACGCCCAGCCCCTGCTCCAGCAAGCGCAGCGTACGCAAGCGCCGGACTTCGTCATGCAGTGCGCGAAAACTGCTGCCCTGCTCGCTCAGCGCCCGCTGCAACGCACTACGATGACTGCTCAAGGCCAGCGCACAGGCCTCCAGGCTGCACGTCGTACTGCCCAGGTTGAGCTCCAGCCAGTAGCGCACCCGTGCCAGCAGCTGGTTCTCCACCAACCCGGCCAACTGCTTCTCGGCTTCTTCGCTCAGCACCTCGAACAATCGCGGACTGGCGCTGCGCGAGGGTCGGGCGAGTGCAGCACGCGGCAGGATCAGGGCATCGTGGGCTTGCGAGAAGCGCGGCTCGACGCCCAACAGACGGCGGTGCTCGGAGAGCTTGCGCGGTGCGCGATGGCGAAAGTCGACACCCAGCAACGGCAGCTCACCACCGGCCGCCGCCAGCATCTTGCTCAGCAGCACGGCCAGACATTCCATTTGCTGACGCAGCGAGCCGACATCCCGGTAGTTGAGGTCGATGACCAGACGCACTTCGTCGTCCCGCTCCTCCAGTCGCGCTGCGAAGCCCCCGGAAAGGATGTGCTGAAAGCGCACGAAGGCCTGCAAACCCTGACGCAGATCGCGCGCGGCCAGCAGCAGATAGCCGACCACGTCCATCGGCCGTGGCTGCATCACCTCCCCCAGATGCAGGCCGATATCGACGTCACCGCTGATGCCCTCCAGCGCCTGCCAGAAGCGCGGCGCGTTGTCATGATCCTCGCGCGACTCCAGTAAAGGCGCGGCCAGCGGCACGCCGGCATAGGCGCGCCGGTAGGTGTCGGTCGGATCCAGCCCCAGCGCGGCCAGGGCCTCATAGAGCAGGCGGCGCAGGGTCGAGGAATGGGTCAGGGCAACGAAAGCACTGTCAGCCATGGTGGCTCCGGGCAGATATTGACCATAGACTTTCAGCCTTGCGACATATGGTCAATGCCGGCACGTGCACGCCTGAGCAAAATGCTCGGACGCTTGCTCGATAACAATAAGGATCGCTCGATGAAACGCTCTCTGACCGCCCTTGCCCTGGTGGTTGCCGCCGCAGCTGGCGGATTGACCTGGTACCTGGACGACAAGCAGCCGATACGCGATGGTGAACAGATGTTCGGCGCGCTGCAGGCTCCGGTCACGGTCGACTACGACGAACGCGGCGTGCCACACATTCGCGCCGAGAACGAAGCCGACATGTATCGCGCCCTGGGCTACGTGCATGCCCAGGATCGCCTGCTGCAGATGGAGCTGTTGCGGCGCCTGGCGCGCGGCGAGCTGGCCGAGGTGCTCGGCGAGAAACTGGTACCCACCGACCGCTTGTTCCGCACCCTGGAAATCGGCCGCCATGCCGACGCCTATGCCGCCCGCCTGGACGCCAACAGTCCCTCCACGCAAGCACTGCAGCACTACCTCGAGGGCGTCAATCAGTACCAGGCCAGCCGGCCGCGGCCACTGGAGTTCGACCTGCTGGGCATCGAACCGCGTCCCTTCACCATCGCCGATACACTCAGCGTCGCGGGCTACATGGCCTACAGTTTCGCCGCCGCGTTCCGTACCGAGCCGGTGATGACCCATATCCGCGATGAGCTGGGCGCGGATTATCTCAAGCTGTTCGATCTCGACTGGCACCCTAAGGGCGTGCTCGGCTCGCCCCTGGCCAGCGGCGACTGGAAAGACCTTGCCGCTCTCGCCCAGCTCACCGGCAGCGCCCTGGAAGGCAGCGGCCTGCCGCAGTTCGAAGGCAGCAATGCCTGGGCCATCGCCGGTAGCCGCACCGCCAGCGGCAAGCCACTGCTGGCCGGCGACCCACACATTCGCTTCTCGCTGCCCGCGGTCTGGTACGAGGCGCACCTGCAAGCACCTGGCTATGAGCTGTACGGCTACCACCACGCCCTGATTCCCAGCGCCATGCTCGGCCACAACCGTGACTTCGCCTGGAGCCTGACCATGTTCCAGAACGACGATCTCGACCTGATCGCCGAACGGGTCAACCCGGACAATACCGATCAGGTCTGGTATCAGGGGCAGTGGGTCGACCTCCAGCAACGCACGGAAACCATCCAGGTCAAGGGCGCCGAGCCGGTGCAGATCACCCTGCGTCGCTCCCCACATGGACCGATCGTCAACGACGCCCTGGGCCAGACCAGCGGCAGCACGCCGATCGCCATGTGGTGGGCCTTCCTCGAAACCGACAACCCGTTGCTCGATGCCTTCTACCAGCTGGGCCGCGCCGATACCCTGGACAAGGCCCGCACTGCAGCCGAGAAAATCGAAGCGCCGGGTCTCAACGTGGTCTGGGCCAACGCCGCTGGTGACATCGGCTGGTGGGCTGCAGCCAAGCTGCCGCTGCGCCCGACCGGGGTCAACCCGACCTTCATTCTCGACGGCGCCAGCGGTGAGGCAGACAAGCCCGGCTACCATCCCTTCACTGCCAACCCGCAGGAAGAGAACCCGCAGCGCGGCTATATCGTCTCGGCCAACTACCAGCCAGTGCCTGCCAGCGGCATCGAAATTCCCGGCTATTACAACCTGCCGGATCGCGGTCAGCGCCTGAACCAGCGCCTGAGCGATGCCTCGGTGAAATGGGACACGCACAACAGTCAGGCCCTGCAACTCGACCCCGGCACCGGCTATGGCCCACGGGTGCTGGCACCGATTCTCGACGAACTGCGTGATGCAGCCGCGAACGATGAGGAACGTGCCCTGGTGGAGCAATTGGCCAACTGGAACGGCGACCACACACTCGATTCCGTGGCCGCCACGCTGTTCAACCAGCTGACCTACCAGCTCGCTCACGAAGCCATGGCCGACGAGTTGGGCGACGTGTTCTTCGACAGCCTGCTGCAGACCCGCGTACTCGACACGGCGTTGCCGCGTCTGACCGCCGACGCCGACTCACCCTGGTGGAATCGCCAGGGCAGCGAACAGCGCGAAAGCCGCGCGCAGATCGTGGCAGACGCCTGGCGCGCCAGCCTGGAACACTTGCGCAGCGTACTCGGCGATGACACCGGCACCTGGCACTGGGAGCGAGCGCACACCCTCACCCACAGTCATCCATTGGGCCAGCAGCAGCCGCTGGCCTGGTTGCTCAACGTCGGCCCGCTTGCCGCGCCCGGCGGCCATGAAACGCCAAACAACCTGTCGCACAAGGTCGGCCCGGCGCCCTGGCCGGTAGTCTACGGGCCATCGACCCGACGCCTGATCGACCTGGCCGATGCCGACAAGGCGCTGGGCGGCATTCCGGTGGGCCAGAGCGGCGTGCCCTTCGACACCCATTACGGCGACCAGGCGCAGGCACACGTCACCGGCCAGTACCAACCGCAGCATCTGAGCGAGGCGGATGTAGCGGCGCATAGACTGGGAACGCTCAGGCTCCTTCCTCACTAAGAACCTGTCTCGGATCTGCTGCGCGTCGGCTAAACAGCGTTGAAAACGGAATCGGAATGCTCATTTACTCAAGTAAACTCCGCTTCCTCAGCCATTTTCGCCACTGTTTATCTCTAGCTCGCAAGATCCGAAGCAGGTTCTAAGCCATCCATGCACAGCGTGGTGCGCCAACGGTGCATCACGCTGCACGCTGGTGCACCACCCCGCCACTCCATGCAGATCTGCATCCCTCAAGGTGCCCTGCGCCCCGCGAAATCAGGCTTTTCAGCCTTGGTAATAAAATTGGCACACGCCCTGCATAAGGTAAGGCAAGACCCAGTTTCGGGGACCTTGGTACAGGCAGGCCGGGGAATCCCCTTCTTTATTCGACGCGACAGACGCGTCACTGCAGCGCGCCGTAACCCGCTCGACGAGTACGGCGCCACCCGTTTCGGGGACCTTGGTACAGGCAGGCCGGGGAATCCCCTTCTTTATTCAGGACGCAGCGCCAGCCTCACGCGCCAACGTCCATCCTCCGGCGCGCCGCGCCACTCCCCGTCCAGCGGACGGGGTGAGATCAAGATCAGCAGCAAATCCCGTCCGTCGCGCTCGATGCGCCAGTTCACCAACCCCATTGGCAGGCTCAACTGCCCGTCACGCACCCGCCCATAGGCATCGTCGAAGCGATACAGCAGCGCGCCGTCGACATGCTCGGCCAATGCCTGCGGCTCACGATTGAACCAGAGCTGCAAGCCCTGTTCCCAGGGCTCGGCATCCTCGATACGCAAGCGCGGCGGATCGAACAGACGACCCAGCATCACCCCGACCAGAAAGGCGATGAGCAGCACCGACGCGATGAAGCGCCAGCGAAGTCGCGGCCGGGGATCCTCGACCGGCGTAGAATGCTCGTCATCCCTGTGCTCGGAGCCCTGCATGTTCCACGTCATCCTCTTCCAACCGGAAATCCCGCCCAATACCGGCAACATTATCAGGCTGTGCGCCAACAGCGGCTGCCAGTTGCACCTGATCGAGCCGCTGGGCTTCGAGCTGGACGACAAGCGCCTGCGCCGCGCCGGGCTGGATTATCACGAGTACGCCACGCTCAAACGCCACGCCAGCCTGGAAGCATGCCTGGAGAGCCTCGGCCAGCCACGCCTGTTCGCCTTCACCACCAAGGGCTCGCAACCCTTCCACGAGATCGCCTACCAGCCTGGTGATGCCTTCCTGTTCGGCCCGGAAAGCCGCGGCCTGCCGGAAGAAGTGCGCAACGCCCTGCCGCCGGAGCAGCGCGTACGCCTGCCCATGCGCGCCGGTTGCCGCAGCCTGAACCTGTCCAACACCGTGGCCGTCACCGTCTACGAGGCCTGGCGGCAGAACGGCTTCGCCGACGCTGATCAGTAGGGTGCGCTGTGCGCCCCGCCTGCCCACCTGGCATGATCACGCACAACAAAAAAGCGCCCCACGGGGCGCTTTTTCATTCGATCGACCAGCGCTTAGTGAGCGGTGGTTTCAGCCTGGCCAGCCTGCTGCATGCGCTGCAGCTCCTGGGCGTACAGGGCATCGAAGTTCACCGGCGACAGCATCAGTGCCGGGAAGGAACCACGGGTCACCAGGCTGTCCAGTGCCTCACGGGCATACGGGAACAGGATGTTCGGGCAGAAGGCGCCAAGGGTGTGGCTCATCGACGCCGCGTCCAGCCCCTTGATCAGGAAGATGCCGGCCTGCTGAACTTCAGCGATGAAGGCAACTTCTTCGCCGTTCTTGACGGTCACCGACAGGGTCAGCACCACTTCGTGGAAATCACCTTCCAGGCCGCGCTGGCGGGTGTTGAGATCCAGACCGACGCTCGGCGTCCACTCCTGACGGAAGATTTCCGGGCTCTTCGGCGCTTCGAAGGACAGATCCTTGACGTAGATGCGCTGCAGGGAGAATTGCGGGTTCTGCGAATCGGCAGCGGCGGCACCGCTGTTGGCTTGCTCGGTCATGGCGTTTGCCTTCCTTAACGTTACGGTTTCAAGCGGGGCTCTGCAGCAGTGCGTCGAGCTTGCCGGCGCGCTCCAGGGCGTAGAGGTCGTCACAGCCGCCCACATGGGTGCTGCCGATCCAGATTTGTGGCACCGAGGTGCGGCCTGCCTTGCGGGTCATCTCCGCGCGCATGGCCGGCTGGCCATCGACACGAATTTCCTCGTAATCCACCCCTTTGCTCGCCAGCAATTGCTTGGCACGGATGCAGTAGGGGCACCAGTCGCTGGAATAGATGACCACGCCAGCCATGTCACTTCACCAGTGGCAGGTTGTCGCCACGCCAGGTGGCGATACCACCGGACAGCTTGGCTGCGGTGTAGCCAGCCTTCTTCAGCTCGCGGGCGATGCTGCCAGCGTGCTGGCCCATGGCATCGACCACCACGATGGTCTTGGCCTTGTGCTTTTCCAGCTCGGCGATACGCGCAGCCACCTTGTCGTAGGGGATGTGCAGCGAATCGACGATATGACCGGCGGAGTAGTCCTTCTGTGCACGCACGTCGAGCACCACGCCCTTGTCGCTGTTGACCAGTGCAGTCAGCTCACGGCTGGACAGGCTCTGGCCACCCTTGCGCAGCTCGGTGACGATCAGCAGCACCAGCAGGACGGCGAACAATCCACTCAGTACATAGTGGTTAATGACGAATTCAATCAGGTTGGCGAACATCTATAAGGCCCAGGACGGTAAAATGCCGGCCAGTATACACAGGCCCACAGGTCGGCCAAACCCCGTCTGGCAGTGACGTGCCAGGCACTTGCCCCTAAAATGCCGGGCTGTTTCATTGCCCCCTCAGACGCAGAGCGAGCCAGCTTCATGAGCGCCACGCCAAAACCCTTGGTTCTGATCATCCTCGACGGCTTCGGTCACAGCGACACCCCCGAGTACAACGCCATTTATGCCGCCGACACGCCAGTCTACGACCGCCTGCGCGCCAACTACCCGCACGGCCTGATTTCCGGCAGCGGCATGGACGTCGGCCTGCCTGACGGGCAGATGGGCAACTCCGAAGTCGGCCACATGAACCTCGGTGCCGGCCGCGTGGTGTATCAGGATTTCACCCGCGTGACCAAAGCCATCCGCGATGGCGAGTTCTTCGAGAACGCCACGATCAACCAGGCCGTGGACAAAGCGGTCGCCGGTGGCAAGGCCGTGCACATCCTCGGCCTGCTCTCCGATGGCGGCGTGCACAGCCACCAGGATCACCTGGTCGCCATGGCCGAACTGGCCGCCAAGCGTGGCGCCGAGAAAATCTACCTGCATGCCTTCCTCGACGGCCGCGACACCCCGCCGAAAAGCGCGCAAAGCTCCATCGAACTGCTCGACGCCACCTTCGCCCGCCTCGGCAAGGGCCGCATCGCCAGCCTGATCGGCCGCTACTTCGCCATGGATCGCGACAACCGCTGGGATCGCGTGCAGCAGGCCTACGAGCTGATCGTCGACGGCGCCGGCCAGTTCAACGCAGCCACCGCAGTCGCCGGCCTGGAAGCAGCCTACGCCCGCGGCGAGAGCGACGAATTCGTCAAGGCCACCACCATTGGCACCCCGGTGCAGGTGGAAGACGGCGACGCCGTGGTGTTCATGAACTTCCGCGCCGACCGCGCCCGCGAGCTGACCCGCACCTTCGTCGAGCCTGAGTTCAAGGAATTCGAGCGCAAGCGCGTGGCGCAACTGGCCGGCTTCGTCATGCTCACCCAGTATTCGGCGAGCATCAAAGCGCCCAGCGCCTTCGCCCCGGAAGCCCTGACCAACGTGCTCGGCGAATACCTGGCGAAGAACGGCAAGACCCAGCTGCGCATCGCCGAAACCGAGAAATACGCCCACGTCACCTTCTTCTTCTCCGGCGGCCGCGAAGAGCCGTTCGAAGGCGAAGAACGCATCCTCATTCCTTCGCCGAACGTCGCCACCTACGACCTGCAGCCGGAAATGAGCGCACCAGAAGTCACCGACAGGATCGTCGATGCCATCGAAAACCAGCGCTATGACGTTATCATCGTCAACTACGCCAACGGTGACATGGTCGGCCACACCGGTGTATTCGAGGCCGCGGTCAAGGCCGTGGAAACCCTCGACAACTGCGTCGGCCGCATCGTCGCGGCGCTGGACAAGGTCGGCGGCGAAGCGCTGATCACCGCCGACCACGGCAACGTCGAGCAGATGGAAGACGAGTGCACCGGCCAGGCGCACACCGCGCACACCTGCGAGCCAGTGCCCTTCATCTATGTTGGCAAACGCCCGGCGCGTGTCCGTGACGGGGGCGTGCTGGCTGATGTGGCGCCGACCATGCTCAAGCTGATGGGTCTGCCACAACCAGCCGAGATGACGGGCAAGACCATCGTCGAGCTGCAATAAGGCGGTAGGCCAAAGGCGTAGGGCGTACTGGGAGCACAGCGAACAGTACGCCACCTTGCCTGAGCCACGCTGTACTGCCTTCGGCGAGTACGCCCTACGCCCGCTCATACTGCAGCCTGTAGCCGCTTTTTTAGGCATACTAGGCGCCATCCGCTACCCCGTTCAGGTACCGCTTCGCCCATGCTTCGCATCCTTGCCCTGCTCCTGCTCAGCAGCCTGATCGCTCCGGCTATCGCCGATCAGCGTGCCGATACCCAGCGCCAGCTGGAGGCCGCGCGCCAGGATGTGGTCGAGCTGAAGAAGCTGCTGGAAAAGCTGCAGCAGGAAAAGTCCGGCGTGCAGCAGCAGTTGAAGAAGACCGAGACGGAAATGGGCGACCTGGAAAGCCAGGTCAAGGAACTGCAGCGCGAGCTCAAAGGCAGCGAGCAGGAAATCCAGCGCCTGGATCAGGAGAAAAAAAAACTCCAGGGCGCCCGCACTGAACAGCAGCGACTGATCGCTATCCAGGCGCGCGCTGCCTACCAGAGCGGCCGTCAGGAGTACGTCAAGCTGCTGCTCAACCAGCAGAACCCGGAAAAATTCTCGCGCACTCTCACCTACTACGACTACCTCAGCCAGGCCCGTCTCGACCAGCTTGCCGCATTCAACGAGACCCTGCGCCAACTGGCCAACGTCGAGCAGGAGATCACCAGCCACCAGGCCCAGCTACAGGCGCAGAAGGCCGGCCTGGATGAACGCCACGCCAAGCTCGCCGAGGCGCGCAAGGAACGCCAGCAGGCGCTGGCCAAGCTCAACAATGAATTCGCCAATCGCGATCAACGCCTCAAGGCCCGTCAGCAGGAACAGGCTGACCTGGGTCGCGTACTGAAGACCATCGAGGAAACCCTGGCGCGCCAGGCACGCGAGGCGGAAGAGGCGCGCAAACGCGAGCTGGCCGCCCGCCAAGCGCGACCAAGCGGTCAGCCCAGCGGCCCTCAGGTTACCTCCGGAGCCACCTATGGCGGGCCTTTCGCCAGTGCACGAGGCAAGTTGCCGTGGCCGGTCGATGGCCGATTGGTAGCACGCTACGGAACCCCTCGCGGCGGCGACGCTCGTACTAAATGGGACGGTGTACTGATCGGTGCACCGGCCGGCAGTCAGGTACGCGCCGTGCATGGTGGTCGTGTGGTATTCGCCGACTGGTTGCGTGGCGCCGGTCTGTTGGTCATTCTCGACCATGGCAATGGTTACCTGAGCCTGTACGGCCATAACCAGAGCCTGCTCAAGAGTGCGGGCGACCTGGTCAAGGCCGGCGAGCCCATTGCCACCGTTGGCAACAGCGGTGGCCAGGAAACATCGGCACTGTACTTCGCCATTCGCCAGAACGGTCGCCCGAGTGATCCGGCACAGTGGTGCCGCGCGCAGGGATAAGCGCTTTATCCATTTAGGAGTTGTCTTCATGTCCCATCGCTTTCGCCCCACCTGCCTGGCTCTGGCCCTCGGCCTGCTGCTCGGCGCCCCCGCCCTGCAGGCTGCAGAGCCTGCACCCGCGCCGGCGGCGAGCAGCAAGGCACCGCTGCCGCTGGATGACCTGCGCACCTTCGCCGAGGTGATGGATCGCATCAAGGCAGCCTATGTCGAACCCGTGAGCGACAAGACTCTGCTGGAGAACGCCATCAAGGGCATGCTCAGCAACCTCGACCCGCATTCGGCCTATCTGGAGCCGGAGGCCTTCCTCGAACTGCAGGAAAGCACCAGCGGCGAATTTGGCGGCCTGGGCATCGAAGTGGGCATGGAAGACGGTTTCATCAAGGTCGTCTCGCCCATCGACGACACCCCTGCCTCGCAGGCCGGCATTCAGCCGGGCGACCTGATCGTGAAAATCGACGGCCAGCCGACCAAGGGCCTGTCGATGATGGAAGCCGTGGACAAGATGCGCGGCAAGGCCGGCAGCAAGATCGAGCTGACCTTGGTGCGCGACGGCGCTCGCCCCTTCGACCTGACACTGACCCGCGCGGTAATCAAGGTACGTAGTGTGAAGAGCCAGATGCTCGAGGACGGCTACGGCTACCTGCGCATCTCGCAGTTCCAGGTCAACACCGGCGAAGAGGTGGGCAAGGCGCTGACCAAGCTGCGCCAGGAGAACGGCAACAAGAAGCTGCGTGGTCTGGTCATGGATCTGCGCAACAACCCGGGCGGTGTGCTGCAGGCTGCTGTGGAAGTGGCCGACCACTTCCTCAAGAGCGGCCTGATCGTCTACACCGAAGGCCGCCTGGCCAACTCCGAGCTGCGCTTCAACGCCGACCCGGCCGATGCCAGCGAAGGCGTACCGCTGGTGGTGCTGATCAACGGCGGCAGCGCATCGGCTTCGGAAATCGTCGCTGGCGCCCTGCAAGATCACAAACGCGCCGTACTGATGGGCACCGACAGCTTCGGCAAGGGCTCGGTACAGACCGTGCTACCGCTGAACAACGATCGCGCCCTGAAGCTGACCACCGCGCTGTACTTCACCCCCAATGGCCGCTCGATTCAGGCCCAGGGCATCATCCCGGACATAGAGGTGGCGCGCGCCAAGGTCACTCGCGAGCAGGACAGCGAGGGCATCAAGGAAGCCGACCTGCAGGGGCATCTGGGCAACGGCAACGGCGGCGCGGATCGCCCGAGTAAAGGAGCACAGGCTGCACGCACCGAGCGTCCACAGGATGACGACTATCAACTGAGCCAGGCGCTGAACCTGCTCAAAGGCTTGAGCGTCACCCGCGGCAACTGAGCCCACTCGGCGATACGAAAAAGCCCGGACAACTGTCCGGGCTTTTTCTTTGGCGAAGCCCTGTACGGCGGCGCATCTCATCGCCCGTAGGGTGCCGTGCGCACCGAGGCCGGCACCAGCGTCACAACTGGTGCGCACAGCGCACCCTAGGGTTTTACAGGTAGTTCTCGGTGATGTCGTCGATGAAGCCTTCGCTGCGCAGCTCGTCCAGGGCCTTCTGCAGACGCTCGACGACCTCGTCCGGGGTGTCCTTGTTCAGCGCCAGATAAAGCTCGGCGTCGTTGAAGCGCAGCACGGTGTTGAGACCGCTGACGTCTTCCTGCTTGGCCAGGTAACGGCCGACCGGGTCGGTGGTCGCCCACAGGTCGATCTGCCCACGCACCAGTTTCTTCACGTTCTCCTGGTCACGCAGGGCGTTGATCGGCTCCAGGCCCTGGCTCTCCAGGTGCTGGCTGACCGCATCGTTCTTGTAGGCACCGACGCGGTACTTGGCCGCGTCCTGCAGGCTCGCCACCTTGATGTCGTTACCCGGCGCCGCAAGCAATACCCAGCCGGTCTTGGCCAGCGGCCCGACCCACTTGAACAGCGGCTTGCGCTCCTCGGTATAGGTGGTGGAGAACAGGCCGTAGTTGGGCTTGTCCAGGGTCAGGCGATAGAGGCGATCCCAGGGGAAACGCAGGGTCAGGGTGTAGTCGATGCCGGCACGCTTGAACATCTCGCGCACGATGTCGGCACTGATGCCGTCGATGCCGTCATCACGGGCGAAGTTCTTGTCGTCCACCGCCATGTTGAAGGGCGGGAAATTCTCGGTCAGCAGCACCACCTTGTAGTCCGACGGCAGCTCCGCATGGGCGAAACCGGAGGCGAGAAACAGGGCGACGAACAGGCTTTTCTTCAGAGTTTTCAGCATAAGACGTACCGCTCGCATGATTTGTGGTTATGGCTAGCGGCATCCTTGCATGGGCCCGAGCCCGGTCATTGGCACTCAGCGGCTTTGCCATCCATGGCGTGCGCCCGGTTCGTGGCCGGACACAGGGTTCTAGAGGTACTTGTTGAGCGTAGCGTCGACAAAGCCTTCGGCCCGCATCTGATCCAGCGCCGCCTGCAACTTGGCGACGATCTCGTCGGGCATGTCCTTGTTCAGCGCCAGGTACAGCTCGGCGCTGTCGAAACGCAGCACCGTCTTCAATCCCGTGATGCCTTCCTGCTTGGCCAGGTAGCGCCCGGCAGGGTCACCCGTGGCCCAGAGGTCGATCTGGCCGGCCACCAGCTTGCGGGCGTTCTCCTGGTCACGCAGCGAAGTGCCGTGTTCCAAACCCTTGTCGGTCAGGTATTCGGAAATGGCATCGCCCTTGTAAGCGCCGATGCGGTACTGCCTGGCTTCGTCCAGGCTAGCCAGATTGATCGGGCTATCGCCCTTGGCCAGCATCACCCAGTCGTCCGGCCCGATTGGCCCCACCCATTTGAACAACGCTTCGCGCTCGGGCAGACGTGCGGTGACGAATACACCATAGCCCGGTTTTTCCAGCGCCAGCTTGTAGATGCGATCCCATGGGAAACGCAGGGTCAGGTTGTACTTGACCCCGGCGCGCGTAAACATTTCCTTGACGATATCCACGGCGATGCCATCGATATTGTCTTCTTGAGCGAAGTTCTTGCCATTGATCGCCATGTTGTATGGCGGGAAATTTTCGGTCAGCAGAACCACGGTGTAGTTCGTATCCACTTCGGCGCGCGCAGCACCCGTCAGCACCACAAGGGTGCCGCCCAGCGCGAGTAGCAGGCGTTTGAACATGGCATTTCTCTTTTATGAAAAGGCAGACCCCATCAGAATAACCGCCATACCCTCCCCCGGCCCAGCGGTTACTGGCAGTCTGCCTCAATAGCGCGCCTCGATGCTCTTCAACGCACCTTCGGCCCGCAGTGCATCCAATGCTTGCTGCAACTTCTGCACCAGCTCGTCAGGCGTTTGCAGATTGAGGGCGAGATACAGGTCAGCCGTGTGCAGATGCTGCACGACCTTGAGGTTCTCGATACCCTCCTGGCGCGCGACGAAGCGGCCAGCCTGGCTGGACGTCACCCAGAGGTCGATCTGGCCACGCTCGAGCTTGCGCAGGTTCTCGGTGTCGCGCAGCGCCGTCTGTACCTCCAGGCCCTTGTCCAGCAGGAACTGGGTCTTGGCATCGCCCTTGTAGCCACCGATGCGATAGCGTCCGGCGTCTCGCAGGGTCGCCAGCTGGATCGAATTGTCGCCCTTGGCGAACAGCACCCAGTCGTTCTGCGCAATCGGCCCCACCCACTTGAAAAGCTTCTCGCGCTCTGCGGTTCGCGCCGTGGAGAACAGCCCGTAGCCCGGCTCATCCAGCGTTTGCTGATAGACGCGCTGCCAGGGGAAACGCAGGATCAGTTGGCAGTCGACCTGCGCACGCTCGCACACCGCCCGCAGGATGTCGGCGCTCATCCCGGTGACATTGTCGTCACGCGCGAAGTTGTTGCCGTTGGCCGACATGTTGAACGGCGGCAGGTTTTCCGTGAGCAGCACCAAGGGCTCTGCCCGGGCAAGACCCAGACCGCAGGAGAGGGCCAGGATGGTCACGAATCGAAGAAGGAACATGAAGACTCCGTGTCGAAAATGCTCGGCAAAAGGTGCCCATCCGCCGAGGGCAGAAGGCTTGGGGTTGGAAAATGGCGGGCAATGCTAGCTGCATCGCTGGCACTTTGCCGTCGACTCGCCCGCAGCTTTGACCGATGGGCTCGGTCAGCAGGTTTTTCGCTGGGAGGGGGGGCCGCCGCGTCGAACCGCGCAGGCGGCTCGACGCGACAAGCGGATCAGCGCACGACGATACCGCGGCTGGCCAGGTAGGCCTTGGCCTCCGGCACGGTGTATTCGCCGAAGTGGAAGATGCTCGCAGCGAGCACCGCATCGGCCTTGCCGTCGATGATGCCGTCAGCCAGGTGCTGCAGGTTACCGACGCCACCGGAGGCGATCACCGGGATGCACACGGTCTCACTGATGGCGCGGGTCACGCCCAGGTCGTAACCGCTCTTCACGCCGTCCTGATCCATGCTGGTCAGAAGGATCTCGCCAGCGCCTAGGTCTTCCATCTTCTTCGCCCAGGCCACGGCATCCAGGCCGGTCGGCTTGCGACCGCCGTGGGTGAAGATTTCCCAGCGCCCCGGCGCTACGCGCTTGGCGTCGATGGCGACGACGATGCACTGCGAGCCGAAACGTGCAGCCGCCTCGCCGACGAACTCGGGGTTGAACACCGCGGCGGTGTTGATCGACACCTTGTCGGCACCGGCATTGAGCAGGTTGCGGATGTCCTGCACGGTACGCACGCCGCCACCGACGGTGAGCGGAATGAATACCTGGCTGGCCATGCGCTCGACGGTATGCAACGTGGTGTCGCGCCCATCGACGCTGGCGGTGATGTCGAGGAAGGTGATCTCGTCGGCACCCTGCTCGTCGTAGCGACGGGCGATTTCCACCGGGTCGCCGGCATCGCGGATGTTCTCGAACTTGACGCCCTTGACCACGCGGCCGTTGTCCACGTCGAGGCAGGGGATGATGCGTTTGGCCAGTGCCATACGGAACTCCGTAGGGTGGGTGCAACCCACCGATAAAGATTGCGTCAGTGGCGGCGGGTTTCACCCGCCCTACGGTTTAACCCTTGTAGGAATCGCAAAAGCTCTGCGCTTCGGCCACGTCCAGGGTGCCTTCGTAGATGGCACGGCCGGTGATGGCGCCGATGATGCCGGGCGAACGCGCCAGCAGCAGCTTCTCGATATCACCCAGGTTGTGGATGCCGCCGGAAGCGATCACCGGGATGCGACTGGCAGCGGCCAGTGCAGCGGTAGCCTCGACGTTGCAGCCCTGCATCATCCCGTCCTTGGCGATGTCGGTGTAGACGATGGCAGATACGCCATCGGCCTCGAAACGCTTGGCGAGATCGGTGGCCTGCACGCTGGACACTTCGGCCCAGCCGTCAGTGGCAACGAAACCGTCCTTGGCATCCAGGCCGACGATGACCTTGCCGGGGAAGGCCTTGCACGCCTCGGTAACGAACTCGGGCTCTTTCACCGCCTTGGTGCCGATGATCACGTAGCTGACACCAGCGCGCACGTAGTGCTCGATGGTTTCCAGGGTACGGATGCCGCCGCCGATCTGGATCGGCAGGGTCGGGTAGCGCTTGGCGATGGCGGTAACCACTTCGCCATTGACCGGCTGGCCTTCGAACGCGCCGTTCAGATCGACCAGGTGCAGACGACGGCAGCCGCCCTCGACCCATTTGGCAGCCATGCTCACCGGGTCATCGGAGAACACGGTGGAATCTTCCATGCGGCCCTGGCGCAGACGCACGCAGGCGCCGTCCTTCAGATCGATAGCGGGGATAATCAGCATCGGTTGAACCTGCTCAAGTCTTGAAAACGGAAAAAGGGTCAGCTCTTCTCGAGCGCCCAGAGGTCGCTCTCGATGCTTTCGAACCTGTCTTTCAGGTGCGCCTGCACGTCGAGAATCGCCTTGTTGTAATAGTGCGGTGCCAGCTCGCAGGTGATCAGATCGAGCACTTCCTGCACCTCGAAGGTACCCAGTTCCAGCTCGAAGCGCTCATCGAGAAAACGCTGCAGCAGCAATAGCGCGGCCTGCTCCTGGGCAGGCTCCAGCGCCAGGCTCGGCACCTTGGCGCGAGCCATTACCAGCGCCCGTCCCAGGCGGCGAAGTTTTGCAGCAACTGCAGACCATGGGTATGGCTCTTCTCCGGGTGGAACTGCACGGCGAAGCGCGAACCTTCGGCCAGCGCGGCGGCAAAGTCCTTGCCGTAGTGGCCACGGCCGACCACCTGCTGGGCCTTGCCCGCCTCGATGTAGTAGCTGTGCACGAAGTAGAAGCGCGCGTGATCGGGGATGTCGTGCCACAGCGGGTGCTTCACCGCCTGCGCCACTTCATTCCAGCCCATGTGTGGCACCTTGAGGCGTTCGCCATCCTCGGCCAGATCCTTGCCGAAGAAACGCACCTGGCCGGGAAACAGGCCGATGCAATCGACACCATCGTTCTCCTCGCTGCGCTCCAGCAGGGCCTGCATGCCGACGCAGATGCCGAGGAACGGACGGTCGGCACTGACTTCACGCACCAGCTCGTCGAAGCCCAGGCGCTTGATTTCGGCCATGCAGTCGCGGATCGCGCCGACACCGGGAAAAACCACGCGATCCGCCTCGCGGATCACCTTGGCGTCGCTGGTCACCAGCACCCGGCCAGCACCAACATGTTCGAGCGCTTTGGCCACCGAGTGCAGGTTACCCATGCCGTAATCGATGACGGCTACGGTCTGCATTACAGGGTGCCCTTGGTCGACGGCATCTGCCCGGCCATGCGCGGGTCGAGCTCGACGGCCATGCGCAGCGCGCGGCCGAAGGCCTTGAACACGGTCTCGATCTGGTGGTGGGTGTTCACCCCACGCAGGTTGTCGATGTGCAGGCTGACCTGGGCATGGTTGACGAAGCCCTGGAAGAATTCCTGGAACAGATCGACGTCGAAACCACCGACCACGGCGCGAGTGAACGGCACGTGCATCTGCAGGCCCGGACGGCCAGAGAAGTCGATCACCACGCGCGACAGCGCTTCGTCGAGCGGCACGTAGGAATGACCGTAACGGGTCATGCCCTTCTTGTCGCCGACAGCCTTGGCGAACGCCTGGCCGAGGGTGATACCGACGTCCTCGACGGTGTGGTGGTCGTCGATGTGCAGGTCGCCCTTGCAGTAGATGTCCAGGTCGATCAGGCCATGACGGGCGATCTGGTCGAGCATGTGCTCGAGAAAAGGCACGCCAATATCGAACTTGGCCTTACCGGTGCCATCCAGATTGATCGAGACCTTGATCTGGGTCTCCAGGGTGTTGCGCTCGACGGATGCCGTACGTTCGGCCATCACCAGCTCCACGAAATTGCCAACGGAAAAAGGCCAGCATTATAGGCGTGGCGGGGCGTGAACGGCTACCGGCGACGGTCGGATCGAGTGGCTATCGCCAGCATCAGGCCACTCTATAAAGAAAAAAGCCCGCCGGCACATGCGTGCGAGCGGGCTTTTTCAGCAGATAACAAACAAGAATCTGTTTGCGATCTTGCGAGCTAGAGCCCTACAAGGCGAAAACAGGCGAGGAAGCGGAGTTTACTGATGTAAATGAGCATTCCGAGCCTGTTTTCAACGCAGTAGGGCCGACGCGCAGCTGATCGCGGATAGGTTCTTAGAACAGCACCAGCGTCTTCTGCAGCGTGACCCAGACACCCCAGGCCAGCGGGATACCGACGACCAGCCAGGCCGCAGCCACGATCGGCTTGCTCGCCGGATCAGCGGCCCATTCCAGCTCGGCAGCAGCCGGAGCCGACTTCTCGCCATGGGCACGCTCGGCGGCCAGCTCGGCTTCGGTCATGAAGTACTTCGGCGCCACCGGACGCACCAGGGCGTTGCAGATGAAGCCCAGCACCAGCATGCCAGCGAGGATGTACAGGGTGATGTCGTAAGCCGCGGCCTTCTCCACACCGATGCTCAGCTGGTACTCGCGCAGGTAGTTCACCAGCACCGGGCCCAGCACGCCAGCAGCAGCCCAGGCAGTCAGCAGACGGCCATGGATCGCGCCGACCATCTGCGTACCGAACAGGTCAGCCAGGTAGGCCGGCACCGTGGCGAAACCACCACCGTACATCGACAGGATCACGCAGAACGCCAACACGAACAGCGCCAGGCTACCCAGGTGACCCAGCATCGGCACCGAGGCGTAGAGCGCGAAGCCCAGGCCGAAGAACACGAAGTAAGTGCCCTTGCGCCCGATGAAGTCCGAGCAGGAAGCCCAGAAGAAGCGACCACCGATGTTGAACAGGCTCAGCAGACCAGTGAAGCCAGCAGCGATGGCAGCGATTTCCACCAGTTGCGCAGAGCTCAGCTCGTTGAACGACAGATCAACGCCAATCAGCTTGCCAGCGAAGACTTCCTGCAGCAGCGGAGAAGCCATGCCGATGATGCCGATACCGGCCGACACGTTCAGGCACAGCACGGCCCAGACCAGCCAGAATTGCGGAGTTTTCCACGCGGTGTTCACGTGGACATGGCCCTTGGTGATCATCGCGTTGTTGGCCTTGGCTGCCGGAGCAGTCCAGCCCGCCGGTTTCCAGCCGGTCGGCGGTACACGGTAGGACAGCGCGCCACCGATCATGAAGACGAAGTAGATCACCGCCATGACCACGAAGCTCTGCCAGACACCGACGCTGGTTTCGCTGGAGAAGTGGCTCATCAGCAGCGCCGCCAGCGGCGCACCGACCATCGCACCGCCACCGAAACCCATGATCGCCATACCGGTGGCCATGCCACGACGGTCCGGGAACCACTTGATCAGCGTCGACACCGGGGAGATGTAACCCAGGCCCAGACCGATACCGCCGATTACCCCGGAACCCAGCCACATCAGCCAGATCTGGTGGGTGTAGATACCCAGTGCGGAAATCAGCAGGCCACCACACCAGCACAGTGCGGAAACCACACCGGCCTTACGCGGGCCTGCGTGTTCCAGCCAGCCGCCCCAGATTGCGGCAGAGCAACCGAGGAAGACGAAGAACAGGGTGTAGATCCAGCCAAGCATGGAAATCTGCCAGTCGCAGTTGCTGGCGAAAATCTGCTCGAAGAAACCGATATCAGGCGCGCAGGCGACGGCGGTGTCGATGCCGATAGCCTTCGACAGCGGCAGCCAGAACACGGAGAAACCGTAGGCCATCCCGATGCAGAGGTGGATGGCGAGAGCGGCAGGCGGAACAAGCCAGCGGTTGAAGCCGGGTCGCGCGATGATGCGTTCCTTGGACAGGAATGCAGGCTTAGCCGCAGCGCCGTCCAATGCAAAGGCGTCAGTCATGGGAATGTCTCTTTTTATGGTTACGTGCAAGCAAAGGCGACCGCGACAACTCGCTGCAGCCAAAGTTTGCAGAGAGTAGCACCAGGACGCGACAAAACGTCGCGCAAGAGCAGTTTTTTTCATGGTTATCGGCAATTTTTTTGAGGTTTGAGCAATAACCGAAAGACACCCTCTATCGAGCGATAGAGCCCATCGATTCAAACGAGGATTTTCCACCGGGAGCGGCCCGCACGACGCCAACTCATGCCGTGCAGCGCCACGCCAGGTCGACATCGCCACCAGGCCGAGCGGCGCTGATGGCCATGAAGGCACAATGCCCCGCGCAAGACCGCCAACGGGGAACCGTCAGAACACTTTCTGATCCAACCTCGTGCCGATCACCGCCTCTGCCCGCCCAGTACCTGCGCATGGCAGGCGCTGCATGACGCTATAATCGGCAACCGCTGCTTCCCGCCATTCCAGCCATCGAAACCAAGGACCCGTCCATGAAAGCGTTAGGCAAGATTCTCGGCCTTTTCTTTCTCGGCCTGCTGCTGATCATCGTGGCGTTGCTGTTCGCTCTGACGCATCTGTTCGATCCCAACGACTACAAGGACGAGATTCGTCAGATCGCCCGCGACAAGGCCAACCTCGAGCTGCAACTCAATGGCGACATTGGCTGGAGCCTGTTCCCCTGGCTGGGCCTGGAACTGACCGACGCCACCCTGGCCAGTGCTGACACGCCGGACAAACCCTTCGCCGACCTGCGCCTGCTCGGCCTCTCGGTGCGGGTCATGCCGCTACTGCGCAAGGAAGTGCAGATGAGCGATATCCGCGTCGACGGCCTCAACCTCAATCTGCAGCGTGATGACAAGGGCCATGGCAACTGGGAAGGCATTGGCCGCCCAGCGCAAGCAAGCACAACCGAACCGACGCCAACCGAGCAGCCTCCTGCCGGCGATACCCCACCCGGCCAGCCAAGCGACAAACCCGCTGGCCAGCCGCTCAAGCTGGATATCGATAGCCTGACCCTGAGCAACTCGCGCATCGACTACAGCGACGCGCAGAAGGGCCAGCAATTCACCGTCGAGAACATCGAGCTGAAAACCGGCGCCATCCGCGAAGGCGCCAGCATCCCGGTCAAGCTCAGCGCCTTCTTTGGCACCAACCAACCAGTGCTGCGCGCGCGCAGCGAGGTGGAAGGCCAGCTGCGTTTCGACCGCGCACTCAAGCGCTACCAGTTCGAAGACCTCAAACTGACTGGTGAAGCCTCCGGCGAGCCGCTCAAGGGTAAGACCCTGAACTTCTCCGCTCAGGGTCAGTTGCTGGTTGACCAGGCCGCCAACATCGCCGAGTGGAACGGCCTGAAGCTGTCGGCCAACCAGTTGCGCGCCCTCGGCGAACTGAAAGCCCGCGAACTGGACAAGGACGCCAAGCTCTCTGGCGGCCTCTCCATCGCCAGCCTCAACCTGCGCGAATTCCTCGAAGGCGTCGGCGTGGAGCTGCCAGCCATGCAGGATGCCAGCAGCCTCAGCCAGTTCGAGCTGGTCAGCCGCCTGAACGGCTCGAGCAAAGGCATGATGCTCGAGGAGCTCAACCTCAAGCTCGATGGCAGCACCTTCACCGGCAACCTTGGCGTATCCGACATTGCTCGCCAGGCACTGCGGGCCGACCTCAAGGGCGACAAGCTCGACCTCGATCGCTATCTACCGCCCAAGAGCAAGAAAGGCGCAGCGGCCGCGCGCCAGGCCGAGGTCAAGGAAAGCATCGCCAACGCCGGCTCCAGCGGCACCACTGCGCTGCCGAACGCGCCCACCCAGCACGCCTGGAGTGACGAGAAGGTGCTACCGGTAGATCAGTTGCGCAAACTCGACCTGCAATTGGCACTGAGCCTCGCTCAGCTGACCATCGACAAACAGCAGCTGAGCGACTTCAGCCTCAAGGCCAACGGCCGCGGCGGCCTGATCACCCTCGAAGAGGCCCGCGGCAAGCTGCAGGGCGGCAGTTTCGTCAGCAACGGGCGCATCGACGTGCGCCAGGCAGAACCCATGCTCAGCCTCGAACAGCGCCTGAGCCGACTGCCGGTCGAACCGCTGCTGAAGAAGGAAGATCAGCCCTCACCGATCCGCGGCCTGGCCGACCTGGACGCCAAGTTCAATACCCGCGGCAACAGCCAGAAGGCGTGGATCGAAGCGCTCAATGGCAACGCCAGCTTTGTGCTGAACGACGGTGTACTGGTTGACGCCAACCTCGAACAACAACTGTGCCGCGGCATCGCCACCCTCAATCGCAAATCGCTGAGCAATCCGCCCAGTGGCAAGGACACGCCATTTCGCGAGCTCAAGGGCAGCCTGAGCATCCGTGACGGCGTTGCCCACAACCCGGATCTGAAGGCACAAGTACCGGGCCTGGCGGTCAGCGGTAATGGCGACCTCGACCTGCGCGTGCTCGGCCTCGACTACAAGGTCGGCATCACCATCGAAGGCGACAAGCGTGAAATGCCTGACCCGGCCTGTCAGGTCAACGAGCGCTATGTCGGCATCGAGTGGCCGCTGCGCTGCCGTGGCCCGCTGGAGCTGGGCGCCAAGGCCTGCCGCCTGGATCAGGACGGTCTGGGCAAGATCGCCGCACGCCTGGCCGGCAACAAGTTGACCGAGAAGCTCGAAGAGAAACTCGGCGACAAGGTCAGCCCGGATCTGAAAGACGCACTCAAGGGCTTGTTCAACCGATGAGTCCCGAGCAATTCAACAGCGCCGTGCTGGCCTGGTACGACCAGCACGGACGCAAGGATCTGCCCTGGCAGCAGAACATCACGCCCTACCGCGTGTGGGTCTCGGAGATCATGCTGCAGCAGACCCAGGTCAGCACCGTGCTCGGCTATTTCGATCGGTTCATGGCCGCGTTGCCGACCGTGAAGGATCTGGCCGAAGCGCCTGAAGACGAAGTGCTGCACCTGTGGACGGGCCTGGGCTACTACACCCGCGCGCGCAACCTGCAGAAAACGGCGCAGATCGTCATGCGCGAGCATGGCGGCGAATTTCCCCGCAGCGTCGACGCGCTCAGCGAGCTGCCCGGCATCGGTCGCTCCACCGCCGGCGCTATCGCCAGCCTGAGCATGGGTGTGCGGGCGCCGATCCTCGACGGCAACGTAAAACGCGTACTGGCGCGCTATGTGGCGCAAGAGGGCTACCCTGGCGAACCCAAGGTCGCCAAGCAGCTCTGGGACGTCGCCGAACGCTTCACCCCGCACGAACGGGTCGGCCACTACACCCAGGCGATGATGGATCTCGGCGCCACACTCTGCACCCGCAGCAAACCTACTTGCCTGCTGTGCCCGGTGCGCAGCGGTTGCCAGGCGCACCTGCTCGGTCTGGAAATCCGCTATCCGGTGGCGAAACCGCGCAAGGCACTGCCACAGAAGCGCACCTTGATGCCGATCCTGGCCAATGAGGCGGGCGACATCCTGCTCTATCGCCGGCCCGCCAGCGGACTGTGGGGCGGACTGTGGAGCCTGCCGGAGCTGGATGACCTCGAGCAACTCGACGACCTCGCCCAACAGCAACAGCTTGCACTGGGCGAGCGCCGTGAACTGGAAGGACTGACCCACACCTTCAGCCACTTCCAACTGGCCATCGAACCCTGGCTGATCAACGTGGCCGAGCGACCAGGTCGCGTGGCCGAGGGCGACTGGCTCTGGTATAACCTCGCCACCCCGCCGCGCCTGGGCCTCGCCGCCCCAGTGAAGAAGCTGCTCAAACGCGCGGCACAAGCCATTACCGCTGGAGAACCAACATGACCCGCACCGTGCTGTGCCGCAAGCACAAACAGGAACTGCCCGGCCTGGATCGCCCGCCCTATCCCGGCCCGAAAGGCGAAGACATCTTCAACAATGTCTCCAAGCAAGCCTGGGACGAGTGGCAGAAGCATCAGACCATGCTGATCAACGAGCGCCGTCTGAACATGATGAACGCCGAAGATCGCAAGTTTCTGCAGGCCGAGATGGACAAGTTCCTCTCCGGCGAGGAATACGCTCAGGCCGAAGGCTACGTACCACCGAGCGAGTAAGGCAGACGTAGGGTGCGCCATGCGCACCAGGGCATCTGCAGGGCGGTGCGCACGGCGCACCCTACCCTTCATGAACCTAAGCGCCCGAAATAATTAAATATTTTTCAAACTCGCGCTTGACACTAATCCTTCAAATCCGTCTAATAGCGCCCCGTTGGCCCAGGTAGCTCAGTTGGTAGAGCAGGGGATTGAAAATCCCCGTGTCGGCGGTTCGATTCCGTCCCTGGGCACCATCATTCTAAGAACCCCGAGCGAAGAAATTCCTCGGGGTTTTTGCTTTCACGACGCCGGACGGACACCTGCCTCCGGTCAACGGGGCGCCCGATGGAATTCATCCAGCTCGTCATCGACTTCATCCTCAACATCGATCAGCACCTGACCGAACTCACCGCCGCCTACGGGCCGTGGGTGTACGGCATCCTGTTCCTGATCGTGTTCTGCGAAACCGGCCTGGTGGTCACCCCCTTCCTGCCGGGTGATTCGCTGCTGTTCGTCGCTGGCGCCATCGCCCTGCACGGCACGCTCGACGTACACCTGCTGGTGGTACTGCTGATCATTGCGGCGATTCTCGGTGACGCCCTGAACTACAGCATCGGTCGCTTCTTCGGCCTGCGCCTGTTCAGCAATCCGGAGTCGAAGATCTTCCGCCGCGAGCATCTGGAGCTGACCCGCGCCTTCTATGCCCGCCACGGCGGCAAGACCATCATCCTCGCCCGTTTCGTGCCCATCGTGCGCACCTTCGCACCCTTCGTCGCTGGCATGAGCCACATGAGCTATCGGCGCTTCGCGGCCTACAACGTGGTCGGCGCCATTCTCTGGGTGACTTCGTTCACCTACGCCGGCTACTGGTTCGGCAACCTGCCGGTGATCAAGAACAACCTGCACTACCTGATCGTCGGCATCATCCTCGTCTCGGTGCTGCCCAGCCTGTTCGCCCTGCTGCGCCAGCGCATGGCCCGAACGAGCGCCGAGTAACGACTTATCAATGATTGGAGGGGCGATCAGCGGCGACCGCCGCACGTGATCGGCCCGTTTTGCATCTGCGCGACAAGCAACTGCAGCCAGGCGACACCCTGACTCCGAAGCCAGCCATAGGCCAGTAAACGGCTTGGCGGTCACGGAAACGCTATGCTAGCTTGGCCGCCAGCCAGGATGGCCCGCTGCACGCCGGAGCGCATTCGAAGAAGAAGAGGATCCCACCCCATGGCCGAGGCGACGCCCGCGCTGGAAATACGCAACCTGCACAAACGCTACGGCGACCTCGAAGTGCTCAAGGGCATCTCCCTGACGGCCAGAGACGGTGACGTCATCTCCATTCTCGGCTCCTCCGGCTCCGGCAAGTCCACCTTCCTGCGCTGCATCAACCTGCTGGAAAACCCGCATCAGGGTCAGATCTTCGTTGCTGGCGAGGAGCTCAAGCTCAAGGCAGCGAAGAACGGCGATCTGATCGCTACGGACAACAAGCAGATCAATCGCCTGCGCAGCGAAATCGGTTTCGTCTTCCAGAATTTCAATCTCTGGCCGCACATGAGCGTGCTCGACAACATCATCGAAGCACCGCGCCGCGTGCTCGGCCAGAGCAAGGCAGAAGCCATCGAAGTGGCCGAAGCGCTGTTGGCCAAGGTCGGTATCGCCGAAAAGCGCCACGTCTATCCCAATCAGCTATCCGGCGGCCAGCAGCAGCGCGCGGCCATCGCTCGCACCCTGGCCATGCAGCCGAAGGTGATCCTGTTCGACGAGCCGACTTCGGCGCTCGACCCGGAGATGGTACAAGAAGTGCTTAATGTGATTCGCGCGCTTGCCGATGAGGGTCGCACCATGCTGCTGGTTACCCATGAAATGAGTTTCGCTCGCCAGGTTTCCAGCGAGGTGGTGTTCCTCCACCAGGGCCTGGTCGAGGAACAAGGGCCACCCGCCCAGGTGTTCGACAACCCGCAATCGGCACGCTGTAAACAATTCATGTCCAGCAATCGCTAACACGGAGCAACATGCATGCAGAACTATAAGAAGATCCTGCTGGCCGCGGCCGCTACCCTGGCTTTCGGCACCAGCGCTGTCGCCGCTGACAAACTGAAACTCGGCACCGAAGGCGCCTACCCTCCCTTCAACCTGATCGACGCCAGTGGCAAGGTCACCGGTTTCGACGTGGAAATCGGCCAAGCCCTGTGCGCCAAGATGCAGGCCGAATGCGAAGTGGTCACCTCCGACTGGGACGGCATCATCCCGGCCCTGAACGCCAAGAAGTTCGACTTCCTGATCGCCTCGATGTCGATCACCGAAGAGCGTCAGGCCGCGGTCGATTTCACCGAGCCCTACTACACCAACAAGCTGCAGTTCATTGCACCCAAGTCGGCCGACTTCAAGACCGACGCCGGCAGCCTCAAGGGCAAGGTGATCGGCGCACAGCGTGCCACCATCGCCGGCACCTGGCTGGAAGACAACCTGGGCAAAGTGGTCGACATCAAGCTGTATGACACCCAGGAAAACGCCTACCTTGACCTGTCCTCGGGCCGCCTCGACGGCGTACTGGCCGACACGTTCGTCAACTGGGAATGGCTCAAGAGCGACGCCGGCAAGGACTTCGAATTCAAGGGCGACCCGGTATTCGACAACGACAAGATCGGCATTGCCGTGCGCAAGGGTGACCCACTGCGCGAGAAGCTGAACACCGCTCTGCAAGCCATCATCGAAGACGGCACCTACAAGCAGATCAACGACAAGTACTTCCCGTTCAGCATCTACTGATGACCTGAAGGCACTGCGCCGCCGACCTGGCGGCGCAGTCGCCCGAGCCCTCCGATGATTTTCGATCTCCAAGGATTCGGCCCAGCCCTGGCCGCCGGCACCCTGATGACCATTCAACTGGCGCTTTGCGCGCTGGTTCTAGGTCTGGTGCTCGGCCTGCTCGGCGCGCTGGCCAAGACTTCGCCGTACAAGCCGCTGCAGTGGCTCGGCGGCAGCTATTCCACCATCGTACGCGGCGTGCCCGAGCTGCTCTGGGTGCTGCTGATCTACTTCAGCACTGTCAACGTATTGCGCGCACTGGGCGAAAGCCTGGGCGTAGGTAGCCTGGAACTCAGTCCGTTCGCCGCTGGCGTCATCGCCCTCGGCATGTGCTTTGGTGCCTATGCCACCGAGGTGTTCCGCGGCGCCATTCTGGCCATCCCCAAGGGGCATCGCGAAGCTGGCCAGGCACTCGGCATGTCCAAGGGTCGCATCCTGTGGAAGCTGATCCTGCCGCAGATGTGGCGCATCGCCCTGCCCGGCCTGGGCAACCTGTTCATGATTCTGATGAAAGATACCGCCCTGGTATCGGTGGTCGGCCTGACAGAAATCATGCGCCAGGCACAGATCGCGGTCACTGCCACCAAGAACCCGATGACCTTCTTCCTGGTCGCCGCCATCATCTATCTGGGGCTGACCATCATTGCCATGATCGGCTTGCACTTCCTTGAGAAGAAAGCCTCACGCGGCTTCGTCAGGAGCAACCAATGAACTGGGAGCTGATCTACAAGTACCTGCCGAAGATGTTCGAGGGCGCACTGCTGACCATCGAACTGCTGGCAGTTGCCGTCATTGCCGGGCTGATCCTGGCACTGCCCATGGGTATCGCCCGAGCGTCGAAACACTGGTACGTACGCGCCCTGCCCTACGGCTACATCTTCTTCTTCCGCGGCACACCGATGCTGGTGCAGCTGTTCCTGATCTATTACGGCCTGGCCCAGTTCGACGCCGTGCGCCAGAGCATCTTCTGGCCCTATCTGCGCGATCCTTATTGGTGCGCCGTGCTCACCATGACCCTGCACACCGCCGCCTATATCGCAGAGATCCTCCGCGGTGCCATCCAGGCTGTGCCGCCAGGTGAGATCGAGGCTGCTCGTGCCCTGGGCATGTCGCGCACCCAGGCCATGCTGCACATCATCCTGCCGCGGGCCGCGCGCATCGGCCTGCCGGCCTACAGCAATGAAGTGATCCTGATGCTCAAGGCCAGCGCCCTGGCCAGCACAGTCACACTGCTGGAGCTGACCGGCATGGCGCGCACGCTCAATGCCCGCACTTACGTGAGCATGGAGTTCTTCTTCACCGCAGCACTGTTCTACCTCGCGATCACCTTTGTCCTGATCAACCTCTTCAAGCTGCTAGAACGCTGGCTGCGCGTCGACGCCTGCCAGGGCCGCTAAGCCAACCGTGCCGTCGCCTGCCGACGGCACGAATCCATCATATGCGTGTGCGCCATGTCCGAGCCCATCCTCACCTCAGGCGAACTGCTCGCCCGCTTCCAGGCGCTGGACTGCTTCCTCCTCGAACATCAGGCCCTGTGGCGACCGCGTCCCTTTCACCACCTGCAATTACCCTGGGAAGCCCAGTTACCTGAGCTCGCGGCCTGGCTAAGGAGCCGTTCGCTCGAACAGGCCGAAGCCAGCAACGCCAGCCCTTGGGAACTCGATGCACCGGCCCCCTTCCCAGCACTGGCCCACCAGGCACAGGCACTCAGCGCACTGGGCAAGATGCCAGGCACGGCCAGCGAGGAGCGCCCAAGCGTGTTCAGCGTCGATGTACCCGGACGCAAATTGGCGCAGATACAGGCGTTCGCCAGCCACCTGCGATTCGCCCAACGCCCCCAGCACTGGCTCGACTGGTGCGCAGGCAAAGGTCACCTGGGCCGCTGGCTGACCCACGATGATCAACGCCTGACCTGCCTGGAATACGACCCAGCCCTGATCGAGAGCGGCAGCGCACTGAGTCGACGGCTTGGCTTGAACGCCAAGCATATCCAGCAGGACGTGCTCAGCATTGATTGCAGCGACCAGCTCGAAGCCGAACACACCCCGGTCGCCCTCCACGCTTGCGGCGACCTGCACGTACGCCTGCTGCAGCTCGCCAGCCAGAACGGCTGCGTGCAACTGGCGGTCGCCCCCTGCTGCTACAACCGCATTGCCGGCACCCAGTATCAAGCACTGTCAGCCGCAGCGCAGGCCTCGCCCCTGCAACTGTCACGTGACGATCTCGCTCTACCGCTAAGCGAGACCGTCACGGCCGGCGCACGCGTACGCCGACAACGCGACCAGTCGATGGCCTGGCGCCTGGCCTTCGACCTGCTGCAGCGCCAACTCAGAGGCGGCAACGAATACCTGCCCACGCCATCGCTACCCAGTGAGTGGTTCGGCAAACCCTTCGCCAGCTTCTGCCATGACCTTGCCGCACTTCGCGGCGTGCCCTCGCCCGGCGAGCAGAACTGGCAGGAATGGGAAGACCGCGGCTGGCAGCGCCTGGCAGAAGTTCGCAACCTGGAACTTCTGCGCAACCTGTTCCGCCGACCACTGGAGCTCTGGCTGTTGCTCGATCGCGCGCTGTATCTGCAAGAACAGGGCTATCAGGTGAAATTGGGCACCTTCTGCGACTATCACCTGAGCCCGCGCAATCTGCTCTTGCTTGCCGAGCGCCCCTGAGTTGCACACAGAAGCTGTGGATAACTCTGTTGATCCTTTCTGGGCAAATGCGCCAAAAGCCCTCAGGAAGTACCTTGCAGACATCTGATCACTTTTCGATCAGCCATATAAGGCTCAGCAAAAACAATGACTTGCGGAAAAACGTGATAGAGCGCACAGAGCCGGTGCGCATCTGTCGCACGCGCCTTCTCTTTGTGCATAAGCCAGAAGCTACTGATAGCCGAGCTTAGAAAAACCTGGCTCGCACGTGGCTTTACTCAGGCCGACGAATGGATATAATGGCGCCCCCACCTAGCCGGTATAGCTCAGCTGGTAGAGCAACTGACTTGTAATCAGTAGGTCCCGGGTTCGACTCCTGGTGCCGGCACCATATAAAACAAAGGCCCGCAGCGATGCGGGCCTTTGTTTTATACGTTCAATCTTTCCTCTGTCGCCCAGCCCTATGCATAAGGGCTATCCCAGTAGCGCTTGTACATACCGAGCTTCTTCTTTAACTGTTGAGACATACCCTTTTCACGCTGCCCCAGCTTATATGCCACTAGCTTGCAGGCATTGCGGAAAATGGCCGATGGCCACAGATAGAAACGCGAAAGCCCCAGAAAGGTCAGCTCGGATTTGACGAAACGCAGCCCTTCGCCGCCCGCACCACCGAAGCGCTCACGAATCCAGGGCTCACGGGCGTGAAATACCCCCATATCGAAGTAACGGCGAAACTCTTCCTGCACGCTGTAGTTATGCGAGTGCCGACACCTGGCCTCGCCGGCATAGGCAATCTTCCAGCCGGCGAGCAGCATCTTCGCCGTCGCATACATGTCCTCGGCAAAGATCACGTGCTCAGGGAAGCCCCCCACGGCCAGCAGTGCCTCACCACGATAGGCTGCGAAGGAGTTGGACATGAACGCTGCCTTGATCCCGAGCACCGGCACGTCCTCAAGCGTTTTCACCTGGGACGTTGCCGAGTAGTTGAACAGGCGCGCATGTTGCGCCAGTGGTGTAGCGTCCAGGTGCGGTAATTGACGACCACATACGGCGCCGACTCGCTCGTCCGAGAAGGGGGCGAGCAGGTGTTCGATGGCCTCTGAATCCTCGAGGTAAGCGTCCTGGGTCAGAAAGACATAGATGTCATAACCCGGATTGGCGCCAACCATCATCTGCCGGGTTCCACCATGATTGAACTGACTGCTGGGAATGGAGACCACCCCCGGCACACGGGCTCGTGCAAGTTCCGCGGTACCGTCCTGCGAACTGGAGTCGACGATGAATAAATCGAAGCTCGCACTCTGGCGTTCCAGCGAATCGAGCAGACGCTCCAGCTCCTTGCGCCCGTTGTAGGTGGGCACGATACAGGCGACGCGCAGGTTCGGATTTACAGCTTGATCAGTCATGTGCACGCCTCTCATTGCCACTCTTGCGGACAGCTTCTCTTCCAGTCCGCAAAAGCACTCTCCAGTGTGTACTGATAGGGATAGCCCCTCTCCACCAGGTAGGCAGGCAGAATGTTGTTGGATCTGACCAGTTTGCGGATGCGTACGGGACTGAAGGGATGCTTGATGCCAAGAGGTTTGGCCACAGTTTCGATCGTGTATGCCACTGCCAGCAGCAACGGGTAGGGAATCGCTGGCACACGTCGTTTGACGGCTGCCACCTTGCAGACGACCTCGACGTACTCCTGGATGGATGGCCCCGGGTTCATCGACATGTTGAACAGATCGACGCGAGGCCCCTCCGTCTCCTGTCGCTGCAATACCCACCACATGGCGCTGCACAACTCCTTCACATAGGTGCCGGCCTTGCGGGTCGCACGGTTGCCCATGTAGAAGAAGTAGCGATGCAGTACCGCCTTGATCAATCTGGAAACGTTCCCCCCCTCGCCCGGCCCGAAAACCACACCAGGCCGCACAATGACCAGCCGCCGACTAGCAGCATCCCGCGCCTGCCAGAGCTGATGAATCTTCTCGGCTACCAACTTGGAGCCACCATAGGCTGTCGCCGGAACCGGTAGCGAGCGCTCGTCCTTCACGGCATCGCTCGGGCCGTAAGGAGAAATCGAACTGGTGAAGATCATGCGCTTGCAACCCACCTTGTCGGCCCAGGCGCATACGTTCTCCGCGCCTAGCAGGTTGGTTTCGTAATATTCGACATCCTCGTGCCCCGGCTCACGGTGCACCGCAGCAAAGTTGGCGATCAGGTCGACCGGCTCAGCAGGTATCCATTCGATGGGATTGCGCACATCCAAAAGAACCACTTCGACTCTTGTTGAACTGCTGAGTAACTGGCGCCGAAAGGCACTGGCTTTCTGCTCGAGCGCCTCATGATCAACGACGTAGACCTTATCAAAGCCCTGCTCATCGAGAAGAAAACGGGCGAAGAAACTTCCGATGAATCCCGTGCCACCAAAAATGACCGCAATCATTGCCACCCCCTAGAAAAACCAAACAGGGCACCCTCGACCTAATCCCGACGCGTCACCACCCGGCTCTCAGGATCACACCTACCGTGAACCACGATAGCCAGATCTGCGGCGGGAATTAGGAGAATATGGGTAACACTAGCGCCCTTCTCTGCTGTAATGCGCACCACGGTCATAGACTTCCATGACCTTGCACTCGACTCCGTTACTGAACAGCAGTTTGTTGTCGTCCGAATAGGGGACGTAAAAGAGAACGGCATTTTCACTATATGCAGGTTCGAGACACTTATAGGTTCTTATATATAGAAGATCATCCATGGTCGAGTATGTATCAGCAGCATACTTCTTTATCAGCATCCTTACAGGATCGTCATCTGCTGCATGTGCTGCCGGATAGAGCCCCCCCAGGCAAAAGACTGCGGATATAACAAGGGGCTTAGAAATTACCAATCGAAACATTGATGACTCCATAACCAAACATCGTCCTCTCACCGAACACCCTGCACAACAGCAGCCCTAACTGCAACCGGCGCCCCCGATACAGTCAGGCCAAAGCACCGCCAGCACCGCGCTCAAGCCTCCCAGGCCACTTGCCAGCGCAAGCTGCATGATGGCATGCTGCCTCATATATCGCACGCAAAACTCCAATAGACCATCACGTCTTGCCTTATATTTTCTGCCAAAGTATTGATGCCATTTTTTCGACAGTGCCGTTCGCTTGTTGGACAGTCACTGCTTTTTGGAATAACGGGAGCGCCTTATGTCCAAGTTGAACACTCTGCAGGCATTTCGCTGTATTGGCCTGACCGGGGTCGTCATTGGTCACATGACGTTCGCTGAAGAGAAATATGCTGGCGCCACTTTATTGCCAGTAGAGATAAAGGACTTCAATCAGCTCTTTATCGATTGGTTTTTTGTCGTCAGTGGTTTCATCATGGTCATGGTTTCTCGCGGAAGATTCCAAGTTCCCAAGGAAATCGCCAAATTCGCGTATGCCAGGGTTGCACGCATCTATCCGCCTTACTGGGTGTACTTCTTCATCACCCTTGCCGTGTTCCTCATCATGCCTCAGTGGATTAATAGCGCGCATGGTGAGCCGAATCTCTGGAAATCCTTCTTTCTGGTGCCCGACAAAAACCTTCCACTGGTGATGGTGGCGTGGTCACTGGTCTTCGAAATGTGGTTCTACCTGGTCTTCACATCGTTGATGCTGTTCCGCGAACGCTACCTGCCCTGGATTCTGGCAAGCTGGGCCGGGCTGATCATTTGCGCCAACTTGGCATTCGATACGTCCAGCCTCAATCCTGTCTTGCGCTTGATTCTGCATCCCTACGCAATCGAGTTCGTGATGGGAAGCCTGATCGCCCTGTTCTACTTCAGCCCAGTGAGTGAGCGCGTCTCCACCCAAGTGGCCATCGGCATGCTGTTGTTCGTGCCCCTGATTGGCGTGCCAGTGGGCTACAACCTCGGCCTGTTCCGGGGTGAAGGTTTGGTACGCGTATTCAGCCTTGGCACCCTGTTCGGTCTGTTGACCATCGGCGCAACGCTGCTGGAGCGCCGCGGCAAACTGAGCGTTCCAAACTTCATGGTTGCCATCGGTGACAGCTCCTACACCACCTACCTATCGCACCTGTTGGTGATCGGCGTGATCGGGAAGCTGTGGGTCGTCTTCGAACTGGCCTCTCCCAGCCTGATGGGCAATATCGCATTCCTCGTCATCATGTTCGCAGCGGTGATGATCTATGGGCTGGTGGGCTTCCGTCTCATAGAGGAACCCTTGATGAATGCGGCCAATAATCTAGGCAAGAAGATCTTCAAGAAGAAACCCGCCCCCAATTCTGCCGCACTGGCAGCGAAGCCCGCAGAGTGATGCCTCATCCATGAGTATCAGTAGCCCGCGTCTGCGACAGAACAACTTCGATCTCATTCGCTTGCTGCTGGCATTGGCTGTCTGCCTGTTGCACGCGAATGAACTCTCGGGGGCCAGCGAGCTGGGTATTATCGATACCCTGCTGTCGGGCAAGATCGCCATCGAGTCGTTCTTCGTGATCAGCGGTTTTCTGATCTTCATGAGTTACGAGAAATCCCGATCTCTGACCAGCTACTTCGAAAAACGCGCCCGGCGCATCTATCCGGCCTACTTCGTCTCGGTAACGCTGGCAGCGATTCTGCTCTCGAGCATCAGCGAACGCTCGCTGACTGCATACTTCCTGTCCAGCGAATTCGCTCAGTACCTCACGGCCAATCTCGCCTTTCTCAACTTTCTACAGCCGGATCTACCCGGGGTTTTCAGCGAGAATCGTCTGGCCGCCATCAACGCATCACTATGGACGATCAAGATTGAAGTGATGTTCTACCTGAGCGTTCCGATCATCGTCTGGCTATGCCGACGCCTGGGGCGCTCGCGTATCCTATTGGCACTATTCGTCGCCTCGACAGCCTACTCGCTGATCATGTTCCACCTGCACGAAAGCACGGGCCGAGGCATGTATTTCCAACTGGAGAAACAACTGCCCGGGCAACTGCGCTTCTTCATCGCGGGCGCAGCACTCTATTACCTGCTGCCTTTTTTCGAACGCCATGTGAAATGGCTGGTACTGGCCGCGGCTATCTACTTCCTGGCTCGCCCGCTGATCGAGGTGGAGGCACTCAAGCCGATCGCCCTGGCGATCCTGGTGATCTTCTTTGCGCTGTACAACTACGTCGGTAACTTCTGCAAGTTCGGCGACTTCTCCTATGGCGTATATATTCTGCACTTTCCCATTGTGCAGACGATGGTGCATTTCGGCGCCTTCGAGGCCAATGCCTGGCTGGCTCTGCTGGCCACCGTAGGTCTGACGCTGTGCGCAGCGGCTCTGATGTGGCACGGCGTGGAGAAACGTTGGCTGCACAAGAACAGCCACTACGTCCAGGCAGGCCAGGAAGGTCAAAGCGATGGCCCTGGCAGCAAGGCCCGAGCGCAGTGAATCCCTAGACGGCTCGCCAGGGTCTGAGCCAAGCCGCTAGCAAGACCATCAGCAGCCCAGAGATGACGACCGTGGAGCCAAGCTGCCACCAGCCCAGCGGCACGCTCAGTGGAATCAGCAGCGCCAACGCAGGCATTGCCAGTCCCAGCCCCCACTGCCTCTTCCAGTCCAGGCTGGCCAACAAACGCTGCTTGCGCATCAGCAAGAAACCCGTCAGCAACACGCCGAGCAATGCTGCAAGGGCGATTCCCTTGAGTCCTAAGATCCACGGCAGAACCAGCAGGAACACCACATTGAGGGCATTGCCGCTCAGTTCGCAGGCCAGAGGCAAACGTGTATCGCCTACTGCATAGGCGTAGCGCGCCAGCAACGCATTCCAGGCTGCGAACAGCAGCGTCAGCCCCAACCAACCGAGCAAAGCAGCCAGCACGCCACCACTGGCCTGGCTAGGAAGCAGCAGTTGGATCAGAGGCTCTGCAGCGCCCACCAGACCAACAGCAACAGGGACGGTCAGCAAGGTCGCCATAGCGGTACCCCGGCGCAATAGAGCCAAGCGTTCCTGCTCCGACTTGCCGCCCATCAGCCCCAACAGAACCTGATTGAGGCTCATCAGCGCGATCATCGGCAGATTGATGAGCTTGCGTGCAAAGTTCAGCCAGGTCACCGCGCCCTCCCCCAGCAGCGAAGCGATCATTCTTTCCAGCAATGCCAATCCCTGGCTGGCCATGGTGCTGGCCAGCAGAGGCCCAAGCCGTCTCAGCAACTGTTGACCGCAATCTCTGTCAGCCTGGACACGCCAGGGTCGCCATCCCATGCCGCGCATGGCTGGAAGCAGCGCCATGGGCATGAGCCAGCTGCCGAGCAGACAACTGCTCGCCAACCCTGAAGGCGTCGCCTGCTCCCCCATCACGGCGAGATAGATCACCGGCGGCAGATTGAAGAGCAGGGAACCAAGGCCAGCCAGCACGAAGCGGGCGTGCGCCTGAAGGGGAATGCAAAGCAGCGCATGAAGCATGAAGCCCGGCACGCACCAGGCCAGTAGTTGCAGGCTCTGCATGGCCAGCATGCGTCCCTCGTCGGACAAGCCGGGGCCAATCAGCATGACCCACAAGGGCGCCGCGACATGAAACAGTACGGTTATCAGCAAGGCACAACCCAATATCCGCCCGGTCAGCGCCGATAGCCAAGCCTCGCGCTGGGCAGCGTCACGCTCTTGATACAGCGGTAATGCCGCCGAGCTGAACAGCCCGGTGGCAAGTGCCATGCGCACCGCCTCAGGCAGAAACAACGCGACGAGGAACGCATCGCTGCGCAGGCTGGCGCCCCAGGCATCGATCAGCAGCCATTCACGGGCGAAACCCGCCACCAGGCCGATCAACGTGGCCAGCGTCAGCCAGAGCGTGGAGCCGAGCATGCTTCAGTGCCTCACGATAGGTGTGGCGAGGCGTTTTCAGAGAGCATCGGCGCGCCTGATCGCAAGCGCCGGGACTCCAGCAGATTCAATCCGATCATCAACCAGAACAGACCGACCAGGACCGGCTGGAAGCTGAAGTAATGATCGAAGATACCGCTGAACAACGCAGCCATCAGACCCGAGGTAGTGCCGAGCCAGACCGCATTATCCGCAGTCAGGTCGGTTCGCTTGCCACTCGGCCGTGTCTCCCGCCACCAACTCCAGGTCGCGGCGATGAACAGGAACATGCCAGGCAGGCCCAGCTTATAGACGATGTTCAGCCACAGGTTGGATATGCCGTGCAAGTCAGTCCCGGGAACCGGCGGCTCCACCTTGAAACCGATACCCAGCGGATAAGTGGCCATGGCCCGCGGGAAGTTGGAATATTCGGTAAAACGCATGGAGGTACTGGCATCGCTGACATCGAACATGGCGATAACGCGATCCTGCAACGGCGGGTAGGACAGCACCAGCAGCGCGCTGAAGGCGATACCACACATCAACAGGCGGCCGGTATAAGGCACGCGACGGATCGCCAGCCAGATCAACACCACACCGAGGCTCAGTAGCGCACCGCGCGAGCCACTGAGCAACAGCGCGATGATCCCCGTCACCCCAACGGACAAGCCCAGCAGGCGACGCCAGCCGATCCGGGTGATGCCATAGCAGAAGGCCAGAGGCAGGAGCAGGGCCATGGCACCACCCAGCGTATTGGGGTGGATCCAGGGCGAGCCCATACGCAGGAATACAGCGCCGGAGGTATCGCCAATCACCTCCTCCAGAGTCGCATAACCCAGTTTGGTCAGCAGCGGGTTAAGCGCCACTGCAGAGCGCTCGGCCAGGAAGACGGGCAAGGAAAGCATCAGCATCGCCAAGGCACCGAACAGCAGTGCCTGCACCATCGACTCTCTCGCCCCCTCATCGCGCAGCAGGCGCATTGCCAGAAAAATCAGCGACACGTTGGCCATCCAGCGTACCCAGTTGGCAACGCCATTGCCCTGAGCTTGAACCATCACCTGGCCGACCACGAAAGGGAAGGCACTGAACAGGATCAACGCCAGGACGTATCGCTCCGTTGTCCCGCCCTTGCGAGCCTGGGTGGTGCCTTCGAAGATGCCCTGAAACAGCACACAGGCCCAGATGACCAGGATGAGCAACTCCGAGACGGTCGTGCGTACACCGACGTTGATGGTCGAGTAAGGCAGGAAATTGGCGATCAGCCCGAACAACAGCAAACCCAGCAATGGGCGACGCAGGAGATTGAGGCCAATGACCATGGCGACGATCAGCACCACGACCTTCAGCGGCGACATGAACCAAAGCAGGACGCCAAACACCAGCCCCGAGATCAACGCTATCGGCATCCCAAAGGACGATGTCATGACTGCAACTCCTGTAGCAGTTCGGCCACGCGGGCACGATAGGGCTGCTCCGCATAACGTTTAGCCCAATCACGCAAGACCAGGCGATCGGGTTCATCGGGACGAGCAAGGCGATGCATGAGTTCGATCACGGCCGCAGCGTCATAAGGACTGAAGCGTGGCGTTCCCTCAGGCACGATTTCGTCGAGCGACGTACCACTGGCAACGGCCACCGGCGTGCCGACGGCCATCGCTTCGATCACCGGCAAACCAAAACCCTCGGCATAGGAGGGATGCCACAGACGCTCCGCTGCGCCGTATAGCCCCTGCAACTCGGCATCACCGAGCACGGGCATGAGATGCACTCCCGGCAGTTCACGTTGTTGCGGCGCAACGAATTCGCCGCCACCGACCAACACCAGATCCGGGATGGCCGGATCAGTCTGGCGTGCCTTGTGCCAGTGCTCAATGAACCAGGCGATGTTCTTGCGCGGCTCACGCGTGCCAACCAACAACCAGAAGCGAGCTGGCAATGGCTGCTCTGGCAGCATGGGCTCAAGGGTACTGCTGGGCACCAGGTTGGAAAGCACACGCACCTTGGGCGCGGCTGACGGGAAGACGCGTGCCACCTCATCGGCGCTGTATTGCGAAGGTGTCCAGATGCGATCAGCGACATTCACCGAGTAACGAATCGAGAGGTTGTCGCTGATGCGATAGACCGTTTCACGAAGCCAGGTGGCGTGGTGGTTCTTCAGGTGCAACTGAAACAGATCGTGAAGCTGCAGAACATAGCGCACCCCAGACGGCCTGGGAGGCAACGGCAACCCCATGTTGAAGGTACTGATATGCACGTCGATACCCGCTCGCCGCAGTGCCCAGGGCATGTAACCCAGCTCGAAACGCAAGCGGCGCGGCAGACGATGCTGACCATCGACCGAACTATCCCAGGTCGGGCAGTGCGCGGTTGCACGCAACGGATGATCCAACGGGGCAGGCGTGAACAGATGCAGATCGACACCCGGCAGCTCCTCCAGCACCTTGGCCAGTGCCAGGTTCTGGCGCCCGATGCCGTTGTGCGGATTGCTGATACCGGGCCGGTAATCCAGACCTACTCGCATGCCAACTCCCCGGGTTTGCCGACAGTTGCATACACGTCCAGCAGTTGCTGCGCAGCGACGCTCCAGTCATGTGCCCTGCCGACGTAAGCACGACCTGCCGCCCCCATTCGCTGGATCGCAGCCGGGTCAGCCAGTTGCTTCGAGATTGCAGCGGCAAGCGCCTCGGCATCTTCACCGCCGTCATACTCGGCTCCCGCCGTAACGGCCAGACCGGAAACGCCCTGCGCAGTGGTGACCACCGCCAGCCCTGCTGCCATGGCCTCGAGCACCTTGAGTTTGGAGCCACCACCGGTACGCAGTGGGGCGAAGAAAATCGCCGCCCGAGACTGCAGCGCAGTCAGATCCGGTACAAAGGCATGCCATTCGATGCGCTCATCCGGCCAACGCTGCGGCCATTCAGCCGGCAACGCATAGCCCGCAATGGTGATGCGTGCCTCGGGTTGCAATTGCCAGACTCGGGGCATCACTTCACCCATGGCCCACTCCACGGCATCCACATTGGGGGGGTACTCATAATTGCCGATGAATAGCAGGCGATTGCTCTCGTAGGCCGGGGTAACCGCAGCATAACGCGCGCAATCGACGCCATTGACCACCACCGGGATATGTCGCCCGGTGATCGTTCCCAGTTCTTGCGCATCCGCCTCGGTAACAGCCACTACCTGCGCCGCTAGCGCCATGACATGCCGCTCCCAGCGGCGATAACGCCACTGGTCGAACCACACCATCGGCCGGAGCCAGGCCGGGAAACGGTCATAGATCGCTCCCCCCAAAGCAGACTCGACGTTGTGCTCGGTGAGGATGAACGGTTGAGCGGTCTGACGCAGTACCTGTTCGTATGGCTGAAAGCTGTAGCTGTGCTCGATCTGTACGACATCCCATGGCTGCTTCAGCAACTCGGCGAAACGTCGACTCAAGTCAGGCGCATGACCGTTGATGCTCGCCAACATCGGCAATGGCGACAGTGCAGCGGTCAGGAGTGTGGTCGGGCTTCGCAGCGGTCGCCGTGGCAAGACGATCAGTTGTTCGAGCAGAGGCTCCAGCACCTTGCGCGCCTCATCATCGAGAGGCACTTTGCTTTGCACCAACAGCGTAATGCGATGCCCTGCCTGCGCCAGAGCACGCAACAGATTGAACTGCCGCGTCTTGCCACCACTGCTCGTTGGCCATGGCAGATAAGGCAGAACCCAAAGAATCCTAAGCGACATCACTCAATCCCATACCAGCAGTTGCAGGCTGGGCTTGAGCCCAACCACGAGAGCACCGCCCTCTCCCTTCAAAACCTGCTCGGTACCGCGCAGCGGGTCGTACAGCGTGGCCTGGCGTACGCCATCAAGGTGCAGCTTGCCAGCCGTGGCACTCCAGGCCATCAACAGCTTCTTGCCATCACCACGCGTCCAGGAAACGCTGTAGAGATCTTTTGGGGTCTGGGCGAACTTGGGTGGTTCTGCCGGTTCCAGGCGCGGCCCGGTGACCTTGAGAAAGTTCTTCAGCGCATTGAATACCGGTTTCGGCTCACCATTGAGGTCGAGCAAGCCGTAGGACTGGTCGCGAACACTGGCTCGAGCATCCAGATCGCTGAGGTTGAAAAGGAAGATGCGATCGAAATCCAGCGCACTCATCAGCGCCAGGCGGCGCAGCGTGTAATCGGCCTGCCCGGAAACGCCGATGATCGCCTGCATTTCCTTGGGCCCGGGATAACTGGACCAACCCCACTCGGTTGCCCAGATCTGCTTGATGCCCTCCCCACGCAAACCGCCGTTGACATAACGGACGGTCTCGACGAAATCGTTCTTGCCCAGCTCGTTGGTTTCCGGGTACTCGGTATAGGGGTGATAGGCGGCGATCAGGTTGTAGTCGGCCAAGCCCTTTTCAAGCAGCGACTTGAGCATCAAGTTCATGCCACGAGTGGGCATCTGACTGAAGTAGGCCATGCCCGCAGTGAGCAGCGGCTTGTCGGGAAAACGCTTGCGCACCGTCACGACGGCATCGTGCAGCAATGCCGCGTAAGCATCAGGGTCTTCCTTCGGACGCCAGAACGGCGGCAGGTTCGGCTCGTTCCAGATCTGCCAGGCGTCGAATTGCGGGTAACGCTCGACGAAATTCGCCAGGCTCTCGCTGTACAGACGGTTGTCCTTCGGCGGGAAGGAATCCTGGTAGGGAGAGCTGGCCGGAGCGCTGGTGGCGAAGGGGGCAGAGCCGGAAAGAAAGCCTACGGCCTTGAATTTTTCCTCGGCCATGACCTTGGTTGCGGCATCGAAAGGTGGGTAATAACGGCCTGGTGCAGACTCCAGCAAAGCCCAATGCATGGCGATACGAACCCACTGCAGATCGAGCTCGTGCAAGCGCGCCATCTGCTTGCGGTAAGTCGCTTCGGGAAAGAAATGGAACTGCGCGTTGACACCCAGAAAGTCCTTCCAGACCACCGGACGATCCGGTTTCAGGCTGGTAACTTCCGCCTCGGCATTGCGACTGAGAATGACAGCCACGAACAAGACAAGCGCAACCAGGAGCGCGGATAGAACAACTCGCTTACTTCGCATGACCCCTACCCTCGCAAAGGTTGGTGAACAGCGCTTTGAAACGCTGAGCAGTGGCTGGCCAGCGTCGCTCATGACCGATCTGTGTGGCACGTTCAGCCCATTGCAGGCAGCGCTGCGGAGCCTCCAACAGCTCCTGCAGTTCCTGCGCCAGGGCGTTTACATCCCCTTGTGCATATATCGCCCCGTTCCCGGTGGCGACCTCCTCGGCGAAAGCACGGGCATCAGAGGTGATCACACCACGTCCGCACGCCACGGCCCAGGACAACGCACCACTGGTACCACGCTGTTCGCCCAGCAGCCTCAGCTTCTTCGACTCGCGATACGGCAACACCATCACATGGTGTGCCTTGATCTGCGTGGCGATATCCTCGGCTGGCAGATCCAGACGCCATTCCACGAGCGACTCGAGCCCTTGCTCGATGATGCGTCTGCGCAACTGATCGAGATAGCTGCCACCTGGCTCGAAAGCCATTTCAGGCGCGCTGCCGCCAGCCAGGGTCAGACGTACCCGTGACAGCATCTGGGGCTGGCGACGAACCACCAGCGCCAAGGCATCAAGCAGATCCTCGATACCCTTGCCGCGATAGATGAATCCGAAATAGAGCAGCCGCAGCGGCTCCAATGGCGGCAATGGCGTCGGCTCGATCACCTGATTGCCATGGGCAATGACATGCACCTTGTCCGCCGGCAAGCGCATTCGACGAATCAGGCAATTGCGTCCCGTCTCCGTCAGCGTCACCAAGGCATCGAGGCTGTTTGCCAGTTGGCGCTCCTCGTAAAGGCACAGTGGGTCGGCCAGCACAGTGGCCGCCTGCGGCCATGGCGACGGCATGGAGTGAGCCAGAGACAACGGCCAAGGCAGCGAAGCACGCCGCCATACCAGGCGCTCGGGATCATGCACGGTGGCCGACAGCGGCAGCCCTGGATAGCGCGCCCGTAGGGCTCTCAGTGCATGGAACTCGGCCAGTCGGCCGCCACCCAACTCGGCATGCACGACATCCACGCCACTCCAGTCGAACTCTGCCACCCGAGCCGCAGCTCGCTGCGGGTCATTGCCGCAGCCAGCCAGTGGAGTGATCACTTCTACCGAGCTGGCCTCCAGTGCCATCTTCAGCACTGCGGCATAATCCGCAATCCCCGTCTGTTCGGGCGGCAACGGTGCCAACAAGGCAACCCGCATCAGACCACGCCTCGCACCCTGGCGATCACACGCAGCACACGATCAGGCACTTCGAAGCGACGACGGTTGATGATCACACCATCGACCTTATTGAACGCGGTGTTCAGCACACCGATGGCATGCGCCACCGTCGGGATGTTGCTCTGCTGCGCCTCGACGACCAGTGCCACCAGATCGGCCTTGCGCAGACTCACGAAAGAATCGGGGCTCGATAGCAACGCCGAGGCATCCAGCAATACGATTTCGCCCGGCTGAGCCGGCGCATCACCCACACGCACCTTGTAGCCGCGCTCTTCGAGCAGGCGACGCAGATGGCCGATGATGAAACTGACTCCTTCACCACGACGCGCCGAGGTCAGACCGAACACCAACCCACGCTCACCGACCTGATCCAACGGCAGCAAGCCGTACAAGCGATAGAGTGCAGCCAGAAAAGCGCTGTTCTGGGTCGGATCGCCAGAAACCTCTGGCAGCGTGGTCCAGAGCGGAACCCCGAACTTGTCCGCGAAACGACCACCGTCATGAATCCGCTGATCCAACAGGTAGCAGAAGTAGATCGTCAGGAAGCCAACCAGAATACTCAGCGGCAGAGCCAGCACGAGCATCAGCAGACTTTTAGGGAACACCCTGCTCGGGTTGAACGTGGCCTGCTCGATCATCGCGATGTTGCTGATCCGGCTGTTATCCAGCTCGCGGTCGATCCGCGCCTTTTCCAGGCTTTCGTCGTACAGCGCGAAGTTTCTCTCGGCAGCCGTCAACTCACGCTGCAGGCGAGCCAGTTCGGGCTCAACGGACAGAGCCTTGACGCGTTCCTCTTCGAGGATCTTGAGCTGCTCTTCCTGGCGGATCAGTTGCGCTTTCAGGCGCGCCAGATCGGACTGTTGATCCATGAAGTTACTGCGCAGACGCTCGGCAATCGGATTCGGGGCGCGGTTCTGGGAAACCTGCAGGGTGTCGGCTTCCGCTTTGACCATTGCCTCCAGGCTGGCGATGGTCTCGTCGATGCTCTTCACCGGCGGCGCATTCTCGGTGAAGGTGCGCAGCAGATCCTGACGCTCAGCGCGCTTGCCATTGAGCATACGCAGCAGATCCTGCTGCACGGGGTTAAGGGCAACTTCACGCGAGGTACTGATCTCGGCCGGCAAACTCTTGATCTGCTGATCCAGGGTAGCCAGGCTGCCCTCGGTAGAGGAAATCAGCCGGCGAGTGTTGAACCTGTCGGTACGCAACTGGTTGATACGCTCAGACAGATTCTGCAGATGCGCCTCCATACCGATGGCACCCAGCTCATCCAGGCCTGCTGTCAACTCCTGCTTGAGTTTGAGAATCTCGGCAGAACTCGCTTCGCTCTGGTTCAAGTAGAAATCATAGAGACTGCGACGCCCCAATGCGCGGGTGCGCTCCTCCAGATACAGATCGACCCAGCTCTGTACAACCGACTGCGCCACTGCCGGATCGCTCCAGCGAAAGCGAATTTCCATCACCGACGAACCGGGAGCGTGGGTCACACTGAATTTGTCTTCCAGCTTGGTCGCCAAGCGATCGACTGGTGTCTGCTCTTCAGCGAGCCCCAGCAACTGGAAAAAACCACGGACAAGTTCAATCGCACCACTGACGGTCTGACCGACGTAGTATTTGACCGTGGGCAGGAAACCTTCAGGACGCGGAGCATTGGCCAGTTCTTCTAGGTAACGCTCGGCGACCTGACGACTGATCGGTCGCCCCGTCAACATGCGCTCTTCGTCCAGAATCGGATCACGCTGAGTCGCAGGCATGACGATCGACTGGCGATCAGCGACCTCGATAGGCAGTGTATTGGTGTCACGCCCAGGTTTTACCAACAGACGTGCGCTGGACTCGAATGAGGTCGGCAGCAAAAAAGCGCCCAGCAATACGACCACCAGAGTGGCCACAACCGCCAGCTTGAACTCCCTGAAGAAGATGAAGAACAGGCGCAACAGATCACGGAATGTACGAATTTCGATCATGAGAGCTGTCCTTGGCGATTAGTTGTTGCGCAGGTCATAGTTGGCGCCGATCCCGATCGTTTTGACGAACGGAATCAGCTGATTCAGATAGAGGTCGACGCCCTCAATGCGATTGCCCACGCCGGACTTGGGCACGAAAACCACATCGCCACGTTGCAACGCGACAGCGCGGCGGCCCTGCTCGCCACCTTGAAGCAGCTGGCTGAAGTCGACGAAGTAAGTCTTGTACAGACCATCAGCGTCCGAGCGCAGCAGCGCGACGTTACGGCTGTCGGCGTCAGGCATGACGCCACCAGCAGTGACGATGGCCTGCTCGAGAGTGGACGCGATACTGGCCGAATACGGCTGAGGGTTTCGCACCGATCCCCCCACGAAAACCGTGTTACCCGGCGCCTGATTGATATTCACCGTGACCCCTGGCTCGCGGTAGTAGGGCTTCAGCCTCTCCTCCAGGATCGCGGCCAACTGCTCAGGGGTTCTGCCACCCGCCTCTACCTTGCCGATGAAGGGGTAGGAGAAGCTGCCGTCATTGAGCACCGTATAGAGCGTCAACTCATAGATTGAGTTGGCGGTGAATGCCGAGATGGTCGGTGTTTCGCCACTGTTTCTGACGATGCGCAGGACATCGCCCGGATAAATGCGCTCCTGCACCGGAGGCAGGTCAGCCAGGGTCAACGCCGCCGCATGGCCAGCCTCGACGGTGTCAGAATCAGGCAGCCCGATGCGAGCCGGCGTATTACAGGCCGTCAAGCCCAGCATCACAACGATCAGCAACAGTGCTTTCATGTGGGAAGTTCCCTTTAAGATCCCAATATTCACTTTCAATACCCCGAAACCATGCGCAAGCAGCGCCCGAGTGCCGTATCCAAACGACGCTCACCACGACCGCTCTATAAACCCAGAAACAAAGGAGCCACACTGCGGCTCCGTATTCGCACCAGGCGCCCGGCTGAGCGCCTGAGACCCTCTATCAATTACTTTTCTCGCCCGCAGGCGCACGACCATAGATATCGTTGAAGCGGACAATGTCGTCCTCGCCCAGATACTCACCGCTCTGCACCTCGATCATCACCAGATCGATCACTCCCGGATTGACCAGGCGATGACGGTGGCCGGCAGGGATGAAGGTCGACTCATTGGTATTCAGCAAAAAGTCACGTTCACCGTTGACCACCCGCGCCGTGCCACTGACGACGATCCAGTGCTCGCTGCGGTGATGGTGCATCTGCAGTGACAGCGACTCGCCGGGGCGCACCATGATGCGCTTGATCTTGAAGCGCGAGCCCTCTTCCAGGACGGTGTAGGTACCCCAGGGACGAGTCACGGTACGATGCAGACGATAGGCATCGTGACCGCGCTTCTTCAGTTCCTGAGCGACGAATTTGACGTCCTGCGTGCAGTGGGCGTCAGCGATCAGCAAGGCATCTGGAGTGTCGACCACTACCAGGTCGCGCACCCCCACGGCACCGACCAGGCGCTTGGGCGAGTCGATGTAGCAACCCTGCACGTTATGCAGAATCACCTCGCCATTGATCTGGTTGCCGTTGGCATCTGCTGGCGTCAATTCGCGCAACGCCTGCCAGGAGCCAATATCGCTCCAGCCCAGATCACAAGGCACCACGGCGACCTTGGCCGAGCGCTCCATCAGGGCATAGTCGATGGAGATATCGATCACTTCGGCGAAGCTGTCAGCATCCAGTTCACACTGCACGCCCTGCTTGCCCTGCGCCGGGGCGCTCAAGGCAAGGCACTTCTCCACACCCTCGACGACCTGCGGCGCATGTTCACGTAGTTCACGCAGCAGTACATCGGCGCGGAAGCAAAACATGCCGGCATTCCACAAATGCTTGCCACCGGCCAGATAAGCCTCGGCCGTCGCCAGGTCAGGTTTTTCGACGAAGCTGGCGACACGGTAACCGCCTTCCAGCACCTCGCCTTGCTGGATATAGCCATAGCCTGTCTCGGCATGATCCGGCTGGATACCGAACGTGACCAGCCAACCCGCATCGGCCAGAGCGCGAGCCCGTCCGATGGCGGCGACGAAAGCGGCCTGATCGCGAATCAAATGGTCGGCAGGCAGCACCAGCAACTGGGCGTCTTCACCGTAATGACGCACAACATGCAGCGCCGCAGCCGCAATCGCCGGAGCGGTGTTGCGCCCCATGGGTTCGAGGAGGAAATCCAGCCCCAGACGCTTCTGATTCAGCGCGCGGTAGTCATCCAGCGTGCGAAACAGCAGCTCTCGATTGATCACAGTCAGCAATTGGGCGACGTCATCCAGGCCAGCAACTCGCTCGAAGGTTTTTTGCAGCAGGCTGCGACCGTCGGCCAGGCGCATGAACGGCTTGGGCATCGCCTCGCGTGAAACCGGCCAGAGCCGTGTGCCGGCGCCGCCAGCGACAATACAGGGAATCAGGGCACTCATCAGTAGGCCTCACGGGTGAAGATGACCGCAGGCAAGGTGCGGAAGAGGATGTACAGGTCGAACCACACCGACCAGTTTTCGATGTATTGCAGGTCGAACTCGACACGCTTCTCGATCTTCTCCAGCGTGTCGGTTTCACCGCGGTAACCATTGATCTGCGCCCAGCCGGTAATGCCTGGCTTGACCCGATGACGCGCGGTGTACTCCTTCACCGCATCCTCGAACAGGATGCCAGCCGCCTTGGTCGCCGTGGCATGCGGGCGCGGGCCGACCATGGACATACTGCCGAGCAGCACATTGAACAGCTGTGGCAGCTCATCCAGGCTGGTCTTGCGGATGAAGCGTCCGACACGGGTGATACGGTCGTCATTGCGCGTGGTCTGCCGTTCGGCGTTGGCGTCGGCGCGGTCGCAGTACATGGAGCGGAACTTGAACACTTCGATCAGTTTGTTGTTGTAGCCGTAACGCTTCTGGCGAAACAGCACGGGCCCAGGGGAGTCGAGCTTGATCGCCAGCGCGACCAAGGTCATCACTGGTAGGGCCAAGGCCAGAGCCAGCAGGGCCAGGAGCAGGTCTTCGAGTCGCTTGATCAAGGGAGACCAACCGTCGAGCGGTCTTTCCGAGACATTGAACATAGGCAACCCTGCAACCTCGGTGATGCGATTGCGCGCATGCCTAAAGGCCAGCATGTCCGGCACCAGAAGGACGTTCACAGGGAGCTTGCGCAGCTCGCGCACGATCTGCTCGATACGACTTTCGGCAGACCAGGGCAGTGCGACCAGAACCTGCGTCACTCGCTCTTCGCGCACCAAACGCTCCAGTGCACTACTGTCCCCCAGCAACGGTATCCCCCCCAGCGTATCGGGCAAGCGGCCGATACGATCGTCGATAAAACCGATCAGCCCGGAGCGAATGTCGCTATGGCGCTGCATGAACTCGGCCAGACGCAAACCGTTCTCAGTCGCCCCGAGAATGACCGCACTCTGCAGGAATTGTCCGGCGCGCATCCAGTACCGATAAAGAGCCAACAGCGCCAAACGCTCGGCACCGAACGCGAAGAGGCTGGTCAGGAACCAGAAGCTGAGGAAATGCCACTCCATGAAGCTGAACATTGCCAACGCCTGATGCATGAACAGCAGCAGACAAAACGCTGCCGACCAGGCGAAAAACATCATTCGGAAACGCAGCAAGCCGCTGAATATCTCTTCCGAATAGACGCCCAGCGCCTGAAACATCATCACAGTCAGCACACCGAAGAACAGCAGGACGGCAGCGTAACTCTGCGTCAACAAAGGCTCTTCCGAGAGCCAAAGCAATAGCAGAAACCCTGGTAACGCCGCGGTCAGTCCGTGAACCAACCGCATTGCAGCCAAGAAGTACTCGATGAATCCAGGGCGCGCCAGTAAGGAACTACCGACCAACTGCTGACGCATGAAAGGTTACCCCCGCCATAATTTCCGCTCGCGCACATCGATACGTCAGAAAAAAGGCAGTCAAGAAAATGTTTTCCGGAGTGTGACAAAATATCGTCGCAAAATCTTATATGGCGACTTAACCACTTTTATAATGGCATTTCAACATCTGATTTAAGGGATAGCACAGTTAAATATTGGCGCCATAAAAATCACAAAAAAACACCTGCCCTATATGTTTTTTTAATGCTCTCTGCTCCACCTGCAATCAGCCAGAATAGCTCGCTCACACCAATGAACTTGGTGTACAAACGAATAGCTATCCGGGTCGAATCAATATCACCGGCAAGGGAGCGCCAAGCACTACATCACAAGAGTTCTCGGCTACGAATCGAGAGTGATTTATCATCTCCAGCCTTACAAACTGTTGCCCTAACCTCCGTCATAGGCCTGTTCCATGCGTATCCTGATTACCGGCGGTGCCGGCTTCATCGGCTCAGCTCTGATTCGTCACCTGATCCAAGATACCGAGCATGAAGTGCTCAACCTCGACAAACTGACCTACGCCGGCAATCTGGAATCGCTCACGCTGGTTGCCGAGAGTCCGCGCTACCGTTTCGTCCAGGCCGATATCGCCGATGCGGAACGAGTGACGAAGACACTGAACGAGTTTCAGCCCGATGCCATCATGCATCTGGCGGCGGAGTCCCATGTCGACCGCTCCATTGATGGCCCAACCGCTTTTATCCAGACCAATATCGTCGGCACCTACAGCTTGCTGGAAAGTACTCGCACCTACTGGCTTGGCCTGGATTCGCAACGCAAGGCGGCTTTTCGCTTCCATCACATATCGACCGACGAGGTATATGGCGACCTGCATGGCGTCGACGACCTGTTCAGCGAAACCACGCCCTACGCCCCCAGCTCCCCCTACTCGGCGAGCAAGGCAGCATCCGATCACCTGGTACGCGCCTGGCAGCGAACCTATGGACTGCCGGTACTGATCACCAACTGCTCGAACAATTACGGCCCTTACCATTTCCCCGAGAAACTCATCCCACTGATGATTCTCAACGCCCTGGCAGGCAAGCCATTACCGGTCTACGGCAATGGTCAGCAGGTTCGTGACTGGCTGTATGTCGAAGACCACGCACGCGCACTGCTCAAGGTGGTCAGCGAGGGCAAGGTGGGGGAGACCTACAATATCGGCGGACACAACGAGCAGAAGAACCTCGACGTGGTGCGCGCCATCTGTACGCTGCTGGAAGAACTGGCCCCGCAGAGGCCAACCGGCATATCGCACTATGAAGAGTTGATTACCTACGTACAGGATCGCCCTGGCCATGACCTGCGCTATGCCATAGACGCCAGCAAGATCGAACGTGAGCTGGGCTGGGTGCCGCAGGAAACCTTCGAAACCGGCCTGCGCAAGACGGTACAGTGGTATCTGGACAACCTCGACTGGTGCCGCCGCGTGCAGGATGGCAGCTACCAGGGTCAGAGACTCGGCGCACTCTAAGGAGCTTCAATGAAAGGCATCATTCTCGCTGGCGGTTCCGGCACTCGCCTGCACCCCATTACCCTCGGCGTTTCCAAGCAATTGCTGCCGATCTATGACAAGCCGATGATCTATTACCCGCTATCGGTGCTGATGCTCACCGGCATTCGCGAAATCCTGATCATCTCCACGCCTGAAGACCTACCCAACTTTCAGAAGATGCTGGGTGACGGCAGCCAGTTCGGCATCAGCCTGAGCTATGCCGAACAACCTTCGCCCGATGGCCTGGCACAGGCCTTCCTGATCGGTGAGTCCTTTATTGGCGGCGACCCGGTGTGCCTGATCCTGGGTGACAACATCTTCCACGGCCAGCACTTCACCGAAAAACTGCTGCGAGCAGCCAGCCATAGCAGCGGCGCCACCGTATTCGGCTACTGGGTCAGCGACCCGGAGCGTTTCGGCGTGGTCGAATTCGATGCAGCCGGCAACGCGTTGTCCATCGAAGAAAAGCCGAGCGAACCAAAGTCCAGCTTCGCCGTAACCGGCCTGTATTTCTATGACAATGACGTAGTGCAGATCGCCAAGGCGGTAAAACCTTCGCCACGCGGCGAGCTGGAAATCACCGACATCAACAATGCCTACCTGGCTCGTGGCGATTTGCGTGTGGAACGCTTCGGGCGCGGTTTCGCCTGGCTCGATACCGGCACCCATGACAGCCTGCTAGATGCCTCGCAGTACGTGCAAACGGTGGAGAAGCGCCAAGGACTAAAAGTCGCCTGCCTTGAGGAAATCGCTTACCAGCAAGGCTGGATCGACCACGAGCACCTACTTGCCCGAGCCAAAGCGCTGGGCAAGACTGGGTACGGTCAGTACCTGTACAAACTGGCCGAGGAACAGGCATGAATGTAACGCCGACTGCACTGCCCGAGGTGCTGATTCTCGAGCCTCAAGTATTTGGCGACGAACGCGGCTTCTTCTTCGAGAGTTTCAATGCCCGTCGTCTCGCAGAAGCCACCGGCCTGACCCGCGACTTCGTGCAGGATAATCACTCGCGCTCGGCACGAGGCGTGCTGCGCGGTCTGCACTATCAGTTGCAACAAACGCAGGGCAAGCTAGTGCGGGTCACGACTGGCGAGGTCTATGACGTGGCCGTCGACATACGCCGTAGCTCGCCCAACTTCGGCAAATGGGTCGGAGTACACCTGTCGGCAGAGAACAAGCGCCAGCTCTGGATACCGGAAGGCTTCGCCCATGGTTTTCTGGTGCTCAGCGACTATGCCGAATTTCTCTACAAGACTACCGACTACTACGCGCCGGCGCATGAACGCTGCATTCGCTGGGACGATACGGAACTGGCCATCGACTGGCCGCTGGACGGCCTGACACCGCAACTCTCCGCCAAGGATCAACAAGGCCTGAACCTCAGCGAGGCAGAGGTTTTCGCATGAGAATTCTCGTCAGTGGCCATACCGGCCAGGTCGCCCGTGAACTGCAACTGGCGCTGAGCGAGCATGAGCTGATCAGCCTGGATCGTCACGCATTCGACCTGGCGCAGCCCACCAGCCTGCGCCGAACGATACAGCGCGAACGGCCAGATCTACTGATCAACGCGGCCGCTCACACCGCGGTGGATCAAGCCGAGCAGGAGCAGGCGCTAGCCCTCGCTATCAATGCCGAAGCGCCTGGCGCAATGGCCGTGGCCTGCGCAGAGCTGGGCATCCCGCTGATCCACTACTCCACCGATTACGTGTTCGACGGCAGCAAGGCCAGCCCCTACAACGAAGACGACACGCCAAACCCGCTGAGCGTCTACGGCTCGAGCAAGCTGGCTGGTGAACGAGCCATTGCCGACAGTGGTTGCGATCACCTGATCCTGCGCACCAGCTGGGTGTACTCCCGCCACGGCCGCAACTTCCTGCTGACCATGCAGCGCCTGCTGCAAGAGCGCGAACAACTCAACGTGGTCGCTGACCAGATCGGCGCACCGACCTGGGCTGGCAGTATCGCGACAGCGACCGCAGAACTGATCGACGCCTGGCAGCAGGGCAACCGCCAGTGGGGCACCTATCACCTGACCAATCAAGGCGAGACCAGCTGGTTCGGCTTCGCCCAGGCCATTGGTGAGCGCCTGCGCGCGAGCGGAAAGCCCTGCGCCAGACTGCAGCCCATTCCAACCAGCGATTACCCAACGCCGGCTCGTCGCCCACTCAACTCGCGCCTGGACGGCAGCAAGCTGGAGCGCAATTGGAACGTGCGACTACCCGATTGGCAGGCCGCACTGGATGCCTGCCTTGCTTAGGCTCTGAACAAGAAGTGCCTGCACATCAGTGAGGCTTCGTTGAGAGCGGGCTCGTAGTGCTCATCCATGGCAAGCGAACTCGAACGCGAGCCCACCCGCATCGCAGCCCGCTCTTCTGGAACCACCATCGCTGTTCAACGACTTTTCCTATAGAGCCTGGCGCGAGCCGTACGTGCTGAAGATCCCGCCATGCGGTCGACACGGCACACCCTCTCCGGCTGAAGGAATGTGCATAATGTTCCGATCATCCCGGTGCAGTTTTCCATGAGTACGACCCCAGCCACCCCGCGACGCCCCCGCTGGCGCAGCCTGCTTTTGCTGGCCATGCTGCTGGCCCCGCTGTTATGGCCCGTACACTTCCTCGCCGAGCGCTACTACCGCGACGTGCTGCTCGAGCAGAACCGTCAAACGCTCGACCTGTACGTCGCCAACCTGCTCGGCACATTGCGCCGCTATGAGGTACTGCCACAGATTCTCGGCGACCTGCCGGGCCTGCGCGCAGCCCTGTACGCCCCCGACGACAGCGCCATGGTCGAGCGCGCCAATCAACTGCTGACCCGCGTGCGCGAGCAGACCGGGGCCGATGTCATCTACCTGATGAACCCACAGGGACTGACCCTGGCCGCCTCCAACTGGGATAAACCGGATAGTTTCGTCGCCGGCAACTTCGCCTTCCGCCCCTATTTCCGCGAAGCGCTGGCTGGCCGCCTGGGCCGCTTCTTCGGCCTGGGCACAACGTCCGGCAAACGGGGTTACTACTTCGCCTATCCGGTGCGCGAGAATGACCAGAACATCGGCGCGCTGGTGGTCAAGGTCGACCTCGATCACACCGAAACGCTGTGGGGCAATACACCGGAGCAGTTGCTGGTCACCGATACCAATGGGGTCGTGATCATCACCTCTCGCCCTGACTGGCGCTTCCACGCCAGCCGCCCGCTGGACGCCGCCGAACGCGCCGCCATCGCAGCCAACCAGCCCTACCCGACACAAGCGCCGCCCAAGCTCGACCTCTCTGCCAGCGCCTGGCTGACGCAGAGCCGTGCCCTGGAAGAAACCGGCTGGACGGTGAGCATTCTCGCCCCACGCATCCTCATCGACCGCCCTGTGCGCACCGCCGTCGCCGTCGGTGCCGCCGCCTTGCTGGTCTTGCTCCTGCTCTTGGGCCTGCTGATGCAGCGGCGCCGCCATTACCTCGAACGCATTGCCCTGGACAGCCGCGCCAAGGCCGAACTGGAGCAGCGTGTCACCGAGCGTACCCACGACCTTGAGCTGCTCAACAGCCGCCTCAAGGAGGAGGTGCTGGAGCGCGAACAGGCGCAACAGGAGCTGGTGCGCGCTCAGGACGAACTGGTACAGGCCGGCAAGCTATCGGCCCTCGGCACCATGAGCGCCAGCATCAGCCACGAGCTCAATCAGCCTCTGGCGGCCATCCGCAGCTATGCCGAGAACGCCAGCACACTGCTCGATCACGAGCGCAACGATGACGCTCGCGCCAACCTCAAGCTGATCCGCGAACTGACCGAGCGCATGGCCTCGATCATCGCTCACCTGCGCGCCTTCGCTCGCCGCGACCGCCACGCGCCCGAGCGCGTCGCCCTGCAACCGGCACTGGACGATGCCCTCGCCCTGCTGGCCAAACGCCGCCGCGCCATGGACGTGGAGCTGATCCGCGACCTGCCGGATGCCACGCTCTGGGTTCAGGCCGGCGAAACCCGCCTGCGCCAGGTGCTCGGCAATCTGCTCGGCAATGCCCTCGATGCACTGGTCGACAAAGCGCCGCCACGGCGTATCTGGATCAGCGTGCAGGCCGAGGCCGAACACCTTGACCTGTTGCTGCGCGACAATGGCTCGGGCTTTTCTGCAGAGTCTCTGGCGCGCGCACGCGAACCCTTCTTCACCACCAAGACCAGCGCCCAGGGCCTGGGTCTGGGCCTGGCCATCTGCGAGAGCCTGATGCGCGCGCTCGACGGCGAGCTGCTGCTAGCCAATCATCCGAGCGGTGGCGCACTGATCACCCTACGCCTGCGCCTGGCCAGCCCCGGCGTCAACCTGCAACCCCCAGAGGATCCCTCGCCATGACCAGCGACAGCGCCATCGACAGCCGTATCCAGGTTCTGCTGATCGACGACGATGCCCACCTGCGCCAGGCGCTCAGCCAGACGCTCGACCTGGCCGGGCTCAAGGTACTCAGCCTGGGCGATGCCCAGGGCCTGGCCAAACGCATTCCCGCCAGTTGGCCAGGCGTGGTGGTCAGCGACATCCGCATGCCCGGTATCGACGGCCTGGAACTGCTGAACCAACTGCGCGAGCGCGACCCTGAGTTGCCGGTACTGCTGATCACCGGCCACGGCGATGTGCCCCTGGCCGTGCAGGCGATGCGCGCAGGTGCCTATGATTTCCTGGAGAAACCCTTCGCCAACGACGCCCTGCTGGGCAGCGTACGCCGCGCGCTCGACCGCCGACGCCTGGTGCTGGACAACCGCAGCCTGCGCCTGGCCCTTACCGACCGCCAGCAGTTGGCTGGGCGCCTGGTCGGCCAATCGCCGGCGATGCAGCGCTTGCGCGAACAGATCGGCGCACTCGCCGGCATCGCCACTGACGTACTGATCCTCGGTGAAACCGGCGCCGGCAAGGAAGTGGTCGCGCGCGCCCTGCATGATCTCTCCACCCGCCGCGACGGCCCCTTCGTCGCCATCAATGCCGGCGCCCTCGCCGAATCGGTGGTCGAGAGCGAGCTGTTCGGTCACGAGGCCGGCGCCTTCACCGGCGCGCAGAAGCGCCGCATCGGTAAGTTCGAATTCGCCAACGGCGGCACCCTGTTCCTCGACGAGATCGAGAGCATGAGCATGGACGTGCAGGTCAAGCTGCTGCGCCTGCTGCAGGAACGCGTGGTCGAGCGGCTCGGCGGAAATCAGCTCATTCCCCTGGATATCCGCGTCATCGCTGCAACCAAGGAAGATCTGCGCCAGGCCGCCGATGCCGGCCGCTTCCGCGCCGACCTCTACTACCGCCTGAACGTAGCACCGCTGAGCATCCCGCCACTGCGCGAGCGCGGCGAAGATGCCCTGCTGCTGTTCCAGCACTTCAGCGAAAGCGCTGCTACCCGCCATGGGTTATCCGTGCGCGAGCTGCAGCCGGGTCAACGCGCCTTGCTGCTGCGCCACCCCTGGCCCGGCAACGTGCGTGAACTGCAGAACGCCGCCGAGCGTTTCGCCCTCGGCCTGGAGCTGGCACTGGACAGCAACGCACCCAACCTGCCGCCAGTCAGTGGCGGCCTCAGCGAACAGGTCGAGGCTTTCGAACGCGCCCTGATCGCGGGTGAATTGAGTCGCCCGCATGGCTCGCTGCGCAGCCTGGCCGAAGCACTGGGCCTGCCCCGCAAGACTCTGCACGACAAGCTGCGCAAGCACGGCCTGAATTTCTCCGGCGCTGGCGGAAGCTCGCCAGAGGACTTCGACTGATTGGCGAGAAACCGCCATGCCAGCGATTTTCAGCGCCACGTCATGATTAAGCGCCGCTATCGGCAGAGCCCCTTTCCATAGGGGCTCAAGCACTTTTTTCGGGCCTTTCAGCCAGCCTGGCACATCGGTTGCTCTAGCTCCTGCGCAAGCGAACCTTACAAGTACAAGTCCAGGCCGCGCGACAGGTATCCCGACGCACTCCCGTTGGGCGCCTAGACTTGCTCTTGTTCGTTCGTAAGTGGCGCCCTCGGCGCCCTGCCAAAACCACAACAAGAGGAAGCAACCGCATGTTCAAACTGACTGCCAAGGCGCTGGCGTGCGCCCTGTCCCTGAGCATCGCCGGCCTGGCCCAGGCCGCCGACCCGATCGTCATCAAGTTCTCCCACGTAGTCGCCGAGCACACGCCGAAAGGCCAGGGTGCCGTGCTGTTCAAGAAGCTGGTAGACGAGCGCCTGCCTGGCAAAGTGACCGTACAGGTCTACCCGAACTCCTCCCTGTTCGGCGACGGCAAGGAAATGGAAGCCCTGCTGCTGGGTGACGTACAGCTCATCGCGCCGTCCCTGGCCAAGTTTGAGCATTACACCAAGCAAATCCAGATCTTCGACCTGCCCTTCCTGTTCAACGACATCAATGCAGTTGACCGCTTCCAGCAGAGCCCGGAAGGTCAGGCGCTGCTCAAATCCATGGAAGACAAGGGCATCACCGGCCTGGGTTACTGGCACAACGGCATGAAGCAGCTGTCGGCCAACAAGAAGCTGGTCGAGCCGAAAGACGCTCGCGGCCTGAAGTTCCGCGTACAGGCTTCCGCCGTACTGGACGAGCAGTTCAAGGCCCTGCGCGCTGCGCCGCGCAAGATGAGCTTCGCTGAGGTCTACCAAGGCCTGCAGACTGGCGTGGTCAACGGTGCGGAAAACCCGTACTCGAACATCTACAGCCAGAAGATGCACGAAGTGCAGAAGTTCATCACCGAGTCCGACCACGGCGTACTGGACTACATGGTGATCACCAACACCAAGTTCTGGAACGGCCTGCCGGCTGATATCCGCACCGAGCTGGAAGCCATCCTCGCCGAGGTTTCCGTCGAAGTGAACAAGCAGGCCGAAAGCCTGAACCAGAACGACAAGAAGCGCATTCTGGAAGCCGGTACCACCGAAATCGTCACCCTGACCCCGGAGCAGCGTAACGAGTGGCGCGATGCCATGCGTCCTGTCTGGAAGAAGTTCGAGGGTGAGATCGGTGCCGACCTGATCAAGGCCGCCGAGCGCGCCAACGAAACCAACTGATAGCTGTGCCCCCGCGCGGGACGCCGCCAGAGCGTCCCGCGCCCTATTCTTGTCCCATTCGTCGCCCGCCCGACTGACGGAGAACTTCCTATGCACGCCGTCGAACGTGTCTGGAACCAGCTAGAGGAAATCCTGGTCGCATTCCTGCTCGCAGGCATGACCCTGGTGACCTTCACCTATGTGTTGGTCAACAACCTCTATGCGGTGTTTTATTCGCTCGCCGATTCATTCCCTTTCGCTGAGGGCGCCCTGTTCGCCATCGGTGACGGCATCCTTTTCATCTCCCAGGAAATGACCTGGAGCATCGCCCTGACCAAAGCCATGTTCGGCTGGCTGATCTTCATCGGCCTGGCCTGGGGCGTGCGTATTGGCGCCCACATTGGCGTCGATATGCTGGTACGCAACTTCTCCAAACCGATGCAGAAGATGGTTGCGCTGTTCGCCGTCGGCATTTGCCTGGCCTACTGCGTACTGATGGCCTACTCCAGCGAGCAGTGGGTCGCCGTGCTCTATCGTATCGGTACCGGTGCGGAAGACCTCGACCGCTTCGGTGTCAGCCAATGGCAGATCGTGATGATCGTCCCCATCGGTTTCACCCTCATGTTCCTGCGTTTCCTTCAGGTTTTCGTGCGCATCCTGCGTAACGAACAACTGGGCCTGGGCGGCCACGGCGAAGCCGAAGACGCCATCAAGCTCGCCGAAGAAACCAAGGCCGAGGAGATCAAACGATGACCATCGCTTTCCTGTTCGTCGCCCTGTTCGCGCTGATGTTCATCGGCATTCCGGTGGCGATTTCCCTGGGTCTGTCCGGGGCCATGACCATCCTGATGTTCAGTAACGACTCCGTGCGTTCGCTGGCCATCAAGCTGTTCGAAACCAGCGAACACTACACCCTGATGGCGATCCCGTTCTTCCTCCTGGCGGGCGCCTTCATGACCACCGGTGGCGTGGCCCACCGCCTGATCGATTTCGCCAACGCCTGCGTCGGTCACATCAAGGGCGGCCTGGCCATCTCCGCGATCCTCGCGTGCATGCTGTTCGCGGCGCTGTGCGGCTCCTCGCCAGCTACCGTGGCGGCCGTAGGCTCCATCGTCATCGCCGGCATGGTGCGCTCCGGCTACAAGCAGGACTTCGCCGCCGGTATCGTCTGTAACGCCGGTACCCTGGGCATCCTGATCCCGCCGTCCATCGTCATGGTGGTGTACGCCACTGCCACCGAAACCTCGGTTGGCAAGCTGTTCATGGCCGGTGTGGTTCCAGGCCTGCTGCTGGGCGTGTTCCTGATGGTGACCATCTACATCATCGCCCACATCAAGGACATGCCTTCGCTGCCGCGTGCGTCGTTCGCTGAAGTGGTGCGCACCGGTCGCCGTGCGATCTGGGGCCTGCTGCTGATCGTGATCATCCTCGGCGGTATCTACTCCGGCATGTTCACACCGACCGAAGCGGCGGCCATGGCGGCCGTGTATGCCGCCTTCGTGGCGATCTTCATCCACAAGGACATGACCTTCCGTCAGTGCCCGAAGGTGATCGTCGAGGCCGGCAAGCTGAGCGTGGTGCTGATGTTCATCATCGCCAACGCCATGCTCTTCGCCCACGTGCTGACCACCGAGCAGATCCCGCAATCGATCACCGCCTGGGTCGTCGATCAGGGCTTTTCGCCCATCGAGTTCCTGATCGTGGTGAACATCGTCCTGCTGGTCGCCGGTACCTTCATGGAGCCGTCGGCGATCATCCTGATCCTGGCGCCGATCCTGTTCCCGATCGCCATGCAACTGGGCATCGATCCGATTCACCTGGGCATCATCATGGTGGTGAACATGGAAATCGGCCTGATCACGCCGCCAACAGGGCTCAACCTGTTCGTCACCTCGGCGGTTACGGGAATGCCACTGACGCGAGTAGTACGTGCGGTATCGCCGTGGCTGCTGGTGATGCTGGGCTTCCTGATACTGGTCACCTACGTGCCGTTCATCTCGCTGGGCCTGCCCGAGTTCCTGGGTATGTAAGCCAGACAGACTGCTACTTCGGTACCTCTGTGTACCTCCTCCGCCCGGCCCTAGCGCCGGGCTTTTTTTCGTCCGGGAAAAGCGCTGTTGCCATTATCCAGACGCATCCGGTGCGGATGATTGCGCAGAGTCGTTCTGCTTGACGTAAAGTCCCCCACTAGGAATTTGTTAGGAACCCGGATGCATGATCAGAAGCAGCCTGAAATCCATCGTCGCCACCTGGCTGACCGGCCTGTTATCCCTACTCCCCCTGGCGCTCACCCTGGCTCTGCTGGCCTGGATCTTCAGCCTGCTCAATCGCCTGGTCGGCCCCTCGACGCTGATCGGCCAACTCTTTGCCGCCCTCGGCCAGCCGTTTTCCAGCAACAGCTACCTGGCCTACCTGCTCGGCAGCCTGGTATTGCTGGCCAGCCTCTATCCGCTTGGCCTGGCAGTACAACTGGGGCTGCGCCGACCACTGTCCTGGCTGTTCGACCGCACCCTGCGCCGCACGCCACTGATCGGAAATTTCTATAACCTGGCCGACCGCTTCGTCGGCCTGCTGGACAGGAGCAAGAACCCGGACATCACCACCATGGCGCCGGTCTGGTGCTTCTTCGGCGGTGACGGCGTAGCGGTACTCGCCCTACGCCCCAGCTCGGAAACCGTGGAGCTGGAAGGACGCCCCTATTGCGCGGTTCTGGTACCAACCGCGCCCATTCCAATCGGTGGCGGCCTGCTCTACGTACCGCAGGAATGGATACGCCCAGCGGAAATGGGCGTCGATCAGCTGACCAGCATCTACGTCTCCATGGGCCTCACCCCGCCAACGCCCAGACGCGGTGTGGAAAGCGCGCCCATCAAGCGCGCCGATGTCGATCCGCTCTAAGAGCCTGTTCAAAGTCTGCTGCGCGTCGGCCATGCAGCGTTGAAATCAAGCTGGAACGCCAGCCCGGTCAGAATGCTCATTTACAGCTCGTAAAGTCGAACGCGACTCCGAGCGTTCTTC